>WNGB01015625.1_pt1 | contig 13922 bp, 11 predicted proteins | sample 5400681 | NCBI WGS metagenome assembly WNGB01 (sample SAMN13153367, study PRJNA577476) | soil metagenome | isolation source: 115 cm soil or saprolite under grassland replicate 2 | place: USA:California | collected 2016-06-15 | reverse complement strand
TTCTCGGCTTGATTCGCGGAGAGCGGAAGCGGGACCGTGATGGGGCCCAGGGGCAGCGCGAGCTCGGCCGAGTCGAGCCGGGCGCGCGTTCGCATCCAGTATTTCGGCGCGAGTTCGAGGACGCGGTTTCTCGGCCAGATAGGGAGCACGCGGAACAGATCACGCAAGTAAGCCTCGGGATCGAGCTTGTGCAGCTCGCACGAGGCGACCAGCGAGACGAAGGTGCACGTCTGTGGCGCGGTGTCGTCGGAGCCGCAGAACAACCAGTTCGCTCTTTTATGGAGAGCTTCCCATAACACCTGGAATTGGCTCTTCACCTGGCTCGACCTCGGCGGAAAGCGCACCGCAGCCATCCTCTCCATCATCGCCACTTGCATCGCGCACGACGTCAATCCGCGCGCCTACCTGCACTTGGTCACCAAGCTCATCGTTCACGATTGGTCGCAGGCGAAGCTGCGCGACCTCTTGCCCGATCGCATCCTCGCCGCTCACCCCGACCTCTACATCGGCGACCCCGACGCGCTGCCCGCGCTCATGAACGCCGCTGCCGTCGGCGGTTGACGTCATGGTTGATTGGAAACCGGCAACGCCTTCGGCGGCCCGCCCTCCACCGCTTCGCTGACGTCCTCGTTGATCGCTTCGCGAATGACTCGCTCGGTGAGCTCCTCGAGATGCACGTGCAGCTCCTTCGAGAGCTCGAGAAACTCGGGCCAAAGCGTGCGATCTTGAAAGCTCTTGGGAGCGCGCAGCTGCACCGTGCTGTAGCGCCGGCCGTACTCGCGGAATGGCTTGAGCCCGTAACGCCGACAAAGGGCGAGAAAAAGCTTGCGCTCCCACGGATCGGGTAACCGGTAGAGGAGCTCGACGTCTTCTTCGCGCCCACGAAGCTCCGCCAAGCGTGCACGAATCCGTTCAGCCGCGCGACGCGCCGCCTCGCGTTCGCCGTCGACGTTCGTCCCCGCATGCAGCGCCTCGATCTTCCGCAGCTTCTCCAGCAACGTCCCTTCCAAAGGCAACATACGCGGCAGCCAACCACGTCCGCCGTCCGCCGTCAGCCCCTCACGCATGTGCCCGCGAATCAAGCCTCGCGACTACGCCGCCCGTGGAGGGCTTACGAACCAGACGAAGATCGAACACCCGCCGCTGAAGCGACCCTCGAAAACTGGGCCGGTCATGGCGGACGCGTTGCGACAACATCATCGTCGAACGTGTTGCGCCGCGCCGGCACCTGGGCTTGGAGATTCCTGGTCTCCGGGCCCAAACTCTTTGGAAGGTCGATGGGGCGATCGTGCTCAAGCCACGGCGACCTGGCCAACTACCCGGCGAGGGCGGCCCGCCCAGAAAAACGCGGTTCGTTAGGCCCGGCTACAGCGGGCTGAACTTCTGAATCACGTTGGCAGCGCCACTGCGCGAACACTCTGCCGCGATGGGCAACCCGCGTTGGACGTCGTAAGCTCGGTTGGAGGATTTTCTGATGTCGGTCAAGGACGACGCTTGCTATCTGTGCGGAAAGACGGGACCAATGACGCGCGAGCATGTCATCGGCCGATGTTTCTTCGTGAGGCCCTACCCGGATCCCATGTGGACGCTTCCTGCGCACTACGAGTGCAATCGCTCGGTGGAGCTCGACGAAGAATGGATGGCCAATACGTATGCCGTCGTCCACCCTGACGGGCAACGGATGCAACGACGCTACGAGAAAGCCATTCGGTCGCTGAAACGGGACGAAGCACAGCGCTACAAGGAAGCCTTCATGCGATCGTTCAAACCGCTGGGCGATGCGGGCATGCTGACACAGATCCCCGGGGAACGCGTAGGCCACGTGCTGGCCAAGATCGTGAAGGGTCTCGCGTGGGAGCGTGCGCAGCTCTTTCTCGGAGACGACTATGGATGGAATTGGATCCAGGTGGCGCCGGTGGAGGTCGAGGAGGTTGAGGTAGGCCCCGAGCAGATCCTGCAATTGCACGACACGTTGTTCGCCAAGTGGGCCACACTCGAAGGCGGGGATCTTGTTGCGTGTTGGATGGCCTTCAATTGGGCCTTTTGCCACTTCGTTGTCGCGATTCGAAAGCAAAGTCCAAGCGCTCCCGCTGACGTACCGCTTTTCGATTTGACATGGCCGAAGCCGCCCAAGGCAAAGTGATCGCAGGCTCACCACGAGGTCCGACGTCTTCGATAATGACTGCAAACTTTGATAGCGCGTGTATCAGCTACCGCGGAGCCGAGAAGCATTTTAGCAGGCTACCGATCAGGTCGAGTCCGGCGCTTGCGCCCACGGAACGAGCTCCAGGCCGTGCCCCGTCCGCCGGGCGACGCGGTTGATGTATGTACCGTTGTGGCCAAGCATCGAAAGCAGGCCTAGCTCAAGATACCAAAGCGCCAGCTTTGACGCGTCCCAACGAACACGATCGGGCGCGTCAAAGACCTTACCTCGCCTCCGCGGGTGAACTGCCGCATTGCGAAGAGCGGCAAGGCATGCTGGACCATCACGCCATTGCTCCCGGGTAGCGTGTGCAGCGAGATCGGGAAGGTCTGACGGGATTCCTGTCGTGACGCCAATTCCCTCAAGAAAGAGCCGAAGCCGTTGGTTCGCCGGCAAGCCGTCGAATAAGGTTGCCGTGAACTGGGCGTCCACTTCGACGAGGCGAAACCAGCTGAGGAGGTCAAGCCCGGTAAATGAGAGGACGATGGCAGCTTCATCGGTCGACGAATTCTGCTGAGCAAGCCGGTACCAATGTACGGCAAGCCACATCGCCTTTCGCCATGCCTCATCTGACCAGCCCTCGAGTAGTTCCTTGAACATGGCATCGAGCTGTTCCGGGCGCTGCTTATCGAACCACGTTGGCGGATTGCACCAAGCATCGACGTTTGCATTCAACCACCGCCACCATTTTTTGCTACCCAGTGCGTCCTCGCCGCGATGTAGAACCAGCGAAACATCGTGCCCACGCGCAAACGATAGGAGAAAGTACAATACATCCAGAACGATCTGGGCGTCCCTGACCGAGAACGGACTCCCATCGGAGTGCTCAAGGCTGCCAGCGTGGGTATGTGCAAAGCCTCCTTCGGCTTTCAAGATAGCAAACATGTCGCGTAGATCTTGGCGCTGATCGAGCGTAACTCGCCAGCCCTTGGCCACCAATACAAGACGACCGCACCAGGACCCACCCTGATTGCTAATGGGATCGCCCAGGTACTCGTCGAAATTTACGACAGCGAACGTGATCCGGCTGAGAACCTCGCCGCTACCAAAGTCATTCGTATCCACCGGCAGCAACACCGCGCTCAGCTCGCGGCGGCCATCGACGTGTGTGGTACCTTCGAAATTCGCCACCAAGCATTGCACTTGAGTCCCGTCAATCGTGACCGTGGCGCGGCTGAGCGCCCCTGCCAGAGCGGAAGGCGGAGACGAAATCCTCACGCGAAGCTTCGGTGCGCGACGGTCGAAGATTCCCTCTACCCCTGCGTCGAGAGTGATGCCTGCTTGCGGAAAATCGATAGGGTATGTGCCCTTAAACAGCGGGCGTAGGGCTATTCGGCGGACCAAGTTCTCGAAGCCGATCAAGAGCGGAGTGTCTGGGCATTTCGTACGTTGACATCCCATTCCTGTAGACGGCCGTCTGCAAAATGCAAACTGTGCGGGCCGACGGTGTCGTCCTGCGAACCCGTCTCCGGCAATGCGCCTGTATGCACCGCGGCGCCGAACTACATATGGGCAGGTCGTTTTTTCTCGTCGCTCGAGGCGAAGCTCGGTACAAGCGCAAACCATACCGCGGTGGGAGCAGCACCCGGTATGGGATCGCCACAACTGCACGAGGCGACTCCTACCCTGACAGCACTCGAGGCCGATCGCCCCTTCAGCTTCGGCAACATCCCAACGGTACACCTGCTCGACGGCTGATCTTGGAAGGCTCCGTTCCTCGGCAGTGCATACCACGGATTGCACGATCGCCGAAAGCTCGTCCTCGACGCAGTTCGAAAAGAACGACCTTGGGAAACCCGACAATCTTTGCACGCCGCCGATTCGGAGTAAGCTCATGATCTCGCGTAGTTTTTTGTGCTAGCTCATCCGCGGCATTCTTCGCCTTCGCAGCCTCTTCGGCGCACGACGGGCAACGTCGGCTTGGACGTGTCGGCTCCAGCTCGAGTGGCTCTTGTTCACGTTGGTTGAGATCGAATCTGGCGGGCGCCTCGTATGCTTCCGAAAACCGCAAGGTATGTCATCCCGATCACGGCCAGTCCAACAGAAGGCATCGAGCTCCTGCGATCGGCTCCAGGCCGGCGAGCCTTACGTGCCATCCGGACAGAATCGCTGAGTCGTCGGGCCCGGCCCTCGGGGCAATCGTGCCCGGGACGACTCCGCGTCGTGAAGTGTTAAGTGATGTGTCTTGACGGCGAAGCACCGCCGTGGAGTAGTGCACTTAAGCTTCGGCGAAAGCACTTGGCCCGACCCGAAGTGGAGGATCCGGCCATGTGTCTGAAGGTATTCGCCGCGCTCGTCTCCATCTCGATCGGCGTCGCGAGCTGCGCGTCCGATCGCCCGTCCCAGCAGCACGAGCCAGTTGGCCAAGTCGAACAGCCGGTTGGCAACGGCACGCCCGCAACGAATGACCAGTTTCCGGCGGTCGCGGACATCCCCGAACTTGGTTGCTCTGGTATCTTGGTCACCCCTGTTTGGGTACTCACAGCAGCTCACTGCGTTGTCGGCGACTTTCCGAAGTGTTGGCCTGAGGCACACGGCGTCAACGACCGGCGGATCGAAGACGTTACGATTGCGTTCGCGAACCGGGAAGGCAACTTCGATCCGAAGCTCACGTTCAAGCACACCTCCAAGGTGAGCGGTCCAATGATCTCGCGGCTGCCGACTGAGCTGAATAACTGCAGTCGCAACGAGGCGAGCCAAGATATCGCGCTCATCAAGCTCGACAGCCGTGTTCCCGTGTCCACGATACGGCCATTGCATCCTCCACTGGCCGGCGTGCCGAGTTGTTACGACACGCTGAGTGACCGCGATGATTTCATCGCGACCGTTGTGGGTTTTGGCAAGACCGATATCCTCGGGGCGCAGCCCGACGTACACGTCCTGAACTTCAACCAGACGACTGGTTGGCAGCTGATGAGCACGGATGACGGCCACACCTACTCCAATTTCTGGATCGTGAGCCCGCTGCTACCCTCGATCTACGGCGGCGGACTCGGTGGCGACTCGGGCGGTCCGCTCATCAGCACGGACGGTCTGCTTTGTGGCGTTACAAGCCGATACTATCCCGCGACGACAGGCGCCCCGCTCTTCATTGCCGAAGTTGGTTCCGACCATGCCGCAGTCGACTCATCCAACAACAAGCAGTTTTTGTCTCAGGTGCTCGACAAGAACGGGCACTTTATGGGCGAGTGCACGATCGACCCCGAGCGATCCGGTGATATGGATTCCGACGGTGACTTCATTCCGGATGCATGTGATCCCTGTCCGTTCAAAAAGGATAAGGACTACAATACTGGCCTCGAAGCTGGGCCCGATCGCGACGGCGACGGCATTCCTGACCGATGCGACAACTGCCCTCCTACACTCTGCGAGAGTCGCAAAGAACCGCTGCGTGGATGCAGCAACCCCGTCATCGGACTGCGACAGGCCGACTCGGACGGCGATGGAATCGGCGACGTGTGCGATAATTGCCCGAACACCCCAAACGCTGGTGGGCAATTCGACGATCGCGACGCGGACACCGTAGGCGATGCGTGCGACAACTGCGATCAGCCCAACGGGTACAAGGCATGCCAGGGCACCTTGGCGTGCCTCGTCAGGCTAATGAACGGAACCGAGCTACAAGCACCCTGCAACGGATCCTCGAATGCGGGCCTCGCCTCGTTCGGAAGGTGCGCCGCTGGCAACGCATGCCGCTTCGACAAAGACTGCCCGGACCTGCATTGTCAGGAGATCGGCGATTGGGGCCGATGCGGGAAGCAGCTCGATGATCTCGACGGCGACAAGGTTGGCGGCGTTTGCGACAAGTGTCCGCGGGATCCGTCAGTCAAAATTCTGACCGATTCGAACTTCGAGGCTGAGGACCGGGAGCGGGCAGAACCGAAGGGCGACACCTGCGATGCCGTTCCGCTGTTCGTCTCTCGGGCCGTCGTTCCGACGCTTTCGACGGGTGGCTTCGTCGGTGGACAACTCGAAGGCACGAAATCTCTTGTGCACGCAGCATTTACGGCTTCCGCGGGCATTGGCAACGACGTCCCCGGTTTTCTGCACCCGCCGATGGGCGCAGACGTTGGCTTTCGACACTGCAGCTGCTTCCACCCGGTTCTCGGCACGCTGCCTCCCGACAGGTGCTTCAGAGAAGGGCAATGCAACCTCGATCCCAAACACTTCGATCCATCGGATCCCGCGACCTGGAAGCTCGTCACCGTGGGTGCGAACCTAGCCGCGAACGATTTCACGGATCCTCCCACGATCCCGTTCGTCTTCGATCGGGTCTTGTCGATGACGTACACCGGCAGCGTCGCTTGCAATGACTTCAGCAAGCATAGGAATACGACGGAGAGGTGCCGGATCGGCAACGAAGGCGTGCTCGTTTGGAATTTCGACGAAGATTCGAAGCTCGGGCATGTCGAGTCTTTTGAGGCTGGCACCAGGACGGTTGGCTTCTTTTGGAGCCATACCATCTTCGACGGATTCAACTACGCCGATCTCGGCTCTCTGCCTGATACGAGGGATCGAGACACGTTCGCGCGTCTTCGCGACAACTATGAATACCTCTCGACGTCGACGAAGCTCACGCCTGTTCCGATCTCACCTCCTCCTCTTCGAGAGCCGGTTCCATGCACCCGGCCGCTCTGCCAATTCGTGGTTCTGCCGGACAGACGCCTCAACGAGTGCGGCGTCCTGAAGACCTGTGCGCCGATCGACTTTTTGACCGAAATCGCGAGGCTGCGACCTTTTGAAGGGCGAATCTTCGCCGTGAGCAGCCTTCGCACGCCCATACGCGACGTGACCGACTCGCTCGATGCGCCGTTGCGGGATCTGCTGAGCGGTTCTAGCGTTCGATGGCTCCGCCCCGTCGAAGCTGCCTACCGGGCAGTGCTGGCGGGATCGGATCTCCAAAGCGTTGCTTTTCCGATCAACTGGAGCGCAACAGCGGGAGGGATCGCGCCAATCTTCTCGGATGCGAATGGCCTGCGGGCGGAACCGCCTTTCTGTCTGGACTGTCTGCCACCGCCACCCGGAATAAAGGCGCTGGCGAGTGACGAGGAAGGCGTCCCCGGCGACCGGGAGGAACCACGGGGGCTGTTCTCGGCCCTCGAACGCGATGTCTACATGCTGGGCGGAGTGGACCCGCACGTGTGCCGATCCGTTACGCTCGTCGCATCAAAATCGCACCAATCTTCGAAGACCGAAGACGGACGCCAGTCGTTCGAAACGCCACTCCGGTTCGTGTTGCCGAGGGAAATTCGGGTCGCCCAAGGAAACGCCGGAAACGGCACGGCGACCCTCGAGCTTGCGAGCGGCCAATTGGAGCCTGTCGTCTGCACCTATCGAGGCGGCGCAAGCCAGAGTCACCCGCAAGCGTTCGACGACGTTCTTAATGGGGAACGTTACGTGTTCGACGCCTGCTCGAACGGCGCGCGATCCGAAGAGATCGTGTCAGCCGACTCCGTTGCGCTGCATGTGAGCACGGCCGACAAGCGGCTCCCCAAAACGCAAATCGAAATGCCGATCGTCGAATTGCAGCCTTGCGCGGGCCGGCAGAATACCGGCGAAGTTTGGCGGTTCGGCTTGGATGACCGAAAATGGCAGCGTCTGCTTGGGCCTGAATCGGGCGTGAACCTGGAGTCGATCCTCGCCGCGACCTACCACGCCGATCGCGGTACCCTGGTTCTCATCGACGAACCCGCCGCCGTTCGGGGTCGCCAGACCGAACACGCAAACGCGCGCATCGTCATTGTGGACGTCTTCACCGGCAAGGCGGCGGTCGCCGCGATGCTCCTGCGCACGAGGGTACTCGAAAGGATCTCTCTCACGGCGCGGGAGGACGGAACGATCATTCTTCTGGGCCAGCTTTCACGAAGCCCGAGGTGGGTCGCTTTCAGCTTCATCCTGGCGCCGGACAATCAAATCCAGTGGCGTGGAATCGCCTCAGGCACGGGCGAGGTGCTCGACGATCCCGTGAACGCAACCGAAGGGCTCAAGATACCGGTCCGGATCGGAGATCAGCAGGATATCCTCACGCTCGACGATGCCTCGTTCAAGCCGTTCCCGCAGGGGTGCAGCGAGATGTAGATCATGTACTCTTGGTTCGTGTGGTGTCGCAGTCGGCTCCGGGCGTATCGACTGGCCTCGTCGATCCTGGTGATGCTGCTTGGGCTGGCGGCCTGCAAAGGATCGACGGAGTCCGGCGTTGTTCCCTTGGAAGCCGGGCAGGCTCCGATGGGTGATGCCAGCCATGTCGGTGAGGACTCCGGATTCGATGCTCGTGGAGACGATGCGTCGCCCGAAGCCGGTCCTCGCGACCCGCTCACCGACGAGTCGGTGTGGAGCCGCGTCGACGTGGGTGGTCCCTGCGAGCTCTATGAAGCCGACCTGGGTCGAGCTGCTTTTCCCAAGCGGAGCTGGCGTGCCTGTGGGACTGGATGCCTCGTGGCGGACGCGCCTGTGTGGGGCACCATCGCGACGCTCGCCGACGGGTCCGCCTCTTTTCAGGGGGGAGACACGTATGTGCGGATGGTCGTGAAGTCTCCGCGCGGCGCGCTCACGCACGTCTCGCGCCTAAGCGACGGGGCCACAGTAGCGGCAGTCGAACAACGCCAACGAGACACGGCCGCGTGCGCTGGAGTTGGGGGAGCGGCCGACGCGCCGCTGATGATTCCCTACGCACCCGGCACCAGCGGCTACGTGATGGGCCGCACGGACGTCAGTAGCGTTCCGGCACGGGTACGCTGGCCAGGCCGGCTTGTTACACAATCAGGGATACCCACCTGCCTCTTTGGCTGGGATGCGGGTTGGGGCATGTGCTTCTACGACGGAGCGGTCCGCGTCGTGGCATCGAACGATTCCGCCGCCATGATGCCCATCGACGTCGCGAGCGTCCCCGCCTTTCACGGCAGCGCCCGCAACGAACTGGCTGTCTGGACCGGCTGGGACGCCGCAACCCGGCAGTACGTCGCCAAAGCCTACCGGACTGCGAGCGGGACGTGGACCGTTGCGGCCGTCGATCAAGGGGACGTGAACGTCGTCGCCCTTTCCGACCAGCATCTGGTCTGGGTGGGTGTCCACGGCCCCAAGATTGGGCAGGGAACGTATGAAAGCGCCGAATTCTACTGGGCCCCCGTAGTTGCAACCCAAGAACCGCTCAAGGTGACACGCGGACCATCACTGCCGGTGACCGGAGGATTGTCGAAGCTCGCTGCGGGCGGAGACTTCGCGGCGACCCGCGGTTGTGTGCAGGCTGGCGACGGCGGAAGTTCCTGCTGGACGTTCATCGTTCGCCTATCGACAGGCAAGCTGTGGCGGATTGCGTCCCGACCGGGAAACTTCTTCAACTCTGTTCTTGCCGCGTCGTCTGACGAGATCCTGTTGGGTGAAGTCGATGAATCGACGTCCGACCGGTACGGGCTGCTTCTCCGCCTCGTGAGGTTGAGCACGGGCTCTCTCAGCGAGATCGAGGGCGGTTGGTGATGTTGGTGGCGACTGGCCTCTGCACCGAACACGCTAGCCACAGCCGATCGACGGCTCTTCGCCGATTGATCCGGGCATCGCTCGTGGCGTGGATCTTTTGCAATCTCGCCGGTTGCACGGACGATCCTGCATGCGACCAGTGCCGCAGATTCGACGCAGTGGACTGGTGCACCAACGAGGGTCGCGGCCAGTGCAGCTCGACGAACGGTGGCCTAGCTTGTACCGTCGATGCGAGCGCGGCCGATTCGTGCATGCCAGTTCAATTCGAGATCAGCACCACGCCGCAGTCCGTCAGCATTCCGGCAAGCGTTACCGGGCTCGAGGTCGTACTCTTCGACCTACGAAGCACCGGCGCCGGACGGATTGCGGCCGCTGAAATGACGGGCGCAGCACAATTCTCGATCGCCTTCGACGGTGCACTCGTGAGCTGCACGCGCGGCTCGTACAATGACGGGGCGAACCTCTATCTGCGATGCCCGGCATCGGCGGACCTCGGATCTGTCGTCTTCACGTGCACGCAAACGACCGTAGCCTTCTCCCTGTCCGTGATGTTTGCAGAATCAACCTGTGATTATCCGAGCTGGTGCGTGGCCCGCACCTGACGTAGGGTCGGTACCTTTCAACGTGGCGCCTCGCCGCGCTGCGATGGTTGCCGCCGAGCCAGACGTTAGCGCGATCCTTTACTTTCGATGGCGCGGCGCAGCTGGCCGATTGTGTACTGCCCGGCCGTCACGTCCTGCAACGCCGAGCGCCGAACGATGAACCCAGGATCGCATGAAATTATTTATTTAAACGGACACTTAGCCACTCGCTACTAGCGTGACACGGCCCGTTGCCGAAGGTCAAGCTTGCGCGTGACGCTCACCCTCAGCTCGCTCACCATCTCAACGAAACTCGAACGGATAGCGAAACTGGCGAAGGAAGCGCCCGACATGGCGTTCCGAACGCTCGCACATTACATCGACATCGACTGGCTACGAGAAGCGTACCGACGTACCCGCAAAGATGGTGCACGTGGCGTGGACGGGCAAAGCGCGGAGCAGTACGCGGCGAACCTGGGGGCGAATCTCCAATCGCTGCTCGACCGCGCGAAGTCTGGCACGTACCGAGCACCGCCAGTGCGGCGGGTCCACATCTTGAAGGAAAGCGGCACGGAGACGCGACCGCTCGGCATTCCCACCTTCGAAGACAAGGTCCTGCAACGCACGGTCGTGATGGTGCTGGAGGCGGTTTACGAGCAGGAGTTTCTAGACTGCTCGTACGGCTTCCGGCCGGGGCGCTCGGCGCATCAAGCGCTGGCCGCTCTGCAGAACCAGGCGGTGTTGATGGCGGGCGGGTGGGTGCTGGAGATCGACATTCGAAAGTTTTTCGATCGACTGGACCATGGACACCTACGGGAGATCCTGCGCCGCAGGGTGCACGATGGAGTCCTGCTGAGGCTCATCGGCAAGTGGTTGAACGCAGGAGTGCTCGAGGACGGAGCCATCACGCATCCGGAATCGGGAACGCCGCAGGGCGGAGTTATAGCTCCGCTTACGCAATTGCAAACTTTGAGTGGCGCCGCCGGGTAGATCGCGGTTTTCTTCGAGCCCGAACGCTGGATCGCCGAAGGAGACCGCGATGATGACACCAGCGCCGCGCTCGGCGTCTGTCGATTTCTGGACCGTTCCGTCGAAACGTGCTGGGGATGTTCTCCCATGCGGCGGGACTCGAGATCCGCGTGGCGTTTTCGGCGACTCGCCTGTCGGCCGAGTATCTGCGCGCCGCATACGAGGTGGTGACGCCGATGATCGCACGTATCGTCGCCATGGAAGACAACGCCGCCGCGGATCGACAACGTGACGACGAACGTCTTCGGAGAGGGCGACGAGGAACTCGATGAAGTCGATAGCGATCTACGCACGGGTCTCGTCGGAACAGCAGGCGCAGCAGGCGACGGTCGAAAGCCAAATCGCTGCGTTGAAGCAGCGTGTGGAAGCCGACGGTCACATGGTGCTCCCGCAGGACATCTATGTCGACGAGGGCTTCAGCGGCGCCACGCTCATCCGCCCTGCACTTGAGCGTCTTCGGGATCGCGCTGCGGAGGGAGCTGTCGAGATCCTCTACGTGCACAGCCCGGATCGCCTCGCACGCAAGTACGCCTATCAGGTTCTGTTGCTGGACGAGTTCCGAAGGTTTGGCGTAACGCCTGTATTCCTACACGGACCGGTCGGTCAGACGGCCGAAGACGAGCTCTTGGTTCAGGTGCAAGGAATGATCGCCGAGTACGAGCGTGCAAAAATTCTGGAACGCTGTCGACGCGGCAAGATCCACCGCGCGCGTCATGGTTCCGTCAACCCGATGAGCGGAGCACCCTACGGCTTCGCGTACATCAAGAAGTCCGATGACGGGCCTGGGAGCTACCGCGTTCTTCTGCACGAGGCGAAGGTCGTGCGCGCAATTTTTCATGCGCTCGTCCACGAGCAAAAGTCCATCGGCGAGATCGTGCGCGACCTCAACGCGCAGAAGATTCCGACGCGTCGTGGCGCACCGCGATGGGATCGCGCCACGGTGTGGGCGATCCTTCAGAATCCAGCGCACATGGGAAAGGCAGCATTCGGCAAAACCGAGGTGACGGAGCGTCGCCGGCTGCTCCGTCCCATTCGCGGAAAAGCCGTCACGCCACGCCGCGCGAAGGGTGCGCATCGTGACAAGCCGACGGATCAGTGGATCTCGATCGACGTTCCTGCCATCGTAGCCCGCGAAGTATTCGAAGCCGCGAAGGAGCAGCTCGCCCGCAACAAGCAGCTATCGAAGCGAAACGCGCGCGGAGAACGGTACTTGCTTCAAGGACTCACGGTTTGCGCTCGCTATGGCTACGCCTTCTACGGAAAGACCGTCTCCAAGTCGGCGGCAAAAGGGGGCGACCGTTACGCCTACTACCGTTGCGTTGGCAGTGACTCCTACCGTTTTGCGGGCGGACGCGTTTGCGACAACCCGCAGGTTCGCGTCGATCAGCTGGACAGCTACGTCTGGCAGTCCGTCTGCGAGTTGCTGCAGGATCCAACGCGAATGCTCGACGAGTGGTCGCACCGCCAGAAGAGCGACGGCGTTCCGGCCGAGTTGCGCGAACGTCGAGACGTCGCCGCTCGGGGTCTTGCGATTCACGAGCCAAGCTTGAAGAGACTCGTAGACGCGCATGAGATCGGTGCCATCGATCTCAAGGAGCTCAAGAACCGAAGCGACGCCGTGCGTGCGCGGATCGAAAGCGCGCGGCGCGAACTCGACGAAGCCGACCAAAAGCTTCGCGAGACGATCCACTTGCGCGCTGTCATCACGCAGGTCGAGGAGTTCGCCGCTCGCGTCCGAAAGGGACTCCACAATCTCTCCTGGCTCGAACGGCGGCACATCATCCGCACGCTCGTCGCAAAGGTCGAGATCGACGATGCCGGCGCCACGATCGTGTACCGAGTTCCGTCGTCGGAATCGGCTCTCGGCGCAGAACCGGCCACCGGCGCCGGCCCGGCGGGCAAATCCGAAAGTTGTCAATTGCGTGAGGGGCGTGAGTTCTCCGCTTCTGGCGAACATATTCCTGCACGAGGTGCTCGACGTCTGGTTTGAGCGCGAGGTCAAATCGCGGCTGTCGGGCAAGGCGCGGCTCATCCGCTATGCGGATGATGCCGTGCTTCTGTTTGCTGACGAGAAGGATGCTCGCCGAGTGCTCGACGTGCTTCCGAAGCGATTCGGCAAGTACGGGCTAGCGCTGCATCCCGAGAAGACGAGACTGGTGAAGTTCCGGCGGCCCGACCGTCGCTCATCGGGTTCAGATGACGACAGGAACGGTCCCGGCACCTTCGACCTGCTCGGCTTCACGCACTACTCTGGGGCGAGTCTCGCTCCGGCAAGTGGATCGTCAAACGCAAAACAGCCAAAGACCGCTTCCGAAGAGCACTCGCGCGGGTCGCACAGCGGTGCAGGGAGCACCGCCACGACAGAGTCCGCGTCCAGCAGCAGGCGCTCGGGCAGAAGCTACGGGGTCATTACGGGTACTTCGGGATAACGGGGAACTTCGTGGCGATTGCGCGCTTCTGGCATGAGACCAAACGGTTGTGGCGACGGTGGCTCGACCGCCGTTCGCAACGCAGCCGAATGTCCTGGGAACGCATGAACCGACTACTGGGGCGGTACCCGCTTCCGCTGCCGCGTATCATGCGACCACTCCTCCCGCGTGCAGCGAATCCGTGACCGAAGAGCCGGATGCGTGAAT
>WNGB01009181.1_pt1 | contig 13922 bp, 14 predicted proteins | sample 5400681 | NCBI WGS metagenome assembly WNGB01 (sample SAMN13153367, study PRJNA577476) | soil metagenome | isolation source: 115 cm soil or saprolite under grassland replicate 2 | place: USA:California | collected 2016-06-15 | reverse complement strand
GCTGCTGCGCCAGCCAGCCGTAGAAGGTCGAGACCGGGATCTCCAGCACCCGGAGGATGGGCTCAACCCCGAACAGGTCACGATGCTCCTCCACGAACCTCATGACCGTCGCCGGGTCGGGTCGAGCTCGCCCGCGAAAACCGCGCTCGCCGCCTTCAGGATCTCGTTGGCGCGTTCCAGTTCCACCACCCGCCTGCGCAGCCGCTGCAGCTCCTGGCGCTCGGCGGTGGTCGCCAGGTCGGTGCGCTCGCCATGGTCGGCCTGGCCGCGGCGGATCCAGCTCCGAAGGACCTCAGGGTGGATACCAAGCTCACGGGCGACATGCACGATCGGCCGGCGCGGCTGCTCGGACCGCCACAGCCGCACCGCCCGCTCCCGCAGCTCGGGTGGGTACTTGCGTGGTGCTCCCATCGGGTGAGGCTTCCTCCTTGCTCGTGGTCCCAGTGGACCAGCTTCGGAAGCCTCCGGAAAAGCGGGGGAACCTCAGACGTCGGCTCATCCTGGTGCGTGTGAGCCCGTTGGTAAGTGGGACGCGGGAGCCTGGGGCACCCCGAACTGTTGCTGCGAGCACGGACCTGAGACTCTTGATCTAGGGTTTGTGGGCTGCCCATCCAGGAACTCCTTCCTGTGGGGTGGTGGGTGGGCGCGGGCTCTGCTTGGCGGCGGCACGTGCCCACCCCTCGAACAGCGGTCAGCCGGCCAGCTGGCCGGCGGCGGCCATGGCGCTCACCTCCCCTCCCGGGTGCGCTCGCCGGCTGCCGGCAGGGGCGGTGCCGGCGAGGGATGGGTGCGTTCGGGGCTGGTGGGCTGGGCTGGGCGGCCGGGATGGGCCAGGCCGACCTGGCGGCCCGAGACGAGGGTGCGGCGGGTCTGGCGGGGTTCTTCGGCCAGCAGCCCACACCGCTGTGCGGCATCAAGGAGCCCCTGGTGGACCTCGCGCTCGTGGAGGGCGCCGGTGGCGACCAGGTTGTAGAGGTTGCGGGTCGACTCCCACAGCTGCCGGTTGCGCTCGCCAACTGGGGCGGCGGCGACCCTGGCCAGTTCCTCGGCCAATGCTGCCCGCGCGTAGCGACTGCCCGGACCGCCGCCGACAGCGAGCGGCTTGAGCGGGCCAGCTGGCTGCTGCGGCGGTCGACGTTCCAGCCGCTCCAACACCACCGCGGGAACCTTGCCAGGTGGGGTGTCCAGGTCGCGGCCGGCGGCCCACTGGTAGGGGTGGCCGGAGTGGTGGCGGCTGGGTGGGGCGACCACGTAGCCGCCGCGGCCGCGCCAGTCCACATGCTCCAGCCCGGCCGGGCGCACGTTGCCCAGGCCAGTGGGGGCTAGATAGAAGTGCCAGCCGCCCCCGCCGGTGCAGACCAGTGGCCCCGAGCTCTGCAGGCCGTGGGTGGCGGCGAGTTCTCGGATGGCGTGGGCACCGGCGGGGCCGTCGACGTCCAGGACGTCGAATCGGTGCCCGGTGGCCAGGCCGATGTTGGCCTGGGGGTGGCTGGTCCACCAGGCCAGCACCCGGGCCCTGTTGGTGGTGGCGTCCCTGACCCCGTGGGGGACCAAGCTGCCCAGGGGGTGCTTGCCGGGCTGGCCGCAGCTCGGATCTCGACATGAGCAGCCCGTGCCCACCGCGGGGTGCGCCAGCTGTCCGTCGCTCGTGACGGGCTGAACGCCGCTGTGGTGGGGGAGGGGGTAGTGCAGGGGCAGCACCGGGATGCCCCGGGAGGCATAGCCGAGGGCGGCATCGCGCAGCATGGAACTCGGGCGGCTCATCGGGGGCGCTCCCTGCCTTGTGGGCGCTGGCGTTGCAGGAAGGCAGCGGCGCTGCTGCGGCCGCAGCCGGCGGCTTCGGCCAGGGTTCGGGCCGTCCACGGTTGGCCGTCCGGCCGCTGCTGGGCGTAGGCCGCCTGCAGCCGCGCCCCCACCATGCGGCGATCGGTCGGGCTGGGCCCGGCGGGCAGCGCTGGCCGCCGGGAGCCGTCCACCACGCTGGCGTTGTCCAGGATGGCGGTGGTGTCGGTGCGTCGGACAGTGGTGCCCTGCGGGAGTTCGCCGGGTTGGTCGAGCGCGGTCGCATGGTCCAGGCCGGTGGCCAGGGCGGTGAGGCGGGTGACCTCGCCGGCGTCGCCTTTGAGCCCCTCCAGCATGGCCAGCACGGCCAGCGGGATCGCCGCGGCGATCAGCTGGGCGACCAGGTTGGGTTGGGCGTGGGCGACGTTGCCGCCGATGGAGGCGGCGGTCCCGCAGGTGACCAGCAGCCAGCCGTAGCCGGCGCCCTTGGCGCCGCGGCGGGAGCGGCTGACGATGCGGAACATGCCGTAGATGGCCGGCCCGTCGGCCACCACCGGGACGGCGGCGGCCTGCCACCAGCTGTAGCCGGCCTGGACCCCCAGGGCGTACAGGCTGGTCGCGGATACCGCGTAGGAGCACAGGGCGATCACCACCGCGACGGCCACGCCCAGCTGCAGGGTGACCCGGTCCAGCCTGGACACCCGACCGGCCAACCAACGCTCGGGGTCGGCCGGCGCGGCCGCCTGGTCGTGGCCGTCGGTCCGGACACCGCCGGCGCCGTTGCGGCGAGGGTCGGGCCCCTCAGCGTTCACCGCTGTCCTCCCGCTCGGACGCCTCCCGCTCAAGATCGCGCTGCAGGTCATCGACAAGGGCGCGGCTCCGGCCCAGGGCGCGGCGGATGCGCTCCACAGTGGCGGGGTCCTCCAGCCGGCCGGCCTGGCCGCCGAGCCACCCCAACACCCGGCCCAGTTCGCCGCGGCGGCGAGTAGCCTGGCGGGCCAGCTCCGGCTCAGCGTGCTCAGACCGCCATTGGTCGACCGCGGCCTCCTCGCCCTCCTCGGTTGGCGGGTGCTCCCCGGTGGCCTGCCAGCCGCACCCGCAGGTGGCCACGTAGGCGGTGAACTCGCGGGTGGCGTAGGTCCAGACGCCGCCGGCCAGCTGGCCGTTGGGGAGGCGCCGGTCGGCGTAGCCCTCGTGGTCGTCCAGGTCGTCCAGGAAGGTGCCCATCTAGGCAGCCACCTCCCCATCCTCGCCCGCCTGATGGAGTGGCTGGACGGGGGCGAGGTCGTCCACGGCCATGGCTGGATGCGGGACCGCGGCATCCACGGCCATCGCGAGCGAGACGAGGCGGCGGGAGCGGAACCAGGGCCGCAACCGGATCCGCACCGGCGGCAGATGCCCATACACCAACAACGCGCGCCGCGGCTTGAGCTGCCGCAACGCCTCCGGCGGCAACAACCGCCGGTACGCCGTCGACTCGGTCAGCGACGCCCGCCCATCCCCGCCAGTCGTCTCCGAGGTCTGGGTGAGGGCCTCGTCCCCAACCAGCTTGGACGCCAGCTCGAGGGAGGCCGGGTCGGCCTGGCCACTTAGGAGCAGCTTGGCCCGATGCCCGTTCAGCACGGTCGACGCGCGATGGCCGTAGCGGTGCTGGAGCTGGGCCTCGTCATGCCAGATGGTCAACAGCTGAATGCCCTGGCCGCGGCCGGTGGTGGCCAGCTGGGGGAGCTTCTTGATGGCGGCGCAGTTCCCAGCCTCGTCCAGACACAAGAACAGCCGGGGGTCGAGCATCCCGTTGGGTTGGGCGGCGGCCAGCTGCTCGGCCTTGTAGATCACCACCGACACGAGGAGCTCGAACAGGGGTCGGAGCCGCTCCTGCTCGCTCGCCGGCGCATACAGGTACAGGGTGTTGTTGGCCCCGGTGAGGAGCTCGTCCAGGTCCAGGTCGCAGCCCTCCGCCGAGGCCGCGATCGCCGGGTCGCCGAACACGTCCAGCAGGGTCTCGGCGGTGCCGTAGACGCTGCCGAGGGTGTTCTCGGGGCGGCTGGTGCAGGCCGCCCAGGCATCAAGGGCCTGCTGGTTGCCGATCTCCATCAGCGCGGTGGCGACGTCATCCACGTCCTGGACGTCCACCCACCTGGCGACATCGGCCATCGACCGGCCGGTCCCGGCGGCGGCGAACAGCAGGACCGAGAGAAGCTTGGCCCCGAGCAGTTGCCAGTAGTTGGTGTCCTCGGCCCGATGCCCGTGGATGTCGGCGGCGTCGGCGAGCATGCGGCCGATGCGGCGGGCGTCGGTATAGGTGTGGCAGTGGGCGAGTGGCGTCCAGCGGGCGCCGGGGACGCCGGCGAGGCCGAGGGGGTCGTAGACCCAGACGGCCCCGAGGTTGGCGCGGTGGGCGCAGGTGGCGCGGAGGACGTCGGGTTTGATGGAGGTGGTGACGAGGTTGCCTTGCCATTCCAGGATGGCCGGGATGACCAGGCCGTGGGTCTTGAACGACCCCGGTGGGCCGAAGGCCAGGACCGAGTGGCATTGTTCGACGGCGAGGTAGAAGCGGCCGAGGAGGCGGTCTCTGATGCGGTCGCGGCGGCCCAGGATGATCCGCCCCCGCCGCGGTCCCAGGACCAGCAACCGGCGCAGCTGCCACCAGCTCGCCCACTTGGCGCCCCGTTCCCTGCGTCGGCGACGGGCCCGGGGGGAGACCAGTCGGACCAGCAGCCCATAGAGCAGAGCAGGAGTCCAGAAGGTGAGGATGGCGGCGGCGTACATGCCGACCGGGCCCGGCAGCAACGGCTGGACATCCTGCGGCCAGGCCTGGGCGGGGTCTTCCCAGGTGCCGGGCAGGCGCAGGAGGACGCCGAGCATGTCGACCAGCCGCACGGGCAGGTGTTGGTGGTGGGGGCCGAAGATGATGGCGGCGACCTGGCCGATCAGCCAAACGAGTCCGCAGGCGACGAACAGCAGCACCGCGATCACAAGCCAGAAGGTGTCCGAGACGTAGTTGTGCTCGGGGTAGCGGTCGCGGTCACGCCACATCCAGGTCACCTCCTGGCGGTGGCTGGCCAGTCATAGGGCGAATCGACGCAGCGTCGGAGGCGGGCCTGGCATCGAGCGAGACGCCGAGTTTGGCCTCGATGACGGCAGTCGGAATGAGCCAGCGTCCGTCCAACTGGACCGCGCGAAGTTTCCCGCGCTTAATCAGGTTGCGGACACCGGACTCCGACATGCCGACCATCTCGGCCACCTCACGGGGCCGATAGGCCACACGCTTGAGTGGCCTCCTGTTGACTGCTCGTCCAAGCGGGTCAACCCCTTCCTGGGCCCGCGTGCTGGTGACACCGCAGGGGCCCGAACCTGCCGTCTTTGCTGCTTATGGCGAGGACGGTAAGCCGGACGAAGGAGGCCAACCCGTACGAAAGTACGGCCATCACAGAAGTACGGGTGGAGGGGTGCGGGGCCGAGCTGGCCAGGGCGTGTTTCCCGGATCAGTCGCTCAGTCGGGTGCAGCGGACCGGCCCACGGCCAGCCCGCGAAGCTTGCGGCTGGCCGATGGTTGGCCGGGCGCCGGGCAAGCGTTCGGGTAGGGTCTGACGAACGACGGCCGGAGGTCAGGGATGAAGGAGATCTTGCTGGAGGCGTTTCGGCACCACGCATGGGCAAACAAGCAGCTGCTCGCCGCCTGCCGCGGCCTCCCTCATGAGCAGCTCACGCTGCCGGGAACCGCCGCCGGCACCGACCGCGGCATCCTCGCAATCCTCAACCACATCACCCAGTCCGACCGCGGTTACGCGTCCCGGCGCGGCGAGCGACCTGACTGGGCCGAGACCGAGGAGGACACCGCCGACCTAAACGAGCTCGAACGGCGCGCCGACGAGAACGCGGAGGTCTGGGAGAGGTACTTCTCGCAGCCGCTCGAAGCAACCAAGCTCATCATCCTGGACCAAGGGACCTACGAGGCCGAACAGAGCGTGCTCGTCGTCCAGGCGCTCCACCACGGGAACACCCACCGCGAGCAGATCTGTGCCATCCTCACCGGCCTCGGTATCGAACCGCCCGACATCCAGGCCTGGGCGTACGCAGAAACCACGGGCCACGCACGGGAACGATCGCCGACGACCGGGCTCTCCTAGCGCCATGCGCCGCCGGCTGCTCCAGGTAGTCGCGGAATACAAGCGGCCGAGCGCTGAGCAAGGCGCAGGTCGCGCAGGTCAGGAGCGAGTATCAAGGGCAGCAATATTCTGGAGTGACTAAAGATCACTCCCATTCAGCGTTACGATCCGGCCTGCTGGTCCCATCTTTACTATCGATTGGCGGCCAACCACCGTGCTGGCCGGCGTGCTCGCGGATCATGTGGGACCCTTCGTGCCGAAGTTATTGGCGCAATTGCCGTCCTTGAAGCCGTTACACTCATGCCTCGGATTGGGGTCAGCAGCTCCTTGGCCGCAATGGAATCAGGTGTCGAGGCCTGGATTGATTTCTCCCAGACAGATCACTAGCCCCAGTATCAACAGCAGGGCCGCTCCGCACCGGGGAATTTGGTCAGCTGAGTCAGCCGGCCTGAGCTCGACTCAGTCAAGTCCTCACTGTCTCAAGATTCCCCTGTCGCGTGAGCAGCCACTTCTCGATAGCAGATGTCACGTCGGGTTCTGCGTCCACTTTGTCAGCTGCCTGAATGGCATAAGCGATTGCATAACCCGTTGCCTGAAGAGCTATGCCGGCGTCCGGTGCCATTGCCGCCAAGACTGCGGCTCGCGCTGACTCGGCGGCATAGGCGGCAGCGTCATTGGCTTGGCGAGGTTTGCTTGGCGTCAGACTTTCGGGGTCTAGGGCTTGGAGTGCAGTAAGTTCTCCGTTCCTCGCTGCGGAAATCGCTTGCCACAGTCTGTCGTCATCCGGTGAGGTTCGCTCGTATAACGTAGCTACCTGCCCGGCGGCGAAAGCCGCAGTTGCGGCCGCGTCCTCCTTGGAAAACCGAACGGCCCTGAGTACGCGCTCACGTGGCTTCCCCATCAGGCTCTTGCTCTCTGCTACGGCCGCCAGGACTGTCATGCGGCCGGGCGGGGTCTGGCGCACAACCGAAACAAATGCGTCGCAGACCGTATGAGTTGCACTGTTTGTGTTGGGGACCACTTTCCCCTTGTCTACTTCGGCAAACTTCCACATTTGTCTTCCCCTGTAGGTGCATATAGGCCCAAGCCGATCCTAGACCGCTTCCACGGTATCGACTCGGCCAATGATTGACAGCCCATCCCACACCCGTGTCATCACAAACAAGCCCTCCGTCCAGTTTACGGCCGCTATCTCAGCCAATCTCCTCTTCGATGCGTAGGATTTCAGCGGCGTCGGCCTCATTTCTAGTTCGCTGGAAACGCATCCGTAGCGCTTTGTCTAGTCGTGTAAGGATTTCTGCTCGGTGGGGACGGTCGGGAGGAGCCGCTTCGGCTGCCCTTCGGTAGATCGTAATATACTCGTCCAAGTCGGTCTGGTCGTCCGTTTGATCTATCCGGTTGCCCAGCGCGTTACCCAGATTGACCAGGAAGGTCAGGCGATCGGAGTGGCTAGCTGGGACGACCTCGACGGCCTCCCGGTAGATGGTGATCGCTTCATCTAGGTCGGCCCTACTGCGGCTCCGGTAGAATCTCGTACCGAGTACAGCGCCGAGGTTGTTCAGAATCGCCGCTCGCTGGTAATCATCTTGCGGTGTGGCGGCCACGGCAGCCCGGCCGTACTCCACGGCCTCGTCAAGATGTTCCGGTCTTCCCGTCCGTTCAAATTGGATGCGGAGTGCGTCCCTAAGGTCCGACAGCCGCTCTGCATAGTCTGCATGATCGGCAGGGGTATGTTGAACCGCCTGCCGCAGAAGGCTAATGGCACGCTCAACGGCCTCTGGATCTTCATCGGTCGGAGTTCGCGCCAAGAGCACAGTGGCTTCCCGCGTCCACCAGTCTGGGCCATAACTCACCATGTAGTCATAGGAGGAGGGATAGGACCAGGACGAGTAGGACCCCGATACCCATGCGGGCATCCCGAAGGCGTCCGGGACCTCGCCGACGTTCTCAGGAATGACCGGCTTGTCGTTGTCGTCGGAGAGGCGCATCTCAAGCAGGTGGTTTGGCACCCGTTCCGGTTCGACCCGGTAAACGTGCGCGAACAGCACCAAGGCGGCCTGGAGGTCGTTGCGGTCCTGCCCGAGGGGCAATGCGGCGTAGCGGAAATAGTGCAGCAAGGCGAGCAAGCCCACCACATAGAATGGCATGCTGCCGTCCAGGGAGGCAGACCGAGCGGCTCGCCACAGCGCACGGGCGTTGGCCTCAGCCTCGTCAGCGAGCACGAGCGTCGAGTCGGTGCAATCTCCCCGTGTGTAGGCGGCGACTCGCTCCTGCAAGTCCCTCAGGAGCGAGTCGACCGCAGCTGGGTCGTCGTCATGAGCCGCAACCACGCTTTGCCTCCCCTTTTGCTTCCTTTGCGCAGATCAAGACCCTCGGTCAGCAGCGGCGGAGTGTCTTGCTCAAGCGCCTGGAGGCGTATCCAGCAAAAGCTCAAATAGCCTGTAATGCCCTAATTGCGGCTCCCTCAGCCACAGTTAGAGCTCCGCCAAGCGTCCTGGCACTTGAGGCCCTCGCCGTCGCAATGATCGCAGGCTGGTGATCCGAAAGGTTCGTTGCCGAAGTAGCCACGGCCATGGCAGTGGTCACACTCGACCTTCCACTTACCACAGTGAGAACACTTCTCGTTACGCACAGGCCCCCCCATTCCGCACGATCATGACCATTGGCCTAACCACGGAAGTCTCACGGCAAGGCGCTCAAAGGTCATCACTCATCCGCAGTAGCCTCGCTGCGGAGTTGGCTGGGCCACCGAACTGCTGCGGCTCCTGCTCGTACCACCGTGAGTGGCAACCACGACAGGTGAGATTGCCGCCGCAGGCGGCGCGGACCGCAGGTCCGCCAGAATGCGGACAGGCCGATGAATCAATCGCGCGAAGCGCACCTTGCGGCCTGGCCGCTCCACTCCCCGATGGGGGCTAGGAGGCGTCCTCGCGAAGGATGCCGACTCGGACAGCCAGCGGGCGTAGCTGAGGCGTACTTGCCCGGTGTTCGCGCCTCAGCAGCTCGCGCAGCATCTCCTTGACGATCACCTGATACCTGACCGCCTCGGGCGCGAGCCGCTCGGCCTCCAAGAGCATATTTGCGGCGGCAGCGTCCTTGCGCTGCTGGGTGTACCCACGCGCCAGGTCGATGAACACCTGCGCACGCCGGCCAAGCAGGCCCGGCGGGAACCGCGCAGGGTCGAGCGCCTCACCCTTGCGCACGACCTCGCCCGGGTCGCCAAGCTCAACGGCCGTCGAGACCTCATGCAGCGCAACGTTGGTGGAGCCGAACGCGGTCCAGAAGTCGTTGCGCTCCTGGCCGAGCCGGTCGGCCGTGGTCCACGCCTCGCCGAGAAGCTGGCGCACTGCAACCCGGTCGTCCTGGCGAGCAACAGCGATCAACGCCGTCAGATGCAGCGCGCCCCATGCCGACAGGTGCTCTGGCATGGCGGTCGCCAGCCCGGGCTCCAAGGCCCGCGCTGCGGTCATCGCGACGCCGGTGGCCTCCTCGACCTGACCAGCCCGAAGGAAGACATGCCCAAGGTGATAAGCGCTGGCCGCCAGCAGCAGCGGAAGCTCCGCCGACTGCGCGGCCGGGAGGGAACGCTCAGCGGCGATCCAGGCCAGCTCGGTCTCACCCACCTTGGTCAGCGTCTTGGCGGTGATGTGGTAGGTCTCCGCCAGGACACCGAAGGCGGCGCGCCGGTCGTCGCCGGTCAGCTCGCGCGTTACACGCTGGACTTCGCCAATGAGCCGTGAGCACAGCAGGCCGGCTTCTTCATAGTGGGCCGCCTGGTAGAGACGATTCGCCTGGTCAACATTGCGCCGTAGGCTCGGCAGGTCCCGGGTCGGCCCGTCGCCCGTAGCGACGCCGAAGGTGGCCGGGATCACCTCGTAGTCGGTCAGTGCCGCCCGCAGCACGGGGATCGCGTGGAACTCGATGCCGCCGTTAGGCGCCAGCGACAACGGCTGACCGATCAGGTCCTCGACCGTGACCTTCAGGACCTGCGCGAGCCTGATGAGCACCGACACCCGGTCGACGTGGCGGATACCACGCTCGACCTGGCTCAGCCACGCTTCCGACCGGCCGATCATGTTGGCCAGGGCCAGTTGGGACAGGCCACGCCGGCGACGGTAGATGGCGATGCGCTCGCCGACCGACATGTACTCTACGGGCTGGGTCACGGCGCCCCTCCATCGACCCTCGCCGCGGTGCCTGTCCCCGGAGCTCCTCGGGGTGGCCACCCGGTGGCCTCGTGCGCCTGGTTAACTTCCTCGAGGATCTCCTCCCACGGGGGCATGCGAGCCTCTCGAGGGGCGGACTCCTCGAACAGCACTTGCACGCCCCACTCGCGAAGCTGCCGGAGGCTCATCCGGAACGTCGGGTGACGCGCCAGCGGCGGGTTCACGTTGGGGACGGCGACGATGGGGGCGTCGAGGCCGAGGGACTCACAGAGCGTGCCCACCGCAACCGTGTTGGTGATCCCGGCCACCCACCGGTTGATCGTATTGAAGGTGGCCGGGGCGACCACGATGGCGCTGGCCTCGGGCACACTCTCAGGCTCATCCGGCTCCCGCCACCGATGGCGGACCGGGAAGCCGGTGATGGCCTCAAGCAGCGGCACGTCGATGAACGCGAGCGCCTCCGGGGTGGCGGTGATAGCGACCTCCCAGCCGGCCGCTTGTGCGAGCTTCACGAGGTCCTGGACATGGGCGGCCGGAGGCGCGGCGCAGACGACCACGTAGAGCACGCCGCGAGGCGCCTGCTCGCCCATCCGTGTCACCTCGCTCACCGTATCGGACGAAGCTGTCATACCAGTATGGCGCACGCGGCGACGCCGCTTACTGCGTAGCCTTCGGCGGGGCGTCGCAGAGGGCGGCGAGCAGCTCGGCGGCGGCGCGGTCCTGAGCGGGCTGGAAGTGGGCGTAGATCCCCAGGGTCATGTGCGGGCCGGCGTGCCCAGCTCGGCCGGCCGCCGTCCGCCAGTCCACGCCCTGGGAGATCAGGTAGGTAACCATCAGGTGCCGAAGGTCGTGCAAGCGGCAGTGCACCCCGAGCGATCGAGCCAGGGCGGCAAACTGGTGGCTCACCAGGGTGGGCGCGAGCGGCCGTGATCCATCCGGCTCCCGGCTGAACACGTAGGCACTCGATGGGAGCGTGAAACCCAGCTCCCTGGCGACCTGCTCAGACCGTTCGTGGTGCGCACGGAGGAGCTCCACCGTGCCGGCGTCCAGGGCGAGGCGCCGCTTGCTGCGGGTCTTGGTGGCCTTGTCGATCAGCGGCTGCCGGCTCACGTACACCACCCCGCGCTCCAGCAGCACCTCGCCCCGATCCAGATCGACGTGGTGCCAGCGCAGCGCGCACAACTCGCCTCGGCGGGCGCCGAGCACCACCGCCAGCCGCAGGAACAAGCCGAGCCTGGGGTTGCGCTCCAGCGCAGTCGCCAACAGGCCGGCCACCTGCTCGACCGGTGGCGGGGCCACGTCGCTGCGCGGCACCGACGGCGGGGTGGCCAGCCGGGCCGGGTTGTGCGGAATCCAGCCCCAGGCCACCGCCTGCCGTAGCGACCCGGACAGCACCGTGTGGACGGCGCGGACGGTGCTGGCCGACAGCGCCTGGCCGCCGGCCTTCCCACGGCGGCGTAGCTCCGCGTAGAAGCCGTACAGGGTCTCCACGTCCAGGCGCCGGACCGGGATACGGCCCAGGGCGGGGATGATGCGCTGGTCGATCTGGCGCCGGTAGCCCTCCAAGGTGGTGGGGGAGATCTCCTTGACGCCCTGGCGCCACTCGTACCAGCGCTCCACCAGGTCGGCGACCGTCCGCGCCGCGGTGCCACGACTACGACCCTCGGCCACCTTGGTCTTGAGCGCCGCCTCGACCCGCTCGGCCTCGCGCTTGGTCCTGGCCCGGTCGTACTCGAAGCGCTGCTTGCCGGTCAGCGGATCGAGGCCGGCGTAGACCTTGACCTGCCAGTAGCCGCCGCGGTTCCGAATCACCTTGCTTGCCTTCCTGAACAGCTCGATTGCACAGGACTGTGCCAGCGTCTGTGCCAGAGCGCAAGCGAGGCGGGCGAAGCGAGGAAGCAAGCGGAGAGGAAAGCCGCTGGTAGCGGAGGCGGACGGGAATCGAACCCGCCTGAGCAGGGCCACTGCTCACACCGGTTTTGAAGCCACGTGTGAGCTGTCCCATATAGGGCCCCGCAGTCCGCTCCGTCTCGTCTGACCAGCGCGATGCGCGTTGCGCATGCTCGCCTGTGCTGCCGCGTGTCAACGGGTGCCTGCACGTCCCGTTGACATTGCCATTGACATCCGGGGTCCTCCCCTCTCCTCTCCCGGCCGCATGAAGCGGCCCCGGCGCAGTTCACGGCTGCGCCAGGGGCCATGCAACCCGAGAGGACCCCGAGATGCAGCAAGACCGTATCAGGCCGCGTGATCCCTCGCGGCTCGAACTCAAGCGATGCTCGGCCTGCGCGATGGTCAAGCGAGCTGAGGACTTCTACGAGAGCCAGGGCCGGCTCTCCAGTTACTGCAAGAACTGCCAGCGGCTGGCGTCTCGGCGCGCCTACCAGCGTCGTCGCCAGGACCCGGACGTCAGCGCCCACATGCGAGCCGTCGACCGCCGCCGGAAGCGTCGAGAGCGGGAACGACTGGCGCGGCTTGATCCGGAGCGGGAACGTCGGACAGGTCGCGCCCGGCGCGCTGCCGCTCGCCGCCTCATCGCCGCCCACCAGGCCGAGTACCTCGGTCTGATCCGCCAAGAGCTTGCCGGAGTCGCGAAGGGCGGTGAGTAGCGTGGTCGACGCTTTCGCCGCCTACCGGCCCGCGCGCAATCAGCCGTGGGATGCCGGTCCCGAGGTCACGCCTCGGGACCTGGCCGCGCTGCGGTTTGTGGGTGAGCAGTACGCGGCGCGCCTGGATGTGCTCGCGGTGGTGCTGGGCCGGCTATCGCCCGCCGCGGTGCGGGACGCCCGGCGGCTGGGGGAGCGCACCGTTCGCCAGCGCGTGGAGCGGTGGGAACAAGCTGGGTGGGCTGTCCGTCGCCGCATGCTCGGACAGACCTGGGTGCTGCCGACCCGGGCTGGCCTGCGTCTAGCCGACCTGGAGTTCGACGGCTGGGAGCCGGCCGCGACCCGGCTCGCGCACCACCACGCGGTCGCGGTGGTGCGCCTTGCCCGTGAGCCGGTCCCCGGCCAGGGCGGCTGGATGTGTGAGCGGGAGCTGTGGCGCCGCCGCGGCAAGGCGGGCTGGCACCTGGCCGACGGTGCCCTCCCCGCTCCCGTGCCTGCCGGCTGGCAGAGGGTCGATCAGGCGTGGGAGCTGGTCGAGGTCGAGCTGCACCAGAAGGCTCGCCCACGCCTGCTGGCCGCGCTCAAGACCAGGGCGCCGCACACCGCCCGCATCACCTACTACGTCCCCGCCACCCTGCACGCCGCATTGAGCGCGCAACTCGCCGGGGTGGTGCGGGAGCTGGGCGGCCGGCCCGAGGTCCAGGTCGAGCTGCTGCCCGACCTGGTGGACCTCGCCGCGGGTGGTGCAGCGTGAGCTGGCACCCGGAGGACCCGCGGAGCTGGGGCGGCTGGGCGCCGCACGATCCGCGCTGGGGCCGCCACCGGCCCACCTGGGGCTGGGGGCATGCGGCCCGGCCGCTGTACGACAACCAGCTCGGCCATCGCATGCCCTCCGGCGGCCCACCAGCTCGCGGCGAGCTGTCGATGGGCGTCGCCCTCGGCCTGTTCCTGCTCAGCCCGCTCATCCTGTTCGCCTGGGCAGCCGGGCAGGGGTTGCTGCGGGTGACCGGCATCCGCTGGTGGAAGCTTGCCCTAGCCTCGCTGGCAGCGCTGGCCGCGGTGGTGGTGCTGCAGGGCGGCCCGGGCGCGGCGCTGGCGCACCACTTCTCCGGCTACGTCGACTGGCTGCGCCAGTACGGCACGCCAGGCCGTCACCTGCCGATGCCGGGCGGGTTCCTGGTGCCGCAGCTCCCCCTCGCCATCCCCACCGGCCTGCTCGCGGCGGCGCTCAACCTGGCCGGACGGCGGCAGGCGATCGACCC
>WNGB01019909.1_pt1 | contig 13923 bp, 11 predicted proteins | sample 5400681 | NCBI WGS metagenome assembly WNGB01 (sample SAMN13153367, study PRJNA577476) | soil metagenome | isolation source: 115 cm soil or saprolite under grassland replicate 2 | place: USA:California | collected 2016-06-15 | reverse complement strand
CGTCGCCTTGAGGTCGTCATCCGTCATCTTGCCGTAGTTCTGCCACGGCATCGGCGGCAGGATGGGCCGCCCGCGCCCCTGGTGACGACCGTTGCGCATCGCCTGTGTGAAGTTCTCGAGCGACCACTTCCCGAGCCCCGTCTCGGCGTCGGGAGTCAGGTTCGCGGTGAAGCTCACCCCCCACGGGCCGGACCAGGCCGTGAAGGTCCCCGCGATGCTGGCGGCCCAGGGACCCGACGGCGGCGGAGCGGCCGGCATGGCGAGGTCCTCCGGATGGCCGGAGAGCATCCGCGCGCGGTCCCGCTCCGGTCCGTTCGGCCCCATCTTCAACGGCGTGTGGCAGTCGTTGCAGCCGCTGAGCGTCACGAGGTACTCGCCTCGCTTCACGACCGCGCTGCCCGCGGACTGCTTCGTTTGCGCCACCGCGGCGCCTCCGATGACGGCGGCGGCGACGCCGGCGCAAGCGGCCCAGACGAACGTCTTCATGTGCTCTCCTCGTGGTGCTCGGTCACGGGTGGTACGGCTCCGGTGGGCGCAGGTCCTGCTCGATCCAGTCCCTCAGGAGCGCCACCGCCTCCTCATCGATGAGCTTCGTCCCGAGCGGCGGCATCTGGACGATCGGGTTCCTCGACGCCATTCGCCCCACCACCGCGCTCGAGGCGGGCGCGCCGGGGCCGATCCAGACGCTCTGGCCTGGGGGCACGCCCGGCAACTGGAACCGGCTGGGGTGGCCGATCGCCGCGGCCGCCGGCTCGTCCGACGGCCGGCGCGCCCGGAGGGAGTGGCGCAGGCTGACGCCGAGCGAGCGCAGCGGGCCGGCCGAGTCGTGGCAGATGCTGCAGTTCGCGTGCAGGTACCCGAGCGCGGCGCGACCGCGCGGGGTCGACGCCGCGATCCGCGGCGGGTGCTCGAGGAGCCGGCGCGGCAACCCGCGCACGAGCCCCAGCCGCACGAGCGTGGCGAGCGTCGGATCCCCCTCGCTCGCGGGCTCGGCGTGGGGCGCCAGCGGATCGCGATCGGGGGAGAGCTGGAGCGCGCTGAAGCCGAGGATCTCGGCGCGCCCGCCTCGGTGGCAGTTCAGGCAATCGTCCACGGAAGGGATGGCGTGCCGGCGTCCGGGCGCCACCTCGTAGCTGGTCGTCATTCCCGCGGCGGGCGCGAGCACCGCGTCGCTCCCGTCGTCCGCCCAGGCGTACGAGGCGTAGATCCAGCCCTGCCGCGTGCGCTCGAGGTAGCGCATCTCCACGGGCCGCGACCAGCCGAACTCCTTCCAGAACTTCGTCCCCACCGGGAACACCCACTTCTCCGGGTCCCTAGCGTCGATCGCGGTTCCGGGCGGGAGGTGGATCCAGCGTTGCTTGCCGGCGCCGTCCGACCAGAGCGGGTACTGCGGGGAGTAATGGAGGTTGCTGGGATCGACTGTCCGTGAAGCAAAGTCGGAGTAGAGCCCCGTGTCGGCGAGACGCCGGGGGACGGGGCGTGTGTCTGGCGCATCGGAGCGTGAGCCGCCGGAGGCGTAGGCGATCGCCGCGGCCGCGAGGCCTATGGCGACCAGTGCCAGCGCCGCCGCCGCGCGCCTATTCGAGCCGGAACCCCGACACCGCATCAGCAACTCTCGCCCGCGGACCCCCGCGGCGAGTGGATGGGTAGGGCCCGCCGTCGGGCGCGCGCCACGGCCCGTGGAGGGCACGGTGCGGGCGTGCGAGCGGCCGGTGGCGGGGCGCTCGTCTCCTTTCGCGATCCGCCCTCGCCGACGCCCCACCGGTGCATTGCGCGCGGCGGCCTCGAGCGACATCGCCGAGATGGCGTTTCACGTTCGCCAGACACGACCGCAACTCCGAAATCGCACGGGGGGGGAAGCCATGAAGAAGCTGCTGCTCGCGATGTTCCTCGTTCCCGCCACGCTCGCGCTCGCCGCGGACGAGAAGAAGGCGGCGCCGTCCGACGACCCGATGGCGGGATGGGTCCCGCCCAAGGTGACGAACGAGGCGAAGGACAAGCAGGAGATCCGGACGCTCTTCACGGCCATGGAGACGGCCGGCAAGCGGGGCGATCTCGACGCCGCCGCCGCGCTCGTCGACTTCCCGGTCGTGATGATGACGGACGACTCGAAGGGCGACGCGATGGGGGAGACCTGGAGCCGCGAGCGGTGGACCCAGGTGATGAAGCCGTTCTACGACAATCCGAGGAAGGACACGAAGGTCACGCACAAGCCGACCATCTTCCTCCTCAGCGACTCGCTCGCCTCGGTGGACGACGTCTGCACGATGACCACGGGCCCGAAGACGGTGACCACGCGCAACTCGATGTTCGTCATCCGCCGGGACGGCAAGTGGTTCGTGAAGGCGATGGCGGAGGGCGGATGGGGCGACATGGTCGCTGCCGGGACGCAAGGCACCGCGAGCGGTCCGCAGGGACCTGCGTCGGAAGGCACGGGGAGCGCGGCGGAGGGCCCAGGATCGCAAGGCACGGGGAGCGGCGCCCAGAGTCCCCCGGAGAGGACGACGAAGTAGCCGTCGTACGGCCGGCCTTGCGCCCGCCGCGTCCTCGCGCGGCGGGCGCTCCACGTCCTGGCCACGCCCCGCCCGGCCACGGCGTCGCGCTCCGTTACGGGTTGCGCCCTCGCGCGCCTCTGCGATATGAGCCGAGAATCCGTCATCGCAGATCCAGGAGGATCCATGAAAGCGCGCCGTCCGTACCTTCTCGGCTCCATCCTCGGCACCCTCGCCGTCGTGACAGGCGGGCCGGTCGCTCGCGCGGCCCCGCCCCCGGCGCCGGTCGAGATCACGCTCGTTTCGTACGCGGTCGCGAAGCCGCTGTTCGCGAAGGTGATCCCCGAGTTCCAGAGGGCGTGGAAGGAGCAGACGGGGCAGGAGGTCCGCTTCAAGGAGTCGTACGGTCCCTCCGGCGCCCAGACGCGCGCCATCGTCAGCGGCCTCGAAGCCGACGTCCTCGCGACGAACCTCCAGTCGCTCGTGATCCCGCTCGTCGAGGCCGGGATCGTCCGATCCGACTGGGCGACGCGCCTGCCGAACGGCGCGTCTCCGGCCTCGTCCGTCATCGCGGTGATCACCCGAGCGGGCAACCCGAAGAAGATCCGCACCTGGGAGGACATCGGCGCTCCGGGGATCGAGGTCGTCGCGATCAACCCGAAGACCTCGGGCAACGCGCGCTGGGGCGTGCTCGCCGGGTACGGAGCGCTCCTGCGCGAGAAGAGCCAGAAGGCGGCCGAGGCGTGGGTCGAGGCGCTCGTCCGGAACACCCGCACCCTCGCGAGCGGCGGGCGGGAGGCGACGGACGCGTTCGTGAAGAACGGCGTCGGCGACGCCCTGCTGACGTTCGAGAACGAGGCCCTGTTCGTGTCGAAGGCGAGCGGCCAGCCCCTCGAGTACGTCGTGCCGCCGGTGAACGTCCGGACCGACTTCCCGGTGGTCGTCGTGGACCGCGTCGTGGATCGGCGCGGCACGCGCGCCGTCGCCGAGGCGTTCGCGCGCTTCCTCTTCGGACCGAAGGCGCAGGCCCTCTACGCGGAGGCCGGCTACCGGCCGCTCGACGCCGCCGCGCGCAAGGCGGCGGCCGTCCCCTTCCGCGAGGTCCCGAAGCTGTTCTCGGTCGACGACGTCGGCGGCTGGCCCAAGCTGGACGCGGCGCTGTTCGCGGACGGCGCGCTCTACGACCGGGCGCAGGCGGCGCGCGGCGGGCGCTGATGCGGATGGCGGCGCCGGCGCCGCTGGGCGAAGCCGCGGCCCGTCGGGCCTGGCGGCCGACGCGGCTCGAGCTCGCGGTCATCGTCTACCTCGGGATCGCGGGCGCCGTGCCGCTCGCGGCCGCCGCCCTGCAGCTCGCGCGCACGCCGCCCGCGGCGACGTGGCGAGCCGTCACCGCCCCCGCGGCGCGCGCGGCGATCGCGCTCTCGGTCGAGGTGGCGTTCATCGCCGCGTCGCTCAACGCGGTGCTCGGGCTCCTCGTCGCGTGGGTGCTCGGCCGCTACCGCTTCCCCGGCCGCCGCCTTCTCGACGCGCTCGTCGACCTGCCGCTCGCGATCCCCGGGGTGGTCGCGGGCATCTCGTTCATGTCGCTCTACGGGCCGGCGGGCACCATCGGCAGGGCGGCCGCGGCGGCCTTCGAGCCCGGGGGGATCCTCTCGTTCACCGGGCTCGGCGCGCCGCGCCTCGCCGGATCTCGCGGCGGGCTCGTCCTCGCGGGGCTCTACGTGACGCTGCCGTTCGTCGTCAGGACGGTGCAGCCGGTGGTGATGTCGCTCGAGCGGGAGATGGAGGAGGCGGCGGAGGTGCTCGGCGCGTCCGCGCTCCAGCGCTTCTCGAGGGTGATCCTGCCGCAGCTCGCGCCGGCGGTCGCCGCGGGCTTCGGTCTCGCGTTCGCCCGCTCGATGAACGAGTACGGGGTCGCGGTCCTGGTCTCGGGCAACGTCGCCTACGAGACGCTGGTCGCTCCCGTGTACGTCTACCAGCGCGTGGAGGGCTTCGACTTCGCCGGAGCGACGGGGGTGGCAGCGATCCTGCTCACGATCTGCCTCGGCGTCCTCGGAGCCACCCACGCGTTCCAGCGCCGGAGCGCCCGCCGTGGCGGTTGACCGCCGGTCGCGCAGCGCCGCCCTCGGGCGCGCCGTGCTGGTGGTCATCGCGGCCGCCTACCTGCTGTTCCTCGTCGGGCTGCCGCTCGTGAACGTGTACGGCGAGGCCTTCGCCCGCGGGCTCTCGGGATTTCGCGACGGGCTCGCCGCGCCGCCGGCGCGCCACGCGGTGAAGCTCACGCTGCTCGTCGTCGCGATCGCGGTTCCGGCGAACACCGCGTTCGGCCTCGCCGCCGCGTGGGTGATCGCGAGGCGCCGCTCCGCCGCGGCGAGGATCGTCCAGGTCGTGCTCGATCTCCCCCTCGCGCTGTCCTCGACCGTCATCGGGCTGCTCGTGGTGCTCGCCTGGAGCCCCACCATCGGTCTGCTCGGGGGTGTGGTGCGCGCGTCGCACGTGAAGGTGCTCTTCGCGTGGCCCGCTCTCGTCCTCACGACCATCGTGGTGACGCTCCCGTACGTCGCGCGAGAGGTCTTGCCGGCGCTCCATCAGGTGGACCGTGCCGAGGAGGAGGCCGCGACCGTGCTCGGGGCTTCCCGCTGGCAGATCTTCTGGCGGGTGATATTCCCCGCCATCCGCTCGTCGGTGCTGTACGGCGTGATCCTCTGCGCCGCGCGCGCCGCCGGCGAGTTCGGGGCCGTCTCGGTCGTCTCGGGCAAGCTCATCGGCGAGACCAACACCCTCACGCTGCACGTGGAGCGTGCGTACGCCGAGTACGAGTCAGTCCCCGCATTCGCGGCGGCCTCGCTCCTCACCACGGTCGGCCTCGTAGGGGCGCGGAGCGCCCCGAAGTCGAAGGGCGCCATGCGTCCCAAGGCGCGTGCTTCGACTTCGCGCCCGCTACGCGGGCGCTACGCTCAGCACGAACGGTTTCTGGTGATCGCGAATCGTGCTCGCCCGTTTAGGAGCGTCAGCCGCCGTCGTGCGCGCGCGGGGGCTCGCCGTCCCGGGCGGAGCGCTCGCCCGGCGCCGTGCCCCGTCCGTCCGCCGCGACCTGGCCGGGGGCGAGCGGCCGGACCGGCGCGCCGTCGCCGAGGTCGGACGGCGGCGAGAGCGCGATGACCTCGTCGCCTCGGAGCCCCTTGCGGATCTGGACCCGCTTCCCGTCGTTCAGGCCCGGCTCCACGTCCGCGAAGTGGAGCTTCCCGTCCTGGACGAGCGCCACCTGTAGCCGCTCGCCGCGCGCCGCGAGCGCCTCCGCCGGGATGCTCGGGAGCACGGGGACCTCGACCCGCAGCGCGACGTGCACGAACAGGCCACTGACGAGCCGGAAGGCGCCGGCCTCGTCGGGCCACAGCTCGACCAGCATCGTGCGGGTGCGCGGGTCGAGCGCGTCGGCCAAGCGTCGCACGTGCGCGGCGATCCGCACCTCGGGATGCTGATCGATCGTGATCGTCCCCTCGTCGCCGACCCGCACGAACGGGGCGACGTCCTGGCCGACGTACACGAGCAGCCGGACGCGCCCGACGTCGGCAAGGTCCACGATCGGCTGCCCGGTCGCGGACGCGGACAGGAGCGCGCCGGGATCGACGTGCCGGGCGGTGACGATTCCTTCGAAGGGCGCGCGCACGACCTCGTATTCCTGGAGGGCGCGCACCCGGCGCAGCTCGGCCTCGGCGACGGCGAGATCCGAGTTCGCCTGATCGAGCTCCTGCTGCGAGACGTAGCCGGTCGGCGCGAGCTTGCGCACGCGCGTCGCGAGCCTTCGCCGGACCTCGAGCGTCGAGCGCGCTTGCAGCACCTGCTGGTCCGTCTCCGGCGAGGCGATCCGCGCGATCAGCTGGCCCTTGCGCACGCGGTCGCCTTTGTCGACGTTCAGCTCGCGGACGTACCCGGCCACCCTGGCGAAGATCGTCGTCTGCCAGAACGCCCGCACGTCGCCGGGCAGGGTGATCTCGCGGCGGCCGCCGCCGGGCGCGACGCGCGCGACGCGCACCTCGGGGCCCTGCTCGGCGGCACGCGCGAGCCGCGCGCGTTCCGCCTCCTCGCCCCGGTGGCGGCGCAGCGCGAGCAGCGCCGCGCCGAGGCCGCAGACGATCACCGCCACGGCGATCACCGCGCTGAGCCGGCGCGTGGCGCGCGCGTCCGTGGTCATCACGCCCCCCCGGCCGGCGCCGGGTGCCTCGAGGGAGCCACCGGGACCCCGTGCGCCTCCTCGCCGGCCTCCGCTGCGAACACCAGGTCGAGCTCGTGCTTGCGGGGCATGCGCCGCCGCAGCCAGATGTAGCCGAGCGGGACGAGGAACAGCGTCGTGAACGTCGCCGCGAGGAGGCCGCCGATGACGGCGCGCCCGAGCGGCGCGTTCTGCTCCGCGCCCTCGCCGAGCCCGAGCGCCATCGGCAGCATGCCGAGGATCATCGCGAGCGCGGTCATGATCACGGGCCGCAGCCGTGTCCGCGCGGCCTCGCTGATCGCGACCTCGGGCCCCGGATCGTGCTCGGCCGCCGCCCGGAAGTCGTTCGCGAACGACACGAGCAGGATGCTGTTCGAGGTGGCGATCCCCACCGCCATGATCGCGCCCATGAACGACTCGACGTTGAGCGTCGTGCCGGTGATCGCGAGCATCCAGAGGATCCCGACCATCGCGCCGGGCACCGCCAGGATGATGATGAGCGGGTCGGACCAGGACTGGAACAGCACCGCGAGCAGGAGGTACACGAGGGCGACGGCGAGGACGAGACCGAGCCCGAGCCGGCCGAACGCGGCGAACATGCTCTCGCTCTGACCGCGGAGCTGCACGCTCACGCCCCTCGGCAGCTCGACGTCCGCGATGGCGCGCTGGAGGTCCCGGGCGACCGCACCGAGATCCCGCCCGCCGGCGGCGAGCTGCACCTCGACGATCGGCTGGACCGTGTCGTGCGCGATGCCGGCGCGGCTCGTGCGGGCGTGCAGCGAGGAGACCGCGCCGAGGTACGGCGCCGGCGCCGGCGACTCCTGCGTGCCCACGGCGCCCGCCGCGGCCGCCCCGCCACCGGGCGCGCCGGCCGCCGACAGCGGCGTCGAGAGGAGGTCGCCCGTATCGCGGATGCGCTCGATCGGCGTCTGCACCGCGACCGTGTAGTTGATGCCCGTCTTCGGGTTCACCCAGAAGCTCGGCGCGGAGAGCGTGCTCGAGCTGAGCGAGGTGAGCAGGCTCGTCGCGACGTCGCGCTCCGAGAGCCCGAGCGACTGCGCCTGCTGGCGGTCCACCTCGACGCGCAGCGACGGTCGATCGAAGACCTGCGCGATGTGCGCGTCCTGGGCGCCCGGCACCCGCCGCACCCGTGCGATGACGCGCTGGGCCGCCGCGAGCGCCGCGCCCGCGTCGCGCCCCACCACCTCCACCTCGAGCTGCGCGGGCAGCCCGAACGAGAGCACCTGGCTCACGACGTCGGCGGGCTCGAACCAGAACTGGGCCCCGGGGAAGCGCGCCGGCAGCTCTCGCCGGAGCCGGTCCGCGAGGCGCGCCGAGGGAGCGTGCCCGCGCCGGAGCGACACGCGGATCTCGGCGTCCTCGCCCCCCGCGTTGCTCGACTGCACGAACGCGAGGTTGTACGAGACCGGGATCCCGATGTTGTCCACGACGCTCTCGACGTCGCCGCGCGCCAGCTCGCGGACCGCGGCCTCGACCTCCATCACCTGGCGCTCGGTCACCTCGATCCGCGTCCCCGGCGGCGCGCGGTAGTGGAGGCGGAGCTGGCCGGTGTCCACCGCGGGGAAGAAGTCGAGGCCGACGACGCGCGCGAGCGACAGCCCGGCGAGGAGGAGCAGCGTCGCCCCGATCCAGACGCGGACGCGGTGGGCCAGCACCACCGCGAGCGCCGCGCCGTACGCCCCTCGCAGCTGCTCGAAGCGTCGGTCGCGCCAGGCGTTGAAGCGGCGAACGGCCCGCGCCACCCCGCCTGCGGGCGCCTGCGCGGCAGCTCCGCCGCTCAGCTCCGCGTGCTCGCGCTCCATGAGCAGACGCGCCAGCGTCGGCACGAGCGTGCGCGAGAGGAGGTACGACGCGAGCATCGCCAGCACGACGGCGAGCGCGAGCGGCCGGAAGAGGAACCGCGCCGGCCCCGTGAGGAGCACGACCGGGAAGAACACGATGCAGATCGTGAGCGTCGCCGCCAGGGCCGGGACGGCGATCTGGTTCGCGCTCTGCAGCACGACGGCGGTGAGGTGGCGCGGCTTGCCGTCGGCGCCCGGGATCGCCGAGTTGCGGTGGATGTTCTCGACCTCGACGGTCGCGTCGTCGACGAGCATGCCGATGGCGAGCGCGAGCCCGCCCAGCGTCATGAGGTTCATCGTCTGGCCCCCGAGGTAGAGGCCGATCACCGAGACGAGGATCGCGAGCGGGATGGAGCTCGAGACGATCACCATGCCCCGCCAGCTCCCGAGGAAGAACAGGATCATGAGCGAGACGAGCGCCGACGCGAGCAGCGCCTCGCGGAGCACCTCGTGCACGGACGCCCGCACGAACCTGCTCTGGTCGAAGTCGAGCTTCAGCTCGATCCCCTGTGGCGCCGCCTTCTGGAGCGCCGGGAGCATGTCGCGGACCGAGTCCACGACGGTGAGCGTCGACGAGCCCGCCTTGCGCAGGATGGCGAGGTACGTCGAGCGCTGCCCGTTCACGTGGACGACGTTCGTCTGCACCGCGTAGCCCTCGTGCACGAAGGCCACGTCCCCGACCCGCACGAGGCGCCCCGCCACCTCGCGCACGGGGAGCTCGTTGAACTCCGGGATCTCGAGCGGGCTCGCGTTGAGCTCCACGTCGTACTCGTGCTCGCCCATCCGTGCGCTGCCTGCCGGCAGGATCACGTTCTCGCTCGTCACCGCGCTCACGACGTCGCCCGGCGAGAGCCCCGACGCCGCGAGCCGCGCCGGGTCGAGGTCGACCATGATCTGCTTCTGGCGCCCGCCGAACGGCGCCGGCGTGGCGAGCCCCGGGACGGTGAAGAGCCGGAGCCGGAGCACGTTCAGGCCGTAGTCGAACAGGTCCTGCTCGCCCACCCCGGTGCCCGACAGGGTGATCTGCGCGACCGGCACGTTGCTCGCGTTGAACTGGAGGATGGCCGGGGGCGTGATGCCGGGCGGCATGAGGCGCATGATCGCGTTCGTCACCGACGTGACCTGCGCGATCGCCGGGCCGAGATCGGTGCCGGGGTGGAAGTAGATCTTCACGAGCCCGATCCCGTCGATCGACTGCGAGTCGAGCTTCTCGATGTCGCTGATCGTCGTCGACATCGCGCGCTCGGTCAGGAAGATGACGCGCTTCTCCATCTCCTCCGCGATGAGACCGGGGTAGTACCAGACCACCACCACGACCGGGATGTCGACCGAGGGCAGGACGTCGACGCGCGAGCGGGCGAGCGAGAGGCCGCCGAAGAGCGCGATCCCGAGGCAGAGCACGGCCACCGTGTAGGGCCTGCGCAGCGCCAGCCTGACGATCCACACCCGATGAGCTCCGAGCAGGAAGCTTGGGGCGCCCTGCCCGCCGCGGCAATCTCGCCGCCCGGCGAGCGAGAGGGCGGCCGCACGGACCACGAGCGCGGCTGCTCACGCGGCGGCGATCTCGAGCGTCGCGGCCTCGCGCAGATCGCCCTCATCTGCCGACGGTGCTCCCGGTCACTCCGGAGGATGTCCGGGCGCTTCACGAGGCGCGTCGGCGGGCGCGATGCCGTCGAGCACCAGCTCCTCGGCGCGTGGCGCCTGCCTCGCGAGGTCGTCCACCTCGCTCCGCGTCGGGAGCGGCGCGGATTCGCCCGATCGCGACGCGGCGATCGCTGCCGCGGCGCTCGCGAGCTGCGCGGCGCGCGCGAGATCGAGCCCTCTCGCGAGCGCCAGCGCGAGCGCGCCGCAGAACGCGTCGGCCGACTCCGGGGTCTCCCTGCTGCTCGCCGACGGCACCGGGATCCAGATCTCGTCGCTGCGCGTCAGGAGCAGCGTCGTCCGGGGGCCGCGGAGCACGACCGCGCCTGGGCCGCGCCGGAGCAGCGATCGCGCCGCGAGCAGGGCGGACCTTCGCCCCTTCACCGCGGCGCCGACGACGGGGCCGGCGTCGCGGCTCGCCACGACGGCGACGTCCACCAGGCCGAGGACGTCCCTCGTCGGCTTGCCCGGGGGAGCGACGTCGAGGACCACCTGGGCGCCGCGTCGTCGCGCGATCCGGACCGCCTCCGCGACGCAAGCCGGCGAGACCTCGAGCGAGGCCACCACCACCGAGGCGCGCGCCATCGCGTCCTCCGCGGCGCGGACGTCCTCGAGCGACAGCCGCGCTTTCGCTGGGCGAGCGAGGACGGCGCGGCTCCTCCTGCCGTGGCGATCGAGGTGGACGAGCGCGATGCCTGTCGGCGCCTCCGCATCGCGGACGACGTGCCCGATCTCGACGCCCTCGTCGCGGAGCCGCGCGACGATCTCGTCGCCGACCCGATCGGTGCCGACGCGCGCCACGAGCGCCACGCTCCCCTCCAGGCGAGCCGCCGCGAGGGCTTGCCGGGCGCCCTTCCCGCCGGGACGCCGCAGGAAGAGGTCGCCGGGGAGGGACTCGCCGACGGCGGGGAGGCGGGGCATCCGGATCGCGAGCTCCTCGTGCGCGTCGCCCAGGAGGACGAGGTCGAGCTCCCGCCGCTCTCCCGCCGAGGCATCTCCGCCGTCGGTCTCCGGTCGCGGCGCTCCGGCCGCGGGCCCCGGGACCCCGGTGCGGCGCTCGTGCTCAGCCGCCAGCGCGAGCGCTTCCTCGAATGCCCCGGCTTCGGTGGGACACCAGCCCGTCACGAGGTGCACCGCGGTGTCGGCCCGGAGGTGGAGCACGACCTGGTGGCCGGAAGGCCACTCGGTGGTCCGGACGAACCACCCGCGCGCGCGCAGCCGTCGCTTCGCAGACTCGATCTCGTCCGGACTGGGCATCAAGGGATCCCTTCGCGCCGTTCGGCCTCGCCTCGTCTAGGGAGGAGGATGCTCCGGGGCTGCCGCGCCGGCGGGCGCGCGCTCCATTGAGCCGAGGAGCTCGAGGACGGCGTCGCGCCGCGGAAGCCCGGCCTGCGCGCCGACCTTCGTCGTGGCGAGCGCCGAGGCGGCGTGCGCGAACCGTGCGGCGTCCGCGAGATCGCGGCCCTCCGCGAGCGCCAGCGCGAGCCCGCCCGCGAACGCATCGCCGGCGCCCGTCGCATCCACGACCTCCACGGGGAGGTGCGGGAGCCACGTCTCGCCCTCGTCCGAGAGGAGCAGGTTTCCCCCGGGTGCTCCGACGCACGCCGCGCGCACGCCCTGCCGGAGCAGGTTCTGCGCCGCCCGGCGCGCGGAGCTGCGGTCGGTGACCTCGATCCCGGTCAGCACGCGAGCCTCGGATGCGTTCGGTCTGATCACGTGGATCTCGCGGAGCAGCTCCTCGCGGAGCGGGATCGGGGGCGCGGGGTCGAGCACGACGCGCACGCCCGCGGCGCGGGCGAGCCGGATGGTCGCTCGCACCGTGTCGGTCGGGATCTCGAGCTGCACGAGCGCGATCCTCGCGTCGACGAAGAGGTCCGCGGCCGCGGCGACCGCCGATCGGTCGAGCTTCTCGTTCGCGCCGGGCACCCAGGCGATCTGCTTCTCGCCCGACGCGTCGACCGCGACGAGCGCGACTCCGGTCGGGGCCCTCGACTCCCGAACGAGCGCGCTCGTGTCGACGTCCTCCTCCGCGAGCCGCTGCACGATGGCGTCCCCGCGCGCGTCCGTCCCGACGCTCGCGACGAGGGCGACACGCCCGCCGAGGCGCGCGACGGCGACCGCCTGGTTCGCGCCCTTGCCTCCGGGCGCCTCCTGGAAGAGCCGAGCCGTGACCGTGGCGCCGGGCCTCGGCAGCTCCGAGCCCTTCACGAGGTAGTCCATGTTCGCGCCGCCGACCACGACGACGTCGAAATTCGTACGCTCGTGGCCGTCCGCCATGGACCCTCCGCCACCCCGGGTGGCATGACCGCCTTGCATCGGCGCCGAGGCGTTCCCATTCCAATCATCACGCGGCGAAGGCGGAATCGGGAGTGGGGAAGATGCCAGGACCAACGAGAACGACCTCGGGTGCACGCTCGATCGACGTGGCGGCGGGCGACCTGCTGCTCTCCGGAGATCTCACCCTGCCTGCCGGCGCCGCGGCGATCGTGCTGTTCGCGCACGGCAGTGGCTCCTCGCGGCTGAGCCCGCGCAACCGCCTCGTCGCGACGCAGCTCTCGCGCGGCGGCCTCGCGACGCTCCTCTTCGACCTCCTCACGCCCGCCGAGGAGGAGGAGGATCGCTCCTCCGGCGCGCTGCGGTTCGACATCCCGCTCCTCGCCGAGCGGCTCGTGCGCGCCACGGATTTCGTGCGCGGGCACTCCGAGACGAGGAAGCTCGCGATCGGCTACTTCGGCGCGAGCACCGGCGCGGCCGCGGCGCTCATCGCCGCTGCCGAGCGCCCCGACGACGTGCGCGCCGTGGTGTCGAGGGGAGGGCGCCCCGATCTTGCCGAGGACGCCCTCGAGCGGGTCTCTGCGCCGACGCTCCTCATCGTCGGAGGGGCGGACCATCCGGTCGTCGAGCTGAACGCCCGCGCGCATGCCAGGCTCGGCGGCCGGAAGCACCTCGAGATCGTCGCCGGAGCGACGCACCTGTTCGAGGAGCCCGGAGCGCTCGAGGAGGTCACGCGCCTGGCGCGCGACTGGTTCGTGCGGTTCCTCGTCGAGGAGCCGGCGCCGATCGGGCTGCTGGAGCAGCCGGGCCACGAGGCGAGCTGAGCCCCGTCGCCTTCTCGATCGTCACCCTACGTCCTCACCTCGCGCGCGCTGACCTCCCGCAGCGTCTCGGCCGCGCGGCCGCGGCGGTCGTGCTGCGCGATGTCGGAGAGGCTGATGACGCCTGCGAGCCGCCCCCCCTCGTCGCAGCAGATGATGCGGGACTTGTGGTTCTTCGCCATCGCGCGCTCCGCATCGCGGATGTCGTCCTTCGGGCCGCACGCGACGACCTCGCGGGTCATCACGTCCTCGACGAAGGCGCTCCCCTGCTTCTTTCCGGCGACGAGGCGGATCGCGATGTCGCGATCCGTGAGCGTCCCGAGCACCTTCTTCGACTGATCGCAGACCGGCAGGAAGCCGATGTTCTCGTCCCTCATCCGGATCGCGGCATCCTCCACGGTGTCCCGCGGTGAGACGCACTCGACCTCCGTCTTCATGATCTCTTCGCAACGCATACACACCTCCAACGCTCGGTCGAGCAGAAGCGCCCCTGCGCCGTCGCCCGTCGCGCAGGCGAGTGTTGAGCGTGTCCGGCGCGGTGCCCCGCCCGACGTGGTCCGTCTTCACGTTGGGACCGCGAGGGGACGAGTGCAGCGTGCACCCGCGCCGGCGCGCGCCCG
>WNGB01014364.1_pt1 | contig 13923 bp, 12 predicted proteins | sample 5400681 | NCBI WGS metagenome assembly WNGB01 (sample SAMN13153367, study PRJNA577476) | soil metagenome | isolation source: 115 cm soil or saprolite under grassland replicate 2 | place: USA:California | collected 2016-06-15 | reverse complement strand
CGTTGGACGGCCGCGCAGGCAAAGCCCGCGCGGCCTCTATGTGGCGCCGCCGAGGCGGCGCCTTTCAGCGCGAGTGCTGGTAGAGCACGACCAGCCCGTAGAAAGCCACGGAGAGCGCCGCCGTCAGCGCGAGGCAGACGGCGACGAGGCCGATTATCACCGCGGCGCTCGCCACGCCGGTGCCGCCCTCCCGCAGCCGCAGCCAGCGCAGGTTGTGGCGGGCGCGCCTGGCCATGACGAGCCCGACGAGCCCGAGCAGGAAGGCGAGCGGGATCGCGTAGGACGCGTCCAGGAGGCCCACGCGGGTCGACCGGCGCGAGACCTCGACCGCGGCAGGCATTGTCAGGACACCCGCGAGACCGAGCAGCAGCGCCACCCACGCCCGTCTATGCGCTATGTGATCGATGGTCAAGGGTCTGTGCAACCAAGAGCTGGGCTTAGACGGCGGCGCGGGGCAGCCGCACCGCCTTTCTGCGGCGCCACCGAGTCGGCGCCCGGTCTACTGCTTGACGTAAGGGCGGCCAACCGCCGCGGGCGGGATCGAGCGGCCGATGACTCCGGCCACCGCGATCAGGGTCAGGACGTAGGGCAGGGCCTGGAAGAGCACGGAGGCGTTCCCCCATGGTTGCGCGAGCCGGAACGAGAGCGCGGTCGATCCTCCGAAGAGAAGCGCAGCGGCGAATGCGCCGAACGGACGCCAGTTCCCGAAGATGACCGCTGCGAGCGCGATGAACCCGCGCCCTGCGGTCATGTTCTCGCTGAACGAGCCGAGGTAGCCGATCGAAAGGTACGCGCCGCCGAGAGCCGCCAGCATGCCGGAGAGCACGACCGCGGCATAGCGTGTCGCGTACACCGAGATGCCGACGGTGTCCGCCGCCCGCGGATGCTCCCCGACGGAACGAATGCGCAGCCCGATCGGCGTCTTGAACAGGGTCACGTGCGCCACGATCAACAGCGCGAACGAGAGCCAGATCATCAGGTTGAGGTGGCCGAAGACCTTGCCGAGGAAGTCGAGCTTCACGTCGGGAATGCGCGGGATGTTGCCCGGAGTGCCGTTCGCGCCATAGATCTGGATGAAGAAGTAGCCGGTTGTGCCGAGCGCGAGGAAGTTGATTGCGGTGCCGCTCACGATCTGGTCCGCACGCAGGTGGATCGACATGAACGCGTGGACGAGCGCGAATCCTCCGCCGGCAATGGCGGCACTCAGGAGCCCCATCGGCCAGGAGCCGAACTTGTCCGCGCCGAGCGCTCCGAAGAAGGCGCCCGAGAGCATCATCCCTTCCAGCCCGATGTTCACGACGCCGCTGCGCTCGGAGAACATCCCGCCGATGGCCGCGAACGTCAGTGGAGTCGCCCAGATCAGCGTTGCCGAGAGGAGCGCCGACCAGACCACGACCTGGTCGAGGTTTCCCTCGCTCGCCCTCGTCGCGAGTACACCCATCCCGATGCCGACCATGCCGAAGCCGATCGCGGTCCAGCCGGGACGGCGGAGACCACGGAAGACCGCCCAGATTCCCGCCGCGATCGCAAGCAATCCGATCAGTGCAGGCCACCAGAGCGCGTCTGCCCTGAACGGGGGCAATGTGACAACGAATGCCAACAATCCCAGGGCAACTCCGCCGCGCGCGATCACGGTCTCGACGGGCCAGCGCTCGCGCAGCCGCGACGCGTAATCCAGCGTGCTCAAACCGCTTCCTCCGCCGCGCCAGTCGTACCCGGGAGTCGCAGCTTCCGGCGCGCCCGCCACAGGTAGAGGATCAACAGGTCGGCGCCGACGAAGAGCAGGACGAGCGCCTGGATCATCAGCGCCAGGTTCCCGGCGAGCTGCGGCGGAAAGATGTCCGGGTCGAGGCTGCGTGTCGACGTGCCCGTCAGGAGACTCCCGAAGAGCAAGGCCCCAAGCCCCACCCCCACCGCCGTATTCCGCCCGAGCAGGGCGACGGCGATGCCGATGAAGCCGATGTTCGACACCTGCACGTCGAGCACGCCGAGCCGGAACTGCCAGCCCAGGATGTCCAGACCGCCCGCGAGCCCGGCGAAGAGGCCCGAGATCGCCATCGCAATCACGAAGTTCCGCCCGACGCTGATGCCGCCGTACCGTGCCGCCTCGGGGTTGAACCCGACGGCGCGGACCTCGTAACCGAGGGTTGTCCGGTTGAGGACAATGTAGAAGACGATCAGCGCGGCGAGCGCGATGAAGATGCCACTGTGCAGGGCCTGCAGCGCGGGATTCCCCCAGATACTCGACAACTTGGCGCCGTCCGCGATGTCGTCCGAGATCGGGATCGACTTGTCGACGTGGTTCTGGAGCGGCCCATCCCGCCCGAACAGGTAGCTCCCGCCCCAATACGCGACCCAGTTGAGCATGATCGTCGTGATCACCTCGTGGGCGCCGACCGTCGCCTTCAGGAACCCGGCGACCGCACCCCACAGCGCTCCCGCCAATGCTGCCGCGGTGATCCCGAACAGGAGATGGGGGATGTGGGCCATGTCGACGAACCGCGAGCCGACGTAGACGCCGACGATCGCGCCGATCATGTACTGGCCCTGGCCGCCGATGTTGAAGAGGCCGCAGCGGAAGGCGAACGCGACGGCGAGCCCGGTCAGGATCAGCGGCGTCGTCGTCAGCAGCGTCTGCGTCAGGTTGTACGCGGCCGTGTGGTTTGTGTTCGTGTCCCACCAGAACCAGATGTGGTGATTCGTGAACGGGATATCGACGTGGTAGCCGCCGAAGTGGAAGAACCAGTTGAGACCCGCCCCTTCGAAGATCGCCTTGTACGTCCGCACCGGGTTGTGACCGGTCGCGGCCACGACGATTCCGCCCATCAGGAACGCAAAGACCGCCGTCATGAGGGGCGTGATGATCCCGCCCGCGCGCTGGTAGAAGGCCAGCTGCTTTGCGACCGATGGCGCGTACGCCTCGGGATCGTGGTCGAGCGGCTCGGCGGTGACGGGCTCTTGCTCGCTCAACTCAAGCTGCCTCGCGCCTGCGACCGCCCGTCATTGCAATGCCGACTTCCTCTTCGCTGACGTCGGGCGGGAACTCGGCGACGATGCGACCCTCGTAGAGCACGAGGATCCGGTCCGACAGCGACAGGATCTCGTCCAGCTCCAGCGACACGAGCAGTACCGCCTTCCCTGCATCACGCTGCTCCACCAGGCGCCGGTGGACGAACTCGATCGCACCGACGTCCAGACCGCGCGTCGGCTGGGCCGCGATGAGCACACTCGGATCGCGGGAGACCTCGCGGGCGACGACAACCTTCTGCTGGTTGCCGCCGGAGAGCGAGCCGGCACGCGTGGCGGGGCCGCCGCCGCGGACGTCGAACTCGCTCAGGACCCGAGATTCTCGGCGAGGTTGAAGTCCAGCACGAGACCGCGCCGGTGGCGGTCTTCGGGGATGTGACCCATGCCGGCGTCGAGCGCCTGCCGCGCGGTCGAGCGGCTCAGGTCGTGGCCGCCCACGCGCACGTGGCCACCGGCGGGATGACGGAGACCGGTGAGCGCGTCGATCAGCTCGCTCTGCCCGTTGCCGTCGACGCCGGCGATGCCGACGATTTCTCCGGACCGCACATCCAGGGACACGCCCCGCACCGCCTCGAGGCCCCGATCGTCGCGCACCACGAGATCCTCCACCTGCAGGAGCGGGTCGCCCGGAGTCGCCGGCTTCTTCTCGACTCGCAGCAGGACTTCACGGCCGACCATGGACCGCGCCAGCCCCGCCTCGGTCGCGCCCTCACGCGGAATCGTCTCGACCCGCTTCCCCCGGCGGAGGACGGTGATCCGGTCCGCGATCTCCAGGACCTCGTTCAGCTTGTGGCTGATGAAGACGATCGACTTCCCCTGCCCCTTGAGGCTCTCGATGATGGCGAAGAGCTCGCGGGCCTCCTGCGGCGTCAGTACCGCAGTGGGCTCGTCGAGGATGAGGATCTCGGCGCCGCGGTAGAGCGCCTTCAGGATCTCGACACGCTGCTGCTGCCCGACGGTGATCTTCTCGATCCGCGCGTTTGGATCGACCGCGAGGCCGAACGAGGCAGACAGATCACGCACGCGCTTGTTCGCCGCGTCGTAGTCCAGCAGCACGCCGCCGTGTCGCGGCTCCTGCGCCAGGACGATGTTCTCGGTCACCGTCATGACCGGGATGAGCATGAAATGCTGGTGCACCATCCCGATGCCGAGCTCGATCGCGTCGCTCGGCGAGGAGATCGAGACGGGCGTCCCGTTCATGCGGATCTCGCCGGAGTCGGCGGTGTAGAGTCCGTACAGGATGCTCATCAGCGTCGACTTGCCGGCACCGTTCTCGCCGAGCAGGGCGTGCACCTCGCCTCGTTGGAGGTCGAAGTCGATCTGGTCGTTGGCGAGCACGCCCGGGAAGCGCTTCGTGATCCCACGCAGCTCGAGGACGGGGGCGTCGTCCACGTGCCGATTCTAAGCTGGAAAGAAGAGGGCGGGCCCGAGAGCCCGCCCTCTCGAAGCGATGCGCTCAGCTAGCTAGCCGAGCGCCGTCGGCACCTTGATCTTGCCGGCGATGATCTGCTTCTTCAGCGTGTTGATCTGCGTCAGCCACGCCTTCGGGATCTTCGCCTTCTTGCTGATCTTGCCCAGGCCGACGCCACCGTTCTTCAGGTTGAAGTGCAGGTCGCCACCGCGCTTGTAACCCTTGCCGCTCTTCGCACCCTTGACCGCGAGGAAGATGCCTTGATCGACTCGCTTGACGGCGCTGACCAAGATGTGCGACCCAAGGAAGGACTGGTCCTTGTCGACGCCGATCCCCCAGACGCGGCGTTCCTTCGCAGCGTCAAGAGCTCCGAGGCCGCACGGACCGGCCACGTTGAAGACCACCTGCGACCCCGCGTCGATCTGGTTCTCGGCGACGCTCTTGCACTTGGCCTGATCGATGAAGTCCTGCGAATACCCGATCTGAACCGTCGTGCCCTTGACGCACCTCACGGCACCGGCTCGGTAGCCCGCGAGGAACGCGTCCACCGGGGGGATCTTCACGCCGCCGACGACACTGATGTTCTTCTTGCCAAGCCTGGCGGCAACCCTGGCCCCGAGACAACCGACGAGGTAGCTGTTCTCCTGCGTCGCGTAGGTCAGCCCTTCGATGTTCGAGTGCTTCCTCTTCAGGTCCTTGACCGACTCGTCCGTAATCGCGAACTTCGTGTTCGGGAACTGGTCGGCCACGTCCTCCGTCGCGTCAGCCAGCAGGAACCCTGCCGAGATGACGATCCCGTAGCCGCTCCGTGCGAGAGAGGCCATGTTCGGCAGGTAGTCGCCCGCGGATCGCGACTCGACCGCGCGGTACTGGATCTTCAGGACCTTCGCAGCGCGCTTCATCCCTTCTAGCTGGAGCTGGTTGAAGCCCTTGTCGTTGAAGCGACCCACGTCGCTGACCAGGCCGGCCTTGAAGGTCGCCTGGGGTGCCGCAGCGCCGCTTGCCACAAAGCCGATCGCCGTGAGCACCACGGCCACCAGCGCCGCCAGCCCAAGCGGCAGCAATCGATACTTACTCAAAGAACTCTCCCTCCTCCTCGTGACCCTTCCGTTCACAGGGCGATGCTACTGCCTGCCCACCCCGCTTTCAGCTGAGACGCCCGATCCGCCGCCCGGTTAGGAGGCTGCGCGCCGCTCGGCCTCGTCCAGGAGCCGATCGGCACAAACGCGGATCCTTCGTTTCTCCTCGGCGGTCGTGCCCGCGATCCGCTCCTGAACGAGCTCCTCGCAGCGGCCCAGGACCGTGCCCCAGCCTTCCGGGTCCTCTCCGCGCGACTCGAGCAGGCGCTTGAGCCAGTGGCGGCCGTACTCCGCGTGCAGCGTCTCGTCGGCCCAGTCGAACTCCATGTCCGTCTCGCTCATGCGGTCGCCCATGGCGTGGAACGCTTCGGCGCGCTCGCGTTTGCGGCCGATGTTCTTCGTTTCGAAGTAGCCGAGCATCCCGAGCCGGTAGATCGGATCCTGGCCCTGACAGGCTTCGTAGATGTAACCGCCGAGCGGGACGAGCTCCGGCTCGATCCCCCACGCTTCGAGTCGGCGCTTGCCCATCAGCATGTGGCGGCTCTCGTCGTAGGTCCAGCGCGCGGCGTCCCGAACGAACTCCCAGCCCAGCGGCTCGGCGAGGGCCTGGAGGATGGCGCCGGCCGTCTCGACGGCCCACACCTCGTTTACGTGGCTGACGGCTGAGCGGAGCTGGAGGGCGAGCCCCTCCCCGTACGGGTACGCGGGGTCGACGACGTCGGGCCAGTAGATGCTGGCGGCGAAGTAGCGGTCGTCGCGGGCAGGGTCCTCGGCGAGCCGGAAGGGTGTGCCCTGGGGCGGCTCCAGCGTCTCGAGCCCGCGACGAAGCTCGTCGGGCCATGTCACGGTGCCAGGCACCAGGCCGTGTCCTAAAGCGGCGATCTGCTCCTCCTTGTCCCGCGTGGCCGACTCCAGGATCCGGGCGGTCGGCCCGTCGTCCAGCTCGTCGGTCGTCCGTAGGAAATCGCGGTACTCCCTCAGGAGGGCCGGGCACAGCACCTCGGAGAGCCCTCGCAGGAACCCATCCGCGCCGGGCGCGTCGGTCGCGGCCTCGTAGACACGGATCACGGGGGCGTCGGCACCCGCCTCGAGCAGGCGGCTCGGGTACCGAAGCTCGAAGACACGATTGCGAAACGCGTCCGCGGCGAGGGCACACTGCCACGCCGCGCGCGCGAGCGCCGCCTTCTGCTCCAGGCGCGGCACGGCTGGGATCCAGCCGCCGCAGGCCAGCGTCAGCGCGCGTTCCAGGTAGTGGAACCGCGTCAGCACCTGCGCGGTGTCGATTCGTTCCCGCAGCTCCCGGGCCGAGCGCAGCGTCGTCATCGCAGCACGTCCAGCATCAGCTCAAAGAATCCCTCCGTGTCGTAGTCGTCCACGACGGTCGCGTTCGGCTCGCGCCCGTAGCGGTTGAGGCGGTCGATCGCGCTGAAGCCGCGGGTCAGCTCACCCTGCGTCTCGACGTCGACGAAGCAGTCGAACGCCGAGCGGACGAGCTGTGGCGTGACGATCGCAGCACACGCCATCGAGTCCGGGTGCGTCGTCCCCGGCACGCCCGTCTTACGCTCGAACTCGAGCGCCTTGCGGTTGAACGCCTCGTAGAAGCGTGAGAGGTCCGTGTCGAGCGAAGCGATCCGCTCCAGTTTCGCGTCGTCGAAGACGCCCTGGCTCAACGTCAGCGTCCACGTGAAGAGTGTGATCGGGAAGCCTGCCGCGAATACGGCCTTCGCCGCCTCCGGGTCGACGTAGAAGTTGTACTCCGCCGCGGGCGTGATGTTGCCGGTGCCACCGCCCATGATCACGAGGCGCTTCACCTTCCGCGGGAAGCTGCGGTCGCGGGCCGCCGCAGTCGCGATGTTCGTCAACGGCGCCTGCGCCAGGATGGTCAGCTGACCCGGACTGTCGTCGGCCAGCCGGAGGAGCGCCTCGACGGCGTGCTCGTCCTCGGGACGCTGTCGCGCCTGTGGAAAGTAGTTCTCCCCCATCCCGTCCTCGCCGTGCACGTACTCTGCGCCGATCCATTCGCGGATCAGCGGGCGCTCGCAGCCGGCGAATACCGGCACGTTCCCGCCTCGGCCGGCCTTCTCCACGGTGTAGAGGGCGTTCTCGACCTGTTGCTCGAAGCGGACGTTGCCGCAACAGACGGTGATCGCCTCGAGCTGCGCGTTCGGATGGCGCAGTGCGATCAGCAGGGAGGCGACGTCGTCGCCGGCAGTGTCGGTGTCCACGATCATGCGGACAGGCGTCATGCCGTGACGAGCAGGCGCCGCTCGAGCTCTGCGCGTTTCGGCAGCCCCGGAATGACGCCGGGATGCTCGACCATGTGTGCACCTGCGGCGCAGCCCCAGCGTACGGCGTCCAGGGCGGCGCGGCCCTCGGCGAGCGCGACCGCGAAAGCGGCGTTGAAGGCATCCCCTGCTCCCGTCGTGTCCAGCGCTCGCGCGGGGAAGGCCGGCACGTGCTCGTCGCCGAGACGCGCGCCCTCTGCGCCGATCGTGAGGACCACGGCGCCTGCGCCGGAGAGATCGCCGAGCGCCGCCGCCTCCGTCTCGTTCGGGGTCACGTAGTCGGCAAGCTCCAGCATGGCTCGCTCGAGTGGCTCGGATGGCGCCGGTGCCGGGTTGAGGATCGTGACCGTCCCTTCCCGGCGCGCGACCTCGAGGGCCCGGTGCGCCGTCTCGACGGGAATCTCGAGCTGGACGAGGCAGACGTCGGCCGCGGCGATGCGGTCGGCGAACTCGGCGACGTGCGATGGCCGCAGTGCCGAGAGCGCCCCGGGGACGATCACGATTCTGTTGTCGCCGCTCGCGTCCACGAGGATCGCGCCCGCCATCGTCGGCAGCGGCACGCGCTGGACGCCGTCCGCGTCGACGCCTTCTGCGTCCCACAGCTCGAAGGCACCCTCGCCGAACTCGTCCTCGCCCACAGCTGTGAGTAGACTCGCGTGAGCCCCGAGCCGGGCCGCGCCGACCGCCTGGTTCGAGCCCTTCCCACCGTGGTCGCGGTGGAAGTCGCTGCCGACGACCGTCTCGCCGCGCTCGGGCGGACGGTCGCTGACGAACGTCAGACCGACGCCGTAGCTGCCGACGACTGCGACCCGCGCCACGCGCGAACCCTACTGCGGAGCAGGTTTCGTGCGGCCGTGCGGCCGGTAGTTCCACCGGCTCTCGGAGGGTCAGGACAGGATCTGTTCCGACTCCGAGATGAGGACGCGGCGCGGCTTCGAGCCCTCGTAGCCGGAGATGATCCCGCGCCGCTCCAGCATGTCGATCAGCCGGCCCGCCCGCGTGTAGCCGACGCGGAGGCGGCGCTGCAGAAGGGAGACGGACGCGGTCTGCGTCTGCACGACCACTTCGATCGCCTTCTCGAGCAGCGGATCCTCGTCCGGATCGAACTCCCCGTCCTCCACGTCGACGTCCTCCGCGAACACCTCCGGCAGCTCGAGCAGCGACTCGTCGAGCTCCTGCTCGCGCTGGTGGCGGCACTGGTCGACGACCAGCGCGATCTCCTCCTCCGAGACATACGCGCCCTGCACGCGCTGCAGCCGCGAGGTGCCGAGCGGCTTGAAGAGCATGTCGCCCTGGCCGAGAAGGCTCTCGGCACCCGCCTGGTCGAGGATCACGCGCGAGTCGGTCTGCGACGAAACTGCGAAGGCGATCCGCGACGGGACGTTCGCCTTGATCATCCCCGTGATGACGTCCACCGAGGGGCGCTGCGTCGCGAGCACGAGGTGGACGCCGACGGCGCGGGACTTCTGCGCCAACCGAATCACCGAGTCCTCTACCTCCTGCGGGGAGATCATCATCAGGTCGGCGAGCTCGTCGATGACGACGAGCAGGTAGGGCATCGGCTGCTCGCCGCGCTGGCGCAATGTGCGGTTCGCCTCGGCGAGGTTTCGCGCGCGCACGGCCGACAGCCGCTCGTAGCGCCGCTCCATCTCCGCGACGACGTTCATCAGCGCGGCCGAGGCCTGCTTCGGGCTCGAGACAACTGGTGTCAGCAGGTGCGGAATCGACTCGTAGAAGCCGAGCTCGATCCGCTTCGGGTCGACGAGGATCATGCGGACCTCGTCCGGCGTCGAACGCAGCAGGACGGACGTGAGAATCGTGTTGATGCAGCCCGACTTGCCCGAGCCGGTCGTCCCAGCGATGAGCAAGTGCGGCATGCGCGCCAGGTCCGTCCACACAGCCGTGCCGGAGATGTCCTTCCCGAGCCAGACCGCAAGCGGGCTCGCCGTGGCGGGCAGGTCGTCGAAGATGTCTCCGAGCGTGACGAGGTTCGGGGAGAGGTTCGGCAGCTCGACGCCGACGGCCTGCTTGCCCGGGATCGGCGCGAGGATCCGGATCTCGGTCGTCGCGAGCGCATACGAGAGATCGTCCTTCAAGGCGGCCACCTTCGAGACCTTCGTTCCGGGCGCGAGCTGGAGCTCGTAGCGGGTCACGCGGGGCCCCGAGATCTGGCCGCCGATCGTCGCCTCGACGCCGAAGTGCGCCAACGTCTGGACGAGCGCCGCCGCCGTCCGCTCGGCCACGTCGACCGAGATCTCGCCGGCCTTCGACGACTGCCGCAGGATGCCGCGGTCGGGCAGCTGGTACTCCTGGTGCGACTCGACCGTGCCGACGTCGAACAGGCTCGGCTGGTCCGGATCCTCGGAGGAGACGGGGTCGATGAGCAGCGGCGGCGGCTGGTTCTCGCCGACGACGTCCGGAAAATCGTGCACTGCGTCGACCGGGGGCTCGTGCGGTCGCAGGGGAATAACCGGTGCCGGACGGGAAGGTTCCGGCGGGAGGGCGCGTCGGGCGCGCGTGTGCGCGCGCCGAACCGCATGGCCCGAGCGGCGGACGAGCGCGCCCGCCGACGCGCCGGAGAGGAGGAGTCCGCCGACGACGAGGGCGAGCACGCCGACGATCGTCGTGCCTGTCGTGCCGACGAGCATCCCGAACAGCTCCTCCAGCCCGCTTCCGAGAGCTCCCCCGTGTGCGGACCCGAGCGCCGCCAGCAACCCGAAGGTCGTCACGGCGAGACCGGTCCGGAACGGTCGTACGTCGACGAGCGCGCTGCGCCCGACCATGAGTGCCCCGACCGTGACGAAAGCCACAGGCGCCACGTATGCGGCGGCGCCGATCATTGCGGTGAACGCATCGGCGATCCCGCCCCCGATCATGCCGCCACTCCAGCCGAGATAGAGCATCGAGGCGAGAAAGACCCCTAGAGCGAGAAGCCCGAGCCCGATCAGCTCGAGGTGCTGCTCGCTCTTCGGCTTCCCCTTGCGCCCCTTCCGCCTAACCCTTGCGGGCAGGCGAGGTCTCAGGGTGCGCTTCTTCTTGCGGCGGCGCGCCATACGCGCGACTTCGCCATCGAGGCTGCGCCTCCTACGCGAAAGCTTCGCTTTCGCGTAGGGCATGGATCGGCAGCTTCGCGGCCAAACGTGCGCGGGCCGAGCCCGCGCACTCCTACGAAGTCTGTGCTTGTCGGAAGGTCGTGGTCCGCGTGCGGTGGCGCTGACGCGTCCCCGCCCGCGTGAGTTCGCCTGCAGCTAGTGCGGCTACGCTCGCACTAGCTTCCGGCTTTGGTGTGGGGCTCGGTCGCGGCGTCGGAGGCTTCGCCCTACCAGCCCGGCGGAGGAACGATGTAGACGCGCGCCGCCAGGGGGGCGAAATTGTCGGAGAAGCCCTGGTCGTCGGAGCCGACGACGGCACCGCCGCCGAAGACGTTGACCGACCGGCCGGCGATCCCGTCCACCGAGATCTTCGCCTGCACGGTGCTGTCGGTCGTGTTCACCGCGATCACGTACACCGCTCCGTTCAGCGTTCGTGCCGAGACCCTGACCGCGTCCGTGTCGGAGCGCGCCGTTGCCTCGGGAGCGAGAAGGGCGGGAGCCAGCGCCTTGATCTCGTGATTCGTCCGCGCCACCTCCGCCCCGATCGGCGCGGCCCAGTGGTTCGGGAAGTAGCCGATCGCGTCGGCACCGCCTGCAATCGCGAGCCACGTTTCGGCCCGCACCGTCGACGGGGTCGGGTCGAGAGCCGGATGCTTCTTGCACGGCTGCTCCATGCGCGCTACCTCGATCCACTGGAACGTCGGCTTTCCGCCCGACGCAGTGTGCAGTTCGCGCTGAGAGTCGAAAACGTCGCCGAACGCCGGCCGGCACCACACCTGCAGCGGATAGAGGTCGAAGCCGACGACATCCGGAATCGAGAGCAGGACCGGGTACATGCCCTTCCCTTGCGGCAGGGGTTCCGCGCGGCTGTAGAAGTGATTGGTGAGCGTGAGGAAGCTGATCCGGTCCGCGCGCGGGGCAGGGATGCTCGCGCTCAGGTCGCTGCGGGTGACGTCGCTCTGCAGGAAGGCGTCCCATTCGTCCTGGAAGAACCAGCCGATCAGGCCGCGGCCGTTCGCGTCGGCGCTCTCTGCGTCGACGATCGAATAGGCACGACCACCGAGCCGGGCCGGCAGCTCCGTGTCCTCATCACAGCCGTCACCCATGAAGAGATTGATCCCGTCGTCGATATTGCTGCCCAACATGTCGGAGCACTGCCCCCAGACCGCGGACGGGAAGAACGGACGATCGTCGACGAGGATGTGGTCGCCGCTCGTCCGTGCCGCGCTGCTTTCCGGCATCGGGCCCGTCGTCAGCGTCAGCGTCTCGCTCTGCGCACGATTCCACTCGTCGACGGCGTGGAGATAGACGTGGTAGGTCGTCGAGAACTCGAGCCCGGACAGGACGCCCTCGTGCTCGATCAGACCCTCGCCGCTGGGCTGCGCCCAGATCGTCGCGCCGTCCAGGCCGAACGCGGTCTGCGTCTGCGCCGGGAAGTTCGTGCGCCAGGTGATGCGGGCGCTCGACGACGTAAGGGCGACGACCTGAGCGTCGGAGATCGAAAGCTGCTCGAGCGGCGGAGTCGGCGTCTCGGCGTACGTGCGGGTGTCCGGGTGGACGACTTCCGTGCCGCCGGATGCAACCTCAGGCTGTTCGCCGCGTTCGCGGCGAGCCGGAACGTGCCGCTTGCGATGCGCCGGCGCCGGGGTCGAGACGCGCGTCCGTGGTGAGGGCTTGACGATGGGCACGGTGGCAGCAGGACGGTTGAGTCCCGCGACGTGGACGAGCTTCGGAGGATGCGCAGACGCGTCGGCTCGCGGCGGCCGCGACGCGAGGGTAAGCGGCGCCGGCGCCTGCTGGCTGCGCTGGATCATGACGCCGATCCAGATGCCGGCAAGCGCGAGTACGCCGAGTATCAGCTGCCGCAGCCGCATTTCGCCACTCATTGGCATTACCAGGCTGGTTTCGGCCTGGATAGCCCACGTCTTTAATTAGGCGCATAGGCGGCACAAAGCATCCCGAAATAGGTGGATGCTTCGTAAGACAGAAACTCCGCCTTCCAGCGGCCTCCCAGGGCTCCGTGGAGCATCACCAGCTGCCACCAGCTATCCGCGTTGGCGGCGTCGACGAAGGCCGGCTCGAGGTCGAGGAGTCCGCCGAGCCGGTTCTGCTTGACGAGCTCGACGACGCGGGCGTCGTACTCCGCTGCCGCGGGGTCAAAGCCGTAGGGTCCGTCGGGATCGTGCGCGTGACCGTGGTCGGCGCTGGCGATCAGCGCCACGCGCTTCCCTGATTCGTCGGCAGCGCGGGCGATCGCGCGGCCCGCGCGCACGTGTTCCTCCAGGGCGCGATCGCGTGCGGGACTGACGACAACCGTCGGCACCTGCGGCTCCGAGCGGCCTCCCATGTACCAGAGCGGGATCAGGACGCCCCAGTCCATCGGAGCGATCGCTGCCCCCGGATCGTTCGCGCCGAAGCTAGCGCCCACGACCGGCAGGGCCTCGTCGTGGAGGGCGACGACCGTCTCGGCGGCGAGCTCGAGGTCGACGGGACACGACAGCTCCACTTCCGGTGCGTCGAACTCGGCCAGCCGCCCTGCGAGCGTACCCGCGAGGACGACCGCGAAGTGGCCTTCGACGTGCACGTTGTGCGGAGTCAGCACGATCGTCGCGTCGGGGCGCGCGGCCTCGAAGCGGCGGCCGAGCTCCTCGAGCGCGGCATGCGTCTGGTCCGCGCCGGGAATCGGCGCCTCGGGCAACGTCCCGTGCGGCGCAATCGCCGCGAAGACAACGCTCATTCGAGCGAGTTGATCCGCTCGATCAGCAGCTCGAGGAAGCCCTCCGCGTCGATGCCGACGCCGACGTGCGCATTCGGCTTGCGTTCCGTGCGGGACCAGAGGTCGACGACGGTGCGTCCCCGGCACAGCTCCGATTCGGTGTCGATCTCGACATTCAGGTGTTTCGTTTCGACGAGATCCGAACGTATGACGTGCGCGACGGCGACGGCGTCGTGGATCGGCGAACCGTCGAAGCCGTACACCTCTCGGTGGAAGCGGTCGTAGAAGCGCAGCAGCTCCGTCACCATCTCCC
>WNGB01009178.1_pt2 | contig 13923 bp, 10 predicted proteins | sample 5400681 | NCBI WGS metagenome assembly WNGB01 (sample SAMN13153367, study PRJNA577476) | soil metagenome | isolation source: 115 cm soil or saprolite under grassland replicate 2 | place: USA:California | collected 2016-06-15 | reverse complement strand
CCATCGCGCCGATCACGGCCGCGGCAAACGCGGCGCGCGACATCCAAGACTTCATTCAATTCCTCCCTGGGTCTGCAATCCGGATCGATGATAGACGAAGCGCAAATCGCGTTGCAACTATAGGTGTTGCGGGGGGATGTTGGCAATCGGTGGCCTGCTGTCCGTGCTAAGAATGGTTGATGACCACGACATGACCGGCATCGCCACGGCAGGCCGCTTGCGCCTCATTTCTCAACACCCGTGCCTCACGATTCCTGTCCCCGCCCGGCCGCCGTCTTCCATGGTTACGGCCCGGGCAAGGCGCGCTGCCGTGCCGGAATTGCCCGGCTGGTCCGAATCTCTGGCCCGGCAACGGCGCAGGCCGCGCCAGACGGTCGGCGCGGCACACGACCAAAGGTGGATCACTGGAAGATATAACCGGCGGGCATCAGCTGCGGCGGCGGGATATCGGCGCGATTCCACCAGCCGCCGCCGAGCGCGAAGAACAGCGCCACGGTGTCGGCGTAGCGATTGGCCTTCGCCTGGACGAGGCTGATCAGCGCTTGCTGATAGGTCTGCTGTGCATTGAGCAGCGCCAGATAGTTGACGTCGCCGAGCTCCAGGCGTTGACGCACGATGGCAAGGCTCCGGGCGGCCGCGCGTTCGGCGTCGACCGCTTTCTGCAGCGCAACAGCGTCCATTTGGATTGCGCTCAAAGCGTCAGCGACGCCCTGAAAGGCCACGATCACAGTGCTGCGATACTGCGCCTCCGCTTGATCCAAGGCCGCGCGCGCCGCGAGCTCTTTGTGCATGAGGGCGCCGCCGCGGAAGATCGGCTGTAGCACGCTGCCCGCCAAGGTGCAGAAGCCGGTCTGCGGCGAGAACAGCTTGGTGATCTCAAACGCAGTGCTCCCGGCATTGGCGGTCAGCGTGATGTTGGGCAGCCGATTGGCGATCGCGACGCCGACCAGGGCGCTGGCCGAGGCCACGTTGGATTCGGCGGCGCGCACATCCGGCCGCTGCCTGACCAGATTTGACGGCAGGCTGACCGGCAGGTTGCGCGGGAGCTGCAGCATCGCCAGCTCGAACCGCTCGGATACTTCCTGACTGGGGAAGCGGCCGGCGAGCGCCGTGAGCAGATGCCGCTGCTGTTGCAACTGCCGCTGCAGCGGCGGCAGCGTCTGCTGGATCTGCGCCAGCGCCGCTTCCTGCTGCACCACGTCCGCTTCCGCGATCTGGCCAACCCCGCGCTGCCGCCGCAGCAGGTCGAGCAGATCGCTCGCGATCTTGATGATCTGCTGCGTGGCGGCAATCTGGCCGCGCAACGACGCCTCCTGGATGGCCGCAAGCGCGATGTTCGACGTCAAGGTGAGGTAGGCGGCTTCGACCTGGAAGCGCTGGGCCTCTTCCTGCGCTTCCAGGGATTCGACCGCCCGCCGATTGGCGCCAAAGACATCCGGCGTATAGGAGACGCTCACTTGAGCGGTGAACACGTTGAAGATGGACGGGTCGGGGACCTCGCCTGTGATGTCGGCGGGCACCTTCTGACGCGTCGCCGAGAAGCTGCCGTCGATGCTTGGGAAGAATGCGCCCCGTTGCGCGGCGGTGTTGTGCCGGGCGACTCGCAGCGCCGCCTGGGCCGCCTGCAGGTCGGGATTGTTCTTGAGCGATTGCTCGACCAGGGACTTAAGTGGCCGCGAACGGAACAGGGCCCACCACTCTCCCGGGATATCGCGGCCGAGGATCAGGCGTTGCGCCCCGCCGCCGGCGACACCCGCCGATACGGTCCGCGTCGGCATGCGTCCCGGCGTGTAACCCGTCACCGGCGGATCCGCGGGACGCATGAAGTCGGGCCCCACCGCGCAGCCCGACAACAGCGCCAGCGCGATCATGGCCAGGGAATGCCGCCAAGCCGTCCGCAAACGGTGCGGCCGGTCCGTCACACGGCACCGACTCGACGCAGCCGAAGCGCGGCATGAGCCTGCGAGCATCACGTTAAGCGACTCTCGATACAACTCTGGATGCAACTGTTGGGCAACGCCACAAGGGCAGCACGCGCGTACTGGTCGCCGGCGGCAGAATGGGCGGCGGACGCTAGCCGAGCATAGACGGTCTGAAGTCCCCGGTAAGAGGCTGAAGTGTGTTCAATCCCCATGTGTTGCGTATGGGCCACGCCGGGCGCCGGGACCGGCGAAGCCGACAGTCCCGCCAGGGCGACTGCGATGATGATGATAGCGGCCGGAGCCGCGGCGGCCTGAATCCGTCGGGTTACCCGCTGTTCGATGACGAAATAGAGCGAGGGAATGATGAACAGGGTGAGCAGCGTCGCCGGGATGAGCCCGCCGGCGACGACCATGCCGACATTGCGTTGAACATCGCTGCCGACGCCGGTCGCCAGCGCCGCGGGCAGCATCCCGACGGTTGCGATCACCGCTGTCATGAGAACCGGGCGCAACCGCTCGCTCGCGCCAGCCAAGACCGCCTCGAACAGCGGCACGCCAAGATCGCGAATGCGATTGAGGTTCGCCACCATGATCACTCCGTTCATGACGGCGACGCCGAACAGCGCGACGAAGCCGACCCCGGAGGCGACGTTGAGCGTGTTGCCGCTGAGATAGAGGGCGGCGAGCCCGCCCAGCGTCGCCAGCGGAACAACGCCAAGAACGAGCAGGGCTTGGCGAAGGGCGCCGAACTCGGCATAGAGCAGGACGACCATCAGCCCCAGGATCAGGCCAAGGATGAGCTTGAAGCGTGCTTCCGCGCGTTGCTGGTTCTCGAAGTCACCGCCCCATTCGATGCGATAGTTCTTCGAGTCGAACGACACCTTCTCGGCAATGCTCTTGCGCGCCTGCGCCAGGAACGACGACAGGTCACGGCCTTCGTGATTGAGCTTGACCGTGAGGTTCCGCTGATTCATCCAGCGAGTGATGGTGCTTTCGCCAAGTTGCAATTGGATGCTCGCGACTTGCGCAAGCGGCACATAGGCGCCGCTGCTCGATGTGAGCAGCAGGTTTCCGATCGCTTCGCGGCTGTTACGGGAGGTTTCGGGAAACCGGACCGTGGTGTCATAACGCCGGTCGCCGATGAAGATCTGGCTCACGGCGGCGCCGCCGATGCCGGTTTGGATCACGTCCGAAACGTCCGCGATGTTGATGCCGTAGCGCGCGGCCGCCGCGCGATCGACCTTGATGGTGAGCTGCGGCAGCGGCGGCTCCTGGTCGATGTCAAACCCCACGTCGGCGGCGCCCGGGAGGCTTGGAAGAACCTCGATGATCTGCTGTGCGATGCGGCGCAGCTCATTGAAGTCGTCGCCGAAAACCCTGACGACAAGCTGACTGTGCACGTCAAAGACGCGGTCAGTGACGCCCTCGATGATCGGCTGGCTGACATGGATCTCGAAGCCCGGCAGATCGCGGAACCTGGCAGACATGCGCCGGATCAGATCGGGCAGGGTCCGATCGCCGGACCAGGTGGTGCGGGGTCGAAGCCCGATGTCGGCTTCGATATGCGACGGCGTCCATGGCTCGGTGCCGTCGTCGTCGCGCCCAAGGTGGGTGACGACGTGCGACACCTCCGGAAATTCTCTGACGACATGGCGCAAGTCGGCGGCCATCTCGCTCGCCGTCGCAAGCGAAATTCCGGCCGGCATGCTGACATGAATCGTGATCGAACCTTCGTCGAGCAGCGGCAGGAACTCGCGGCTGATCGTACTTCCAAACCACACGACCGCGACCGCCGCGATGGCGCTCAGGCCGTAGGCGATCCGCGGCCGATGCAGCGAACGCTCCAGCGCTCGCCGGTACCTCGCTTCCAGCCAAGTCAGGACCGGATTGCGGAAGACGCGCCGCGGCCGGCGATACGTCAGGTAGGCCAGGCCCGGCGTCAGCGCCAGCGCGAACACGAGCGCGCCGAGTTGGGCAAAGCCGACCGCATAGGCCATCGGCGAGAACAGCTTGGCCTCGACCCGCTGGAGGGCGAACAGAGGGATATAGGCGCAGATGATGATCAGGGTCGCGAAGAAGATCGGCCGTGCCACCTGGAGCGCGGCTGCGCGCACGTCGGCTTCGGTCAGAGGCTCGTTCGGCTTCGCCTCGCGTCGCCGCAGGATGGCTTCCGTCATGACGATGGCCCCATCGACGATGATTCCGAAGTCGATGGCGCCGAGCGACAGCAGATTGGCCGGGATACTGGTGAGATGCATCAGAATAAAGGCCACGACCATCGCGAACGGAATGGTAATGCCGACGATCAGCGCACTGCGCGGGCTGCCGAGAAAGAGAATGAGGACGATGATGACGAGGCCGATGCCCTGAACGATCGTGTGCGAGACCTGGTCGATGGTGGCATTCACCAGGTCCGAGCGATCGAGATAGGGCACCATTTGGACGTCGTCGGCTCGCAGGCGCTCATTAAGTTCCGCGACCTTGGCATGAACGCCCTCCATCACGCGGGATGGATTCTCATTGCGCAAGAGCAGGACGATGCCGGCGATCCCGTCATTGCGTTCATTCTTGCCGAGCAGCCCATGGCGCTCCTGGTTGCTCAGCTTCATCTTGCCAAGATCGCGCACCAGGATCGGCGTCCCGGTGCGCTGGGTGACGACGATGTTGCCCATGTCTTCGAGATTTTGGACAAGGCCGATCCCGCGGACGACGTATCCAAGCTGACCGCGGGTCAGAACGCTGCCGCCGGAATTGGCGCTGTTCGCGGTGATCGCGTCGGTGACGTTCTTGAGCGACAGATTGAAGCGCACGAGTTGCTGCGGATCGAGCTCGAGCTGGAACTGAGTGGTGATGCCGCCGAAGTTCTCGACGTCCGCAATCCCAGGCACCTGCTTGAGCGCGGGAATGACCGTCCATCTCTGGATTTCCGAGAGTTCGCGCAGGCCCTTGCTGTCGGACTCGAGCGTGTACTTGAAGATTTCGCCGGTCGGCGACGTCAGGGGATCGAGTTCCGGGGTGAGCCCCGGCGGCAGCGTAACGGTCTGGATGCGCTCCTGAATGCGCTGACGCGACCAGTAATCCTCGACGCCGGCGCGGAAGATGAGCGTGATCGCCGACAGCCCGAACGTGCTGCGGGAGCGCATCGTGAACAATCCCGGCGTCCCGTTGAGCTCACGCTCGAGCGGGATGGTGACCTGCTGTTCGACCTCTTCCGCGGCCAGGCCCGGCGCCTGCGTGATCACCTGCGTGGTGGCGTCGGCGATGTCCGGATAGGCGTCGACGGCGAGCTGGCGCCAGGAGTAGTAGCCGTAGATGGCGAGGAAGACGCAGATCATCGCCACCACCAGGTGCTTGCGTAGGGCGAGGCTCACGACAGCGTCAATCATTGAGAAGCACCCCGCCTTTGACGACCACGCGGTCCCCCGGCCTCAGTCCGTTGGTGACGGCGGTTCGATCGCCCTGCTGGACTCCGGTCTCGACCGGGCGCGCCTCGAAGGTCCACGGCGCGACTTCGACGAACACCTGGTCGTTGTCGTTCTTCAGAATCAGCGCGGTGTTCGGAATGACCGGCAGTGTCCGCTTCGACGCCAGGAAGCTCGTGCTGGCAAACATGCCGGGCTTCAGCCGGATGTCGGCATTCTCAAAGGCGATGCGCACCTTGGTGCGGCGCGTGTCCGGATCGAGCACGTCGCTGACAAAGAGCACCTCGCCCCGGAAGGTTTCTCCCGGATAGGCGGGGAAGGCGACCTCGGCCGATTGTCCGCGCACCACCAGGGCCGTGTCCTTCTCCGGAACATTCGCCGTGACCCAGATAGTCTTGAGGTCGGCAATCGTCATCAGTGCGGCGTTGGCGTCGTTCCAGAAGGTGCCCGGCGCGACCGCGAGATCGATGATGCTGCCGGCGGTCGGGGCCGTGACCGTCATCATCCGCGATTTGCTTGTCGTCTCGGCCTGGACGCCGATCTGCTTGAGACGCGCATCCGCGCGCTGGAGCTCGACCTCGGCGGTGACGTAGTCGGTTTCCGCCTGCTGTTGCTCCTTGATCGCCGCCCCTCCGATCTTGGCGAGGTCGCGGAGGCGGTCGCGGGTCTTGCGGGCGAGATCCAGGAGCACCTTGGCGCGATCATATTCCGCGTAGGCGGTACCGAGGTCTGACGAGTCGACGACGACGAGTGCCTGCCCCGCGTCGACCCGCTCGCCGAGCTGCACGTTGAGTTGGATGACGCGGCCCGCGAGCGGCGTCATGACTTTGACGAGCCGCGACGGATCGGGTTCGACGATGGCCGGAAGCACCAGGGTCCGCTCGATCTCCTGCTCGCTGACAGCCTCGATCACAAGCTTGCCGCGCAGCGGCGAGCCTTCCGGAATGCTGATGCGCTGCCCCTCGCGAACGAGGTGCTGTGTGGTCTCGGTCTTCGGCGCGACGGCCGGCGGACCGACCAACAGGCGATAGCCAACGCCGACGCCGACGAGCAGCAGCACCAGCGTCAGCCCCGCACCAAACCCTCCGCGCCGAGTCACAGGATCCCCAAGACGATCGCCGGGTTTGGCGTCGCCATGGTCCGATGACGCGTCGGGCTGCGTCATCCGTTGCCCCCACGTTCAAATATCGTTGCGCGCACTTCGGCCGTCCTTTCTGGATACGGCTTGACCAATATTGGGAGACAGGCCGCTACGGCGGGCTGGCGCGCCCTATACCTGCAGGGCGTCGCGACCGGCCGGCGGCGAAGTCACGCCCGAGGCGGCGCGCGGGATTGAAACAGACGATGCGGCTCGGCCGTCGACGGCTGGTCGATGCTGATCTGAAAGAGCACCAACGGGGCCGCGGGCAGCGGCAGCGCCGGCGCGGACGGCGGCACGCTACCAAGATTGGCGAGCGTGCAAACGGCGCAAGCATCGAAGGCGAGGCCCGACGGCAGGGTTGGCGCAATCGCGAGGCCGGCCGGCGCGGCTGGCGCAACGGGGGCGTCGGTGAAAGTCGGGGAGCCGGCGTGCGGCAGCAGAAGCGACGCCGACGCTGACCCATTCCAGTGAACATGCCCAAACGACAAGGCAAGCTGAGCCGCAAGCGCGAGCAGCGCACACCACAATCCGAATTTGGACCGAAACACACGCATCTCTCCGGGCCGCCGAGAACCCCAACCTCAAGCCGCGGCCCATAACCCTTTGGAGCGCCGACAGCTTCCCGCAATGGGCCAGCCGCTGTCAACGGCCAGCCGTGGACATTGTGAACGCCAACATCCGGGGTCGAGAACTCGGCCAAGGCGGCGGCGCCGTGGCCGAGGCGCTGAGCAATCGGGCCGCCCCGGCGAAATCCGGGCGGTCCGCCCTCGGCACGCCGCCCCCCTTTGCTTTGGGGGAAGAGAAAAGAGGCTGGCCGAGTGCGCGCTCCAAGCCAGGGGCATAGCGTTGCGTCTGTTTGAAACGCAAACGCCCGGCCGCCGATGGGGCGCCGGACGCAGTGGGATTACGACAGGCCTTTGATAGCCCACCCGTTTCGCTCACCGCAAGTGAAATGACCTCAGGTGAAGATAAGTGCTTGACTCTGCGTTCTTGATATGTTCACATGCATCGTCCGGTCCAACGGAGGGGCGTCTGCGCAGGCGCTCGCAAAGATGGGGCAGGATGCGGCACCTCCGGGCGTGACTCGCAATCGCGTCCCGGGGCGGCTCTCGGAGACAAACCGGGTGGGCGCACTACCAGGACGCCCTGCGGTCCGAGACCCGTAGAAGGCAAATTGCCGGGGATGCCGCGAATGGCGCGCCGAGAGGCGCGGCGTACATCGGCGACGGTGTGCGTCTTAAGCCGGTAACCAATCCGGCAATGCCCGGGTAACCGGGAGCGCCTGCTCGGCGCGCCATCCCCCCTCCATTGGGGGAACGGAAAAGAGAAGAGAATACGGGCGAACCCCCGCGCCCGAATAAAGACAGGGGCCGATTTGCGTTGTGCTGTTTGACAACTGAATACGAAGGCTAGCCCGGATGGCGAAGCGCGCCCGGTTATCGGTGGCCCCCTCCCGCCCTGGTGGGCCAAAAACGTGCGGCGCAGGCTTGTGGCCCGCGCCGCTGACACAAACTCGAACGCGTACTATGGCTCAGTGCGCCGCCAGCGCCTCTTGCGGTTGCGGCGCTTCCATCGCGGCGACGCGGTTCTTCACCGCCTTCTGCACCTTCTCGAACGCGCGCACCTCGATCTGACGGACACGTTCACGCGAAACGCCGAACTCGTCGGCCAGCTCCTCGAGCGTGATCGGCTCGTCGGCAAGCCGCCGCGCCTCGAAGATGCGCCGCTCGCGATCGTTGAGCACGGTGAGCGCCTCGCCCAGCGCCTTGCGGCGGTTGTCGGACTCCTCGCTCTCGACCAGCCGGGTCTCCTGGCTGGTGCTGTCGTCGACCAGCCAGTCCTGCCACTCGCCGGAATCGCCGTCTTCGCGGATCGGAGCATTGAGCGACACGTCCCCGCCCAGGCGGCGGTTCATGTCGACCACGTCCTGCTCGGTGACGCCGAGCCGCTTGGCGATGAGCTTGACCTGATCGGGGCGCAAGTCGCCTTCATCGAGCGCGGAGATCCGGCTCTTGGCCTTGCGCAGGTTGAAAAAGAGCTTCTTCTGGTTCGCGGTGGTGCCCATCTTCACCAGCGACCACGAACGCAGGATGTATTCCTGGATCGCCGCCTTGATCCACCACATGGCGTAGGTGGCGAGCCGGAAGCCTTTTTCGGGCTCGAACCGCTTGACCGCCTGCATCAGGCCGACGTTGCCCTCCGAGATGACCTCGGAGATCGGCAGGCCGTAGCCGCGATAGCCCATGGCGATCTTGGCGACCAGGCGCAAATGGCTGGTGACGAGCCTGTGCGCGGCGGCGCGGTCGCCGTGCTCGCGCCAGCTCTTGGCCAGCATGTATTCTTCCTGCGGTTCCAACATCGGGAACCGCCGGATTTCCTCAAGATAGCGGGAAAGGCCGTTTTCGGCAGAGATAATAGGCAACACGGCAGCATGGGCCATGATAGCGCCCTCCTTAAATGCCCCCGGAGATCGGCGGGCAAACCGCTCCGACGCTTTGCAAGCCGCCGGAGCCATCATTGTGCAACCGCGAACTACGATCGCGGGTGCAGCATACAGGATCAAAGGCGGCGAATCCAAGATATGCGGCGTCACGTCAGTGTGACCCCGCCGTGAAAGTCCCTCAAGCCTTTGACTTGCCGGGACTTTCCTGCCCCAACGCACCCTGTGCACCAAGGCTGTGGCGTAAACGCGCCAAATCCGCCGGTAGTTCCGAACGGAACTCCAGCGGCTGCCCCGTGACCGGGTGTGCGATAGCCAGTAGGTAAGCATGGAGGGCCTGTCTGCCAAGGGCCGCCAGGGCTTCGGCGGCCTCGGGGGCGAGGCGGGAGGCCCGGGTCTTGAAGCCGGCGCCGTAGACCGGATCGCCCATCAGCGGGTGGCCGATATGGGCGAGATGGACCCGGATCTGATGGGTGCGGCCGGTCTCCAGCCGGCAGGCGAGGAGGCCCGCGATCGGCTTTCGGTCAGGACCCGGGTAGCGCTCGAGCACCTCCCAGTGGGTCACGGCCTCGCGGCCGTCCGCGCGCACCGCCATCTTGTCGCGGGCGTGTTGGTGGCGGCCGATCGGCTTGTCGATCGTGCCCTTCGGCCGCTCGGGGGCACCCCAGACGAACGCCAGATAGCCGCGGCGCAGCGGTCCGGTGCGGCCGTGATCGGCGAACTGGCGGGCGAGCGCGGCGTGCGCGCGGTCGGTCTTGGCCACGACCAGCAGGCCGGTGGTATCCTTGTCGAGCCGGTGCACGATGCCCGGCCGGCGCACGCCGCCAATGCCGGAGAGAGATTCACCACAATGGGCGATCAGCGCATTGACCAGCGTGCCGGACCAGTTGCCGGTGGCGGGGTGCACGACCAGACCGCTCGGCTTGTCGATGACGATGATCGAATCGTCCTCGTACACGATCAGAAGCGGTATCATTTCACCGACCGGCGTCGCGGGCTCCGGCGCCGGGATTACGAGGGTTATGACGTCCCCGCCGTTGACGCGGTGGCCGGGATCGCGGATCGTGTTCCCGCCAATCGCAACCTCGCCGGCAAGGATGAGCGTCTTGAGGCGGGAGCGCGACAGCGGCGGCACGCGGGCTGCAAGAATACGATCCAAACGCGTTCCGGCGTCGACCTCCGAAACGATGACCTGCCGAATGTCCTGACCTTGGCCCATTCAGGAATCTGCCAGTTGATGCGTCTTGCTTACGAGCTCCGGATGCCTCGCCGTTCGCCGGCAGGCGGATCGTCGCCGAAGCCGACGCTCGCTTTCTGATCCAGAGTATTGCCGACGCCGATGCAGCTTTTCGACGGGATCAAACGCGCCGATACGGGAGCCGCTGACACGGCCGGACTCCCCGGGGCGGGGCGTTATCTCACCATCTGCCATTATGATCACGCGAACGATCGCACCTACGCGGAAAACTTGACGGAATATCTCGCCGCGCGGCAAGTGCCGCACAGAGTCCTGGTGATTGGATCCGAAGGCCAACGGCCCGAGCTGGAGCAATGTCTGCGCGACGACGTGTCCTGCGTGCTCGGCTACAATTCCCAGCTCGATCATGCGTGGCTCGGCCGCACACGCTTCATCGAGGCCGCGGCTGCGCGCAACCTTCCGGTCATTCAGTGGGTGCTCGATCATCCGAGCATACGCTGGCCGGAATTCAAGCGATCGTCGTTGAGCAATTGCCGTTTCCTGTTCAATTCGGAATATTGCCGCCAGTACTTTCATCAATATTGTCTGCCCTGGAGCGTGACCGCTGCGGTGGTCGGGGTTGGGCCGAACCACCGTTCGCGCGCGGAAGAACTGACCGAAGCATCGTTTGACGCGAGGTCGGTCAAATGCATTATCCCGATCAACCTGAAACGCGTGGGCAAGACGTTGCAGGACCTGACGGCGATGCACCTCGGAGAGCAGCTGGAAAAAGCGATCAGAGCGGCGGTGGAGCTCGCGCGGTACGATCTGGACGGTCCGCTTGAGCGGCATCTGCTGGCGACGCTTGACGAGCAGGGCAGGCGAATAAGCACCGACACGTTCAACGACTGTTTCCAGGTGGTCACCGAACAGGTACAGGCGTATCGCCGCAGCCACGTGCTGGCGGCGGCGCGCGAGTACCCGGTGCTGATCCAGTCGGATCCGACCGCCGGCCCCATTGCCGAGGGCGGGCGCGCGGTGTTCGCGACCAACATCAGCATGCCGGCGACCTTGTCGCGCATGACCTCGGCGGGCGCGGTGGTCAGCGTCAGCCCTCTCAACGACGAGATCCATGATCGCACCTTGAACGGACTGAACGCCGGCTGCGTCAATATCGTGGAGGACAATGCCATCCACCGCAGCGTGTTCGAGCATGGCAGGAACGCCCTGCTGTTCCACTACGGCGACGGCAGCCTGCAGAAATGCCTCGACATCGTGTGCCATCAGCCGAAACGGGCCTACGAGATTGCCAAGGCCGGCTTCGCCATGCGCGACGATCCGCGCTTCCGGTTCGGCGGCTATGGAGCGATCCTCGATCTGGCGCGGAGCGATGCTGCTTCGAGCAGCAGGGATTGAGCGTTCCTGGTTGCACTGTCCGGTCAGGCCCAGCCTAATTTCTGCAAAAGACGAACCGTGCGGTTCGCGCGTAGCGCGTCATGGGCGGCCTGCAGGCGGGTGAGCTCCGCTTCCAGGCACTTTTGGTCTTGCACAAGCTGTTCGACCTTGGCGCAGGCCTCATCAGCGCGCCGCGCATGCTGGTTCATCAGGTCGTGCCGGTCCTGGACTGCGCGCAGGATCGCCGAGATGAACGGAACGTCCGGCATGTCGGTGTCCCCGAGATGGCGATCGATGGCGGCGCGCAGATAGCTGCCGCGCGGGGCGAGCACGTGGCGTCCGACCGACATGAAGAAGAGCGACGAATTCCACAGATGCAGGAACGGCCGGCCCTTGGTCAGCGCCGCGACTTCCTCGCGCCGGCCGGGGTCGAACGGGGCGAGCGCGTCGTCCCATCCGATCGGGTAGAGCGACTTGAGCGGCGCCACCCGGTCGGTGAAGCCGAGCTCACGGACGAGCCGCGTGACCAAGCGGGGTCCGGTATGGCCCCAGGTCGGCACATGCCGGTTCGCGGCCCAGAATTCGCCTGCCGCCGCGATCACCGGATGCTTTGGAGGAAATCGCATCACCGCGCTGCCGATCGTCGCTTCGGTTTCCCAGCCGAGGACGATCTCGTCATCGGGGACATCGGCGGAGAGGCACAGAACGTCAGTGTCGACCCACCAGCCGCCGTCTTGCAGCATGCGGAAGCGGAAGCCGTTCGAGAACTGCGACACCCGGTCGGGCGCCATCGCGAAGAAGGCATCGCGCTCAGCCTTCGGGATCACGGCCGATGCGTCGGAACGCTGCACGCCCGCTGGGACCTCGATCGGGTCGTAGGTGTAAAGGCGCAGTGCGTGGCCATGGGCGATGAAGCTTGCCAGGCAGGCGCGTTCCGTGACACCGAGGGCTGGACCTTGGAAAAACGTATGAAAATGGGCCAAGCTTCGAAATCCGGTTGCGTCCGTCGGATGGGTACCCGATGGTGCCTGACCGCGCAACCTGTCGACCAGTCGACGGTTCGAGCTGCCAAAGTGTCCTGATGTCGGACGACGACGACAAACCCCTCGATCCCGCGGCGGAGCGCATCGTCGCCAAGGTCCGGTGGCTGATGCTGATCTCGGGCATCACCACGTTCGTGGGCGTCGCCGCCATCCTCGGCGTCATCGGCTATCGCATGTTCAAGTCCGAAGGCAGTGCGTCGCAGGTGGATGCGACCGCGCTGCTGCCGAAGGGCGCGCGGATCGTGTCGACCGCGGTGGCCGAGGACCGTATCGCCGTGACGGTGGATATCGGCGGTGCGATCGAAATCCGCACCTTCGATCTCAGGACGCTGCGCCCGACCGGGCGGCTGCGGTTTGCGACCGAGCCGTGATCGGCGGGATCAACGCCGCGCCGTGATCTCGATCTCGATGAGCTTGCCGGGCCGCGAATAGCCCTCGACGAACTCGACCTCGGCGGCATCGAGCGACACCGGCACCGTCTTGGCGACGCCGGTGAGCAGGGCGTCAGGGTCCTGGTCCTTGTGCAGGAAGAACGATATGCCGACGACGTTGCCCCAGTCGCAGCCGGTCTCCTTCAGGAGCTTGCCGGCGCGCGGCAGGATGTCGTGGACCTGCTCCTGTACGGTTGGATGCTGCTCGCAGGTCATGCCGGCGAGGAAGACCATGGGGCCCCAGGTGAGATAGCGGATGAACGGCTGCTTCGGCTCGTGTTCCACGACCTTGCGGCCGGCGCCGCCGGGCGGCGACATGGCGTAGAGGTCGAGCCCCACGTCGGCCTTGGACTCGAGATGATCCGGCGAGATGAAGCTCGACGTCGCGGCGCGCGCCTGGCCGGTGAAGGTGCGGCCGCGCACTTCGCTCACGGTGTCGCGCGCCTCGCGGGTGCGGCCGAAGACGCGGGAGCGCACCACGTTTTTGTCGATTGAGAGGCCAAAGGTCTTGAGCTCGGCGGCGGCGCGGTCGAACAGGCCCTTGGCCTGCTGGTCGACCGGCTTGCCCGGCTGACCTTCGAGACTGAGATAGACAAAGCCCTGGCCCTGCCAGTTGAACACTCGCTTGCGCATCTCGCTTTGCTCCAGTTCTAGAAGCGAATAGCGAATAGGGAGTAGCGAAGAGAACAGTGTCGCTTCTCACTATTCGCTACTCGCTATTCGCCTCATTACCGCGCCCGACCGGCAATCAGCTCCTTGAAGGTGGCGTCGAGCCGCTTCTCCTGCTCCGGATCGAGCACGATCGGCATCACCTTCTTGGCATGGAGCGCCTTGAGCACGCCGGGCGGATTGGTCTCCACGTCCGGCCGCGCGGGAATGCGGCCGCGCCGTGTCAAGAGACCCTGTCCCTCCTGGCTCAGGATGAAGTTCGCGCCGAGCCGGGCCGCGTTCG
>WNGB01009176.1_pt1 | contig 13926 bp, 8 predicted proteins | sample 5400681 | NCBI WGS metagenome assembly WNGB01 (sample SAMN13153367, study PRJNA577476) | soil metagenome | isolation source: 115 cm soil or saprolite under grassland replicate 2 | place: USA:California | collected 2016-06-15 | reverse complement strand
GGCGCCGAGGGTTTCCAGTTCTTCGGCTATTCGCTCGGGCACTACTACGTCTACGGCCATCACCAGCCCGGCATCACCGACGTCTGGCAGCGCTTCGAGGCCGCCAGGGACAAGCTCCCGGCGGTCGGCCAAGGCAGCGGCATCGGCACGCCGGCCGAGCTGACCGAGCATCTGCGCTCCTACCAGGACGCCGGCGTCGACCAGGTCGTGTTCATCCAGCAGGGCGGCCGCAACAAGCATGAGCACATCTGCGACTCGCTCAATCTCTTCGCGGCGAAGGTGATGCCCGCCCTGAAAGCGGACCAGCAAGCGCGCGATGCCAAGAAGCAGGCCGACCTCGCCCCCTTCATCGCGGCGGCGCTCAAGCGCAAGAAGCGGGCGGCGCCGGTGGCGGCGTCTGCCGTGCCGATGGTCTCGGCCTATGGCCGCACCATCGTGCAGGAAAACCAGGCAGCCGATGGTCCGACGCACCATATCGCCGCCGACATCACCGTGATGATGGATGACCCGGCGGACGAGAAAAAGCAGCCGGCGGCGGAGTGAGCGCGTTCGCCATAGCCGTCGGCGCCGCCCTGCTGATGCTGGGCGGTGCCTGCGCGGGGATCTTGCTTCGCAGGAACCTGCCCGAGCATCATCTGAACGACCATTCGAAGGACGTCGTGCGGCTGGGCTCCGGACTGGTCGCCACCATCACGGCTCTGGTGCTGGGCCTGCTGATCACCTCCGCCAAGAACACCTATGACCTCCAGCGCCAGGAGGTCAGGCAGATTGCGGAGAAGCTGGTTCTGCAGGACAGCCAGCTCAAGCGCTATGGACCGGAGGCGCGTCACGCCCGCGAACTGCAGCGACAGGCAATTCCGACCTTGGTCGAGCGAATCTGGGGGCGGCGCGCCGTGCAGTCACTGACGGGCGCACCCTACCAGCCGGCTATGGAGGGCGACCTGGTGTTCTCGGCCATCGAGGCCCTGGCGCCGCAGAACGACGTTCAACGGAACCTCAAGTTCCGCGCCCTCGCCACGACCTCGGCCATCACCGAGGCGCGCGTGTTGTTGTTCGAGGAGGCGGACGCGGGCCTGCCGACGCCGCTTCTCGTGGTGGTGGTCTTCTGGCTGACCGTCCTGTTCGCCGGATTCACATTGTTCTCCCCGATCAATGCGACCAGCGCCACGGTCCTGGCGATCATTGCCGTTTCGGCGTCGGGTGCGATCTTCCTGATCCTGGAGTTGAACCATCCGTTCAGCGGGCTGATGCAGATCTCGTCCACACCGATTCGAGACGCGCTCGGCGTGCTCGCTCCCTGACCGGCAACCTCAGAAGATCCCGGCCGCCAGTCCGGCCGCCATCGCCGCGCCCAGCTCCTCGCACTGGTCGACGAAAGCGGGCTGCCAGGGGCCCTTGCAGATCAGCGGCTCCTGAACGGCCCGCCAGCGCAGGCCGGTCAGGATGGTCTCGACGCCGCGCCGTGTGCCGGTGCCGTCGCTGCCGGCACGGATATAGAGGGCACAGGGCAGGCCCTGCGTCTTTTCCAGCAACGGGTTGTAGGAGCGGTCGAAGAAGTCCTTCAACGCGCCGCTCATGTAGCCCAAGTTCTCGGTGGTGCCGAGGATCACCGCCTGGGCGGCCAGCACGTCGTCGGGCCCGGCCTGCAGCGGCGCCACGACTTTCACGTCGATACCCGTTTCGCTCAGCGCGCCGCGTTCCACCGCGGCCCGCAGGGAGAGGGTGTTCTCCGACGGCGCGTGCGCCACAATGAGCAGCCTTTTCGACATGGGAGGGGTTTTACCCCGTAACGCGCCGTCATGCTCAAGAAACTCCTGATCGCCAATCGCGGCGAGATCGCCATCCGCATCGCCCAGGCCGCCGCCGAGCTCGGTATCGCCACCGCCGGCTTGCACTCCGAGGACGACGCCACGTCCCTGCACATCAGGCGCGTCGACGAGGCCATCGCCCTCAAGGGCAAGGGCGCCGCCGCCTATCTCGATATCGCTGCGGTGATCTCCGCCGCCAAGAAGGCCGGCTGCGACGCGGTGCATCCAGGCTACGGCTTCCTGTCGGAGAATGCCGATTTTGCCGCGGCTTGCGCGGCGGCCAAGATCACCTTCGTCGGGCCGACGCCCGAGCAGCTGAAGCTGTTCGGCGACAAGGCGCGGGCCCGCGCCCAGGCGCAGAAATGCAAGGTGCCGGTTCTGCCGGGCACCGATGTCACCGATCTGGCGGGCGCCACGGCCTTCCTCAAAAAGCACGCCAAGTCCGGCGTTGCGCTCAAGGCCATTGCCGGCGGAGGAGGGCGCGGCATGCGCCTGATCAAGAGCGAAGGCGAGATCACCGACGCCTTCGCGCGCGCGACGGCGGAGGCCAAATCGGCGTTCGGCAATGGCGATCTCTATGCCGAGCGCCTGGTCGGCCGTGCGCGCCACATCGAGGTCCAGATCGTCGGCGACGGCAAAGGCGGCATTGTCGCCTTGGGCGAGCGCGAATGCACGCTGCAGCGGCGCAGCCAGAAGATCGTCGAAGTGGCGCCCAGCCCCCATCTCGCGGCGGCGGTCGCCAAGAAAATCGTTGCCGCGGCCGTCGCCATGGCCAAGTCAGTGAAATATCGCAGCCTGGGCACCTTCGAGTTCCTGCTCGATGACGACGAGTACTTCTTTATCGAGGCCAATCCGCGCCTGCAGGTCGAGCACACCGTCACCGAAGAGGTGTGGGGCGTCGATCTGGTGAAGACGCAGCTGCGGCTCGCCGCCGGCATGCCCCTGGCCAGGACCGGTATCGCCGGCGCCAGGCCGCGCGGTCATGCCATCCAGCTTCGCATCAACATGGAGACCATGGCCCCCGACGGTTCGGCCAAGCCGGGCGGCGGCACGCTTACGGTGTTCGAGCCACCGTCCGGTCCGGGCGTTCGTGTCGACACCTACGGCTACGCCGGCTACCGCACCAATCCCAACTTCGATTCGCTGCTCGCCAAGCTGATCGTGCACAGCCCGTCGCCGGACTTTGCCGATGCGCTGGCGAAGAGCGAGCGGGCGCTGGCGGCGTTCCGCCTCGAAGGCGCGCCGAGCAACATCGCCTTTCTGCGCGCGCTGCTCGCCCACAAGGATTTCCGCGCCGACAAGGTTCACACCCGCTTCGTCGACGAGCAGGCCAAGGCATTGATCGACGCCGCGGCCAAGCTGCAAACAGGTCTCTATTTCCAGACCGCCGCGGCGGCGTCGTCCGGCAACCGGCAAGCCGGCGCGAGGGTCGATGCGGTCGATCCGCTGGCCGTGCTGGCCTTCGGCAAGACCGCGCAACAGCAGGCTGATCAGCAGACGTTATCCGACGCACCCGAGGGCACGGTGCCGGTGCCCGCGCCGATGCAGGGCACGATCGTCAGCATTTCGGTCAAGGAAGGCGATGCTGTCGCCGCCGGCCAGCCGCTGCTGGTCATGGACGCCATGAAGATGCAGCACGAGATCAGGAGTCCGGCGCGTGGCTATGTGCGGCGGATCGCGGTCGAAGCCGGCGAGACGATCTACGAGGGCCACGCGCTGCTGTTCGTCGAGGAGGCCGACGTCGAGGTGAAGGGCGCGGTGGCCGAAGAGAAGATCGACCTCGACTACGTCCGTCCCGATCTCGCGGAGTATTTCGAGCGCCGCGCCATGACGCTTGACGACAAGCGGCCTGATTCGGTGGCGCGCCGGCGCAAGACCAACCAGCGCACGGCGCGGCAGAACCTCGACGACCTGGTCGATCCCGGCAGCTTCGTCGAATGGGGCGCCTTCGCCATTGCGAGCCAAAGGACGCGGCGCACGCAGGAAGACCTGATCGAGAAGACGCCAGCCGACGGGCTGATAACCGGCATCGGCCGCGTCAACGGCTCGCTGTTCGGGCCCGAGAAGAGCCGAGTGGCCATCGCGCACTACGACTACACGGTGCTGGCGGGCACCCAGGGCAAGACCAACCATCACAAGAAGGACCGGCTGTTCGAGATCGTCGAGGAGCAGCGCCTGCCGCTGGTTTTCTTCACCGAGGGCGGCGGCGGCCGGCCGGGCGACGTCGACGTGCAGTCGGTGGCAGGCCTCAACACCATGGCCTTCCACATCTTCGGGCGGCTGAGCGGCTCCTCGCCGCTGGTCGGCATCAATTCCGGGAGGTGCTTCGCCGGCAATGCCGCGATCCTGGGCTGCTGCGACGTGGTGATCGCGACCAGGAATTCGTCGATCGGCATGGGTGGGCCGGCGATGATCGAGGGCGGCAATCTCGGCGTGTTCGCGCCCGAGGAAGTGGGCCCGATGAGCGTGCAGGTGCCCAACGGCATGGTCGATATCGCGGTCGAGGACGAGGCCGAGGCGGTGGCCGTCGCCAAGAAGTACCTGTCCTACTTCCAGGGAACGCTGCCGGAATGGCGCGCGGCCGACCAGCGGCTGCTGCGCCGCGCCATCCCGGAGAACCGGTTGCGCGTCTACGACGTGCGCAATGTCATCGAGACCTTGTGCGACGAAGGCTCGGTGCTGGAGCTGCGCCGTGCCTTCGGCCCCGGCATGGTGACGGCGCTGGCGCGCATCGAAGGCAAGCCGTTCGGCATCGTCGCCAACAATCCCACGCACCTTGCCGGGGCGATCGATTCGGACGGCTCGGACAAGGCCGCGCGCTTCCTGCAGCTTTGCGATGCCTTCGACCTGCCCGTCCTGTTCCTGTGCGACACGCCGGGCATGATGGTCGGCCCGGAGGTCGAGAAGACGGCGCTGGTGCGCCATTGCTCGCGCCTGTTCGTGATCGGCGCCAATCTCGGCGTGCCGTTCGGCACCATCGTGCTGCGCAAGGCCTATGGGCTGGGCGCCCAGGCGATGGCCGGCGGCTCGTTCCACGCCGGCACCTTCGCCATCTCCTGGCCGACCGGCGAGTTCGGCGGCATGGGGCTCGAGGGCGCGGTGAAGCTCGGCTATCGCAAGGAGCTGGAAGCGGTCAGCGATCCGGCCGAGCGGCGCGCCCTGTTCGACAAGATGGTGGCGGCCGCCTATGCGCGCGGCAAGGCGCTCAGCACCGCGACCTATTTCGAGGTCGACGAAGTGATCGACCCCGCCGATTCACGGCGCTGGGTGGCGACGGCGCTCCTCGACGCGCCGCCCCGCCCGCGCAATCCGCACAAGAAGCGGCCGAATATTGATACGTGGTGATCTTCTGGACGACCCGACCAACACCACCTCATCCTGAGGAGCACGCCGTAGGCGTGCGTCTCGAAGGATGGGCGACAGTCGTGATGTAGCCCACCCTTCGAGACGCCGCGCTACGCGCGGCTCCTCAGGGTGAGGGTGGGGCTCGAACGGGCAGCAGGTCCGTAATGCGCTTACTGCGCCACCCAGAACGTATCCGGCTGGTAGAGGCCGATATATCCGCCCGGATCCCAGGCGTAATAGCCTTCCTTGGGCACGTTCTTGATCTTCGGTCCGACCACGATGGGCTGGCGGATGCCGTTGACCGTGCCGATGGTGAAGACCTCATCGGCGTTGGCCGTCAGGATCTTCTCCCACGCCTTGCGCCGTTCGGCCTCGCCGGGGGCGTGCTCCCACTCCTTGACGTAGTCGAGGAGCTTGCAGGCCGCCTCGACGTCGCACTTCTCGCCCATCCGCTCCTTGGACTCGATGAACATGCCCCAGCGCGACCATTGCAGGCCGCCCTGCATGGTGGGGGCGAACTCCTTGGGGCTGGTGTTGGGCGTCGGCACCGCGGTCACGACGCCGGCGAAGGCCGTCATGATCGCCTCGCCGGAGAAGGCGCGCAGACGGAAGTTCTCTCGCGTCTGCGGCTTGGTCAGCATCTTGATGCCGACCTTCTTCCACATCTCGGCGATCAGGTGCAGCGCGTCGGCATCCTCGGTCTCCTCGCTGGCATGCTCGACCACGATGGTCGCCGGCCGGCCGTCAGGCAGCAGGCGAAAGCCCTGGCCGTCCTTCTTGTTCAGGCCGACCTCGTCCAAGAGCTTGTTGGCAAGCTTGGGATCGTACTGCGCCCACTTCGTGGCGTACTCCGGCTTGAACAGCGCCGAGCGCTCCATGATCGTGTTGTTCGAGGGCTTGGCCAAGCCGATATAGACGACCTCGTTCAGCTCGTTGCGGTCGATGGCCAGCGACAGCGCACGGCGGAAGCGCACGTCGCGCATCAGCTTGCGCCACTCCTCGTCGTTGGCGTTGAGGTTGGGGAAGAGCGCAAGCTGCGAGCCCGAGCCCGATTCCCAAAGCCTGACGTCGACGCCCGAGCTCTTGGCGCTCTTCTGCAGGAAGGTGTAGTCGCGCATGTTGAGATAGCGCGGCTGCAGATCGGCCTCGCCCAGCCCGGCCTTGGCCGGCACCAGGTTGGTCGCCGCCTGGGTGAAGATCACGCGGTCGACATAGGGGAGCTGCTGCCCCTTGGCGTCGATGCGGTGATAGTAGGGATTGCGCATGAAGACATAGCGCTGCGCCGGCGAGGCCGTGGTGTTCACCCAGGGATTGAGCGTCGGCAGGTCCGGGTTGTCGTTGGCGTACATGACGTCGTGACGCCGGTAGATCTGCACCCAGTTGCCGCCGGACTGGCCGCCCTTGGCCGCCTTGGCGATGTCCTCGGCCGAGGCGTACTTGGCGTGGAACTTCTTGAGGTAGTGCGCGGGCCGGAACAGGAACAGCGGTGCGGCGCGCGCCTGGCTCTCGATGAAGTACGGGTTGGGCTTGTCCCAGCTGTACTTGATGGTGCGCGCGTCGATGATCTCGACCTTGGGCGGCTGGCCGTCGACCATCAGCTCGACCGACGGGCCGGAGGGCGAGAGCTCCTTGTTGTTGGCGATGTCTTCCCAGAAGAAGCGGAAATCGTCAGTGGTGAAGGGCTGGCCGTCAGACCACTTGTGGCCCTCGCGCAGCTTGAACGTGAATTCGCGGTCGTCCTTGTTCTCGTAGCTTTCGAGGATGTCGGGATGCAGCTTGAAGTCGGGCGAATACACGATGAGACGGGTATAGCTGTAGACCGTCATCAGGCGCGTATCGCGCGCGCTCGCCACCAGCATGTTGAGCTGGCCGCCCTGATGGCCCGGGCCGTCGGCGCCGGCAAACTTCGTCACCACCATGGGCTGTTTGGGCACGCGCTTATCGACCGCCGGCAGGGCGCCCGACTTCACCTGGTCGGCGAACATCGGGGTTTCCTGCAACGTGGGCACCGGGTCAGCGGCAAAAGCCGGGCTGCACAACAGGCCCAAGGCGGCAGCCTTGATGAAAACGCGTCGGATCATATGCCTGCCCTGTATTTAGGTGTGGTTTTGTCTGAAATCAGTACGGGATGAAATCTCCGAAAGCGGCTGAGGTCAATGCGCAAGGACGCACGGTCGACCCCGCCACATTTTCCTCACGATTTCATTCGCGCGTCAGTAGCGATCGAAGGCCCGTTTGGGCCCCGGCCGCGTGCCGTCGGCGATCGCGGGCTTCACCGTGCCGTTGGCTTCGATCGTGTCGGGCACGTACGGCCCCGTGACGCCGACCGGACGATCGCCGATCACCGTCACGCGCTCCATGGTGCGCCGCGCCGGATAGTAGTCGTGCACGGCGTAGTGCTGGACCGAGCGATTGTCCCACATCACCAGGGTGTTGGGCTGCCACTTCACCCGCAGCTGGTACTCCGGGATGGTGGCCTGCCGATAGAGGAACTCCAGCAGCGCGTCGCTCTCGTCGCTCTTGAGGCCCTTGATCCGCACGCAGAACTGCCGGTTGACGTAGAGCACGCGGCGGCCCGAGACCGGATGGACCCGCACGACGGGATGCCAGGGATTGGGGAAATCATCCTCGAGCTTGCGCAGCTTGGGGCGGTCGGTCTCGCCGAACAGCGGCCGCCAGGGCTTGAAGTCGTGCAGCGCCTCCAGCCCGTGGATATGCTGCTTCATGCGCTCGGAGAGCCCGCGATAGGCGGCGCTCATGCTGGCGAACATCGTGTCGCCGCCGGCCTCCGGCACGACCTTGCCGCGCAGGATGGTGGCCATCGGCGGCGCCGCGCGGAACGTCTCGTCGACATGCCAGATGTCGGTCAACGCCGGCGGATTGTCCTTGGAATAGTCGAGGATGATGACCTCGGGCTTGTCCGGCAGGTTGGGCGAGAAGGGATGGATGGAAAGATCGCCGAACAGGGCGCCGAACGCCATTTGCTGGTCGATCGTGATGTCCTGGTCACGCAGGACGATCACTTCGTAGTGCACCAGCGCGTCGTGCACGACCTTGAACTGGGCCGGGCTGAGCGGCTGGCGCAGGTCGACGCCCTCGATCTCAGCGCCGATGAAGCCATTGATCGGGCGAACATTGACAGGACGGGCGTCGATTTCCGCTTCCGCCTTGCGCGATGCGGTAGAGCGAGCTGCCGACATCGTTTCCTCCGCTTGTTTATTGCGCTACTTCTAGCGCGATTTGGTGGGGAGGACCATGGCAAGCGGCCTGGAAAACGAGTTCGTAACGCTGCACGAGATCGTCAAGACGGCGAAGATCCGGCTCAACGCCAACATCTGGGACTACCTGATCGGTGGCACCGAGACCGAAACGACGCTGCGGCGCAACCGCATGGCGCTCGATTCGATCGCCTTCCGGCCGCGCGTGCTGCGCGATGTCTCCAAGATCGATCCCTCGTCGGAGATTTTGGGCAAGAAGATCCGCTTGCCGGTGATGCTGGCGCCGGTCGGCTCGCTGGAATCCTTCGAGCCGGGCGGCGGCATCACCGTCGCCAAGGGCGCGGGCGCGGGCAACGTGGCGATGCTCATCAGCTCGGTGACGACGCTCAAGCTCGAGGACATCGTCAAGGGCGGCGGCGGGCCCAAGATCTACCAGCTCTATGTGCGCGGCGACGACAACTGGGTGGCCGAGCGCGTCAAGCAGGCGATGGGGGCGGGCTACGACGCCTTCTGCATCACCGTCGACACCCAGGTCTATTCGCGGCGCGAGCGCGACATCGCCAAGCGCTTCGTGAAGTCGTGGCGCACCGCGGCGACTGGCCAGGATCACCAGGCCGCCTTCTCGTGGGACAACTTCAAGAAGGTGAAGGACAAGTTCCCCGACGTGAAGTTCATGCTGAAGGGCATCGGGACGGCTGAGGATGCCGACATCGCCTGCCAGCACGGCGTGTGGGCCGTCTACTGCTCCAACCATGGCGGCCGCCAGCTCGACCATGGCCGCGGCTCGGCGGCGGTGCTGCCCGAGGTGATCGACGCGGTGAAGGGCAGGGCCAAGATCGCCGTCGACGGTTCGTTCAGCCGCGGCAGCGACATCGTCAAGGCGATCTGCCTCGGCGCCGACTGGGTCGGCCTCGGCCGGCTCTACTGCTACGGCCTCGCCGCGGCAGGCGCCGCCGGCATCGAGCGCGTCGTCGAGCTCCTGGAAGAGGAGATGAAGGAGGTGATGGGCCTTCTAGGCGTCACCAGCCTGAAGCAGCTCGACAAGAGCTACATCTCGGCCAGCACGCCGACCAACCTGCCGGGCGTGCACAGTGCGTTCCCGCTGATACACGAGGGTTACTGATCTTCCGGACCGCCGGCTTCCAGCCGGCCTCATGAGTATCGGAGCGCGGACCTCCAGGTCCGCTCATGATCTTGTCTTTTCTGCGCGGTGCGGGCTCTCGCGCCTCAGAAGGCGCTGCCGCCCGCCAGAGGTTAGCGCGCGAGCGCGCTAACCTCTCCCCACGAACGGCATCTTGGTCGCCATCACCGTCATGAACTGCACGTTGGCGTCGAGCGGCAGGCTGTCCATGTAGACGATGGCGTTGGCCACCGCCGAGACGTCCATGCGCGGCTCGGCTATGGTCGTGCCGTTGGGCTGCAGCACGCCCTTGGTCATGCGCTCGGTCATCGGCGTCACGGCGTTGCCGATGTCGATCTGGCCGCAGGCGATGTCGTACTGGCGGCCGTCGAGCGAGGTCGACTTGGTGAGGCCGGTGATGGCGTGCTTGGTCGAGGTGTAGGCGACCGAGAACGGCCGGGGCGCGTGGGCCGAGATCGAGCCGTTGTTGATGATGCGCCCGCCGCGCGGGCTTTGGTCCTTCATGATCTTCATGGCTTCCTGCGTGCACAGGAACGGACCGGTGAGGTTGGCCGCCACGACCGAGAGCCAGGTCTCGTAGGGCAGCTCCTCGAGCGGCACGGGCGGCGCGCCGCCGCCGGCATTGTTGAACACCAGGTCGAGTCGGCCCCAGGTCGCCTTGACCTTGGCAAACAGCGCCACGATGTCGTCGCGCTTGGTGACGTCGGTCGGCACGGCCATGGCATTGGGCGTGTTGTTGCCCGCCATCTTGGCGGTCTCGTCCAGCGCGTCCTTGCGCCGGCCGGCCAGGGCCACCTTGTAGCCGTGGTTCAACAGGGCAAGCGCCGAAGCGCGGCCGATGCCGCTGCCCGCGCCGGTGACGACTGCGATCTTACCGGTCATGGAATCGTTCCTCCTCGAAGGAACGGACCCTAGAGCGTTTCCCGATGGGATGGAACTGCGAGCGGTTCCATCCCATCGGGAAAGCGCGCAGCGGAAATGCTTGTTGCACAGGGCACATTCCGTCCGGCTGATTCAGCCGGACGGAATGTGCTTGATCAGACGGAGAGGGTCTTTAAATAGGCCCGCCAGCCGCCCAGTGAGGTGATGTCCTCTGCATCTGTAGTGGCGTGGCTTTCGCACAAAAAGCCCGGCACGCCCGAGCCGTCGGCCAGGGTGACCGTGCCCAGCCCCAGCGGCGCGGGGATCTTGCGCAGGAAGCGGCCGACCTCGGCCGAAGGCAGGCTCCAGACCTCGAGTTCGATGGCGCCGCCGCCTTGGGCGACGCGCACCATGCCGGGCCGCCGCGGCGGACCGCCGGGCAGGGCATAGAAGCGATAGACCGGCGCGGTCGCGCCCGCTGTCTCGAGCCGGCCGCCCAGCTCGGTGAGCTGGCCGTTGAGTGGCAGGCCGCTCATGTGCGCGCCGACGACGGCGATCGAGACGCGATCCTCCGGCAGCACGGGATCGTTGGCGATGGCCGGCAGTTGGCTGGTGGTCTTGCCGAGCGGCAATGGCACCTTGCGCTGCCAGCGCGCGCCGAAGGCGAGCAGTGCCAACTCGCGATGCGCCGCGCCGATCAGGGTGATGCCGAACGGCATGCCGTCAGGCCGGAAGCCTGCGGGCAGCGCCAGCGCACTCAGCCCGAAGAAGTTCACGAAGTTGGTGTAGTGGCCAAGATGCGTGTTGTAGAGCACCGGCTCGCGCTCGAGATCGGCCACGCGATAGATCGTCGGCGCCGTCGGCAGGGCGAGGAAGTCGAGCTTGGCCATCTGCGCCAGCGCGCCTGCCTTGAGCTCGGCGAGCTCGTACTGCCCCTCGAAGGCGTCGACGGCGCTGTAGTCGCGGCCCGTCTCCACGATCTGGCGCGTCACCGGCCAGATGCCGGCCGTGTCGTCGGCCGCTGCGATGAAAGCACCGACCGCGGCCGTGCGCTCGGCGACCCACGGTCCGCCGTACAGAAGTCCGGCGGCGTCGCGGAACGGCGCGTAGTCGATCTCCACCGCGGTGCCACCCATGGCCTTCAATCGGCAGACCGCCTGGGCATAGAGCGCGGTGTAGGCCTCGTCGCCGAAGAACTCGGCGTCCGCCGCGGTCAGCACGCCGAAGCGGAAGGCCTTGCCGATCGCCATCGTCGCCTGCGGCTCGGCCGCGACCGTCAGCACGGCATCGGCATCGGCGCAGGAGAGCGCGAACACCGACACACAATCGAGCGACTTGCAGGCCGGCACGACGCCATCGGTGCTCAAAAGGCCGGGCGTCGGCTTCAGGCCGACGATGTTGTTGAAGCCCGCCGGGACGCGGCCCGAGCCCGCCGTGTCGGTGCCGAGCGCAAAGCTCACCAGGCCCGCGGCGACGGCGACCGCCGAGCCCGAACTGGAACCGCCCGGCACGAACGCCGCATCGAACGGATTCTTCGGCACGCCGTAGGGCGAGCGCACGCCGACCAGGCCGGTGGCGAACTGGTCGAGGTTGGTCTTGCCGACGACGATGGCGCCGGCCTCGACCAGCCGGCGCACGACCTCGGCCGACTGTTGCGCCTGGTAGGAGAAGCCGGGGCAGGCGGCGGTCGTGGCTAAGTCAGCGACGTCGATATTGTCCTTCACCGCGAAGGGCACGCCGTAGAGCGGCAGCCGATCGAGCTCGGCTCGTCGCGCATCGAGGCGGACGGCCTCGGCCCGCAGCCGCTCGTCGGGAACGCGCGTTATCCACACCTTGTCGTCGCCCGCCGCGGCGATGCGCTTCAGGACCTCCTCGATCACCCGGCCGACATCGAGGGTGCCGGCGGCGTAGGCGCTGCGCAGCGCATGGACGCCGAGATCGAGAAGCACGGTCATGGCTTGGTTGTAGACAAGCAGCGGCCTGAAATCAGCCATCACATGCGCGCGGCCTTTGGCACGCAACTTGCCTTCTAGGCACTTGGGGAGATCAAAAAACGCGAGGGGGCAACGATGAAGCGTCGCACGTTCTTCAAGACCACGGCGGTCGCCAGTGCCGCGGCGGCGGCTGCACCGGCCATCTGGTCGGAAGCCAAGGCGCAGGCGCGCAACGAGACCCTGCTGATCGTGGGCGAGAGCCCGCCCAACTCGATGGACATCCATGGCGTGGGCGCCAACCGACCGGCCTACGAGGTGTCGTGGAACACCCACGACCGGCTGATGACCTACGGCGTCAAGAAGGACGCCAACGGCAACGACCACTACGACTACACCAAGCTCGAGCCCGAGCTCGCGACCGAATGGGACCTCAAGCCCAACTCGGTCACCTTCAAATTGCGTAAGGACGCCAAGTTCCACGATGGCACGCCGATCACCGCCAAGGACGTGAAGTGGTCGTTCGACCGCGCCGTCACGGTGGGCGGCTTCCCGACCTTCCAGATGGCGGCGGGCTCGTTGCAGAAGCCCGAGCAGTTCGTGGTGGTCGACGACAACACCTTCCGCGTCGACTTCATCCGCGCCGACAAGCTCACCATGCCCGACATCGGCGTGCCGGTGCCGGTGATCATGAACTCCGAGCTCTGCAAGAAGCACGCGACCGCCACCGACCCGTGGGCCATGGAATGGTGCAAGAACAACCATGCCTCGGGCGGCGCCTACAAGGTCGAGCGCTGGCAGCCCGGCCAGGAGGTCGTGTATGTGCGCAACGACGACTGGAAGAACGGGCCGATGCCCAAGATCCGGCGCGTCATCATGCGCATCATCCCGTCGGCCGGTAACCGGCGCGCCCTGCTCGAGCGCGGCGACGCCGACCTGTCGTTCGACCTGCCGTCGAAGGATTTCGCCGAGCTGAAGTCATCGCCCAAGCTCACCGTGATCGGCACGCCGATCGAGAACGCGATGATGTATCTCGGCATGAACGTGAACCAGAAGCCGTTCGACAACGTCAAGGTGCGCCAGGCCGTGGCCTATGCCGTGCCCTATCAGCAGATCATGGACTCGGTGATGTTCGGCCAGGCGATCCCGCTGTTCGGCGGCGCCGACAACAAGTTCAAGGGCGTCTCCTGGCCGCAGAAGGACGGCTACACCACCGACATCGCCAAGGCCAAGGCGCTGATGGCCGAGGCGGGCTATCCGCAGGGCTTCGAGACCACGCTGTCGTTCGACCTGGGCCTCGCCAGCACCAACGAGCCGCTCACCATTCTCGTGCAGGAGAGCCTGGCGCAGATCGGCATCAAGACCACGATCAACAAGATCCCCGGCGCCAACTGGCGTGGCGAGCTGTTGAAGAAGAACATGCCGATGATCACCAACGCCTTCGGCGGCTGGCTGAACTATCCGGAGTACTTCTTCTTCTGGTGCTATCACGGCCAGAACGCCGTGTTCAACACGATGGGCTACAAGAACCCGGCGATGGACGCACTGATCGACAAGGCGCGCTTCACCACGGGGCCGGAGTACGAGGCGGCGGTGAAAGGCTTCATCGACATGGCCTTCCA
>WNGB01009591.1_pt1 | contig 13929 bp, 9 predicted proteins | sample 5400681 | NCBI WGS metagenome assembly WNGB01 (sample SAMN13153367, study PRJNA577476) | soil metagenome | isolation source: 115 cm soil or saprolite under grassland replicate 2 | place: USA:California | collected 2016-06-15 | reverse complement strand
GCGGGCGCGTCGGGGACCTTGTCGAGCAGGCTCCCGCCCTCGGGAGGAGAGGGGACGGGCCCGGTGAGCTGGAGCGGGACCTCGCGCACCCGCAGGTCCACGATCGCCTTCTTCCGGAGATCCTGGATGTAGACGTCGTACTCCTTGGCCCAGCGCTCGTGCATCACGCGCTGCTTAATCGCTTCCTTGGCCTGGTCGAAGGGAACCACGCTCCCCTCGGTCTTCTCGGTCACCTTCAGGATGCGGTAGCCCCCTCCGGAGGGGATGGGGTCGGAGATGGCGCCCACCGGGAGGGCGAAGGCGATCTTCTCGAGCTCGGGGTTGAGGTCGCCGTGGGCCAGCCGGCCGAGGTCGCCCCCCGTGGACTTTGTGGGGGAGGCGGAGTACATGCGGGCCAGGCTCGCGAAGTCCTCGCCCCCGCGGGCGCGAGCCAGGATCTCCCGGGCCCGGGCGAGGGGGTCGGCGCCCTCGTCCTTCACGAGGATCTCGAGCAGGGAGACGGTGGGCGGCTTGGTATAGTCCGCGATCTTCCGGTCGTAGTCGGCCCGGGCCTCGCTCTCGCTGACCGTGATCTTGCCCTCGACGTCCCGGCTCAGGATCTGGCGCCGCACGATGGAGCGCTCGATGTTGCGTTTCAGGTCCTCGAGGGTCATCCCTTCCCGGGCGAGCTGCTCCTGGAACTGGGCCTCGCTCTCGATCTTGTTGTCCTTCTTGATCCCGTCGATCACGTCGTCGATGTAATGGGGGGGCAGGCGCAGGCCCGCGTCCTCCGCCCGCTGCACGAGCAGGATGTCGTCGATCGCCTCCTGCAGGATCTTGGCGTTGTTCTCGCGCAGGAACTGCCCGACCCGGTCGGGCTCTACCCGCGCGGCCTGGGCGGCCGCGAGCTGACGGGCCTGGAACTCGGTCTGGGTGAGGATCTCGCCGTTCACCTTGACGATGATGCGCTCGAGGATCTCGGCCGAGAGGGGTGCCCCCGAAAGGAAGAGGAGGCTAGGAAGGAGAAAGCCGTGTCGCTGCAGCATGGTTCACCTTGGCCCGGGCCAGGAGGTCGGCCACGAACTGGCGCACGCTCCGGTCCGATTTCTCACGGGTCAGAAGGCCGCGAATGCGCCCCTGGGCTTCCTGAAGGGTCGAGCCGCGGCCTTCCTGCCGGGCCTCCACCCTCAGGACATGATACCCGAGGCTGGTCTCCACGATGTCGCTCGTGCCGCCCGCCGGGAGGGCGAACGCGGCGGCTTCCAGCTCGGCCGGAAGCTGGCCTCGGGCGAACGTCCCCATGAGCCCGCCGTTTCCCGCCTCCGGCGCCTTCGACGCCTGCCGGGCGATGTTCTCGAAATCCCGCGGGCTCCGGGCCAGCCGGCGCCGCACCTCACGCGCCTCGTTCAAGGTCGGGACCAGGATCTGGCGCAGGGTCACGGTCTCGGGGACCGCCATCTCGGCCGCGTGGTCGCGGTAATAGGCCGCCACCTCCTGGTCCGTGATCTCCAGCGAGACCACCGCCTGGGACAAGAGCGCGGCCACCGCCTTCTGCTCGTCCTCCCGGCCCGCCCCTTCCCCCAGCAGGCCCCGCCCCCGGGCCTCGATGACGAGCGCGCGCTCCTCCAGGAACGCGTCGAGAAGGCCGCGGCGCACCTCCGGCGAGAGGGGGACCCCGCCGCGGGCCTCCACCTCGGCGAGGTGGCGGTCGAAGTCGCTGCGCCTCACGAGCTGCTGGTCGAGCTCGAGAATGACGGGATCGGGCGGGCGTCCCCCGCGACAGGACGCCGCGGCCAGCGCGGCTAGGAACGGAGGGAGGAGCTTCGGGACCGGCATGGTGGGGGCGCGGAGCCCGCGCGGATTATAGGCGATCCGGGCGGCCGGGGGGATGTGGGGCAAGCGCATGCTGATCGAGGCGGCCTGGCACGACCGGCGCTGGCCGACCGTCCTGCGAGATCGGGTCCGCGAACCCGAGGTCGAAATCCCTTGACTCGACTCCAGGCCGGTCTTAGACTCCCGACGAGTCCCCCAAAGCCCAGCTCTCGGTTGCGTACGGTGATCTTGTTTTCCGGCGGCATTCGTGCCGCACGAGGAGCATTGAATGACTCGAACGACCCGGCTCGTACCTCTGGTCGTCCTATCGATTGGCCTGTCACCTCAGGCCCAAGCCCAAGGGCGTGCCAAAGGCAAGCCAGAGCCCCTCGATCCCGCCGGCATTGCACGCCTCGTCTCGGAGACCGGGGGCGACGCCCAGGTTAGCCTCCACGATGCCACGGGCGCCGTGCGCTTCGTCGGGAGGGCGCCCGGCAAGAGGCTCGGCCTCCTGAAGCAGGCCGCGCGCGCGGCGACCGTCGAAGCCACGCAGAGCCGGTCGGCCGAGTTCTTCCAGGCCTACGGCAGCATCTTCGGCATCACCAACGTGGACGCGGAGTTGAAGGCAGTCCGAGTTGCGAGGGATCCCCAGGGCGGGACACACATCACCTACCATCAGCTCTACCACGGGATGCGGGTCTTCGCCGGCGAGCTCAAGTCCCACTTCGACGCTTCGGACGAGCTGGTGGCGGTGAACGGCACGTTCGTCCCCCAGATCACCGTCGACACCAACCCCAGGCGCTCTGCCGAGGAGGCGGGTCGAGCGGCGGTGGCGAAGGTGGACGGCGATCTCGGGAATGCGGGCCAGCTTTCGGCGGCAAGGACGACGCTGCTCGTCTTCCGGGAGGGCCTGGCCAAGGGCGTCCCCGGCCCGAACCACCTGGCGTGGGAGGTGGAGGTCGCAGACGGCGGCAGCGTGCGCGAGTTCGTCTACGTTGACGCCCACACGGGCAAGTTCATCGACCAGATCACGGGGACGCCCGACGGGCTCTTCCGGCGGGCGTACGACGGCCGGAGCCTGCCCGCCCCGCCGCCGGAGTACCCCGACACGCCGTTCTGGGTCGAGGGACAGTCCTTCCCGACCGGCGTGACGGAGGCCGACAACATGATCCTGGCCTCGAAGGAAACCTACGATTTCTACTCGAACGCGTTCGGCCGCGACTCCTTCGACGGTGCCGGCGCGACCATGGACTCGATCTTCAACCGCGGCTACTCCTGCCCGAATGCGTCCTGGAACGGCGTTTTCATCTCGTTCTGCCCGGGACTCACGACCGACGACGTGACGGGCCACGAGTGGACCCACGCCTACACGCAGTACACCCACAACCTCATCTACCAGTGGCAGCCGGGGGCGCTAAACGAGGCGTACTCGGACATCTTCGGAGAGACGGTCGACCGCATCAACGGTCGGGGCGGCGACACGCCCAACAACCCGCGCACCGCCGGCAATTGCTCCACCTTCACTCCGCTGCCGCCCACGGTGACGATCAACACCCCGCCCGCGATCGCGGGCGTCAAGGGCGCGGGCACGGCCGCCTTCGGTCCCCAGAGCTTCACGGTCACCAACGACGTCATCCTGGCCGACGACGGCGTCGGGGTGACCAACGACGGCTGCTGCGCCAGTCCCAGCTTCGTATGCGCCCCCAACTCCTGGCCCAACGCGGCCGCGATCGCCGGCAAGTTCGCGTTCGTCGATCGCGGTACGTGCGGGTTCGCCGTGAAGGTGAAGAACGCCCAGGTCAACGGGGCCGTGGGCGTCATCGTGGGGAACAACCAGGGCGGGACGACGATCGTCAACATGGCCGGAGCCGACCCGACCATCACCATCCCGGCGCTGTCCGTCAGCCAGAACAACGGCACCGCGATCAAGACCCAGCTCGTCTCGACCACGGTCAATGCCACCCTGGCCCGCGGCGCCTTCGGCACCGACAACTCCGTGCGCTGGCTCCTGGGCGAGGACGACACCGCGGTCGGCCTCACGGGCGCGCTCCGCGACATGTGGACGCCCGCCTGCTACAACAACCCGGGCAAGGTGGTCGACCCGCTGTACTCGTGCGGCACGGGGGACAGCGGCGGCGTACACAACAACTCCGGGGTGCCGAACCACGCCTACGCCCTCGTGGTCGACGGCGGCACGTACAACGGCCACACGGTCACCGGGATCGGACTCACGAAGGCGGCCCACATCTACTTCCGCGCCATGAGCGTCTACCAGGGGCCGGCCAGCGACTTTGCCGACCACGCCGACGCCCTCGACCAGTCCTGTTCCGACCTGATCGGCGTGAACCTGCCCAGCCTCACCACCGGGGCACCCTCGGGCCAGGTCTTGACGGCTTCCGACTGCGCCCAGGTTGCGGAGGCCGCGGCCGCGGTCGAGTTACGGACGCCTCCCACCTTCTGCAACTTCCAGCCTCTGCTGGCGCAGAACCCCCCGCCGCTCTGCGCGGTGGGCGAGAAGGTCAAGAAGATCTTCAAGGACGACTTCGACGGCGATGACCTGGACGAGGACGATGACGACGACGCGGGTGCCCGCTGGACCGTGAGCCACACCGCGCTCACCGCCGACTTCACACCGCGCGAGTGGGAGGTCGTCTCCGGTCTTCCGGACGACCGCCCGGGCAAGGCCTTCTTCGGCCCCGACCCGGACATCGGCACCTGCGCGCCGGGCGGCGACGAGTCGGCAGTCCTGCATCTCGAGAGCCCGACGATCAAGATCCCCTCCTCCGTCACGGCCCCGATGCTCACCTTCGATCACTGGGTGGCGACGGAGCCGGGTTGGGACGGTGGGAACCTCAAGATCAGCGTGAACGGCGGGCCGTGGGCGTTGGTCCAGCCGGGCGACTTCGTCTACAACGTCTACAACAGGACGCTCTTCACCGCGGCCGACGGCAACACCAACCCGATCGCGGGTGAGCCCGCCTTCTCGGGCACCGACGGCGGCGCGGTCGACGGCACGTGGGGACGCTCGATCGTCAACCTGGCCCCGTATGCGCACGCCAAGGACAAGGTCAGGCTCCGGTTCGACATCGGCAACGACGGTTGCACCGGCCGATTCGGCTGGTACATCGACGACTTGATGGTCTACACCTGCCGCTAGGCGCGGCGACGACCCGGGGCTGAGACCGGCGCCGAGGCTTGGGGGGCGCCCGCGCGGGCGTCCCCCTCTTTCTTTTGCCCGTCGGGCTGGTGCGGCATCACTCGGTCCCCGAAGCAGCAGGCGTATGTGGCCCTGCTTGGCGGGTGTCGGGCGGAGGGGATGATCCGCGGGTCACCTCGAGCGTCGCCATGTAATCCCCCTGCTCGATGGTCCTGCCCGAGACAGGATAGGGGTCGAGACGTAGGAGACGCACTCCGTAGTTCAGGTAGCTCACCGCGCTCTGTTCTTTCGACGAGGTATGGAGTTCGTGCGTCTCCTTCGTTCGGGAGGCCTTCTGCAGCCACACCCGAACCGTCGCATCCCCTTCCCTGATGCACTGCTCGCCCTTTGGGCAGCGCGAGTCGGCCGGTACGTCCTCGAACCCGACCAGCAGCGCCTCTGCTTCGATCCGCGCGGACTCACCGACCCTGAGGCTAAAGCTCTTCTCGCATGCGGCACTCTCGGGCTCGGAGAGGCCAGCAACACAACCCAGGACCGAGGCCAGGGTAGCCACGAACGCCAATGCAGCGCTTCTCACCGGACACCTCGTGGTCTGGGCGGGGGTTGTCCCTGCTTCGACGAGTGTAGCGCCTGCGGATGGTGGGGGCTTGGAGCCCGCGCGGATCATAGGCGATCCGGGCGACCGGGGGGATGCGGGGCCAGGGTCGCTTCCAGGCGGCCGAAGAGGGCGGCCAGGCCCTCGAGGATGTCCTGCCCTTCCCCGAGCGCGGCCTTCAGGCCCCGGACCGTGGGCGCGAGAACCGGATGCGCTTGGACGAGCGTGGCCAGGGACTCGGGCCGCAGCGGCGTCTCGGGCGCCAGTCGGAGATGGAGCGTCCGCGCCACCAGATCCACCTGGGCCACGCCCAGCGCCTCGGCCCGGAGGCGCAGGGCCGCGTAGCGCAGCAGGCCGTCGACCTCGCGGGGCAGCGCTCCATAACGGTCGCGGATCTCCGCTCGCAGGGCATCGATCTCCCGGGCGTCCCGCACCTGGGAAAGGCGCTTGTAGAGCGACATGCGCTGGTGGACCTCGGGAACGTACGCCTCGGGGATGCGCATCTCCAGGCGCAGGTGAAGGGCCGCGCGCGGGCCGTCCCGCGGCTCCTGGCCCTTCAGCTCCAGGATGGTCTGCTCGAGGAGCTTGACGTACAGGTCCAGGCCGACGGCCTGGATGTGGCCGCTCTGCTCGCCCCCCAGCAGGTTGCCCGCCCCCCGCAGCTCGAGGTCCAGGGCCGCGATGCGGAAGCCCGCCCCCAGGTCCGAGAACTCGCGGATGGCGGCCAGGCGCTTCCGCGCGACCTCGGAGAGCACGGTGTCGGGAGGGACGAGAAGATAGGCGAAGGCTCGCCGGTCGGAGCGCCCGACGCGGCCCCGGAGCTGGTAGAGCTGGGCCAGGCCGTAGCGGTCCGCGCGGTTGATGACCATGGTGTTGGCGCGGGGGATGTCGAGGCCGTTCTCGATGATGGTGGTGGCCACCAGCACGTCCGCCCGGCCCTCCACGAAGGCGAGCATGACCTTCTCGAGCGCCGCCTCCGGCATCTGGCCGTGGGCCACCGCGACCCGCGCTTCGGGGACCAGGCGCTGCACCATGGAGGCCAGCGAGCAGATCGACTCCACGCGGTTGTGGACGAAGTAGACCTGGCCGTCCCGGGCCAGCTCCTGGCGGATCGCGCTCGTGATCACGTCGGTCGAGAACTTGACGACCATGGTCTGGATGGCCAGGCGGTCCTTGGGCGGGGTCTCGATGACCGACATGTCGCGGATGCCGGCCAGGCCCATCTGCAGCGTGCGCGGGATGGGGGTGGCGGAGAGGGTGAGGCAGTCCACGGTGGTCTTGAGCTGCTTCAGCTTCTCCTTGGCCGCCACCCCGAAGCGCTGCTCCTCGTCCACCACCAGGAGGCCGAGGTCGCGGAAGACCACGTCTTTCGAGAGCAGGCGGTGGGTGCCGAGCAGGACGTCGATCCGCCCCTCGCCCGTCCCCTGGAGGACGGTCTTGATCTCCTTCGCGGTCCGGAATCGCGAGACCATGTCCACCGTGACCGGGAACGGCGCAAAGCGCTTACGGAACGTCTTCCAGTGCTGGAAGGCCAGGATGGTGGTGGGAGTGAGGAGGGCCACCTGCTTGCCGTCGAGCACCGCGCGCATGGCCGCGCGCATGGCCACCTCGGTCTTGCCGTAGCCCACGTCGCCGCACACCAGGCGGTCCATGGGGGTGGCGTCCGCCATGTCCGCGGCCACGTCGGCGATGGCCGCCGCCTGGTCGGGGGTCTCCTCGTACTCGAAGGCCTCCTCGAACTCCCGCTGCCACGGGCTCTCCCCGGCGAAAGCGTGGCCGGGGCGCGCCTTGCGCTCGGCGTAGAGCTGGAGCAGCTCCACCGCCATGTCGCGCATGGCCTTCCGGACGCGCTTCTTGACCTTCTCCCAGGTGCCGCTGCCCAGCTTGTCGATGGCCGGCCGGTTCCCCTCGACGCTCGCGTACTTCTGGACCCGGTCGAAAGCCTCCACCGGGACCTTGAGCTTGTCGCCCCCCTGGTAGGCGAGGACCATGAACTCATGGGCGGCCCCTCCGACCGCGATGGTTTCCAGGCCGAGGAAGCGACCCACACCGTGGTCCTGGTGGACCACGAGGTCGCCGACCTTGAGGTCGCGGAAGTCCGAGAGAAAGCTGCGGGCCCGGCCGCGAGGGCCCCGCAGGTGGAGATGCACCTCCTCGGGGAAGACGTCGCCGTCGGCGAGCACGGTGAGGCCGCTCCCCGGCAGCTCGAAGCCGCGGGAGAGGGAGCCCACGCGGGTGAGGACGCGCGTCCCTTCGCCGACCGCGAGGCCGCCTTCGCGGAGCACGTCTTCCAGACGGTCCGCCCGCCCGGTGTTTCCGAGGAAGAGCACGGTGGTGCCGCCCGCGCGGCGGAGGTCCGCGCCGAGGCGCCGCAGGTCGCCGGCGTAGCCCGTCACCGGACGCGCGGCGAAGTGGATCCCGCGCTCCTCGGGGTCGACCTCGCGCACGTGGATGGCCGGGGCTGCCTCCAGGCGCGCGAGAAGCGCCTCCGGGCGGACCAGACCTTCCTCGGGGTCGAGGGCGAGCTCGCCGCCGCGGCGGTCCCGGTCTTCGTGAGCCCGTTGCCAGAAGGTCTCGGCCTCTGCCCGGACGGCCTCGGGCTCGAGGACGCCCACCGGACTTGCCCCGAGGTGGTCCCAGGCGGGCACCGTCGCCCCCGGCACGAGGGGCAACAGCTCGACCAGGCCCTCGGGGACGAGCCCGCGCTCCAGGCTCTCCAGGAAGGCCGCGCGCTCGCGGCCGGGCGGGAAGCGCTCGACGAGGCGCGCGGTCAGGCGGGAGAGAACCGAGCGGGTCGCGAACACGTCGGACAGAGGGAGCGTCGTCAACGCCTCGAGCGGCGCCACCGTGCGCTGGGTCTCCGGGTCGAAGGTGCGGAGGCTTTCCACGGTGTCGCCCAGGAACTCGATGCGCACGGGCAGGTCGCGGTCGGAGGGGAAGAGGTCGAGGATCCCGCCCCGCCGCGCCACGTGGCCGGGGGCGGTGACGGGATCCTCCCGGACGTAGCCTCCCTCGTCCAGGGCGTCCAGCAGGATCTCCGGCGTCATCTCGTCCCCCACCCGCAGGGACAGAACGCGCGTTTCGAGCAGGGCCGGGGCGAGGCTGGGGCGGAGAAGGCCGGCGGGCGAGGCGACGATCGCGCGCAGGCCGCTTCGGCCCACCGCCAGGAGGGCGGCCGCGCGGCGCAGGGCGCCGTCGGCGTGGCGCGGGAGACCGCGGTAGGGCGGCGGGCCGGGGGCGGGGAAGGCGAGCACCGGCCCCGGCCGGCCGGCCTCCGCGGCCAGGGTGGCCAGGTCCCCGGCGACCTCGTCGACTTCCTTCTCGTTGGGGACAACGACGAGCAGGGGCGCTTCCGTCAGGAGCAAGGGGAGGAGGCCGCGGGCGGGGCCGACCAGGCCCGACAGGGCGACGCGGCCGTCCCGGGCGAGGGCCTCCTGGGCCTCGCGAAAGCGGTCGACCCGTCCCAGGAACGCGAGCGCGCTTTCCCTGGAGGCGGTGTGGGCCCGGGTCGCCTCGGTGCTCATCGCCGCCGAACGCGCTCCACGATCGCGCTGGTGGAGAGGCCGGAGACGAGCTCCACCTGCACGACCCGGCCCCCGGCCGCCTCCACCTCCTTGCGTCCGACGATCGCGTCCGGGGCCCAGTCCGCACCCTTCACCAGCACGTCCGGCTCGAGGGCCCGGATCACTTCGAGCGGCGTGGGCTCGTCGTAGATCACCACCCGGTCCACGGCTTCCAGGGCGAGGAGGGCTTCCGCGCGCTCCCCTTCCGGGGTGACGGGCCGGCCCGCGCCCTTGAGGGTCCGCACCGAGGCGTCGCTGTTGAGGGCCACCACGAGGAGGTCCCCCTCGGCCCGCGCGGCCTCCAGGAGGGCGAGGTGGCCGGGGTGGAGGAGGTCGAAGCAACCGTTGGTGAAGGCGACGCGCCGCCCCTCCGCCCTCCAGGCCTTCCGCTCGGCGGCCAGCGCGGCCAGGGGTGACGGCCCTTTCATCCTTCCTCCTCGCGCAGGTCCAGCTCCGGCCGGGGGGCCGGGGCCTCCAGCTCGACCCCGCCCGAAAAGACCCAGCGGTGCGCGGGCCGGTAGAGTCCCACGTCCTTGATCCGGCTCTTCACCCGGAAGGAATAGAGGCCCCGGTGATAGTCGTAGGGCGTGCCGTCCTTCCGGTGCGCAGCCACGTCCAGGAGGTAGGTGCCCTCGACCAGGCGCAGGTCCTCGAGGACGAGGGCGACCTCGGCCTCGCCCGCGAGGCGCCGGGGCTTCCAGTCCTCGAGGTCCGTGTTGGTTCCGTAGATGCTGACGCCGTCGGCCCCGAACAGGCCGAGGCCGAAGACGAAGTCCTCGACGGGCGCCCCCGCGCGCACGCTCAACGCCAGGGTGAGGGACTCGCCGGGAACGTAGACGTGCCGCTCGCGGCCGCGGGCGTCGACGAGGCGCACCCGCGTGATCTCGACCTCGCGGCTGCCCCAGCGGCCCTTTTGGTAGCCGTGGACCGAAGCCTCGCCGGGCGGGGCGTCGGGCGGAGGCGCGCCGGCGGGCTCCTCCGCGTGGCCGTGGCCCGCGGCCAGGAGCGTCTCCTCGCCGCCCGCCACGTAGGTCAGATACGCGTCGACCACGCGCTTGGGGTCGCCGCGGTCGGCCATCCGGCCGTGGCGAAGCCAGAGCACGTCGTCGCACATCTTCTCCACGAGGCCCAGGCTGTGGGTGACGATCAGGATCGTCTTCCCGCGCCGGCGGAACTCCGCGATCTTGTCCAGGCACTTGCGGGTGAAGGCCTCGTCGCCCACCGCGAGGACCTCGTCGATGAGCAGCACGTCGGGGTCCACGTGGATGGCCACCGCGAAGCCCAGGCGGGCGTACATCCCCGAGGAGTAGGTCTTGACGGGGGCGTCGATGAACTCCCGCAGCTCCGCGAAGTCCACGATGTCGTCGAAGCGCTCCTCCACCTGCTTCCGGGTGAGGCCGAGCATGATGCCGTTGATGACGACGTTCTCGCGGCCGCTGATCTCGGGGTGGAAGCCGGCCCCGAGCTCGATGAGGGCGGAGACGCGGCCCTCCACGCTCATGCTCCCTCGGGTGGGCCGGGTGATCCCGGCCATGAGCTTCAGGAGGGTGGACTTGCCGGAGCCGTTCTCCCCGATCACTCCGAAGGTCGAGCCCCGCGGCACCTCGAAGGAGACGCCGTCGAGGGCGGTGAACGTCTCCTCGGGGCGGAGCTCGGCGAGGAGGCTCCCGGTGAGGAGCGCGCTCTTCAAGGTGCGGAACTGTTTCTGGTGGACGAAGCGCCGATAGACCTTGGCCACGTCCCTGGCTACCACCGCGGGCGTCGTCACACGCCCTCCGCGAAGGTGTCGCGCAGGCGGTCGAAGAGGAAGGCCCCAAAGGCGAAGACCGCCAGGGCGAGAAGGCCCGTCAGGGCGAGCTGGGGGCCGTGGGTGAAGGTTCCTTCGAAGAGGATCTGCTGGTAGGACACCAGGATGTGCGACATGGGGTTGAGCCGCAGCACGTTCCGGAAGGTGCCGGGCACGTCGCCGTAGAAGTAGAGGATGGGGGAGGTGAAGAACCAGAGATGCAGGACGTGGCCCAGGATGTTCTGGAGGTCCCGGAAGTGGACGGTGAGGGCGGAGAGGCCGAGGCCGAGGCCCAGGGAGAAGAGGAGCTGGACCGCGATGGGCAGGGGCAGGAGCAAGGCCGCAGGTCCGAGCCGCCCCTCCCAGCCCAGGAACAGCAGCAGGATCGGGAGGCCGAGGAGGAAGTGCACCAGGTTGGCCAGGACCGTGACCACCGGCAGCACCTCGGCCGGGAAGAGGACCTTCTTGATGAGGTTGCCGCCGGCGATGAGGCCGTTTGCCGACTCCACGAGCGAGGAGCTGAACCAGGTCCAGGGCAGGATGCCGCAGAAGAAGAAGAGGTAGTAGGGCTCCATCTTCGGCGTCGGCTGCCTGGGCATGATCTTCGTGAAGACGACCGTGTAGGTCAGGAGCAGGAGCAGGGGGTTGACGAAGCTCCAGAAGAAGCCGAGCACGCTCCCCCGGTAGCGGGCCTTCAGCTCACGGGACACCAGGCTCTGGACGAGCAGGCGGTAGCGGAGGACGGTCATCACCTGGGCGCGCATCGGCCTCCATGATAGCCAGGTCAGCCGCGAGCGCGGGATGACGCGCGCGATTGGGGCGGCCTCGAGGTTGCCTAGGGGCGGTGCGACGGGCGCTCCGCCACCGCGAGACGGGTCACCGCGCGAACGTACTCGGCGTGCGCCTCGTTGTAGCCGGCCTCGTCGCTGATCCGCTTCATCCGCTCCTCCGCGCGCCTCCGGGCCTCGGCCGCCCGCCCGACGTCGATGTCCTCGGCCCGCTCGCCCAGCTCCGCGAGGACGTTCACCTTGTCGGGGAGCACCTCGCAGAAGCCCCAGAAGCAGGTGAGGTGGCCCCACTGGCCGTCCTTGCGGTAGGCGATGCCGCCCAGGCCCAGGTTGGTCATGAAGGGAGTGTGGCCGGGGCGCACCCCGAAGTAGCCCTCCTCGCCGGGGGCGATGACCTCGTCGACCTGCTCGCGCAGGAGCAGCCCCTCGGGGGTCACGATCTCGAGGGTGAGGTGGGTGGGGAGGCCCATCATTATCGACCCCCCACCCTATCCCTCCCCACGGAGGGGGAGGGAACCGCTGCTCCACGTCGGCTCCGCATTTTTCAACTCTGGAGCCTCTTCGCCTGCTCGAAGACCTCCTCGATCGCCCCCACCATGTAGAAGGCCTGCTCGGGGACCTCGTCCAGCTCGCCGGCCACGATCATCTTGAAGCTGCGGACGGTGTCCTTCAGGGGGACGTACTTCCCAGGGATGCCGGTGAACTGCTCGGCCACGTGAAAGGGCTGGGAGAGGAACTTCTGGATCTTCCGGGCCCGGGCCACCGTGACCTTGTCGTCCTCGCTGAGCTCGTCGATCCCCAGGATGGCGATGATGTCCTGGAGGTCCTTGTAGCGCTGGAGAATCTGCTTCACGTCCCGGGCCACCTTGTAGTGCTCCTCCCCGAGGATGCGGGGGTCGAGGATGCGCGAGGAGGAGGCGAGGGGATCCACCGCGGGGTAGATCCCGAGCTCCACGATCTGGCGGGAGAGGTTGGTGGTGGCGTCCAGGTGGGCGAAGGTGGTGGCGGGAGCGGGGTCGGTGTAGTCGTCGGCGGGGACATAGATGGCCTGCACCGAGGTGATCGAGCCCTTCTTGGTCGAGGTGATCCGCTCCTGGAGCTCGCCCATCTCGGTCTGGAGGGTGGGCTGATAGCCCACCGCGGAGGGCATGCGCCCGAGCAGCGCCGACACCTCGGAACCCGCCTGGGTGAACCGGAAGATGTTGTCGATGAAGAGCAGGACGTCCTTGCCCTCGTCGTCGCGGAAGTACTCGGCCACCGTGAGGCCGGTGAGGGCGACCCGCAGGCGGGCCCCGGGGGGCTCGGTCATCTGGCCGTAGATGAGCGCGGCCTTGGAGTTCGTGAAGTTCTCCAGGTCGATGACCTTGGACTCCTGGAACTCCAGCCAGAGGTCGTTCCCCTCGCGGGTGCGCTCGCCCACCCCCGCGAACACGGACACCCCGCCGTGCTGCTTGGCGAGGTTGTAGATGAGCTCCTGGATGATGACCGTCTTGCCGACCCCCGCCCCCCCGAAGAGGCCGATCTTGCCCCCGCGCAGGTAGGGCTCGATGAGGTCGACGACCTTGATCCCGGTCTCGAACATCTCCAGGTGAGTCGACTGGTCGGTGAGGGGAGGAGCGGGACGGTGGATCGGGTAGCGCTTCTCGGCCTTCACGGTCGGACCCCCGGTGTCGATCGCCTTCATCCCCCGCACCATGCCGTCCGTGGGGAGCATGGAGACGCAGCGGGCCCGGTTCTGCCCGATGTGCTGCTCGACCTCGGTGATCACGTCGATGGCGATGCCGCCGCCCTTGCCCTCGTCGTGGATGCGGACCGCGTTGTGGATGGGAGGGATGGCCTGGTCGAACTCCACGTCCACCACCGGCCCGATGACCTGCACGACCCGACCGACATTCTCGCTCGCCGCGTCTTTTCCTGCTTTCGTCATCGACCCCCCACCCGAGCCCGATCGTTCATCGTTCATCGACCCCCCACCCTATCCCTCCGATACATCGGAATGCGTCGGAGTTGGCCTTGGCTCGACCGGTAGTGCTTCATTCCGATGTATCGCCCCCACGTCGGGGGAGGGGAATGCTCCTGCACGTCCGGCGCCGCATCCTCGTCATGCGGGGGAGCCCGCTCCCGAGACGACCTCGATGATCTCCTTGGTGATCGCGGCCTGCCGCACCTTGTTCATGTAGAGGGTGAGGCTGTCGATCACGTCGCTCGCATTGTTCGTGGCCGCGTCCATGGCGGTCATCCGCGCGGCG
>WNGB01009169.1_pt1 | contig 13929 bp, 12 predicted proteins | sample 5400681 | NCBI WGS metagenome assembly WNGB01 (sample SAMN13153367, study PRJNA577476) | soil metagenome | isolation source: 115 cm soil or saprolite under grassland replicate 2 | place: USA:California | collected 2016-06-15 | reverse complement strand
GGGATATCGCCAGCTACGCTGCTCAGCAATCCTTTGGTCTCAATATTCCAGCGTCAACGTTCACCGTGGCCGCGGCGGCCTGCGGCACAACCGTCACGGCGAATTACACATTCAACTTCATTACGACCTATTTTGGCCCGACGATTGATCTCACCGCACAGTCATGTTTCCCCAGCTAGCGAATCGGCAATTGTTCCTCCGCACCTATTGCATCGCTGATCCGAACGCGCGTCGACCCACGCGGCAAGACCTCTGATCTGCGGATACCCGTGCCCCCTTCAACGAACTCTCGTACACCTCAGGTACGCATCCGGTGAAGACCACGGGTATGGCAGACTTGGTTGAGCCTGCCGGCTCCATCAAGCAGCTCGAGCCGCGACGTTCCGCGAACGCCAATTCCAGGGCGGGAGTTCGTCGATCCGTTTGGCCGGATGATCGGGCAAGTGCAGTCCTTACCGGTGCCACCGTAATTCCGCTCCGCGTAATTCCCGGCGGTATCGACGAACTCGGCGGCACCCTGCGATTTCTTGTTCAGCCAATCAATCGTCGGTACTCGGCCTCCGGGACGCCGTAGGACTCGCCCGCGCTGCGCTCCAATCCTCTTCGGTCCTTGACCGTGATGCCTCCCCGCGCGCACGTTATGAGACCCCGTTTCTGAAGCGCGCTCAATGCGTCCGTAACGCCGGGCCGGCGGACGCCGAGCATCAGCGACAGGAACTCATGAGTGAGCAGCAGCACGTCATCGCCGATTCGGTCGTGGGCCATCAGCAGCCAGCGTGCCAATCGTTGGTCCAAACTGGACCGCGCGTTGCAGACCGCTGTATGCGTGGCCTGCACGCCGAACGCTTGCACATATTTCAACAGCGAATCTCGCAGCGATGGGCTCTCCCGCATCGCTTCGCGCAGTTCGCTCGCCGGCATGCATTGGCCGTTCCCAGCGGCTTGTATATAGGTCGAATGAGGCGAGCGGTGATTGCCGAGAACGATGGGCAACCCGGTCATGCCTTCGCGCCCAATCAATCCGACCTCGACCTGCTTGTTGCTCGATTGGATGGCGACGACGGACGCGAAGCCGCTGTGCGGGAAATAGACGGCATCGATTCGGCTGTTGGGCTTTTCGAGGCTCTTGCGAAGCGCCAGGGTCACGACCTCGAGGCGCGGCTCCAGCACATCAAGGTCGTTGGCGGAAAGTGATGCGAGCAAATAGTTGCGGCTTCTGGGCATAACGCGCTCCTCGCTTCGCAGGCGGGAGCGCCATGGTCTCTCAGCCACCAGCGCCTGAAGGACGAGCCTCGGCCGGTGATGGAGCCCGCTTTACGCCCTTCGCGACGCGTGCCTAGGGCCTCAACATTGCGGCGCTCTGTACGGTGTCGAACAGTGCGATATTGTACGGATTCGGACAGACTCCAGAGTCGCCAAATGCCGAAAAGCCACGAATATTGAACTATCGCCCGCAGCGACTTTGGCCCGCAGGCATGGGCGACTGAGAGACACTTTGGCTCCCGCCTGTTAAGGGGGTTCGTCATGACCATCGCTCCATTTTTGAGGGACGGAGCGTTCGAACCAGACGACATCAAGGCGATGTCGATGGCCCTCGACGACGTCTGCAAGGCCCTGGACCTGACTAACGGCGCGAAGGCCGCGAGAGAGGTCCTCGCGAAGCGCATCATCGAGTTAGCGCGGCGGGGCGAGCGCAGTCCAACGCGGCTCCGCGACCGGGTCCTGCAGGAATCAGGCCTCGGTGGCGGGCTGAACGGTCACCGCTGGTCGGGCTTGTGACGGACAAGCGCGCCGCCAACACCCTCGTCGCCGCATCACGAGTCGCTCGGCACCGGCTCCATGCCTCACCCAGGAGTGCAGTCCCTTTCCCCATGCTTCTCGACGCACTGGCAGGTCCGGGGCCGCCCCCTTTCTTCGAGACGCGCGCACGCATACGCCGTTGTGAGTTCGCACCGCGTTGTGCGCGCTCAGGGCGGAACGAGCGTCTTCGCCGGTCCAACCAAAGAAGTCATAATCGCTGTGCAGTATGTCCGGCTGGCACGCGAACGCAGTGTCAGCGGAAGAACGCCACCAGCTTCGGTACGGCCTGATCGCGGGCTTCATCCATCAGCCAGTGGCCCGAGCCCTTGAGGACGACGCCCTCGACGGTGTCGGCGACGAGGCGGCCCTGCGTGATGAGAAATTCGCCGGAGGCCGTCTCGCCGGTGAGCACCAGCATCGGCATCTTCAGCTTGGTCTTGGCGAATTCGGCGAAGTCCTTGGCGTCCTGCTCGAAGGCGCGGAAGACTTCGAAGCCTGCGCGCATGCCGCCGGGCTGCGCGTAGGCGGCCGCATGGAGCTGGCGGTCGACCTCGGACACGGATTTGGCAGGGTCGGCGACGAAGTCGTTCCAGAAATGCTCGAAGTAGGTGCGCTCGCGGCCCTCGACCAGCGCCAGCGGCGTCTTGCCGTAGAAATGGAAATGCCACATGTCGCGCAGAAGCCAGACCGTCTTCCAGTCGCCGACGCCGGGCAGGAACGCATCCATCAGGGCGATGCGCTCGACGTCGGCGGCAAACTGCGCCGCGTAGGCAGCCGTGGGCAGGACCTGACACACGACCGCGTCGGAAATGCAGGAGCGCACTGCGATGGGAGCGCGACGCGCTCCGCGGCGGTCAAGTTTGTGTCAGCGCGCGGGCACGATTGACCCCTCGATAAAATTCCTGGTTGCTGTCGCGACGATATGAGGTCGGCAAATGAGGCGGCCTATTCGACCACATCCGTAATGACGTGGTCGCACGCGAGGCACTTAAAGGTGTCCAGCTGGGGGTACGCGCCAACCTTCGGAACCGATGCCGCCCGTTTCATGTTGCCGCCGCACTGGTCGCATTTGCGCGTGTCGTCCGACCGGTTGCGTTGGACCTGCTGCTGTTGCTGTACGGGGCGTCGTTCCGGTTCTGATGCTGGAAGCGGTAGTGGCACAGGCTCATCAAGAGCTTCTGCCAAGAGCAAATACTCTTCGGCGCGCTCCCTAAACCGCGCGGCAATCTTGGGATCTTCGGCAACGGCCGCGTCCGCCATCAAGTCGCGCGCCAGCTGCCTGTAGTAGCTCGCGTTCATTAACCGTCGCCCTACGTCCGGTGGATAACAAAGCGCCAGAGGCAGGGTTCCGGTAGATTTAGGACCCCTTCAAATTTAACTTGCGGCGGCCTAGTGTCACGATTCCGAAGTTCGCAAATACTCGCGGCACCTTCTCATGCGAACTTCGGAATCAAAGAACACCAGCAACTTTATGATTCTACTGCCCCCGTTGAACCCGAAGTTCGCGACCGACTCGCGGTACTGGGCGCGAACTTCGGGTTCGGGGCGCTAGTCGAAAGCCAGGTCGCGTTAGCTGCAACTCCTCACCTATTGTCCAGGGCCCTCGTCAGGACTCAATCGTTTGCCGCCACCACCGTCCACCCCTCTTCTCTCCTGCTTCTCAGCTTCAACTGCGCAAGCTCGCCATGCTTCGGCGATCCTGAGAAGTTTTTGGCGGTGCACCGGGATTTGTCTCGCTAATCGTTCGCATTCCTCCGCGTAGGTCCGATATTCTTTGGCATTCTGCATGACACGGTAGCTCCCATGCCAGGTGTCTCCATTTTTCGGATGGCCAACGTTCCCTGCAGGTTCCAAGTTCCACGTTGTTTCGACGGCTTTTTCTCGTGAGGCGGGGAACTATTACATCTTTGATGAATTGCTGCCCAACTCTGAGTACGACCCGATTCAAAAGAAATTCCATTATTGGGTAAGTGAATTTGAACAAACGTCGCCCGGATGAGCGAAGCAAACATCCGGGACCGGCCTCGCCATATCGACCGCATGTCGCGGAGCCTGTCGGCGGCGCAACGCAGTCAAGCCTGCGCAGACTGCGTAAACTTGTCTGCGTGCGCCGACCCGTTGGCTCATGCCGGACTACGTTGACCGCACGGTGTCCACCATGCCGGGATCAAATCGAAATTCGTCCGGGCCCAATCCTGCCAGCTCATTCGTCCCCGTACTGCGGTTCTGCCTTTGAGCGGCCGTATACAGCACACGCGCGACGGCCTCGCATTCCTGCAGCGGCGTGATCCCCGTGCGATGGAGCTCGATCGCCGGCAGCACCCCGGCGCGGATTGCTCGCTCCGCCGCCCGCCGAATCATATGAACGGCTTCGACGAGCTCGCGATAGCGTTGCAGGATTTCTGTGTCGTCATCCGCGGCGGCGTTCTCGCTCATGCCTTGCCATAGAGGAACGGTTCCTAAAATGCGGTGAAGGGGGCGCGGTACCATTGTGCGCGCGCGGCAATCTAGTACCCACGGCAATGCATGAATCACGTGCGAGGGTAATGCGAGACCATTCACGTCAGTCACCCAGGCGTAGGCCGATCGCGATCTGCTCAGGTGCCGGCGCAGACCTGCGCCTTCGAAATGCTACGGCGCACCCGAGCCGGGGCGGGCCAGCGCTTCGTCGAAGAATGCGAGGTAGCGAGGCCAGAGCTCGTTGTCGGGCGACGTTGCAGGCTCTCGCGAATCAATGCGCCAGCTAATCGCCCAGGCAGCGCTTAGCCGCCATCCGGTAGATGCGGTCGTCGCCGAGCATGTGGGCGGTGAACGTGAGCGTCGCGAACACCGCCGCGAAGGCGCGGTCGCGCACGTTGAGGCCGCCGGTATAGGCGCCGAAGGCCGGCATCACCACGCGCGTGCCGTCGCTCGCGAAGCAGCGCCGGCTCACGGTGCGCCCGCGCGTGGCAACGCGCGCGACCGGATGCAGGTGACCGGCGATCTCGCCTTGCGCCGCGCCGGCCTCCGGCTGATGACGAAAGATCAGCGCGCCGATCGCGAGCGTCCGCGCCGAGATGCCGCCCAGGCCGTCGACCGGATCGGGGTCGTGGTTGCCGGCGATCCAGATCCAGTCGCGCCCGCGTTGCAGCGCGCCGAGCGCAGCGCGATCGCCATCGAGAATGCGCGCGGGCCCCTCGCCATCGTGGAAGCTGTCGCCGAGCGCGATCACGATGCGCGGCGTGTAGCGCACGACCAGGCGTGCGAGCACCGCCAAAGTCGCCGCGGTATCATAGGGCGGCAGCAGCACGCCGCGCCGGGCAAAGCTCGATCCCTTCTCCAGATGCAGGTCGGCGACCGCGAGCAGGCCCTCCTCGGGCCAGTAGAGCGCGCCGGCACAATCGGCGACGAGCGCAACGCCGGCGACCGTCAGCTCGCCGTTCGGCGGACGGTTCGGCGACGGCGTCTCAGGCTGCGCGCCCCCCACAACGCTCACGACATCGCCTCCTTCACCAGCTCCGCCTCGGCTTCGCGCAAGAGCTCATCGCCCGCCTCGCCGTGGACCTGCTCGCGGCCGATCTCCAGCATCACCGGAACCGCAAGCGGCGAGACATGGTCGAGCGCTTTATGGACGATTCGACCCTTGATTCGCGAGAGCATTTCGCCGAGCCGGCGGATGTCCAGGAGGCCGGTAGCGGCGTCCGCACGCGCGGCGCGCAGCAGGATGTGGTCGCCCTGATGCTTGCGCAGCACGTCGTAGACGAGATCGGTCGAGATCGTGACCTCGCGGCGGGATTTCTCCTTGCCGGGGAAGCGGCGCTCGATCAGCCCGGCGATGATCGCGCAGGTGCGGAACGTGCGTTTCATCAGCGCGGATTCGGCGAGCCAGGCTTCGAGGTCGTCGCCCAGCATGTCCTCGTCGAGCAGCGCCGCAAGCGAGAGCTCGCCGCGGTCGATGCGCAGCGCGACATCGCCAAGCCCGTAGATCGCGAGCGCATATTCGTTGGCGACGAAGCCGAGCGGGCGCAGGCGGGCGCGTTCGAGCCGGCGCGTGAGCAGCATGCCGAGGGTCTGGTGCGCCAGCCGCCCTTCGAACGGATAGCAGACGAGGTAGTACTTGTTGGCGCGCGGAAAGGTCTCGACCAGGAGCTCGCGCCGGCCCGGCAGCAGCGAGCGCCAGTCCTGGATCTCGAGCCACTCGCGCACTTGAGAAGGCAGCGGCCGCCATTCGTGCGGATCGGCAATGATGTTGCGCACGCGGTCGGCCAAGTAAGTCGAGAGCGGAAACTTCCCGCCCTCGTAGGACGGCACCTTGGGGTCCTCGGAGGTGGCGCGCGAGACGTAGACCTCGTCTTGCATCAGCGCCTCGTAGCGCAGGATCTCGCCGGCGAACACGAAGGTGTCGCCGGGCGTGAGCATCTCGATGAAATATTCCTCGACCTCACCCAGCAGCCGCCCGCCGCGCGGGATCATCTTGGAGGCGCGCGAGCGCACCAGGCGGACTTTCAGCATGTCGGCCTCCACGATGGTGCCGACGTTCATGCGGTAGCGCTGCGCGATCATCGGATGGCTCACGCGCCAGCGGCCGTCCTGGCCCTGCCGGATCTTGGCGAAGCGTTCATAGGCCTTGAGCGCATAACCGCCGGTGGCGACGAAATCGAGCGCGGCGTCGAAATCGGCGCGCGCAAGGCCGGCGTAAGGCGCGGCGCTCATCACCTCGGCATAGAGCGCGTCGGCCCGGAAAGCCTCGCCGCAGGCCGAGCCGAGGATGTGCTGCGCCAGCACGTCGAGCGCGCCGGTGCGGGCGGGCGGCGTGTCCTGCGCATGCTCCGCGATGGCGTCGAGCGCGGCGCGGCATTCGAGCACCTCGAAGCGGTTGGCGGGCACGAGCACGCCCTTCGACGGCTCGTCCATGCGGTGGTTGGCGCGGCCAATGCGCTGGAGGAGCCGCGAGGCGCCCTTGGGCGCGCCGACATTGACGACGAGATCGACGTCGCCCCAGTCGACGCCGAGGTCGAGCGAGGAGGTGCACACCACCGCCTGCAGGCGCCCACTCGCCATCGCGGCCTCGACCTTGCGGCGCTGCGCCACGTCGAGCGAGCCGTGATGGAGCGCGATGGCGAGGCCGTCGTCGTTGATGCGCCACAGCTCCTGGAAGATGGTCTCGGCCTGGCTGCGGGTGTTGACGAACACGAGCGTGGTCTTGTGGCGCTTGATCAGGGCGTAGATCTCGCCGAGCGCGTGGCGCGCGGAGTGGCCGGCCCAAGGCAGCCGCTCGGCGGTGTCGAGCATGCTGACGTCGGGGGCGGCGCCGCCGTCGGCGATCACGAGATCGGCGAGTGCGGCGGCGCCTGCGGGTTGCGGAACGAGAAAGCGGCGCAGATCGTCGGGCTCGGCGACGGTGGCGGAAAGGCCGACGCTGGTGAGATCGGGCGCGAGCTGGAACAGGCGCGCGAGGCCGAGCGACAGGAGATCGCCGCGCTTGCTGGTCACCAGCGCATGTAATTCGTCGAGCACGACGCGCCGCAGCGTGCCGAACAGATAGGGCGCATCGGGCGACGCGAGGATGAGCGCGAGCTGCTCGGGCGTGGTGAGCAGGATGTGCGGCGGATCGCGGCGCTGGCGCTGGCGCTTGGAGGCGGGCGTGTCGCCGGTGCGCGTCTCGATGCGAATCGGCAGCCGCATCTCGGCGACCGGCGTCTCCAGATTGCGCGCGATGTCGACCGCCAGCGCCTTGAGCGGGGAAATGTAGAGCGTGTGCAGCCCGCCCTGGCGGCGCAGCCCGCGGCCGGTGGAGATGAGGGGGCGGCTCTCACCACGCGCTCGAATACCCTCTCCCCTTGCGGGAAAGGGTGGGCCGAGCAGGCGAAGCCTGCGAGGACCGGGTGAGGGGTCTGTTTCCAATGAAGGATACCCCTCACCCGGCTCGCTTCGCTCGCCACCCTCTCCCGCAAGGGGAGAGGGTGCACCGCCTGCGTGGAGAGGCTGTTGGCTCAACTCAACGAGCGACGGCAGAAATCCCGCCAGCGTCTTGCCGGCGCCGGTGGGCGCGACGAGAAGCACCGAGCGGCCGGCACGCGCCTTGGCGAGCAGCTCGAGCTGATGTGCGCGCGGCGCCCAGCCGCGGCTCGCGAACCAGTGCGCGAACGGCTCGGGCAGTGATGTCGCAGAATCAGGGCGTTCGAGGACTGTCACGGGGTTAGACGTAACGGCCGAAGGCGGCGCGGTCGAGGCCGCCGTAGCCGCAGCGCGCAATGCCACCTATCTAACGCCCATGCGCCCCGCCGACCTCCTGGTGCCGACCCCCGCCGGCCTGTGCTGCAAGCCCGGCGCCTTCCACATCGACCCGACGCGGCCGGTGGAAAAGGCGGTGATCACCCACGGCCACTCCGACCATGCCCGCCCCGGCCACGGCGCCGTGCTGGCCACGCCAGAGACGCTCGACCTGATGCGGCTGCGTTATGGCGAGAATTTCGCCGGCGCCACGCAAGCGATCCGCTACGGCGAGACCGTCGCGCTCGACGGCGTGCGCGTGACGTTCCACCCCGCTGGCCATGTGCTCGGCTCGGCCCAGGTCGCGGTCGAGGCGGGCGGCCTGCGGATCGTGGCCTCCGGCGATTACAAGGACGTGGCCGATCCGACCTGCGCGCCGTTCGAGCTGGTGGCATGCGACGTCTTTATCACCGAGGCGACGTTCGCGCTGCCGGTGTTCCGCCACGGCGACCCGGACGGCGAGATCGCCAAGCTCCTGCATTCGGTCGCGCTGTTTCCCGAGCGCGCGCATCTCATTGGCGCCTATTCGCTCGGCAAGGCGCAGCGCCTGATCGCGCTGCTGCGCAAGGCCGGGTACCACAAGCCGATCTGGCTGCATGGCGCGATGGAGAAGATCACGCGCTACTACGCGGCACGCATGGAGCTGGGCGAGCTGCGGCTGGTCAGCGACGCCAAGAAAGCCGAACTCGCCGGCGCCATCGCGCTCTGCCCGCCGTCGGCCCTGCAGGAGGTGTGGTCGCGGCGCTTCCCCGATCCGGTGACTTCGTTCGCGTCGGGCTGGATGCGGGTGCGCGCGCGGGCGCGCCAGCGCGGCGTCGAGCTGCCGCTGGTGATTTCCGATCACGCCGACTGGGATGGGCTCACCGCCACCATCACGGCGACCGGCGCGGCCGAAGTGTGGGTCACGCACGGCCAGAAGGACGCGCTGGTGCACTGGTGCGTGCTGCGCGGGCTTCAAGCGCGGCCGCTCGATATCGTGGGCTACGGGGACGAGGAGGAAGAAGCCGCCGTCGGTCAGGAGACCGACGACGCAAACGCGACGCTACCAGCCACGGACCGGTCCGAATGAATGCGGGATCAGCGGCGTGTCGATGGGCAGGCGATATTTGTCGGGGTTGACGTGATCGTAGGGAACAGTCGGCATGTCGATAACAACGACGTCGGTCGTTCCGATGTTGTGCTCGGCGTGCCAGACCTGCGCCGGAACGTTGACGAGGCAGCGATGATGCTCGGACATCAGAATCTTGCATACCTCGCCGTAGGTCGAGGACTGCGGCCGCGGGTCGAACAGGACGAGCTCCATTTCCCCCGACAGGATGAAGTAGCGATCCTCGTGAGTCTGATGCAGCGCCCACCCTTTGGCAAATCCCGGACGGACGGTGAAGCAATGCAGCGATCTGATCGGAGCGGAATCAAAGCCCCATCGCTCGTCGAGAATTTCAAAAACGCTTCCTCGCGCGTCGCTGTGGGTCTGAGTGGGGCGGATCTTGACGCCCTCGGTCAGCCGCAGCAGCGACCGGCTGTCCGGCGTAACCGTTTGCACATCGCGCTTTGCGGCGGCCAGCGTGCGCTCCAGGATGGAGGGTATGGCTGTGTCCGGAGTGTTGCTGCTCAATGCGTCCTCCACTATCTCAGCACCGATGAAACGGGTCGACGAACTCTAATGTTTCAGCGGCCCTACCACCAGCGTTCATGAACCGCTTCGCCGAACTGCTCGACCGCCTCGCCTACGAGCCCGGCCGCAACAACAAGCTGCGGCTGATGACCGAGTATTTCCGCAGCACGCCCGATCCCGAGCGCGGCTGGGCGCTCGCGGCGCTGACCGGCGCGCTGACGTTCCAGCACGCCAAGCCGGGCATGATCCGTGCGCTGATCGCGGAGCGCACCGACGAGGTCTTGTTCGAATTGTCCTATGACTATGTGGGCGATCTGTCGGAAACGGTCGCGTTGATGTGGCCAGCGCCGGCGCGCGCGACAATCGCGCAGGCCCCCACCCTCTCCGCCGTGATCAAAGGCCTCGCCACGCTCGGCAAGACCGAGCTGCCGGGCCAACTCGCGCGCTGGCTCGATATGCTCGACGAGACCGGGCGCTGGGCGCTGCTCAAGCTCGTCACCGGCGGCCTGCGCATCGGGGTGTCGGCACGGCTGGCGAAGACGGCGGCCGCGGCGCTCGCCGACAAGGAGCCGCAGGAGATCGAGCTGATCTGGCCGGGCCTCGAGCCGCCCTATCTCGACCTGTTCGCGTGGCTGGAAGGGCGGGCCGACAAGCCGTCGAACCGCGATCCGGTGCCGTTCCGGCCCGCCATGCTGGCGCATGCGCTCGAAGATGGCGACCTCGCCGCCCTTAATGCCGCCGACTTCATGGCAGAATGGAAATGGGACGGCATCCGCGTGCAGGCGGCGGCCGGCGTGCAGGACGACGGCCGGCCAGCGGTGCGGCTTTACTCGCGTACCGGTGAGGACATCTCGGGAAGCTTCCCCGATCTGATCGAGGCGTTGCGGCTCCCGGGCGCGATCGACGGCGAGCTCTTGATCGTGCGCGAGGGCCGGGTGCAGAGCTTCAACGTGCTGCAGCAGCGGCTCAACCGCAAGACCGTCAATGCCAAGCTGCTGCAAGAATTTCCCGCGCATCTGCGCGCCTATGATCTGCTGGTCGACGGCACCGAGGATTTACGCGAGCGCCCGTTCGCGGAGCGGCGCGCGCGGCTCGAGCAATTCGTCGCGCGCCTTGGCGAGCCGCGCATCGACATCTCGCCGCTCATTCCCTTCAAGACCTGGGAGGAGCTGACCGCCGCGCGCGCCGATCCGGCGGCGGCGGGCGCGGGCGCCGATGCCGAGGCGGTCGAAGGCGTCATGCTCAAGCGCCGCGACGCGCCCTACGTGCCGGGCCGGCCCAAGGGCCCGTGGTGGAAATGGAAGCGCGACCCCTACGTGGTCGATGCCGTGCTGATGTACGCCCAGCGCGGCTCCGGCAAGCGCTCCTCGTACTACTCCGATTATACCTTCGGGGTCTGGAGCAAGGGCGCCGACGGCGACGAGCTGGTGCCGGTCGGCAAGGCCTATTTCGGCTTCACCGACGAGGAGCTCATGCAGATCGACCGGTTCGTGCGCCGCAACACCGTCGACCGGTTCGGCCCGGTGCGCGAGGTCGTGCACGAGGCCGACCAGGGGCTGGTGCTCGAAGTCGCGTTCGAGGGATTGCAGCGCTCGACGCGCCACAAATCGGGGCTGGCAATGCGCTTCCCGCGCATCAGCCGGCTGCGCTGGGACAAGCCGCCGGGCGAGGCCGACCGGCTCGATGTGCTGGAAAAGATCCTGCAGCGGATCGAGAGCGGACGCGCAGCGGCGAATCGTGGACCATGATAGGATGACACCATGACCCTTCCCCCGGACCGACCGATGGCTGATCCCGCGAACCAACCGAGTGGCATGGCACGCTTTTTTGGCGGACGGCCGCTGTCCGTGCTATTCAAACTGGTGCTGCTCTCGATCCTGGTCGGCTTCATCCTCCGGGTGCTCGGGCTCGACCCGTTCAACATCATCGACAGCGTCCGAGCGCTCTTCAAGTACGTCTGGGACATGGGCTTCGACGCGATCGTGTCGGTCGGGCGCTACTTCCTGCTCGGCGCGGTGCTGGTGATCCCGATCTGGCTGATCATCCGGCTGGTCCGGACACCGCGCGGTCGGTGACCCCACGTTGCACGCTCTTTCCACCCTCATGCCCGCGCTTGTCGCGGGCATCCACGTCTTTCTTGATGACCGCAAAGCAAGACGTGGATGGCCGGGACAAGGCCCGGCCATGATGGCTGAGTGCGCGCCATGACACCCACCTTCCAAATCACTCATGCCCGCGTGTTTGCGATCGCGGGGCCCGCGATGCTCGCCAACCTGACCACGCCGCTGCTCGGGCTGGTGGCGACGGCGGCGATCGGACGGCTCGGCGAGGCGCATCTGCTCGGCGGAGTGGCGCTCGCGGCGGTCGTGTTCGACGGCATCTACTGGCTGTTCGGCTTTCTGCGCATGGGCACGGTCGCGCTCACCGCGCAGGCGCTCGGCGCCGGCGACGTGAAGGAGCAGCGCGCGGTGCTGTCGCGGGCGCTCGTCATCGCCGGCGTGATCGGCATTGCGCTGATCGCGCTGCAGGCGCCGCTGTTCCTGGCGACGTCGGAGCTTTTGGGCGGCAGCGCCGCGGTCCGGCAGGCGGCGGAAACCTACTTCTTCGTCCGCATCTGGTCGGCGCCGTTCACGCTCGGCAACCTGTCGCTGGTCGGGTGGCTGGTGGGCACCGCGCGCGCCAGTATCGCGCTGGCGCTGCAGATCGCGATCAACTCGCTGAACATCGCGCTGACGCTCTTGCTGGTGGTCTGGCTCGAGTTCGGCATCGCGGGCGCGGCGCTCGCCGCCGTGCTGGCGGAAGCCGCCGGTTTCGCGATCGGGCTCGGGGTCGCCTGGCGCCTGCTCGGCCGCAGGTTCGAGACCAGCGCCGCTGTCGTGCTCGCGCGCGACCAACTCTTGCGCATGCTCGCGGTCAATCGCGACATCATGCTGCGCACCGCCTGCGTGATCGCGGCGTTCGCGTTCTTCGCCGCGCAGGGCGCGCGCGCCGGCGACCTCGCGCTCGCCGCCAACGCGGTGCTGCAGAACTTCGTGATGATCGGCAGCTTCTTCCTCGACGGCATGGCAACCGCGGCCGAGCAGCTCTGCGGCCGCTCGGTCGGCGCGCGCGACCGAGCCGCCTTCGTGCGCGCGACGCGGCTCGCGCTCGCCTGGGGCCTCGGCTTCGGCATCGCCAGTAGCGTCGTGTTTCTCGCCGGCGGCACCATGCTGATCGACCTGATGACGACCAGCCCGGACGTGCGGCGGGTGGCGCGCGAGTTCATGCTATTCGCCGCGCTCGCGCCGGTGCTGGGCGCGCTCGCCTATACGCTCGACGGCGCCTACATCGGCGCGACCTGGGCGCGCGACATGCGCAACCTGATGCTGATCGCGTTCGCGCTCTATCTCGCCACCTGGTGGGCGCTGCGCGGCTACGGCAATGCCGGCCTGTGGGTGTCGATCCTGGTGTTTCTCGCCGCGCGCGGGCTGCTGCAGGCGGTGCGCTATCCGGCGCTGCTGCGCCAGACATTCTGAGTGTGTCCGTGTCCCGTGCCCCCGAGCAGATGAAGCGCGGCCGTCTTCCCCGGCGTCACCAATTCGATATACTGCGTGGCGGCTCGCGACCGAGCCGATGCATGTGTCTGTCGCTGGCGCCTGGGAGAAGAGAAATGGCTGGTGTCGCAGTGGTGAGAAAGCGCGGCTTTGTATTGGGCGTCGCGTTTGCGCTCGCGACGTCGACATTGTCCGCGGCGGCACAGGAGTCCGAGCAAGCCCTCTTCGCCGGCAAGACCGTGCGGCTGGTCGTGGGATTCGGGCCCGGCGGCGGATACGACTCCTATGCGCGCATGCTGGCGCCCTATCTCTCGAAGAACCTGGGCGCGACGGTGATCGTCGAGAACCGTCCCGGCGCCGGCGGGCTCGTCGCGCTCAATGGCGTGTACATGTCGCCCGCCGATGGCCTGACCATGATGATCGTCAACGGCACCGGCGCGGCGTTCTCGCAACTGACCGATCAGCAAGGCGCCCGCTATGATCTCGGCAAGGTCGGCTACATCGCGACGTTGAGCGCACCGCCATCACTGTGGACGGTCGGCGCCCATTTTCAGGTCAGGACGTTCTCCGAGGCGATCAAGGCCGGGAAGAAATGGCGATGGGCCGCGAGCGGCCCGGTCGACAGCCTCTCCGACGGCGCCGCCTTCACCTGCGAAGGCTTCAAGCTCGATTGCCAGATCGTGCTCGGATACAAGGGCAGCAATGACGCCGCGCTCGCGGTCTCGCGCG
>WNGB01009168.1_pt1 | contig 13931 bp, 10 predicted proteins | sample 5400681 | NCBI WGS metagenome assembly WNGB01 (sample SAMN13153367, study PRJNA577476) | soil metagenome | isolation source: 115 cm soil or saprolite under grassland replicate 2 | place: USA:California | collected 2016-06-15 | reverse complement strand
CCCAGGATCGCGACGCAGGCGCTGCGCGTGCTCCTGGTCGGCTTCTTCGCGTTCCCGATCCTGTTCATGATCATCTCGTCGTTCAAGCCGGACGCGCAGATCTTCGCGGACCTCACCTCGGTGAAGGCGATCCTGCCGACCGGGCACTTCTCGCTGGACAACTACCGCGGCGTGTTCGACCGGGTCCCGGCAGCGCGGTTCCTGATGAACTCCGTCGTCATCTCGGTGGTCACCGTCGTCGCCGGCGTGATCGTGAACAGCATGGCGGCGTTCGCCCTCTCGAGAATGACCTGGCGTGGCAGGCGGCTGTTGCTGACGGCAATCATCGCGACGCTCATCGTCCCGTTCGAGACGCTCGCGCTGCCGCTGGTGTGGTGGATCAACAAGCTGCCGTGGCTGCAGGTCAACGGGTTCCATCTCGCGCTGACGAGCGGCTGGCTGGACACCTATCGGGTGCAGATCCTGCCGTTCATCGCCAACGCGTTCTCCATCTACCTCTTCTACCAGTACTTCAGCAGCATCCCGAAGGAGCTGGACGAGGCGGCAAGGGTGGATGGCGCCAGTTGGTTCGGCATCTACCGCAGGGTCGTGATGCCACTGTCCGGTCCGGCCGTCGCGACGGTGGCGATCCTCACCTTCCTGCCCGCGTGGAACTCTTACCTGTGGCCGTTGATGGTGGTGCAGAGCGAGGGCTTGCGGCCGGTGATGGTCGGCATCCAGTATTTCTTCCAGCTCAACGTGTCGTGGGGGCAGGTGATGGCCTACGCGTCGATGATCACTGTGCCGGTGCTGGTGCTGTTCGTCGCCTTCCAGCGTGCCTTCGTCAGCAGCATCGCATCGTCGGGGGTGAAGGGCTGACATGCTCCGGCTTCCCGACTCCTGGGTGTGGGACTTCTGGATCGCCGACGACGGCGAGCAGTACCACCTGTTCTTCCTCTTCGCCTCCCGTGCCCTGCACGACCCGGACCGGCGACACCTCCGCGCCTCCATCGGCCACGCGGTCTCGACCGACCTGCGGAGCTGGGAGCGCCTGCCGGATGCGCTTGTGCGCAGCGACCCCCCGGCGTACGACGACGTCGCGACGTGGACCGGCTCGGTCGTCAAGGGACCGGACGGCGTCTGGCACATGTTCTACACCGGTGCCAGCCGGAAGGACGGCGGCCTCGTCCAGACCGTCGCGCTGGCGACCTCGACGGACCTGCTGACCTGGCACAAGCACGAAGCCAACCCGATCGTCCGGGCAGACCCGCGCTGGTACGAGCGGTGGGGGGATTCGACCTGGTTCGACGAGGCCTGGCGCGACCCGTGGGTGTTCGCCGACCCCGGCGGCGACGGGTGGCACATGCTCGTCACCGCTCGCGCGAACCACGGCCCGGTCGACGACCGCGGTGTCGTCGGGCACGCCACGTCCCGCGACCTGAAGGGGTGGGAGGTACAGCCGCCGCTCAGTCAGCCCGGAGCCGGCTTCGGTCAGCTCGAGGTGCTGCAGGTGGAAGTCGTCGAGGGACGCGTCGTGCTCCTCTTCGGCTGTCTGCGTGGGGAACTCTCCGCGAGCAAGAAGACGACAGCGGGCAGTGGCGGACTGTGGTCCGTGACCGCCGACCATCCACTGGGACCGTTCGACATCGAGAAGGCCACACCGCTCACCGACGACTCCCTCTACGTCGGGCGGCTCGTTAAGCGTCGTGACGGCCGCTGGGTGATACTCGCATTCCACAACATCGGATCCGACGGAACCTTCGTCGGCGCGATCAGCGACCCGATGCCCGTCGCGATGACCGACCACGGTCTGACCATAAGCACCTCGTGACCCGCGAGGTCGTCGGAGCCGGCCACTAGCCTTCGGCGCATGAGTGATCGCTGGTTGAGCAGGGAGCAGGCGCGACGGATCGCGGTCAGGGCTCAGTTGCTGGACGCGGCCGGGCCGGATGACCTGGTGAGGATGGTCCAGCAGCTGACGTTGCTACAGATCGATCCGACGTCGGCGGTCGCCCCTAGCGCGGATCTGGTGGCGTGGAGCCGGCTCGGCTCGGCGTACGAACCTGAGCGGTTGAAGCAGGCCGTGGAGGTCGACCGGACCCTGTTCGAGCACGATGCGCTGATCAGGCCGATGAGTGATGTCGGGTTGTATCTGGCGGGAGCCGCCGATTGGCCGAAGTACGACAGCACGCGGGAGTGGCTGCGAGCGAACGAGTCCTTCCAGCGCGACATCCTGGACGTGCTCGGTGACCGCGGTCCGGTGACGTCGCGGGACATTCCGGATACCTGTGCGGTGCCGTGGGCATCGACCGGGTGGACCAACAACCGCAACGTCACTCAGATGCTCGAATGCCTGATGATGCGCGGCCAGGTCGCCATCGCCGGCCGGGTCGGGCGCGAGCGGCTCTGGGACCTGCCGGAGCGGGTGTATCCGGATGACGTCGTCGTTCCCACTGCGGCCGAGGCGGAGGCGATCAAGAACGAGCGACGGCTGCGGTCACTCGGCATCGCCCGCGCCAAGGGCACGGCGATGCCGGGCGAGCCGGCGATTGTCGGGAACGCGGGCGAGCCGGTCGAGATCGAGAACACCCCGGGGGTATGGCGCGTGGATTCCGCCGCCCTGGCGGCCGTCGATGACGACTTCCAAGGCCGTACGGCGTTGCTGTCTCCGTTCGACCGGCTGATCCACAACCGCGTCCGCGCGGTGGAGTTGTTCGACTTCGAGTACACCCTGGAGATGTACAAGCCGGCCGCCAAACGCCGGTGGGGGTACTTCGCGCTGCCGGTGCTGCACGGCGATCGGCTGGTCGGGAAAGCCGACGTGATCGCAGACCGGAAGGCCTCGGTTCTGCGGGTGAACGCGATCCATCAAGACGTCCGGTTCACCCGCGCCATCACCAAGGCAGTGCGCGCCGAGCTCGACAACCTGGCCGCTTGGTTGACGCTCGGCGAGGTGGACCTGCCGGCCGACTGAAGTGGTTGGGCATGCTGGAGTTCTCGACACCCGCGGCGCTGTCCGAGCCGTGTACCGACCCGCGCTCGCTCGTCGGAATCGAACGCCAGTGCCGGAGGCGTACGACTCGGCTCTCGCGTCCTGCCGCAGGCCGCCACCAGACCCGGCCCCGGTCCCGCCGCGACCTGTTCGTCGAGTGACGCTACGCGGCGTGCGGCGTCGAGCATCGGCCGAACCACCTCCTGGACGATACCTGGCCCGTCGACGGTACGGCGTACCGACGACAGAGCCGTCAGTCGATGGTCGTGGACGCGAGGTCGACGCCGCCGCTGGACGGGTGGTGCAGCGATTCATGACAGCACCGTGGGTCCGCACGCACAATCGCACCTGGCATGACGGGGCTCGCGCGGAGTGCCGCACACCTGGTCGGGATACAGCACCGGACCGACGCCGGGGATGGCCTGGCTGCGGGCGAACCGCAACAGCGCCTCGGCCGCGCGGGGAGCACTCTCACCGGTCGCGGACATCCGGGCGGCGATCATCCCGGCCACCAGCGGCGTCGAGAACGACGTACCACTCCAGTTCGCCAACCCCTCGAAGTGCCGGTCATCGCGCGGGGGCTCGTTGCATTTGTAGTCGCCAACTGCGAAGGCGTTGACCAGATCCACGCCGGGTGCATACACGTCGACCCATCCGCCATAGTTCGAGAAGTCCGCCCGTCGGTGACCGTCTGCCGACAACGCGCCGACTCCGATCACCCACGAGTACGCCGCCGGGAACGTTGGCAGCGCGGTGTTGTCATTTCCGGCCGGCGCGAGTACCACGACGTTCTTCAGCTGGCGCAAGCGGTTGTCGTAGAAGGCCTCGAAGGTCTTCAGCGGGAGGTGGAGCCGGGTGATGCCGTCGAACTCGCAGACGATGATGTCTGCACCCATGTCGAGCAACTCGCTCATCTTGCGGATGATCGCGCTCTCGTACGCCGCGCCCGCCTCAGGCCTCCTCCGGTGGTAGGCCGCTCGCTTGACGAAGACATCGGCCTTCGGCGCAGTACACCGCACGCAGCCGGCGACGAACGTACCGTGGCATGCATAGTGCTTGATCAGCCCGTCGTTGTGGCGGAACGGGTTCTCACGGTCACCCTTAACCCCTGCCATCCACGGCCACATCCCCGCGTTGTCGATGAGGCCGCCGTCCACGACACCCACCAGAACGCCCCTGCCGTCCCAGCCGCGTGTGCCGCAACAGATGCCGTCGTTCACCGGCGGTACCGGGCTGGCCGACTTGATCGGCACCTCGGCGGGCTCGGTCGCCGGGCATGGATGTCCGTTGCCGCACAGCGAGAGCAGGTGGTCTGGCGTCGCCACTCCCACGCCGAGCCGCCGGTCGAGCCGCGCCAGCACGTACGGCGTCGACAGCGGATCACGACCTGGCCCATGGTCGTGGTCATCGTCGTCTCCGTCACCATCCCCGCGACCGCGGTCATCGTCGTGGTCGTTGCCAGACTTCGCGGCGGCGACGTCCTCGGATGCCGTGGCCGAAGCGACCTCGCGGCGCCAGAACACTACGGTCACACCGTCGATCACGGCGAGCTGTTCGATAGGCACGTTCTGCGGGATGATCGCACCCGGCTCTCGACGCAGCGCCGCCACCACCCGGTCGATGTCGGCGGTGCGGACGAGGATGGTGTCACGGCGGTAGAAGTAGTCGACGTGCTCGAGGCGCTCCCAGTCCTCCGGATAGACGGCAGGCTCGTCGTCCGTCGGCTCCCGTTCCGCCGGCAGCTCAGGGGCGACGGACTTCGACTTCTCCTCCGGTGCATCCGGGTCGGTGTTTTCCAGGATCAGGCGCAGTGCGTCTTCGAGGCGCTCTTTGTCCTCTGACATGGGTCCCCTCCTCTGTGGCAAAAACTTTCGAAAAATGCGGTGGTGCGGCGTATTACGATCTGAATATGTCCGGGTAAGGGGAGGGCAGGTTGTTGCCGTGGACGCCGACGAGTTGCTTGCACTTGCACTCTCGCGGCCCGCTGACGCCCTCAGAATCGCCCACGACGTTCTCGCGAACTCCCCGTCCGACTCCGATGCCGCGGTAGCCCACCAGGCGGCGGGTGTGGTCCACCGCGACTTCGGCGACATCCGCGAGGCCGTGGCGGAGCTGAAGGCGGCGTACCGGCATGCCCGCAAGGCCGCCGATCCCGATCGCGAGGCGGAGATCCTGGCGAGTCTCGGTGTCGCCCAGGTGATGGCCGGTCACACCGAGCGAGGTCTGGCCGCGCTCGACTCGGTCGTTCCCGGCCTCACCGGTGTGCTTGCCGGCCGGATCCTGATCCGTCGCGTATGGGTGCGGGCGCAGCTCGGCCGGAACACCGAAGCGCTCGCCGACGCCGAACAGGCCGTCGCGTTGCTGAGCGACACCGGCGACCTGGTCTGGGAGGCTCGGGCGCTCACCCACCGGGCGATGGTGCTGCTCGCGATGGGCGTGATCGACCGCGCCGACGAGGACTACGCCCGCAGCGAGGAGCTGTTCGCGAAATGCGGCCAGCAGGTCGAGTACGCCGACACCCGGCAGGCGCGCGGCGCCGCGGCATTCGCCCGCGGTGACCTGCCGGCGGCACTGCTGTACCTCGACGACGCGCAACGGGTGGTCGAAGGGCTCGGCGTCCTCGAGCCGGACTTGTTCGTCAACAAGTGCATGGTGCTGCTCGCGGCCGGCCTGACGCGCGACGCACTCACCGAGATCAACAGTGCACTCGACCGAATCGAGCAGCAGCGCGGATCGACGACGCGACGTGCGGAGCTGTTGTACTGCGCGGGACTGGCAGCGCACGCCGCCGGCGCGCTCGATCTGGCCGAGAGCCGCAGTCGTGACGCGCTGAAACTCTTCCGGCGCCAGCAACGGCCGTGGTGGGCGGCCCGGGCGGAGCTTGCGCTGCTCCAGTCCCGCTATGCGGGCGGCGACCGTACGGCACCCCTGCTGCGTACCGGTCAGCGGGTCAGCGCCGAACTCGACGCGCTCGACCCGGACCTCGCGGCCGAGGCGCACCTGCTGACCGGCCGGCTCGCCCTCGTGCGTACCGACCCGGCCGAGGCCAGACGCCACCTGAAAATCGCCGCCGGAGCCCGGAACCGCGGCCTGCAGGCTCGTGGCGCGGGGTGGCTCGCGCAGGCCACGCTGCACGAGGGCGACGGCCGCTCGCGCGCGATGCTGGCCGCCTGCCGGCAGGGCCTGAGCCTGATCGAGATCTACCTGCGCACCCTCGGCGCCACCGAACTGCGCGTGCTGGCCACCGCCCAGGGCGCCGAGCTCGCCGCGATCGCGCTCCGGTACGCCGTCCAGCGCGGCAACCCCCGGCAGGTCCTCGAATGGAGCGAACGCTGGCGCGCCACCGTACTGGCCATCCCGCCGGTCCGGCCGCAGGCGGACGACGACCTGGTCGCCGACCTCGCCGCGCTGCGCAACCTGACCCACCGGCTCGAGACCGGCACCGATGGCCGGCTCGGATCGGGCCCGCTGCGGCGCGAACGCCGCCGGCTGGAGTCCGCCGTGCGCCGCCGGGTCCTGCGTACGCCCGGCACCAGCGGCGAACGTCCCGACCAGTTCCGCAGCGCCGACCTGCTCGACCATCTCGGCGACCGCAGCCTGGTCGAGCTCACCGACGTCGACGGCCAGTTGTACGCCGTGGTCGCAGCGCGCCGCCGGGTCCACCTGCAGCCGGTCGGCCCCGCCCCAGTGGCGAGTCATTGCTTGTCCCACGCGTTGTTCGCGCTGCGGCGTGAGGCGACCGGACGCGGAGCGCACCGGCTCGACCTGGATGCGATCGGAGCCCGGCTCGAGATGGCCCTGTTCGGTGACGTGGTCAAGCACCTCCTCGACGGCCCGGTGGTCGTCGTACCGACGGGCTGGCTGCACGCGGTTCCGTGGAGCCTGCTGCCGTCGCTGCGGCACCGGCCGACGTCGGTGGCCCCGTCCGCCGCGGCATGGTTGCGCGCGCGGAACGCCGTACCGCCGTCCACCGTGCGGGTGGTACTGATCGGCGGGCCGCAGTTGTCGACGGGACCCGAGGAGGTGCGACGGCTCTCGGAGCTGTACCCGGACGCAGTGGTGCTCACCGATGGCGATGCGACGGCAGAAGCGGTGCTGGAAGCGATGGACGGGGCGTCGCTGGTGCATGTCGCGGCGCACGGTACATTCCGCGCGGACAGCCCGCTGTTCTCGGCGCTCGAACTGGATGACGGGCCGCTCACGGTGTACGACCTCGAACGGCTGGAACGGGCGCCGCACCGAGTGGTGCTGTCGAGTTGCAGCTCGGCGGTCGGCGGACCCAGTGGTGCGGACGAGTTGCTCGGTCTGGTCAGTGCGCTGGTCGCACTCGGGTCGGCCGGGGTGGTGGCGAGCGTCGTGCCGGTGAACGACCCGGCGACGGTGCCGCTGATGCTCGGCTTGCACGGCAGGCTGCGGGACGGGGACGACCTGGCCGAGGCACTCGCCCAGGCCCGGGCGTCGGCCGGCGACGGCCAGGTGGCGCGCACGGCCGCACAGTCCTTCATCGCCCTCGGGGCCTGAGCGCAGGTCACAGTCGCACCCAGTCGGTGACGACTCGGCCGGTCGCCGTGTCGCAGCGCAACCGGACCGGACCAGCAGGCAGCGACGGCAGCTCGAAGAAGCCCGATTCGTCGGCGCTGGCGCGGTACTCCGCGCCGTCCGAGGTCTCGATGAGAATCTCGCCCGCGCCGGGCGGCAGGATCTGGCCGACCACTTGGTCGTGCATCACCTCCAGCTCCATCGACAGCGGAGTGGAGGTGAACACCAGCGCCCGGTTCTCAGCGGGTTCGGCCCGGTTCCCGGCCGCAGGTTCCAGCGAGGAGTCGAAGGTCAGGATCGCCCGCAGGAGTTCCTCGTCGATCGTCCGCCAGGACAGCGCGCCGTCGGCATGCTCTGCGATCGTACGTGCCAACGGTGCCGTGTCGCGGACAGCCTCTGCGAGATCATCGAAGAGGCGCTCGTCGTCATCCCAGCGTCGCCGCGTCATGCCGATCACCTCCTGCCGGTTCGGTCCGCTCCGAGGACGCGATGTACGTCCTCACCGGCGGAGTTCTACGGAGCCGTTCGAGCGCGCGGGACCGGGTTGGCCCGATGCTGCCGACCGGGATACCGGTGCGCTCGCTGATCTCGACGTACGACGGCTGTGGATCCTCGACCAATAACAGCAGCAACTCGCGCTGCCGACGCGGCAGTTCGGCCAGACCGGCCAGCAACACCTCGTGCCGCTCGGCGCGGAACAGGCCCTCGTCCGGTTCGCCGGTGTCGGCCGCGACCGACTGGTACTCCGGATCCAGCGGGTCGTTGGGCCGCAGCCGGCGCTGCGACGACAAGTACCGTATCGATTCGCGCCGACCGGTCGTGATGATCCACCGGGGGATGGCCTGCGGTTCCTGCAGGCTGTCTAGGTGCTCGACCAGCCGCAGCCAGACGGTCTGCGCGACGTCCTCGGTCTCGCTCGGCGTCAGCCGGAACCGCCGGATGACGGTCACCAGCAACGGCGCGTACCGGTTCACGAGTTCACGCCAAGCCTGCTGCTCGCCACCGGTCGCGGCAGCTACCAGTGCGGTGACCGGCGAGGCGTTGTCATCCATTCCGGCTCCCCGGTTGGTCGGTGCTGCCAGAATTTCGTGTCACGGCTTTTCTGTCCATGTTTCCCAGTGCACCTGGGGTGGAATTTCTCTGCGGGACTTCCACGCGTAGTCCGGGTGGCCCGGCGGCGACACCGCGTTTGATGCTATGTCGCCGCCGGGCGGCGCCGACGCACCCCACCCGGCCCCTCCTCCGGTGCCGTGCATCCGCGCTTATCGGGTCCGCTGCCTCACGGCCGGCGGATCTGCTGTTACAGGGCTCTCACTAGGACGGACCGCACCGGAGGACCGCCAGATACATGCAGTTCCGGCGAATTCTCCGCGCGAAGCCGGTGATGACCAGCGGCTGAACCGCGTCCGTCAGTGGATGCTCGTGGCGATGATCCGTTGTGGCTGGTGCGAAGATCAGGCGCATTCGCATGGGCCCCGGAGTACCTACGACCGTGAGCGACAAGCAGGAGCTCCCAGAACGGGCCTTGCGGCACTCGGTGTCAAGCCCAGCGGCCTATCGGGCGTCCCCTTCCGGGCTCCGGGGTCGACCGCGCAGTCCGACGAGGTTCAACAGCGAACTTCGCCTCCGACGGCAGACTGTGGTTCCGGCCGATACCGAGCCTCCCGCTCCACGGTCGAGGGCAGGAGCGCCTCATCAAGGGAAGCCACGTCATCGTCAACGGCCGCACCGGAACCGTCATGTGGCCCGAACCCGAGACGGGCGGAGAGCTATGTCGACCGCCGTGGTGCGCCAGAACAGCAACGACAACGGCTTTACACTCAGCCGCGCGAGAGGCGAAGCAGCCGCCGCAGCCTACGACCGTGTCCGGGTACCGGACGCCGAGTATCTTGTGGCTGGGCGGCTCGGTCCGTAGGAGTATGAACGGCGTGCCACACCCTCAATGGCAATTATTGCCGGGCTCTGCGTGGCGACATTACCCGTGTGTCGTCACATTTGCCCTAAGGTCTGGTTGGAGGCGGGTTTCTTCTATCCCGCACGGAACCGCGGTGGATATACGGCTTGTGGGGCGGATCAGTGAATCAGCACGGATCGTTCCCGGCGGTCATTGGACGTGATGGACATGAGCACGAACGGGCCTATCAAGGAACCTGGCACGGAGCTTTCCAGGGGGGCTGCGAACAAACACGTGGTTATCCCACTGCTCCTGGCTGTGGTCGGTTCCGTCGCCGGGACGCTCGTCAGCAAGGCCGTCGATACGACCCAGGGTTACGCGCTACTGGGCGCCGGCCTGGGCGCCGCCATTCCGCCGGTGATCGCCGTCGTCGGTCCATTCGCCCAGCTTCGGCTGGTCGCCGGCGTCGTCATCGCCGCGGGAGCCGTCGCCTTCACCTACGTGGGCTTCACAGTGCCGCAGGAGGCGCTCGGCACGACCACCACCTTCCCGGTTCCGGGGTCGGGCCCGGAGTCGGAGTCGACGACGGCACCACCGCCGCCTGACACCTCCTCGCCGCCGCCCACCGAGCCTGGCGCCCGCACCTGCGAGCGGAACGGCAGGCTCTGCATCAGCTGGTCCCCTCGCCAGCTGCACTGCTCGACGAACCCGTGCGCGCCCGACCTGACCGTCCAGAACACAGGGACCGACGACCTCCGCATCACCGGCCACGACTTCAGAGGAGACGGGAAGGAACGCCTCTCGGGGGGAGACGGTTGCGACGACACAACGCTCCAAGAGCAGGAAAGCTGCACAATAGCGGTCCTTGTCAACGAGGGTCCTCCCGGGCATGCCCAGCTCCGCATCCACCAGAACTTGAAGGGCCCGGCTTCGGTCGTTGATATCGACGTCGACCAGATCGGCCCAGAGAGCGTCGACCTGTCTCTTTCCACGCCTAGGTGCCGCGTCGAGCCGGGTGGCGGCACCGACAACGGAGATGTCCTTACTGTCGACGTCACAGTCGTGAAGTCGGGCAATCTCCCGGATCCGGTGCCGGTCAGGCTGAGCAGCAAGACCGGGCTCACCGGTGGTCCGAGCTCCGACCAGGGAAACGACTTGACCCAAATACCTGTCGCACTGAGCGCAGACGACTACGGCAGGTCGCACCTCGTCACGTTAACCGTCGACCCCGACGACAACATTGCCGAGCAGGACGAGTCGAACAACGCTCTCGACGTGACAGTGTGGCTACCTACAGGGCCGAACGAGGCTGGTGACGTCCGGTGCGACATCTCGTGAACGCTTGCCAGGTGATGGGTGATACAACAGGAATCGCGGTTCCACCGGTCGGCCGACGGAGTGCGATCACCCTCGCAGGGTAGGTGCGGGTCGTCATATAAAGGCGCTGCGACGCATAACCTCAAGGCGCATGCTTCGAGAGGGACTGCAAGGGGGAACGGCATGTCAGGGCGGGCGAACCAAACAGGAATTGTGGATTCTCTGGCCGATGCGTTGATGGCGGAATTCGGGCGGCGACAGAGTCACGGTATGGCGGGCAACTGGGCTCGGTACGCCGGCGTGCAGGACCGCACCGTGATCGGTGTATACGACGTGGAGGTTGCCGCACTTCTGCGTCGCGTGCCGGGGCTGAAGAAGGCAGTGGAAGAGGCGTGGAAGGCGGATGCCAGCGGCAAGTTGTCGTCCGAAGCTCGTGATGAACTGGTCGGGCGGTTAGACCATGAACTGCACAACGGCCAGAGCCACACTCGACTCTCGCTGGAGGCTTTGCTTGGCGTGAGTGACCGCGTTGTCGCGACCGACGAGCCGGCCGGAACTACCGTTGCTCACGGTGCTCGACGGCAGCGCTGGCGACTGAACCACCAGCAGCGTGGAAGATCTCCCGAACCTGCGCCCAGGTCGTCCGTGGGTCGCGTCGTCCTCCCGTTACTGCTGCTCAATGGCATCATCGCTACTACCTTGGCGGCGGGACCCGCGCTGAACCTTGTGTTCGGGACACCACCGCCGCCGGGGGATGCTCGGGTCATCGCCCTGTCCGCGTGCGGCGTCTGGGCTCTTGCGTTTCTGCCAGGGTGGCTGTTCGTGCGTTTCTTGGACCGTCGGGCGGCCGCGTTGTGGGACGAGTACGTCATCCATCTGTACCGGTTGGGCGTCGACGATCCGGGAAACCTGCCCGAACCACCGAGGACGTCGAGCTACCACGACGATTGGGTTGCCCACGGTGGTCTGGGGCGTCTGTGGATACGCAGCGTTTACCGCGAGAAGTTCGACGCTTACTACGGACGGTCTGTGTCACGCGTCGGCATCGATCCGGACAGTCCGGTCAAACCCGAGGCGCTGTTCCCAGTATTCTTGTGTACGGGAGTACTTGCGGTCGCCTGGACGGCGATCTTCTATGACCCGCAGCGTTCGCTGGGATCCGCCGCGCAGCCGACGATATGGACTGCCCTGACCTTCGGCTTCATGGGTGCCTATGTGTTCTTCCTACAGATGCTCATGAGACGCTACTTCCAGACTGATCTGCGTGCCGGAGCATATATCAGCGGTTACGTCAGGACCGTGGTTGCTCTCCTCGTCGTCACCGTTCTCTACGCCGCTATGCCGGATCCAACATCGCAGAGATTCGCCGTCGTCGTGGCCTTCGGTGTAGGCTGGTTCCCCACTGCGGGGCTGCAATGGCTGCTACGCGTCGCTTCACGTCGGCTGCGCGCCGAGGTGCCATCGCTGGTGCCGGCCTACCCCCTGAACCGTCTTGATGGACTCAACATCTGGTACGAGGCGCGGTTAGTCGAAGAGGGCATTGAGGACCTTCAAAACCTTGTCACGGCCAATCTTGTCGACGTGATCCTGCACACCCGCGTGCCTGTCGCACGCCTGGTCGACTGGATCGACCAGGCGTTGCTGCTCATTCACCTACCACCGGAACCGGCCGTACATGACAAGACCGGGCTCACCTACAAGAAGCGTTCCGAAAAGATAAAGTCGGACGTGGACGACCATCCGCGTCAACACCTGCGGAAGTGTGGCGTTCGCAGCGCCACGGGGCTACTCCGTGCCCTTCCTCGCGGTCGCGATCAGGCAGAGAAACTGCTTGACTTCCTCGATAAGCAAAAACTGCCGCGCTCCGCTCTCCTCTCCCTGCGCGCCGTGCTGGCCGCAGAGCGACGACTCGGCGTTGTCTATAACTGGCAGAGCGGCGACCCACGGCCTCCGGCCCGGCTGCCCCTGGGTGCGCTTCCGGATCGCGTCCGCGCTAACGGTAATGGAGCTACGTCTGCCCTTGGTTGACAGTCGCCTGTCAATGGCCAGGTTGTGTTCCCCGCTGGTGGCCAACTAAAAGTCCCCACCGCCTCGGGTTGATCAGGGTTTCTTCAGGGCGGTGCCTCCCTTGGCTCGGGCCCTGGCGCATGCGATAGGACCGCTTTCGATGGCGCTGCGGAGTTCGGCGGTGAGCAACTCGTATGGATTTCTGGGCGTGCGACGAAGAGGATCGGGTCGTGGCACGATTCCCGCGATTGTGTTTGCGGTGCGGCGGTCGGCCTCGTCAACCCGAGCCGCGTAGAAGCGGAGGGTGGTAGAGCCGCCGCTGCCACGGCCGAGGCGACCTGCAACCGTGCGTACATCGACGCCGGCAGCGAGTAGTTCGGTCGCCGAGTAATGCCAAAGTGAATCGAGGCGGGTGCTGCGGAGGTGATTCCGGGCTGCCAGCCGGCGATACCTCTGTGTGACTGAGTCTGGCTTGAGTGCCGCGCTCAAGTCCGGGGGGCGCGAGAACAGGAAGGCGTCGCGCGCGAGTTTCGGGCGAAGGATGAAGTGAATCTGGCGTATTGAGCTGTTGGCGAGTGCCTTGCACTCGTGGCCAGCTCGTAGCCGGCCGCCGCACGTGATGTCGCGGCACCTGCGCAGCTGCGCGTAGAAGCGTTGCCTTGTCTTCCGGCCGTGCTCGGCGACTTCGAGCCACATGGCGATGACTTGTCGCAGGGTGACTGTGGAGCGCGGATGCCTCTGTTCGTCGACCTGGTTGAGCAGTCGTGTCAGGGCGACCTTGGCTTGTTTTCTGCTTGGCACCGTCTCCTTGAGGACCCTCCGCCTGCCCGTCACGGGGTCGATGCCGGCGGAGACGATCGCTCGGAAGGTGCCGTTCTTGCGCTCCTCGATGTGCCCCCGACCGCCGCCACTCCTGCTCACGGGACCGAGGATAGGCCGCTGTGTTCCCATCTGTGTTCCCACGGCTTCGCCGCCTTGCGGCTAACCTGAGCGTTTTCCCTGGTCAGAGTGGGTGCCCCCGGCAGGATTCGAACCTGCGACGCACGGTTTAGGAAATCGACGAACTGAACCATCCCGGGTTTGATGCACACCTCCTTCGTTGGGAAGGTGGCATCCATGCCGAGCAAGTACGACGAGCAGACCAAGGCCAAGGCGGTCCGTCTGGTCACCGAGCACGTTCAGGACTATGACTCCGAGTGGGCG
>WNGB01009165.1_pt1 | contig 13933 bp, 17 predicted proteins | sample 5400681 | NCBI WGS metagenome assembly WNGB01 (sample SAMN13153367, study PRJNA577476) | soil metagenome | isolation source: 115 cm soil or saprolite under grassland replicate 2 | place: USA:California | collected 2016-06-15 | reverse complement strand
CAGGAAATCGAGCGCCTCGTCGGGCACGCGCGCGAAAGCCTCTCCCCACTCCGAGCGGGCACGGTCGAAATCTGCGAGAGCCTCGTCTCGCTCCACCGGACGACGAAAGGCTAGCTGAAGTAGTTGTGCTGCTCCAGGTAAGCCTTGGCGATGGCGTCCGGGTCCTGGTGCTCGAGCGACGCCTTCGCGTTCATGTTCACGAGGTCGGCAGTCGACAAGCCCGCGCTGACCTTGTTCAGGATGCTCTTCAGGTCGTCGGTGACAACCGCCTTACGGAGGATCGGAACCACGTTGTCCGCGGCCTGGAGGTGCTTGTCGTCATCGAGCACCACAAGCCCGAGCTGGTTCAGGTCGCCGTCGCTGCTGAACACAAGCCCGACCTGGATGGTGCCGTTCTTGAACGCCGCGCGCGTCAGGGGCCCGTCGGTGTCCAGTGGCTTGAACGCTTTGAAGTGGATTCCGTAGGTCTGCTGGAGACCAGGCAGGCAGAAGGGACGGGTCGGGCACTCCGGACCCGCGCCCAGCACCAGCTGGCTGCCGATGGGAGCGAGGTCGGAGAGCTTGCCCAGGTTGAACTTCTGCTGTGTCTCCTTGGTCACGGCGAACGCGTTCTGGTCCGCCGCCTTCGATGCTTCAAGCGCGACCAGGCCCTGAGAGTCGATGTGGCTGTTCAGCTTCACCGTCGTGGCGGCCACGTCGCCGCTCGCCTCGCCGGCCTTGTTGTTCCAGTACTCGAGGTCGGTCGCCGCGTAGCCGGGGTACATATCGATGGCGCCGTTCTTCAGCGCCGGCGCGACCACCTCGCGAGTCCCGAGGTTGGGTTTGTACTTCACCGTGTAGCCCGCGTGGGCAAGCGCTTGCCCGTAGATCTGGGAGAGGATGCTGCTCTCGGGGAACGCGAAGCCGCCGATCGTGATCGTGCCTTTGCTCGTGCTGCCCGGGCCGGTTCCACCGCAGGCTGCGGCCAGCATCGAGACGGCCGCCAGCGCGGCGACCAGCCAGACAGAAGCCCGATTCGTCCTCATGAAATCCCTCCACGGGCCAAGACGACCCTAGCCATAGAACCCGGCCGGGGCTCCGATTCTTCCAGCCTAGGCCACCTTGAACGTGGTCGCGCGAGGCATCACCGGCGCCTTCATGAGCCGGATCCCACGCGGAACGAGACCTCGCTCGAGCACCGCAAGGGCCAGCTCGGTGCTGAGGGCCAGCAGTCCGACGAGCACCGCCCCCGCGGCCGTTTTCACGTAATCCTGAGTCGCCAGGCCATCGATGATGTAGCGGCCGAAGCCACCGCCGGCGACGAGCGCGGCGAGGGTTGCGGTGGCGACCACCTGGACTGCCGACGTGCGGATGCCGGCCATGATCAGCGGTACCGCCAGCGGTAACTCGACGCGCAAGACGAGCGCCAGCTCGCGATAACCCATGCCGCGCGCAGCTTCGCGGACGTCCGGGTCGACCTCTCGCATCGCGACGTAGCTGTTAGTCACTATCGGTGGGATCGCGAGCGCGGCCAGGGCGACCACGATCGGCGCCTCGCCCAGGCCGAACGCCTGAAACGCGAGGACCAGGATTCCAAACGAAGGGATGGCCCGCCCGGTGTTGGAGATGTTGATCGCGAGCGCTCCAAACCGGCCGTAGTGGCCGAGCGCGACGCCGATGGGGAGCGCGAAAAGACAGCCGATGAGGAGGGACTCGACCGAAAGGTGAACGTGCTCACCAAGCCGGGTCGGAATCCCATCCGCCCCGTTCCAGTGCGCGGATTCGACAAGCCAGTGCCAGACGAGACCAAGGAAGGTCATGGCATCAGCCCGGCCGGGCCCACGGCACGGCGATCCGCTGCGCGCCGGCAATCGCGAGGTCTGCGACAAGCGCCAGCGCGATCGAGAGTACGGTGGCGACCACCAGTGGCGTGTGGAAGCTCTCGATCAAGCCTTTGTAGATGAGCGCCCCCAGCCCACCAAGGCCGATCACGGCGGTGATGGTGACGATGCCGATCGTGGAGACCGTCGCCACACGCAGGCCGGCGAAGATCGAGGGCAAAGCGAGCGGAAGTTCCACCCGAAGCAGGCGCGCAATCGACCGATAGCCCATGCCGTCTGCCGCATCAAGCACGTCGCGCGGCACACCATCCAGGCCGACGAGCACATTTCGAAGCAGGATCAGCACCACATAGCCGATGAGAGGGATCTCAGCCGTCGTTCCGCTCAGTCCCGTGAAGGGAATGAGGAGCGCGAACAGCGCCACCGAAGGGATCGTGTAGAAGGCGCCAAAGAAGGCGAGCCCCACCAGCCTTGCCGGCCTGACACGATTGGCCAGCACGCCAAGCGGCACGGAGATGACCAGGCCCACGCCGACGGCGATCGCTGTGAGCTCGACATGCTCGCCGAGCGCGCCGAGCACCAATGTCACGTGTGTCGACAGCCACTCCCAGTTGATCCACGGGTCGGCGTAATCAAGGAATACCCGCGCGGGCATTCGATTACGTTAATCGAGCACTTGATCCGCCTCGAAAACGTGAGCAAGCAGTTCGCGTCGGGCTCGAACGCGGTTCGCGACCTGACGCTCGAGATCCCCGATGGTCAGACATGCGTGCTGATCGGTCCCTCGGGATGCGGCAAGACGACGACGCTACGCATGATCAACCGGCTCCTCGATCCCGATCGCGGACGCGTACTCGTCGACGGTGTCGACACGCGCGAGGTGGACCCTGCGGCGCTGCGCCTGAAGATGGGCTACGTCATCCAGCAGACGGGACTCTTCCCGCACATGACCGTGGGTGACAACGTGGCCACGGTGCCGCGCCTGTGGAAATGGGATCGCCGGCGCGTCGCCACCCGCGTGGACGATTTGCTCGACCTCGTGGGATTGCGACCTGCTGAGTATCGCGGTCGCTATCCGCACCAGCTTTCCGGTGGGCAGCGCCAGCGCGTCGGGTTCGCGCGGGCGCTCGCCGCGGACCCACCGATCCTGCTCATGGACGAGCCGTTTGGCGCGGTGGACAGGATCACGCGTGAACACCTGCAGATGGAGTTCATCGGCATCCAGCGCTCTGTGCGCAAGACGGTCGTCTTCGTCACCCACGACATCGACGAGGCGGTGGTCGTGGGCGACAGGATCTGCCTCCTGAAGATGCAGGCCGAGGTCGCCCAGTACGACACGCCCGAGAAGATCCTCACCCGGCCGGCGAGTGACTACGTCGCCGAGTTTCTCGGCCGCGAGCGGCTGGTCCGGCGGATGTCGGTCGTGCAGGTCAACCCGCAGACGCTGGAGCTCGACGGCGGTCCGCGTCCGGGCGAGCCGCGGGTGCCGCTCTCGAGCACTCTGACGGACGCCTTCGCGGCAGCCCTCGCGAGCCCGACCGAGCGCGCCGCGGTTTTCGATGGCGACCGCTACGCGGGCGCGTTCACGGCGACCTCGCTGCTCGAATCGTTGAGGCGCCAGAGTGCCGAAGGAGGAGACCAGGTTGCCGCAGGAGTTTGACGTCGTGTGCCTGGGGGGCGGGGTCGCCGGGGAGGCGCTGGCGGGCGGCCTGGAAGGCGGCGGCCTGTCGCTGGCGGTGGTCGAGCGCGAGCTGGTCGGCGGCGAGTGCCCCTACTGGGGATGCGTTCCGTCGAAGACGTTTCTACGCTCGGCGGAGACGATCGAGGAGGCGGGGCGGGCGCGCACCCTGGCAGCCTCCCGGGTCGAGTGGGACGTCGACTTCGCCAAAGTCTCCAAGCGCGTGCTGTGGATGGCGCGCGACCTGGACGACACGCGGCCGGCGGCCGCGCTCGAGAAGACGGGCGCGAAGCTATTCCGGGGTGCGGGGACGATGATCGACCTGCGCACGGTCGAGGTCGGCGGCGAGCAGCTCGTCGCCCGCAGAGCGGTGGTCATCGCCAATGGCGGCACGGCGGCGATCCCACCGATCCAGGGATTGGACAAGGTCGAGTACTGGACCAATCGCCAGGCGGCGGTGCCGCGCGAGCTGCCACAGCGACTGGTCGTCCTCGGCGGGGGGTCGGTGGGCGTCGAGCTGGCCCAGGGGTTCGCCAGGCTGGGCTCGAAGGTCACGATCGTCGAAGCCGGTCCGCGGTTTCTCGGCCTGGAGGAGCCCGAGGCCGCAGACGCTTTGCTGCCCCACCTCAAGGCGGATGGCATCGAGGTGTTCGTCGGCGACTCGTGCGTCGCCGTCGAGAAGCAGGCGACGGACGTTGTCGTCCACCTGCAGTCGGGCGCGCTGATCGGCGCCGACCGGCTGCTCGTGGCCACCGGTCGCCGTCCCAACTTCGAGGCCTGGAAACCCAGCGGTGTCGCCCAGACCGAGAAGGGCTGGTTGAAGGTCGACCCCGAGACGCTGGAGGCGCGACCCGGCGTCTACGGCGCGGGAGACATCACCGGCCTGGGCGGCTTCACCCATCTCGCGTACTACCACGGTCAGATCGTCGCCAGGCGCCTGCGCGGCGAAGACGCGCGCGCCGACCACACGGCGATCCCTCGTGTCACTTACACCGACCCCGAGGTGGCGTCGGTCGGCCTCTCGGAGCAGGCGGCGCGCGAGCACGGCGCGGACGTGGTCGTGGCCAGCACCGACCCGGGCGAAGCGGCGCGCGGCTACATCCACGACTTCCACGGCGGGGTCCTGAAGCTGATCGGGGACCGGGCGAGCGGAAAGCTCGTCGGGGCCACTTTGGTGACTCCACGGGCCGGGGAGATCCTGGGCGAGCTGGTGCTCGCGGTCAAGGCGGGCACGCCGCTGCGCACGCTGGCCGACGTCGTCCATCCCTACCCCGCCTTCAACCGGGTCCTGGGCGCCGTCCTGGTCGATCTGGCGGCCAAGGTGGCCTGAAGCAGCAGCGCGTTCTAGATGTGGCCGGTCTAGTTTTGTAAAGGAGGCCTTGTTTTAAATGGTCATCTCGGTCAACGGTTCCCCATTGACGCTGGATGTGGACAACATCCTGCTGTGGGTGCTGGTCGGACTCGTCGCCGGTTTCGCAGCGAGCCATGTCGCGCTCGGGCACGGCCTTGGCTTGTTCTGGGACATCATCGTCGGCATCATCGGCGCCTTGATCGGCGGCATCGTGCTGGCGGGCATGCTCCACTTCACGATCGTCATCGCCGGGCATCCGATCATCAGCGCGATGATCATGGCGTTCATCGGAGCGTTCCTGCTCCTGCTCGTCTTCCGGCTGTTCGCTCGGAGCGGCTACCGGCGCCGCGCCTTCTGAGCGGTCTTCTTCCTTAACGGGGTCCCCGCGCCTGGGTCGCGGGTGTAGCGCCTGGGAGCCGTTCGCTCCCAGGCGTTTCTCACCAGCTGCTCCCCGAGCTTCTTGTTGAGGCGCGCAAGCCTCACGCTCACCCAGCCGAACCTGCCCGTGTAGGCCGACGCCCAAAACGTCTTCGGGTCCATCTCGATCAGGCCCGCCTGGTCGTCGAGCGACGCCTTGACCGAGACCGACGATCCCTCCGGCGACCCGATGGCGAAGATGCGGCCATGGACGCGGAACGTCGGCTCGCCCCACGTCTCGACCTCTTCCGCTTCGGGCTGCGACAGGCAGAGGCGGCGAAACTCGGCGAACTTCACAGGGCTTCTAACGTAACCGCTGTGTTCGCGATCCCGCCTCTCGATGATGCGGCCATGCGCGCCGCGCGGCAGCGACAGGCCAGGCTGACCAAGCCCGCGGGCAGCCTCGGCAGGCTCGAAGACCTGTCGATCCGGATCGCGGCGATGACCGGACGGCTCGACCCGCCGCTGGTCCAGGCAGTGGTCTTCACGCTGGCCGCGGACCACGGTGTCGTCGAAGAAGGAGTCAGTGCCTATCCGGCCGAGGTGACGGCGCAGATGGTCCTGAACTTCGCGCGCGCAGGCGCGGCCATCAACGTCCTGGCGCACGCTCTCGGCGCGCGGGTCCTGGTCGCCGACGTGGGCGTGAAGGTCGACCTGCCGGAGCAGCCCGGCGTGCGCGCCGTCAAGGTGAGGCGAGGCACGGCCAACATCACCCGCGGCCCGGCGATGACTCTCGACGAGGCGGCGTCCGCGATCGAGGTCGGCCGGCGCCTGGTGCGGGAGGAGAACCCGGACATCGCGATCACGGGCGATATGGGCATCGGCAACACGACCGCCTCCGCGGCCGTGATCTGCGCGCTGACCGGGCTCGACCCGGTCCTTGTCGTGGGCCGGGGAACGGGTGTTGACGACGCCGGGCTCGAACGCAAGCGCGACGCCGTGCGGCGCGCGCTCGCGGTCAACGCCGACGCCATCTCGGGCGGCGGCATCGATGCGCTGACGGCGGTTGGCGGCCTCGAGATCGCGGGCCTGGTGGGCGTCATCCTCGAGGCCGCGGCGTCACGCACGCCGGTGATCGTCGACGGCTTCATCTCCGGCGCGGCGGCCCTTGTCGCGACCGCGATCGCGCCGGCGGCCGTCCACTACCTGATCGCGTCGCACCTCTCGCAGGAGCTCGGCCACGCCGCCGTGCTGTCGAGGCTCGGCCTGAAGCCCCTGCTCGACCTGGACCTCCGCCTGGGCGAAGGCACCGGCGGCGTGCTCGCGCTACCTCTTGTGCGGGCGTCGATGCGGGTGCTCAACGAGATGGCGACGTTCGAAGATGCCGGCGTCTCCGGCCCGCTGGGGCCGGCGCCATAATGTCTTGCGTACAACTGAATAGCTCACCGGGACGCGGGAATCCGGTTCCAATCCGGAGCTGTCGCGCAACTGTGAGTGGGGAGCGTCCGGCCTTCGGCCACTGAGGCACCGACCTTGGGAAGGCGGCCGGTTCGCTGTGATCCACAAGCCAGGAGACCCGTCCCCATGAGCGTGTCTTCTCCCACCTGCGCGGATCAGTGGGGAGCCTCCAGCGGCGAGGTTTCCCCTGCGAGGTGGGACGGTCGCCGCAGGAGGACCGTTCGATGCGCACGCATCAGCCTTGGGCCAGCGCGAAACTGGCCTGCATAGGGTTCGCCGTCATGATCGCCGCCTGTGGCGGCACCGCTTCCCCGGCAGGCACACCACAGGCAGACCGATTCCCCGTCACCATCACGTCGGCGTCCGGCACGACCGTCACGATCGATCACCAGCCGCGTCGCATCGTCTCGCTGTCGCCGACCGCGACCGAGATGCTGTTCGCGATCAAGGCGGGCGCGCAGGTGGTCGCGGTCGACGACCAGTCCAACTACCCCGCCGAAGCGCCGATGACCAAGCTCTCGGGCTACCAGCCCAACATCGAGGCCATCGCCGGCTACACGCCCGACCTCGTGGTCGCGGCTGAAGACACTGGAAGCCTCGTCCACGGCATGGAGGCGCTTCACATCCCGATCCTCATCGAGGCGGCGGCCAAGACCCTCGACGACTCGTACGCTCAGATCAAGCAGCTCGGCCTCGCCACAGGGCACTCCGCGGACGCGGACGCGCTGGTCGGCAAGATGCGGTCCCAGGTCGCCGCCTTCCTGTCCCTGGTCTCTAAGCCGGCACGCACGCTCCGCGTCTACCACGAGCTCGACGACGCCTACTACTCGGCGACTTCGGCCACCTTCATCGGCCAGGTCTATAAGCTGCTCGGCCTGCAGAACATCGCTGATGCGGCGACAGGGGCCGCGAAGGACTACCCGCAGCTCTCGGCCGAGTACATCGTGTCCGCCAACCCCGACCTGATCGTGCTTGCCGACACCAAGTGCTGCAAGCAAGACCTGAGCACCGTCGCCGCGCGTCCGGGTTGGGGCGTCATCGCCGCAGTCCGCTCAGGCCAGGTCGTCGGGGTCGACGACGACATCGCGTCGCGCTGGGGACCCCGGGTGATCGACTTCATGCAGGTCATCGCGCCTCGCGTCCAGGAGCTGGAGAGGCAGGCCGCCTGATGCTCGGCGTCGGCGTTCGGGTGCGGCAGGTGGCGGTCAGCGGGCTGCCGAGCCTGCCCTGGATCTGGGCGGCGGCGGGCGTCGCGGCGCTCGTCGTGAGCTGCGCGATCGGCGTCCTCGCCGGGCCCGTGCACATCGCCCCGGCGAGCGTCGTCGTCGCGCTCTTCGGCGGCGCGGTCGACCCAGGCCAGGCCAACATCCTGTGGTCGCTCCGGTTTCCTCGGGTCGTGCTCGGGCTGCTGGTCGGGGGCATGCTCGCCGTCGCCGGCGCCGCCTACCAGGGCGTGTTTCGCAACCCGCTGGCAGACCCCTACCTCCTGGGAGCGGCCGCCGGGGCCAACCTGGGCGCCACCCTGGCCATCGCGTGGGTGCCCGGGACAACGCTCGTCGGGGTCAACGTGGTGCCGCTCGCCGCGTTTGCCGGGGCCGGCGCCGCGGTCGCCGGCGCTTACGCTCTGGGGCGAACGGTGGCCGGCCTGCGCTCGACCACCGGGCTGATCCTCGCCGGCGTGGCCGTGGCCGCCTTCTTCAACTCGATCCAGATCTACGTCCAGCAGTCGCAGACGAGTTCCATCAGGCAGGTGTACTCCTGGATCCTGGGACGGCTCTCGACCGCCGGGTGGGACGGTGTGCTGCTGGTGCTTCCATACGTGCTTTTGAGCGCCGCCGTGATCCTGCTCCACCGGCGCTTGCTGGACGCGCTGAGCCTGGGCGATGACGAGGTCTCGAACCTGGGCATCTCGGTGCGTCGGGTGCGGCTGATCGTGGTCGTGGCGGCCACGCTCGGCACGGCGGCCGTGGTCGCGGTCGGTGGCACGATCGCGTTTGTCGGGCTGATCATCCCGCACACGGTGCGCCTGCTCGCCGGCCGCAGCTATCGGGTCGTGGTCCCGCTCTCGCTGCTGTTCGGGGGAGGCTTCCTCGTCCTCGCCGACACCGCGGCGCGCACGATGCTCGCCCCCGCCGAGCTCCCGATCGGCGTGATCACTGCTTTTGTCGGCGCACCCTTTTTCATCGCGGTCATGAGATCGAGGCGGGTGGCGGCCCTTTGAGCAGCATCAGCATCAATCGCCTTTGCATCGCCTACGAGGGGACGACGGTGGTCGACAGCTTCGACGTCGAGGTCGCCGAAGGCCAGTGGCTATCGCTCATCGGCCCCAACGGAGCGGGCAAGACAAGCGTGCTGCGGGCGATCGCCAACCTGGTGTCCTTCCGGGGCGAGGTCTGTATCGGGGGCCAGGCGGTGACCGAGTTCGGACCGCGCCAGCTCGCGCGCCGCGTGGCGATGCTGGCCCAGGAGCCGGACATGCCCGCCGGGATGACCGTCGCGCACTACGTGCTGCTCGGCCGCAGCCCTCACCTGGGTTATCTGGGACGCGAGAGCGACCGCGATCGCCGGATCGTCGCCGAAACCCTGGACCGGCTGGGCCTGGGCGCGCTCGCGGATCGGCCTCTCGATCATCTCAGCGGAGGCGAGAGACAGCGCGTGGCGATCGCCCGTGCGCTCGCCCAGCAAGCGCCAATCCTGCTCATCGACGAGCCGACCAGCTCACTCGACATCGGACGCCAGCAGTCGGTGCTCGAGCTGATCGACCGATTGCGGAGCGAGCAGCGCCTCACGGTCGTCTCCGCCATGCACGACCTCACGCTCGCCGGCCAGTACGCGGATCGATTGGCGCTGATGGTCCAGGGACACGTGGTCGCGGTCGGCACGCCGGCGGAGATCCTGACGGAGCCCGCCATCGCCAAGCACTATCAGGCCGAGGTCAGGGTGGTGGAGCTGAACGGCTCGGGCCGCGCGGTCGTGCCGGTACGGAGATGAAGCGCAAACAGGTGCCGCTCGAGGCTCCGCCTCGCGCTTCGCGCCGGGTTTCGTCGATCGTGATCGTCAACACCGGTGACGGCAAGGGCAAGTCGACCGCAGCCTTCGGCACCATGCTCCGAGCTGTCGCTCGAGGTTGGAAGGTCGGTGTGGTCCAGTTCGTCAAGGGCGGCCGCTGGAAGGTCGGTGAACGCGAGATCGCGGATCGGCTGGGCGTCGACTGGCAGACGATCGGCGATGGATTCACATGGGATTCGCGTGACCTCGCGCGCAGCGAGGCTGTGGCCCAAGACGCGTGGCGTGCGGCCAAAGAGCTGATCGGCGCGGGCCGCCACCAGCTGGTCGTGCTCGACGAGATCACCTATCCGATCAACTGGGGCTGGATCCCGATCGCGGACGTCGTGTCGGCGATCCGCGCGCGCCCGGCGGTGGTCAACGTCATCTTGACTGGCCGCGACGCGCCCGACGAGTTGGTCGAGCTCGCCGACACCGTGACCGAGATGCGAAACCGCAAGCACGCTTTCGACCTCGGCGTCAAGGCGATACGCGGCATTGACTTCTGATGGGTTTCGTGTTCATCCTCGGCGGCGCGCGAAGCGGCAAGTCCGACCTCGCCTACCGCCTTGCTCGCGAGTCAGGCCGGGCGGTGACGTGCATCGCAACCGCCACCGGCGACGACGCCGAGATGGCGGCCCGCATCGAACGCCATCGCGCGGCTCGACCTGAGGCCTGGTCGACGGTCGAGGAGCCGCTGGAGCTGAAGGCCGCCATCCAGCAGGCAGACGATGGCAGCTTCCTGGTCGTTGACTGCCTGACTCTGTGGGCGTCCAACCTTCTGGGCGCCGGCCGAGACCCTGAGGAGATCTGCGCGCTTGCCTCAGCGGTGGCCGCGGAGCTCGCTCATCGCGACGGGGTAGTGGTCTCCAATGAGGTTGGGCTTGGCATCGTGCCCGCCAACGAGCTGGCCCGCACTTTTCGCGACGCCTTGGGTCGCGTCAACGTCGTGTTTGCGGAGCGGGCCGAGCGCTCGCTGCTCCTGGTCGCCGGACGCTCCCTCGAGCTGGCGTGACGATCAGCTCGCTGCGCGCTGCCGTTTCCTTCCTGACGGTCCTGCCCGTCGCCAACGCCGACGGAAGCCCAGGAGTTCGCCTGGGCCGTGCGTACTTCCCGGCCGTCGGGGCGCTGGTCGGCCTGGCCGCCGGTGGGGCGTTCGTCGTGGTGGGCGCCCTGGCGACGCCGCTGCTCGCGGCTGCCGCCGCGGTGGCGACGCTCTGCATCCTGACAGGCGCGATCCACCTCGACGGCCTCGGTGATTCCGCCGACGGCCTGCTGGGGCGCCGTGACGCGGCCAGGCGTCTCGAGGTGATGCGCGATCCGCGCCTCGGCGCTTACGGGGTCACGGCGATCGTCGTCGTGCTCTTGCTCGAGTGGAGCGCCCTGGCTGGAATGTCACCTGCTCGGGGGCTGATCGCCCTCGTGGTGGCGGGGGCGCTGTCTCGTTACGCGACGCTGGCTGTCATCGCGCTCGTGCCTTACATACGAGCAAGCGGGCTCGGCACCACCGCCTCGGAGCCTCGCGGGCGCGGAATCGATCTGCTCGTGGGCTCCGCCACCGCGGCGCTCGTCGGTCTTGGCGACTGGAGGCACGCGCTCGTCGCGGCGGTGCTGGTGGCGTTGGTGGCCTGGATCGTCGTCGTGATCGCTCGGCGGAGGATCGGAGGCGCGACCGGTGACGTCTATGGCGCCACGGCCGAGCTCTGCCAGCTGGCAGCTCTGCTCGCTTTCATAGGACCGTAGTAGTCGTCAGGCGCAGGTAACCCTCCTGGCGGGCCAGTGGCATCGCGAAATCAAAGCGGTCGGCGGTCAACGAGAGCTCGAGGTCCGTCGCCGGAAAGCCGGGCCACGCTCCGCTCAGCACGCGTCGGTAGCGCTCGGTGTCGCGCAGCGGACGAAGCATGTCCTCGAGGTTCGGCGCTTCGCCCCGAATGACCGCCGCGATGTAGCCGGCGCACGCGTGGTCCTCGCGATGATCCGCCGACGCGACCAGGGTCAGGGTCGCCGGGTTTCTTAACAGGCAGGCTTGAGCCGTCGCTCGGGCGACGACCAGACTCGCGGCGAAGATGTCGTCACCCTGGACCGCCGCCGCAGCTTGCGTGCCTGCCGTCGAGCGCTGGATCAGGACCTTGCCCTGGAGGTCGAGCTCGCGGATCTGCGTCGGCGAGTTGCTGATCGGGATGCCGTCAACCGGCAGTGCGTCTTCTTCCGCGCAGAGGATGGCACCCGGGGTCTGCTCAGCCAGGGCCAGCGCTTCGATCACAGTGCGCACCAGCCGGCACTCCCGCGCCCCGCCGGCCAGCGCGTATGCACTCACGGTGAACGAGCGGAGGACATCAATCACGACCACGGTGCCCTGGGCGTGTCGTGCGCCCTCGATGCCGGTCGCGTGGATGATATTCACGCTGAGATGACCATGGGCGAGCAAAGACGGGCGTTTGGTTTCGAGCAGATCGCGGACTGCGGATCCATGCGCGTGGTCGGCCTGCGCCTGGAGCCAGGCCAGTCGGTGCCCGAGCATCGCAACGCGATCCCGGTTGCGCTCATCGTCACCGGCGGCAGGCTGCACTTCGACGATGGCACACGGTCGGGCGAGGTCGGTCCGGCGGAGATGCTGCTGATCAACCCGGGCGAACGTCACACGTACCGCGCCGAGGTCGAGACTTCCGCGTACCTAGTGTTTGCGGGCCTGCCCGGCGTGCGCAGCCGAACCTGGAGCCTTCGCCACAAGGGTTAGCCGTACTCACACCGCGTTCCAGAGCGCGATCACGCGCCCTCGCTCCCCGTCGCGAAGGATGTTGAGGGTGGCCACGTCGAGCTGCAACCCGGAGGCCACGGTGATGTCGACTCGGATCCACGCCACCGCGACCGCGCGCAGGATGTGTCCGTGCGCGAACGCCAGGACGCGCCCTTGGCCCGTGCGCGTCGTGGCCAGGTCGATGAACTCCTGCGCGCGGCGGTAGACCTGTGCGGGTGTCTCGCCGTCCGGCGACCCGTCCCTGTACAGCTCCCAGTCCGGGTCCGTCTCGTGGATCTGGGTGGTGGTCAGGCCCTCGTAGCGCCCGTAGTCGACCTCCCGAAGGAGTTCCGTGACCTCCGGCTTCTCGAACCCGGCGAGGCTTGCGGTACGGATCGCCCGCTGCAGTGGACTCGAGAACACCTGGTCGAAACGGATTTCCGCCAGCCTGCCGCTCAGAGCCCGCGCCTTCTGCTCGCCATTGGCGGTGAGGGGCGGATCGGTGGTCCCTGTGTGGCGTCCGGAAAGACTCCACTCGGTCTCGCCATGACGGGCGAGATAGAGCTCGAGGCTCAGGCGGGCTTGCCCATCATCTCGGGCCGCCCGGAGCGAAGCGAGCGACCCGCGCTCTCCAGGACGGCCCCGGCACGCACGCGTTGTCCTGGCCGGATGCAGACGAGGCCGACCACGGCCTGCCCCCCTTGAGCTTTGAGCGCCTCGTTCACGGCGGCGAGTACGCGGTTGGCTGCATGCGCGGTGCCCGCGACGTCCGTGTCCGGAAGGATCGCCAGCAGCTGCGGCGGCGTGCGGCCGAGCACGCCGGGCGTATCCACGTCGCGGACCGTGCTGGCGAGGGCCGCGGCCATCGCCTTCAGCGACTCCTCAGGGGGCAGCGCGCCGTTGGCTTCGACCAGCAGCACGCCGAGGTTTCGCTGGTAGCGGTGGGCGCGTGCGAGCTCGTCCTCGAGCACCGGACGAACGAAGCGATCGTTGAAGAGCCCTGTCGTCCGATCCACGATGTGGAGCGGCTCGGCCTGGGGATCGTCGGTCCTGACTCCGCAGGATGGACAGAAGACTGCGCCGTGAGGAAGAGGCGATCCACAGGCCTGGCAGGTTTGCGCCTCGGGCCGGCGGCGGAGAAAATCGCCAATCGGCATTCGGTAAAGCCTATCAGTCGCGTTCGCCATGCCTTCCCGATCGTCTTAACAGGCTGCGTTGTGCTCGGATCTCGCGAATCCTAAGCTCGCTCGAGGTGTGCCGGCGGGGGAGGGACCGGCCCGGTGGAGGAAGGGAGGGCCCAGCCGGGCGTGTGAAAAAGTTGGCGGCGCGGGCCTCAGCCGACGGCAGCGGCGGGAGTCGAGAGCCAGGTATCCGCCCACTCGGCCACAGCGGTGAGCACCGGCTCCAGGGCTCGCCCGCGCGGTGTCAGTCGATAGCTCACGCGCACCGGCGGCCCAGGATCGACGAGCCTCTCCACCAATCCTTCG
>WNGB01009164.1_pt1 | contig 13933 bp, 17 predicted proteins | sample 5400681 | NCBI WGS metagenome assembly WNGB01 (sample SAMN13153367, study PRJNA577476) | soil metagenome | isolation source: 115 cm soil or saprolite under grassland replicate 2 | place: USA:California | collected 2016-06-15 | reverse complement strand
CGCGAACCGTGGTCGGTCGACCAGCTGACGCGGAGGGTCTACGCGCGCTCTGTCACCGACGTGCTCGCGGCGCCGGAGACCGAGCTCCTGCGGTCCACCTTCGTGGATGGGACCCGCGCTGTCGATGATGTTGACGCTCTCTCGACGGATGCCAGACGCGTCCACGAGCTGCTGCGCGCCACGGATATCCGCGACGTCGACGCTGCGCTCGAGCAGCTGCCCGCGGCGATGCGTGAGCGACTGGACGCGATGTCGCCGCTACGTTACCTGCGCGACGTTCGCGCCCCCTCATCGTCATCGGGCACGACCGAGACGATCTGGTGATCCCGGTCAGTGAGTCGCGGCAGCTGCGTGCCGCGCTCACCGGACGCAGCGGCGTCGAATACCCCGAATTCGCGATGTTCGAGCATGCGAATCCGACGAAGCGGCGGCTGTCGCCGCTGCGGTCGGCGCGCGAGTTCGCGCGGTTCTTTCGCTACGTCTATCCGGTATTTCGTAAGGCGTGCTGATCCGTTGGCCGAGTCGCTAGCCGCGCGCCGAAGCCGAGACCAGTGCGAGCACCCGATCGAGACCCCGCGGACGTTCCGGCGCGCCACCGGGTGGGAGCAGATGGAAGCGCAGGCCAGCTTTGAGGGCGCCGCCGTCGGCGATGGCGTGGTCGCCGACCATGAGTGTTTCCCGCGGTTCGGTGCCGAGCCGCTCGCAGGCGCGGAGGAAGATCGCGGGGTCCGGCTTCTCCGCACCCACTTCGAATGAGTGCGTGAACGCGTCGACGTAGCCGTCAAGACCGTGCGTCGCGAAGATCGGACGGAGGTCGATCGGCACGTTGCTCACGATGCCGATCCTGATCCCGCGTGCGCGCAGCGCCCGCAACGTCGGCTCGGTATCCGGGTAGGGGATCCACGCTCTTGGATCCATGACCCGGTCGTAGAGCGCGGTCGCGACGCCGGGTACCTTGCCGTGGGCGCGCTCGAAGAGCGCGGTCCACACCGCCCGGTGCGCGTCCGCCGACAGGTCGCGACCCTTCGCGAGCTCCTCCGGCGTCTTGCCCTCTTCCCACAGCTCGTCCCACAGCGCGCGCGCCTCGACGGGCTCGATGCGTATGCCGCGTTCGGCCGCGACGTCCACGATGACTTCACCGGCGTCCGGCGGCGAGAAGAGCGTGTCGCCCCAGTCGAAGAGCACGCCGCGGATCGCAGTCATGGCCACGATTGTGATTGCGCGGTGCCCAGATTCAGTCGAAGCCCGCGTCCTTCGGCAACGGTGCGTCGAAGTCCGGTGCGATCAAGATCTGTCCGCGGGCGCTGCCGGGCATGCGGCGAGCGAGGGGTCTGCTCGAACAACTCGTCGGACGATGTGCAGAAGGGCGGACTTCACGCGGCGGATGTTCACAGCGCAAGCCTAACGATACGGTCCTACGATTCGCACCTGTGGAGGGTCATGTGACACAGATCGCGATCCTCGGTGTCGGCCGCCTCGGAGCGTTCCACGCGAAGGTGCTGAGCGAGACGCCGGGCGTCGACGAGCTGCGCGTGTACGACGCCGACGCGTCGCGCGCGAAGGAGGTGGCCGCTTCGCTGCGCGCCCGCGCCGCGGCGACGATCGACGAGGCCCTCGCCGGCGTCGAGGCCGCGGTCATCGTCACGCCGACCGACACCCACGCGCCGCTCATCAAGAAGTGCCTGGACGCGGGCATCGCGACGTTCTGCGAGAAGCCGATCGCGATCGGCATCCCCGAGACTCGTGACATCCAAGCGCACGTCGAGCGCACACAGGGGCGGCTGCAGATCGGCTTCCAGCGTCGATTCGATGCGGGATACCGAGCCGCGCGCGACGCGATCGGCGCCGGGAAGCTCGGCGAGGTGTTCTCGTTCCTCATGGTGAGCTGCGATCGCCTGCCGCCGCCGGATGCGTACATCGCGACCTCGGGCGGGCAGTTCAAGGACCAGCTCATCCACGACTTCGACATCACGCGCTGGCTCTTCGCGCAGGAAGCGGTCGAGGTGACCGCGACCGGCTCGACGCTCGGATTCCCGCAGTACGAGGCGATGCACGACGTCGGCACGTCGGCGGTCCTCCTCCGTCTTTCAGGCGGCTCGCTCGGCCTCGTCACCGGCCTGCGGCACAACGAGGCGGGGTATGACATCCACGTCGAGATCCACGGCGCGAAGGACACGCTCGCGATCGGCCTCGACCCGCGGACTCCCTGGCGTTCGGTCGAAGCCGACGCGCCGCCCCTCGCCGGGCCGCCGTATCCCACGTTCTTCGTCCGGTTCGACGGTGCGTATCGCTCCGAGCTCGCCCACTTCCTGCGCTTCGCCCGCGGCGAGGTCGACAACGCCTGCACCGCGGCGGACGCGTTGGAGGCGCTGCGCATCGCCGAGGCCGCGAGCCGGTCCAACCGCGAGCGGCGCACCGTGAAGCTCTCGGAGATCGAGTAGGTGCTGCGACCGTGACGGTCCGCGTGACGTTCATCGGCAGCGGGAACGCCTTCGCGGACGGTGGACGGTCGCATGCCTGCATCCACGTGAGCGCCCCCGGCGTCTCGCTGCTCCTGGACTGCGGCGGTGCCTCGCTGCCCGCGATCAAGCGTGAGATCGACCCGGAGGCGATCGACGCGATCGCGATCAGTCACCTGCACGGCGACCACTTCGCCGGGATCCCGTTCCTGGTCATCGAGCAGCATTACAAAGGGCGGACCGCGCCCCTCACGATCGGTGGGCCGAGCAGGCTCTCCGAGCGGCTCCGGACCGCCGAGTCCGCGGTCTATCCCGACTTCTTCGGCAAGACGAAGATCGGTTTCCAGATCCGGGAGACCGTACTCGGCCCGAGCGAGACGGAGCTCGGAGGGGCGCTCGTGAGCGCCTTACCGGTCAAGCATGTGCCGGAGGCTGACCCGCATGGCCTCCGCGTGCGGGTGGGCGACAAGCTCGTCGCGTACTCCGGCGACGCTGCGTGGAGCGACGACCTGGTGCACGTCGCCAAGGGTGCCGATCTGTTCATCTGCGACGCGACGTACTTCGATCTCGACGAGCCCGCGCACATCTCGTATCGGACGCTCATGTCCCATCGCGACGCGCTGGACTGCAAACGCATCGTCCTCACGCACCTCGGCGCGGAGACGCTCGCGCGGATCGGCGAGCTCGAGCTCGAGCACGCCGTCGATGGGACCATCATCGAGGTCGGATGACGTAGCGGCGGCCGTCGGCCCCGAACTCGCCGAACGGCGGCCGTTCGCCGGCGTCGATCGCGCGGATCGTGGGTCGGCCGATGTGCGCCAAGACCAGACGCCGAACGCCGTGGCGCCGTGCGAAACGAGCGACGTCCAAGGCGGCGGCATGCCCGCCGACACCGCCGGCGAAGCGGATCGGCCGCGCCCAGCCGGCCGCGTCGGCGAACATGAGGTCGCAGCCCGCGGCCCAATGCGGGAACGTCCAGAACTCCGGCGCCCACACGATCCGCGCCGCGCCCGCGAGATCTCGTACCCGACGGCGCGGTGCGATGTGTGCCGCACGGCGCGCGGCCGGATCTCGAGCGGACCCAGCCGAACGAGCGCGATGCCTGGCGTGATGCCGCGCGCGGCACAGGCGCGGCGGATCTCGGTCATCGAAACGCGGCGAGCGCATCGCGCCCACGCCGGTGAGCGTGAGGACGATCGCGGGCAACGGCGATCAGCCGCGCCGCGAGGCGCGGCGGAGACGACGGAACGCGCGAACGAGCGCGTCGAGCTGGTAGCCGGCGGTGCGCCCGCTCGGATTCGGCAGCACCCAGACCCGAGCGCCGCCGACGCGTTCATCGCGTGGCCCGATCGACGCCGTGCGGTCGCCGAACGCGATGCGGTACGCGCCCAATCCGAGGATCGCGACGATGCGCGGACGATAGCGGCGCGTGGTGCTGAGGAGGCGTCGCGCGCCGCGGCGGATATCCTCCGTGTCGAGCTCGTCGGCGCTGGCGGTCGCCGAGTTCACGAGGTTCGTGATGCCGAGACCGCGCTCGAGGAGTCTGCGCTCCTCGAACGGCGAAAGGAGCCGGTCGGTGAAGCCGGCCTGATGCAGCGCTTTCCAGAACCGGTTCCCCGGCCGAGCGAAGTGGTGACCGACGGCGCCCGAGTACAGGCCGGGATTGATCCCACAGAAGAGGACGCGCAGGTGCGGCGCGATCACATTCGGGACGCGCTTTCCGCGCGCCGCTTCGAGCTGGTCTCGGGTCGGGGCCCAGGCCTCCGCGCGCGCCGGCTTACGTGCGCGTGCTCTGCCGATGCCGGCGCTCACGCGCACGTCGCACGCGCTCGGAGAGCAGTCGCTTCGCGCGCGCGAGCTCGGCGCGCCTGGTAGGCGACAGACCACGACCGGCGCGATTCACGAAATAGGTGAGCATGCGCATCCCGGATGCCGGTCCTTTGGGCGAGACCCGCTTCGAAGCGAGCGTCCGCGCGATCGTAGCCGCGTCCTTGGTGAAGAGGCCCGGGGGCGGATGCGTCGCGTCGGTCTTCACTGACGCGACCCACCGCTTCTTCGTCTTCGTCGCGGACATGTGCCGCGCGACTCCTAGGTCGCCCGTTGCCTGGTGGTCCGCGTCTTGATGATGTTGCGGCGCGCGGCCTGGTGCTGGGCGGTCGTCGTCTTGCGCTTCGGACGAACGGTCTTTCGACCGCCGCGCGGACCACGGCGCGTCGTCGCCGCACGGAGCCCGCCGGTGGGCTGCATGATCTTGTCGTCCTTTTCGATCTCGATGCCGTGCTTTCGCGCCGCAGACACGATCTTGCGCCGTGCGGTCTCCTTCGCGGATTTCGACGCGAAGCCGGTCTGGTTCCATCTGGCCATCGCGTTACGGACGTGCGTCTCGTCGTTCAGCGGCAGATGGCCTTCGCCGCGAGAATCGACGTAGGCGAATACGTCCTTCGGCATCGCCTTGCGCTGTTTCTCTCGAAGGTCGGCCATGTGTCATCGCCTCCGGCGCGTTTTCGCTGCAAGGAACATTCCGTGCGCCGAACGCCGCAAGACGACCGACTCAGCGAGCGTGCGCATGCACGCCGCGTTTCCGGTGCTCGCACGCCGTCTGCTGCTCACCTTCGGCGCAGAAGGAGGCGCGCAATGGCGATCGACGCGAAACAAGAAGTTGTCGGCGATAAGGCGCATGAGCACCGTCACCCGTCGGAGATCCATAGCCACGATCACTGGCACGTGACGCACGAGCACACCGGTGGTCCGATGGGCGAGTTCGCACACCGTTCCCACTACCACATGCACGAGCACGATCACGCCGCCCTCGTGCATGCGCACAAGGATCGCAGCGAAGCCGACGAGAAGAGGGATCACGACTCGGTCGCGCACATGCACGACCACGCGGCACCGGCCGGCGGAACGAGCCGCTGACCTTTCGAGACCGCGCGCACGCGGGTCGGCTCCTCGCTGAGCGGCTCGCGCGCCTGCGCGGCGAGGATGTCGTCGTCCTCGGTCTCGTCCGCGGGGGCGTCGCGGTGGCTGCGGAGATCGCGCGCGCGCTCGACGTGCCGCTCGACGTGATCGTTGCGCGCAAGCTCGGGGCGCCGTTCCAGCCCGAGCTCGCGATCGGCGCCGTGGCGCGCGACGCGTCGTTCATCAATCACGCGCTCATCGAGGTGGCGGGTATCTCACGGGCGGAGATCGAGCGGATCACCGCGGCCGCGATGGCGGAGGTCAAGCGCTACGAGGAGCGTTTCCGCGAGGGCCGGCCGCCCGAGCCCGTCGAGGGGCGCGTCGTGATCGTCGCAGACGATGGTCTGGCGACAGGGGCGACGGCGATCGCCGCCGCGCGCACGCTGCGCAGGCGCGGACCGCAGCGGATCGTTCTCGCGGTGCCCGCGTGCGCGCCGCAGTCAGCGGCCGCCCTCGAGGGCGAGGTCGACGAGCTCGTGTGCCTCACGCGGCCGTACGACTTCTACGCCGTCGGCCAGTTCTACGAGGACTTCGCCCAGGTCCAGGACGACGAGGTCGAGGCGCTTCTTCACGAAGCGCACCAGCGCGGCACAGCACGCACTGGTCCGCGATGAACAGAACAGGCGACGAACGCCACGTCACGATCGAGGCCGAGGACGCCGTCCTGCACGGGGATCTCGCCCTGCCGGAGAGCGTCCGAGGCCTCGTCCTGTTCGCGCATGGCAGCGGAAGCGGACGACTCAGCCCCCGGAATCGCCACGTCGCCGCGGCCCTGCGCGCGCGGGAGCTGGGGACGCTGCTCTTCGATCTGCTCACGTCGGCGGAGGAGGCGGGGAGCTGCCGACCTCGGGTCTGCGCTTCGACATCCCCTTCCTCGCGCGCCGACTCGAAGCCGCCACCCTGTGGGCGCGTTCACAGTCGGACCTCGGAAGCCTGCCGCTCGGCTACTTCGGCGCCAGCACCGGCGCCGCCGCCGCGCTCATCGCGGCGGCCGACGATCCGGCGGTCGCGGCGATCGTGTCGCGCGGCGGACGGCCGGATCTCGCGGCGGACGCGCTTTCCCGTGTACGCGCGCCGACTCTGCTCATCGTCGGCGGCCGGGACCGCGACGTGCTCGAGCTCAACCGCCGAGCGCTCGAGCGGCTGGCGGCGCGCGAGAAGGATTTGGTGATCGTGCCCGGCGCGACCCATCTTTTCGAGGAACCTGGTGCCCTCGATGAGGTGGTACGCCTGGCGGGGGCCTGGCTGGTCCGACATGCATTGGTCGCCGGCGCGACCCAAGGGGGTAGCTGAGGGACGTCATGACGCATGTGAGCTGCGCGAACTGTGGAACACAGATCGTCGACCACACGACGATGCAGGAGCAGGGCGGCGAGAGCTACTGCTGTCGGAACTGCGCGGCGATGGTGGCCGGCACCACCTACGAGCCGGGCGCACCGCGCTGCGCGCACTGCGAGATGCCGATCGTGGACGTGACCACCAAGGTCGAGGGCGCCCGTCGGACGTTCTGCTGCAACAACTGCGCGATCGCGATGGCCGCGATGGACGGGAGCGCGCGCCCCGCTCGCTGAGCAGTCGCGTCAGCTGAGGACGCGAGAGAGGTGGCCCGATGTACGGACGCATCCTGGTCGGCGTCGACGGCAGCGAGACGTCCGATGTGGCGCTCGCGGAGGCGCTGAGGCTCGCGAAGGAGCAGCACGCCAAGCTCCGCCTCGTGCATGTCGCGGACATCATGCCGCCGGCCGGTCTTGAATCGACCCACATCGACTATGACCTGTTCCGGGACTCCGCGCTGAGGGCTGGGCGAGAATTCATGGATCGCGCGCAGTCGCTCGCGCGAAGGGCGGACCTCGAGCAGGATGCCGAGTCCGCCGTGATCGAGGCGCGGGCGCACGACATCAGCGACGGCATCGTTGGGGAGGCCGCGCGGTGGCGGGCCGACCTCCTCGTGATGGGGACCCACGGACGTGGCGGTCTCGAGCGTCTCCTCCTCGGCAGCGTCGCCGAGTCGGTGGCAAGGCATGCGCCGGTACCGGTCCTCCTGGTACGAGGCCCTGCCGCGAAGACGACATCGACGGCCGCTCAGACGCGCTCGCGCACGACCCGCGGCGCGGCAGCGAAGCCTCGCCAGTCCCCGCGTGGCGGGATGTGAGGTCCGCGCACCTCGTCCCGTGACGCCCTACGTCCCCGGAGGGCGAAGCGCCGATCGTTCGTTGAGAAGGACCTCGAGCAGGAAGTAGACGATGGTGAGCCGCAGCGCCACGTTCGCTGCCACACCGATCGACCTCATCTCAGGAGGCGGCTCGCCGAGACGGAACGAAAGACGCAAGGAGCACGGCGCCGAGGACGGCGCAGGCCGCCCCGTAGCCGAAGGTCGCGGCCGGACCCAGACGATCCCACAGCTGGCCACCGATGACGCTCGCAAGAAGGGCCGACAGTCCGACGGCCGCGCCGTACAGTCCGACACCCGACGCGCGAAGCTCCGCTGGGACGAGGTCGACCGCGAGCGCCTTGCCCACCGTGCGGAAGGCGCCCTGGTATATGCCGTACAGCGCGAAGAGCGTCGCGAGCGTCCATGCGCTGGACGCGATCGCGAAACCGGCATACGCGACGACGAAGAGCCCGAACGCGCCGAGCAACAGTCGCTTGCGGCCCCACCGATCCGAGAGCCCGCCGGCCGGATACGAGGCGAGGGCCGCGACGAGGTTATAGCCGGCGTAAATGAGGAGCGTCTGCTCGGCTGGAATACCGACGTCGGTCGCCTTCAGGATGATGAACGCCTTGCTTGAGTTGCCGATGCCGAACGCGCTTACGGCGAGCAGATAACGCCAGTAGCCACTCGGAAGCCCACGAACGCTGACGCGGCTCGCGGACCGTCGTGCCGCCTCCCTCGGCGCCTCCTCCACGAAGGTGACGAGGACGAAGGCGACCATCCCGGGCAGGAAGGCGACGAAGAAGATCACGCGAAGGTCGACCTGCAACACGTAGAGCAGGCCGGCCGCGGCGAGCGGTCCGAGGACCGCACCGAGGTTGTCGCCGAAACCCTCGAGGCCGAACGCGGCGCCGCGGCGACGCTCCTCGATCGAGTTCGCGATCAGCGCGTCGCGCGGCGCGGAACGGATGCCCGTGCCGAGTCGGTCCACGAACCGGCCGGCGAGGACCTGCGGCCATGCCGCGGCTACTCCGATCGTGGGCTTGGCCAGCGCCGCGAGCGCGTAGCCAAACAACGCGACCGGTTTGTTGCGCCCGAGGCGATCGGCCAGCCAGCCCGAGCCGCCCTGGATGATGTTCTGCGTCGCCTCGGCGATGCCTTCGACGACACCGACAACGCCAGCGGGCGCCCCGAGCCGCGTTGTGAGGAATAGCGGAAGGACCGGATAGAGCATCTCCGAGGAGATGTCAGCGAAAAGGCTCGTCATCGCGAGAAGGACGACCGGTCGTGGGAAGCTCGGCAGTCGCATCTTCGGCCGGCTGACCTCAGCTCACGTCAGCGGTCAGCCGACATCCATCTCGGCGAGCGCCGCCAGGTCGCGGTCGCCCCGTGCGCGCGCGTAGAGGCGCAGCGCGAGCGGTAGGACGAAGAAGAAGACCGCGACCGCGAGGATGGCGAGCGTGAGCGGACGCGTGAGGAGCGTGACGAGGTTGCCGTCGGTCATGATCATCGCGCGGCGGAAGTTGTTGTCGATGAGCGGCCCCAGGACGATGCCAAGGATCACCGGCGCGAGCGGGTAGTCGTAGCGGCGCATGAGGAATCCCGCCACACCGAGGACGAACACGACGGCGAGATCGGAGGCGCGCCGGTCGAGCGAATACACGCCGACGGCGGACACGACGAGGATGCCCGCGTACAGCAGCGGCTTGGGGATATCGAGGAGCTTCACCCAGATCCCGACGAGCGGAAGGTTCAGGACGAGCAGCGCGACGTTCGCGATGTAGAGGCTCGCGATCAGTCCCCACACGAGATCGGGGCGGCTGGCAAAGAGGAGCGGGCCTGGCTGCAATCCGTAGATCTGGAACGCGGCGAGCATCACGGCCGTGGTGCCCGAGCCCGGGATGCCGAGCCCGAGCAGGGGCACGAGCGCGCCGCCGGCGGACGCGTTGTTCGCGGCCTCGGGTCCGGCGACACCCTCGATCGCCCCCTTCCCGAAATCCGAGCGGTGCTTCGACACGCGACGCTCGATCGCGTACGAGATGAAGGACGCGATCGTGGCGCCGGCGCCCGGGAGAGCGCCGATGAAGAAGCCGATGCCCGAGCCGCGGAGCCACGCGGGGACCGAGCGGCGGAACTCCTGGCGCGTCATCATGATCGAGCCGCGCACCGTCTGCCGCTCCTCGGCTTGCTGCGAGCGCAGCGTCGCCGCGTACCAGAACACCTCGCCGACCGCGAACAGGCCGATCGCGCCGAGGACCACGTCGATCCCGTCCTCGAGCTCGCTGACGCCGAACGTGAGCCGCAGCTGCCCCGTCTGGTTGTCGGTCCCGACGAGACCGAGCGCGAGCCCAAAGAGCGTCGCGAACAGTGCCTTCGGCGCCGACGTGCCGGAGAGGCTCGTCACCGCCGAGAGCGCGACGATCATGATCGCGAAATACTCCGGCGGGCCGAGCTTCACGGCGAACTGCACGAGCGCGGCGGCGAGCAGCATGAGTCCGATCGTCGCGAGCGTGCCCGCGACGAAGGAGCCGATGGCGCTCGTGGCGAGCGCCGCGCCCGCGCGGCCCTTCTTCGCCATCTGGTAGCCGTCGATCGCCGTCACGACCGACGCCGACTCGCCCGGCGTGTTGACGAGGATCGACGTGGTCGAGCCGCCGTACATCGCGCCGTAATAGATGCCGCCGAACATGATGAAGGCCGGGACCGGGTCGAGCCCGAATGTGATCGGGAGCAGGAGCGAGATCGTGAGCGCCGGGCCGATCCCCGGGAGCACGCCGATGGCCGTGCCGAGGACCACGCCGATCCCCGCGTACAGGAGGTTCTGTGGCGTGAGCGCGGTGGCGAATCCGCCGAGGAGCGAGCCGAGGATCTCCACCTAAAAGGGCAGCGGTCCGTTCGGGAGCTGCACCGTGAGGAAGCCGACGAACAGCCAATAGATCGCGAGGACGAACACGAGCGACGCGATCGCGTCGCGGACGAGCGCGCCGCTTCCGAGGATGCGAGCCCCGACGATCAGGAATGCTGTGCCGGTGATGACGAACCCGAGCGGCACGAAGGCGGCGAGAAAGACGGCGGTCGCGACGGCCATCGCGGCGAGCGGTCGACCGTCGAGAGCCCCGAGCTCGAGAAGCTTGCCGCCGCGCATGGTGTCGAGCGCGAGCCAGGCCGCGCTCGCGAGCATGAGCACCCCGAGCACGACGGGGAAGACCGCGGGGCTGACGACCCCGAACCCGGGATCCGGGGTCGTCACGCCGCCGACGATCGTCGCGATCCCGATGGCCACGATGACGGCCACGCCGATCGCGTCGGGATGCGGTCGCGTCACTTCACGAGGCCGAGATCCGTCAACGTTGTCGTGAGACTTCGCTCTTCGGACGACACGAACGCGGAGAGGTTGTCGGTGGTGAAGTTGTCGAACCAGTCGTTCTTCGTCGCGAAGTCCTGCCAGGTCTTGCTGTCGTGGATCTTCTTCGCCAGCGCCTTCAGCTCCGTGAGGTCGGCCACCGGGATGTCCGACGGCGCCGCGAGGAGCCGCCAGTTCACGATCGTGATGTCCACACCCTGGCTCTTCAGCGTCGGGATGCTCTTCGCGTTCGCCAGCGGCTGCTCGGCGGAGACGGCGAGCGCCTTCATGTTGCCGCTGTCGATCTGTCCCTTGAACTCGCCGTAACCCGAGATGCCGACTTGGACCTGTCCACCGATGATCGCAGCGGCAGCCTCGCCGCCTCCGGCGAACGGTACGTAGCCCTTCCAGGTCTTGATGTCGCCGCCCGCGGTCTTCACGAGCAGCGCGGCGAGCTCGTGATCGATACCGCCGGCCGAACCGCCGGCGAACTTCACGCTGTTCGCGTCCTTCTTGAGCGCGTCAATGAGGTCCTTGATCGATTTGTACGGGGAATCCTTCGGCGTGACGATGACTTCGCTCTCGGCCATGAGCCGAGCGATCGGCGTGAGCTGCGAGACCTTCGCCTCCGTCTTCCCGGTGACCTGCGAGCCGATCGTGACACGGCCGACGACGATGAGCTTGCTCGAGTCGCCCTTGTTGTTCTTCAGCAGCTGGGCCATGCCGACCGTGCCGCCGGCGCCAGCGACGTTCGAGATCGTGACGTTCACGCTCACGAGCTTCTCTTCCGTGAGCGCGCGCCCGACGAGACGTGCGGTCGTGTCGAATCCGCCGCCCGTGGCGGCCGGCGCCATGATGTCGATCGGCTTCGTCGGGTACTTCGCGACCGATGCCGTGGCCGCGCCGGTCGGTGTGGGCTGTGCGCTACCTCCGCCGCAGGCCGTGGCGAGAAGTGCCGCTGCCGCGACGAGCGCGACGATGCGCGAGATCTGTCTCATGTTTTCGCCCTCCAGGTGAACGCCATAGTGCACGTAAGGGGCGCGGCGGCAAATCGCTATGTCGCTCGGCGACTTACTCCGCGATGACGTGGATGCGCTCGGGCTTCACCGCGACCGTCACCGGTCCATCGAAGTCGTCGGCCGCGCCCGGATCCGGCTGATCGACGATCCACTCGCGACCGTCGACGGTGACCCAGTACCGCATGAGGTCCCCAAGGAACGCGCGGCGCAAGACCACCGCCGGGAGGACCACGCCGTCCGGGTTCGCCGACGGCGGACGGAGCGCGAGCGCCTCCGGCCGTACGCACAGCTTCACCGCGCGGCCGCTCTCGAGCAGGAGGCCGGCGGGGCGGCGTACCGTGACGGCCCTCTCGCCGAACGCGACGACGACGTCGTCGTCGCCGCGCGCTTCGCGGACCGTCCCCGGCACGAGGTTCACCGCGCCGACGAAATCGGCGAGGAACGACGTGCGCGGGTGGTAGTAGATCTCCCACGGCGTGCCGGCCTGCTCGACCTTGCCTGCGTTCATCACCGCGATCCAGTCGGACAGCGACAGCGCCTCGTCCTGGTCGTGGGTGACGTAGACGAATGTCATCTTCAGCTGCTGCTGCAGCGCGCGGAGCTCGTACCGCAGCTGCACGCGCAGCTTCGCGTCCAGGTTCGAAAGGGGCTCGTCGAGCAGCAGGATCTCCGGTCTGAGGACGAGCGCGCGCGCGACGGCGACGCGCTGCTGTTGCCCACCCGATAGTTGATTTGGCCAACGGTCCCCGAGTTTTCCGAGGCCGACGAACTCGAGCGTCTCGTTCACTCGCCGCTCGCGCTCTTCCTTCGACACTTTCGCGACGCGCAGTCCGTAGCCCACGTTGTCGCGCACGGTCATGTGCGGGAAGAGCGCGTAGTCCTGGAACACCATCGCGGTGCCGCGTCGGTGCGCGGGAAGCTCGTTGATGCGCCGTGCGCCGAGGACAATGTCGCCGCGATCGGGATCGTAGAAACCGGCGATCATGCGGAGTGTCGTCGTCTTCCCGCAGCCCGACGGGCCGAGCAGCGTCGCGAATGCGCCGCGTGGGATCTCGAACGAGATGTCGTCCACGGCGATCGTCTCGCCGAACGTCTTCGTGACGTGTTCGAGGCTGAGGTGCACCGTTCCCTCGCCGCCGGCAGTTCGGTCTGGCCGTCTACGCACGGGCCGCTCCGAGCGCGACCCGCCCGCGCGCGAGCAATGCCATGACGCTGAGCGCGACTACGGCCATGCCGATGTCGGCGACGGTGAACGCCGTGGCGGCCCCGAAGTTGAGGTCGCTCACGAGCTGGTAGATGCGGATCGTCGCGACGGTCGATGCCGACGTGAACAGGAAGATGACGACCGAGAGCGTGGTCACGGCGCGGACGAACGTCGTGACGAAGCCGACGCGCAGCGACCCGCCGAGCATCGGGAGGAGGATGTCGCGGAATCCGCGGAGGCTCGACGCGCCGAGGCTCGTCGCGGCCTCGTCAAGCGACCTGTCGATCTGACGGAGACCCGCGACCGCGGCCTGATATCCGACCGGAATGTTCCAGAAGATCATCGCGATGATGATGAGGACGCCGCGGTCGAGCCAGTCGAGCCATGCCTCGTTGAACGCGGTCGCGTAGCCGATGCCGAAGAACAGACCCGGGATAGCCGCGGGCATGATGAGAAGGAGGTCGAGGATACGTGCGCCTCGGAAGGCCACGCGCTGCACCAGCCATCCCGCGACGATCGCGAACGCGGCGGAGAACGTGGCCGCGGCGAGGCCGAAGACCAGCGTGTTCTGCAGGGCCGTCCCGTTCGGTCCCGACGTGATGTACTCGAAGTGCTTCATGGTGAACGTGAAGTTCGTCGGGAAGGTCAGCGTGAACGCGCCGACGACCAGCGAGCCGTACACGGTCAGGATGACGGCCGACAGCGCGAGGCAGGCGGCGAAGCAGGCCCACTTGAGTCGCGCGGGTACGGGCGGCCGCGGCATCGACGAGGCCCGGCCGCTTACGGTGACAAACGATC
>WNGB01009163.1_pt1 | contig 13933 bp, 15 predicted proteins | sample 5400681 | NCBI WGS metagenome assembly WNGB01 (sample SAMN13153367, study PRJNA577476) | soil metagenome | isolation source: 115 cm soil or saprolite under grassland replicate 2 | place: USA:California | collected 2016-06-15 | reverse complement strand
CAGGTGGGGAGGTGGGGAGGACAGATACAGTCGCGCGATTCACGGACGAAGAACTGCTTCGTGATCCGGTCCTCGAGCGAGTGGAATGAGATGACCGCGAGACGGCCGCCAGGACGAAGTACGCGAACGGCGGCCTCGAGGCCCTGCTGAAGATTCTCGAGCTCGCGGTTGACGGCGATCCGCAGCGCCTGGAACACGCGCGTCGCGGGGTCGATCCCGCGCCGGCGCTGCGTCTTCACTCCGGCGACGAACCGGCCGAGATCGTCGGCGGCGAGGAATGGCTCACGCGTCCGACGCCGCGCGATCGCGGCGGCGATGCGACCCGCCTCGGTCTCCTCGCCGAGCTCGCCGAACGCGCGGCGCAGCTCGCGCTCGTCCCAGCTGTTCACGATGTCGGCCGCCGTGACGCTGAGGTCCGGGTCGGCGCGCATGTCCAGCGGGCCTGGGGCGCGAAAGCTGAAGCCTCGCCGCTCGTCCGCGAGCTGGAGCGAGGAGAGACCGAGGTCGAGGAGGACGCCGTCGAGCGGCGCGAGGCCGTGACCCGTGGCCACGGCGTCGAGAAGCGCGAAGTTGGAGCGGACGAGAACTGCGCGCGCGCCGAAACGTGCGAGAACACGGCGGGCCTCGGCGAGCGCCGCGGGGTCGACGTCCAGGCCGATGAGCCTCCCGCTCGGAGCGGTGCGCTCGAGGATGGCCTCGGCGTGACCACCCGCGCCGACGGTGCCGTCGAGAAAGCACCCACCTTCGCGGGGATCAAGCTGGGCGAGTACTTCGGCCAAGAGAACCGGCTCATGACGACGCCACCGGGGGGCTCCGCCCCCCGAGGACCCCCCAGGTGATCGAGCACCATCCTCAGATCCCGAGGTCCGCGAGATCGGCCGCGATCTCGCTCTGGACGCGCGCGAGATTGCTTCGCCAGCGTCCCGGCTCCCAGACCTCGAGGTGGTCGGAATTCCCGATGACGACGGCTTGATCTTTGAGTCCGGCGTAGTCGCGGAGGTGCGCGGGGATGGTGAGACGCCCTTGCGCGTCCGGGTCCGCTTCATGTGCTCCTGCAAGGATGAAGTGCCGGAACCGGGTCGCCTTGGGATCGGTGCGTGGCCGCCGCGTGATATCGGTGTTCAGCGCCACCCACTCGGACTCCGGGAACACCGCGAGGCACTCCCCACCGCTCACCCAACGCGTCACGACCGCTCCTTCTTTGAAGCGCAGACGGAACTTCGCCGGGATGGCGAGGCGTCCCTTGTCGTCGAGCGCATGGGCGAACTCGCCTGCGAAGAAACCTTCCAACTACCCTTCTCGTCTCGGGGGAGGATGCCCCACCCTTCCCCACTACTCACCACGCCGTGGGCATTCTCCACCACTGGGGCGCTCTGTCAATAGCCGAATGTGATCAGCGACACGGCTGAGACCCGAAAGAGAGCGCGCGCGAAACGGCGGACCGAGGATGAGATGCGAAGAGACGCTGGACGATCGGGCGATCCGGCAAGCAGCGGGCGCGTCGCGAACGAGAGTTGAGCCCGCGGGAAGCCGCTGCCCGGCCCGTAGCTCGGCCGCTACGCCGGCGACGGCCTCCACAGGTCGATCTCGGCGAGGCCGTGCACGCCGAGAATCTGCGAGATCTCACCACTGTGATACGCGTCGTGGGTGAGGAGCCGCACCAGCACCGACTGCCGGGTGTGCATCTGAGTCTTCCCGGCGATCTCCCGGGTGAACACGTCGCCCAGCATCGAGCGCGTCCAGTGCTCGAGACATCGCTCGACGATCTGCCACGACGACGCGAGCGCCCCGACGAGCTCCGTCGCGCCGCGCGGCGTGCTCTCGTCGTCCTCCCAGCCAACGCCGCTGAGCGGATCGGTGAACGGCGTGTCCTCCGCGCCGCTCTCCTTGAACACCCCACAGAGCCAATAGACCCGCGCGCCGGCGGTATGGCCGGCGATCGCCCAGATCGGCCACTTGTCGGGCGCGGCCCGCAGCTTCAGCTGGTCGTCCGACAGGGAGCGGACCGCGTCGACGAGGCGAGCGTTGTGCTTTCGCCAGCCGTCGTAGAAGACGGCGACGCTCTCGTCTCTCATCGCGTCAGGTCGGCCGCACCCGCTCGACGACGTCTTCGAGCGCGTCGCGCGCGCGCTCCAGCGGCCCCGGCGGTCTCACGCCATCATGCGCCCCGAACCACTCCAGCACGGAGGCTCCCCAGGTGAAGCCACCGCCGAAGGCGACCAGGAGCACCTTGTCTCCGCGGCGCAGGCGTCCGGTCGATTCGGCCTCACAGATCGCGATCGGGATCGAGGCCGCCGAGGTGTTGCCGTAGCGCTGGATGTTCACGAACACGCGCTCCATCGGGAAATGAAGGCGCTTCGCCACCTGCTCGATGATCCGGATGTTCGCCTGGTGCGGGACCATCAGCGCGATGTCGTCGAGACCCAGCCCGGCCTCGGCCAAGGCCTCTTCCGCCGCGTCTGCCATCGACTTCACCGCGAGCTTGAACACATCACCGCCTTGCATCGTGATGAGGTGCTGTCCACGGTCGAGCGTGTCCTGGCTGGCCGGGATGCGCGCGCCGCCGGCCGGGATCATGAGCTTGTCACCCTGCGATCCATCGCTGTGCAGGATCACCGACTCGACGCCGACGGATGCGTTGCTCGCTTCGAGCACCACCGCACCGGCGCCGTCGCCGAACAGCACGCAGGTCGTCCGGTCCTTCCAGTTGAGGAATCGCGAGAGCGTCTCCGCACCGATGACGAGGGCGTTCTGGATCCCACCCGACACGATCATGCCGCGCGCGACCGCGAGCGCCGAGACGAAGCTCGTGCAGGCGGCCTCGATATCGAACGCGCCCGCCTTCGTCGCGCCCAGCTCGTTCTGGACCATGCACGCCGTGGCCGGGAAGACATAGTCCGGCGAACACGTGCCCACGATGATCATCTGCACGTCTTGTGGTCGCAGCCGCGCGCGGTCGAGCGCGCTGCGTGCGGCGCGGGTCGACATCGACGAGGTGGTCTCGCCGTCGGATGCGATCCGCCGCTCGCGGATGCCGGTGCGCGACGCGATCCACTCGTCCGACGTGTCGACGATCCGCTCCAGCTCGGCGTTGGTCATGACGCGCGAAGGCGCGTAGAACCCCCATCCGGTGATGACCGCGTTCTTCGCCACTTCCTAGGTCTCGGTCGAGCCGACGACCTTCCCTTTTCCGGCGAATAGCGCGCGAACGTCGCCCTCGAACTGCTCGAGGAACTCGTGAGCGTCGATCACCTCATCGAGCGAGACCGGTGGCTTCCTCGCGTGCACCGGGCGCTCCTTGAGCGACGCGAGAGACGGGCGTTCGCGATCGACGTACACCAAGAGCTTGATCGCGGTCTTGCATTGCCAGCAGGTGACGCGGACGATCCAAGCCGCTTCGAGCCTGCCGAGAAGGCGGATCTCGGAGCGCGCGTGGTTGCCGCCGCAGACCTTGCAGTCGTAATCCTTCGCCTGCTCGCGGAGGCGCCGGAGGATGTTCATCTTCGATCGAGCATAGCCGAGGGAGTCGGCGCGAGGCCGAGCCGCCACGCCAGGAACGAATACTGGTCCGCAAGATCGTCTACCTGTTTGTCGAGCGGCTTGCCGATGCCATGACCGGCGTCACGATCCACACGGAGAAGGACCGTGGCGCCGGGATCCTCGGCGGACTGCGCCTGCAGCAGCGCGGCCATCTTTCGGGCGTGCATCGGATCCACGCGGCTGTCACCCTCGGCCGTCGTGAACAGGACCGCCGGGTAGCGGACGCCGTCGCGAACGTTGTGATACGGCGAATACGCGCGGAGCCAGCGGTACTGCTCGGGATCCTCGGCGCTGCCGTATTCGGCGATCCACAGCCGCGCGATGAGGAAGTTCTGATAGCGCAGCATGTCGAGAAGCGGCACGGCGCAATACACCGCCCCGAAAAGCTCGGGACGCTGAGTGAGCGCCACACCGGTCAGGAGACCGCCATTCGACCCGCCCGCGACTCCGATGCGCGCGGGTTTCGTCCATCGCCGGGCGACAAGGGCCTCCGCGGCGGCATGGAAGTCGTCGAAGACGTTCTGCTTTCGCTCGAGCATGCCGCCCTGGTGCCACGGCTCGCCGTACTCGCCGCCGCCGCGCAGGTTCGGATACGCGAAGAGTCCTCCGGCCTCGACCCATGCCGCGGCGCCGGCGATGTACTGCGGCGTGCGCGAGATGTTGAATCCGCCGTAGCCGTTCACCACGGTCGGCACCGCGCCGTTCGGTGTGACGTCGCGACGGTGCACCAGGAACATCGAGACGTCGGTCCCGTCCTTCGACGCGTACGTGGTCTGCTCGACGGTGATGGTGTCGGCGTCGAGCCCCTCCGGCGTCGGAAGGCGCACGAGCTCGCGCACGCCGCCGTCCCGCGCATCCGCCGCGAACGCGATGGGGGGCACCGTGAAGGACTGATACATGAAGCCGACGAGATCTCCAGCATGATCGCCGCTGACGAGCTCGACCGTGCCGAGCCCGGGCAGCCCGACGCTGCGGTCGTGTCGGCCATCCTTCGTCCAGAGGTCCACGCGCGACGTGGCGCGCTCGAGCGTCACGACGGCCACAAGGTCGCGCGTCAGATGAAAGGCCCCGAGGGCGTGCTCGGTCTCCGGCACGACGGTGCGCCAACGCACGCGTTCGGGACTCTGGAACTCCGCGCGCGCGATTCGGTAGTTCGGCGCTTCGAGATTCGTCCTGAGCCAGATGGCGTCATCACGCGGGAAACCCTCGGTGATCCCCGGCTCGCCCTCGGTCACGACACGGATGCCGCGCTCGGGCGCGCGACGGTCGAGGAGGTACAGGTCGCTGCGCGTCCACCCCTTGAACGCGTGGAACAGGACCCACCGGCCGTCGGGCGACGTCCGCGCCCACACGATGTCCTCCTTCGGCCGGCCCTCGCCGAAGACGGTCTCGTCGCGCGCCGGATCGTCCCCGAGCCGGTGAAAACGCACGCGCCGGTGGTAGTGCTCGTCGCCGGCCGCGACCGAGCCCGGCGCGGGATTCGCGGAGTAGTAAAAGCCGTCGCCCGCCCAGGCCACCGTCGATCGCTGCGTGTACGGGATCCGCTCGGAAAGCTGGCGGCCCGTGGCGACCTCAATCACGTGCAGCGTCGACATCTCGTCGCCGCCACGCGAGAGCCCGTAGGAGACGTACCGCGCGTCAGGCGATGGGAAGTACCAGTCGATGGTGACAAGTCCCGTCGCATCGAGACCGTTCGGATCGATGAGCGCGCGATCATCCGCGTCGACGCTCTCGCGGACGTAGAGGATCGACTGCCGCTGCGATCCGCCGCGGCGCGTGTGGAAGATGCGGCCGTTGATCGGGCGCGGCGTGTCCAGGAGTCCTACGGACAGAAGCTCGCGTAGGCGGTCGGCGAGATGACGCCGATGCGGCAGCCCGTCCAGAACGGCCCGCGTGCGCGCGTTCTGCGCATCCGTCCAGGACCGCGTGCGTTCGCTCTCGGTGTTCTCGAGCCAGCGGTACGGGTCGACGATCGGCTCGCCGTGCCAGATGTCCGTGATGTCTTCGCGCGGAGTGATCGGCGCAGGCGGAAGCGACATCGACTACGAGGTTAGCGTGCGAACAACGGCGCTGCCCCGCGGAAGGCGGGCAGCGGATGGTGCGGGTGCGCGGCTACGCCGGCCGGTGTTCGCGGCGTCCGATCGGGATCTTCGCACTGCTCATCGCGGCGAGCACGGTTAGCAAGCGCGTGCGTCGGGCGGAGTGGATTCGGCGCATCATGCCTCCGTGTTCGACATCTCGTGGCTGTTCTGGCTCTTCTTTGCCGCGCAGTTCTTCATTCCGCTACTGCAGAAGCGGATGCTCGAAGCGCGACGTCAGGCAGCGATCCGCGCCATCGAGCAGTCGCGGCACTCGCGTCTCATCACGATGATCCATCGCCAGGAGACGATGAGCTTCCTCGGTTTCCCGATCGCGCGGTACATCGATATCGAGGACTCCGAGGACGTGCTTCGAGCGATCCGGTTCACGCCTCCCGACATGCCGATCGATCTCGTGCTGCACACACCAGGGGGTCTGGTACTCGCGTCGGAGCAGATCGCGTTCGCGCTCAAGCGTCGTGAGGGCAAGGTAACGGTCTTCGTTCCCCACTACGCGATGTCGGGCGGCACGCTCGTCGCGCTTGCGGCCGACGAGATCGTCATGGATCCGAACGCGGTCCTCGGACCCGTCGACCCGCAGCTGGGCACCGCTCAGTCGTCGTTCGCCGCAGCCTCGGTGCTCAAGGCGCTCGCTCAGCCCAATCCGAACCGCGACGACACGACGCTGATCCTCGGCGACCTCGCGGAGAAGGCGCTCCGCCAGGTGCACGAGACCGCGCGTAAGCTCCTGCTGGAGCACCACGCCGAGGCCGACGCCGAGCGCATCGCGACCGCGCTCGCCGGGGGGCAGTGGACGCACGATTACCCGCTCGACGTCGACGAGCTCCGCGAGCTCGGGATCGAGGTCGGCACCGACTGTCCCAAGGCGGTGTACGACCTCATGGACCTCTATCCGCAGTCGAGCCAGCGGCGCCCGGGCGTCGAGTTCATCCCGATCCCCTACCCGCAGCGCCCACCGGAGCCGAGCAAGACCGAGCGCTAGCCGGGTGCGGGCACGTCTTTGAGGAAATCGATGCTCCCCACCCAGGGTCGATACCCCATCGTCTCGTTGATGTGCAGGATCGGATCGCAGCGTCGTCGAGCGTCGCGTCGCGGAACTCGAGCTCGGCCACTAGCCGCTGCGCTTCAGGCGGCCGGTCCGCTTCGCGTAGCGCTCGACCTCGACGAAAAGCCGCAGTCCGAGCGGGACCGAAAGCACGCCGACGACGAGCGCGGGCCACACTTCCGGCCACAGCGTGCTGAGATCGGCGCCATCGAGGAGCGCCGCGCGCATGCCGCGGATCACGTAAGTCGCGGGCGAAATCGTCGACAGCGCCTGCATCCAATTCGGCAGCACCTCGACCGGGTAGTAGACGCCCGAGACCAGCAGCACGACAGCCTGGACGATGTAGGCCATCTGAAGGCCCTTCTCCGTCCAGAGCAGCGGGAACGACGCCGAGGCGATGCCGAGGCCGATGAACGCCATCGCGCCGACAGCGAGGAGCACGATTGCGGAGAGCGCGTTGGCATGCGAGAGGTCGACGGGCACGAAGAGCGTGACCGCGCCGAGGATCGCGATGCTGAATGCGGTCGCGCGCACGAGCGTCGCGCCGCACATGCCGATGAGGTGCGTGAACCGTGGGACGGGCGACATGAACGTGTACTCGATCGTTCCCTCCCAGCGCTCCCACGCGATGACCTCGCCGATGTTCTCGAAGATGATCCCGAGGAATCGCCAGGCGATGGTCCCGACGAGCAGGTACAGGACGAACCGCGACACGGCCGCGGTATCCACCTGGCCGCCGCTGATCGCCGGCACCGCGAGACCGATGTAGGCGACCGAGAGGGACGTCACGATGCCGTAGACGAGCCACACCAGCTCCCATGCCCAGTAGCGCTTCGAGAGCGCGATCTCGCGCTCGACGAAGGCGTAGGCGAGTCCGAGCTGGCCGCCCATCTGCGTCATCACTTCGCTTTGTCCTCGGCCGCCGCATCGGCCTCGTCCAGCCGCCGGCCGGTCACCGACATGAAGACGTCTTCGAGCGCCGTGGCGCCGTGTCGCGCTCGGAGCTCGTCGGCCGTGCCTTCGGCGACCAGCCGTCCGTCATGCAGGATGCCGATGCGGTCGGAGAGACGCTCGGCCTCGTCGAGGTCGTGCGTGGTGAGCACGATGGTCGCGTCGTGCTCGTCGCGAAGGTCTCGCACGAACGTCTGCACCTCGCGCTTGCTGCGGATGTCGAGGCCGGTCGTCGGCTCGTCGAGGAGCAGCAGCGTCGGCGCGGTCAGGAACGCACGCGCGATCGCGACCTTCTGCTGCATGCCTCGCGAGAGCTTCTCGAGCGGCTCGTTGACGCGATCCAGGTCGACGCCCAGACGGCGCAGGATCGTCAGCGCTTTCGACCGGGACTCGTTGGGCGCGACGCCATAGAGGCGACCGGCGTAGACGAGGTTCTCCATCGCCGAGAGCTTCTTGAAGAACGACGCCTCGACCGACACGCGGTTGATCAGCCGCTTCACGGCATCTTCCTCCTCGCGGATGTCGAGACCGAACACCCGGACCTGGCCCGCGTCCGGCGTGAGGAGCGTCGAGAACATGCGGATGAGCGTCGACTTCCCGGAGCCGTTGGCGCCGAGCAGGCCGTAGATCTCGCCGCGGACGACGCGGAGCGAGACGTTGTCGACCGCGCGACGGACACCCTCGCGGGAGGATTTGAAGGTCTTGGTGACCGCCTCGGCCACAAGCGCGTCGCGGCCAGGCCTTCGTATCGCTTCTGGTCTAGTCGCTGTCAGCGTGGCCACTTCGTTCTCCCGTCGTTTCTTAGGAACCAAAAGACCGTGGGTCCTGGCGGATGCCCACGGTCCGAAGGTCACGAAGTGGGAGTCGGGTCCCTAGACCATTCGGAGAGTGGGCAGGCTCCGGCGAGGCGTTGCCCCGACGGCACCAGAACGCGCATTTGCGATGAAGTGCACTGCGCCACTTCCTTTCAGCGAGTCACGCGTGAGCGTGCGAGTGCGCACGATACAAGCGAGCGTGGTCGTCGTCAACGGGAACATGAGCGCACGGAAACAACGGGCGAGGGTTTCCCTCGCCCGTTTGTCTTAGTGCAGCGCTAGAGCGCCACTCGTCGGCCGCTGAGCAGTTGCAGGATGAGGACGACGAGCGCGAGCACGAGCAGGATGTGGATGAGCGAACCGACCGTCGGCAGTGCTACGACGCCGAGCAGCCAGAGAACGAGAAGGACCAGAACGATGGTCCACAGCATTGCCCGCACCTCCTTTGCCCGCTGTGCTCGCAAGGTCCGTGCCATGGGCGATGCGGCGCTCGCTCGCTCGCGCTCGTAGGCTCGTTGCCGGTGCGATACATCGGATCTCCGCTCCACGCGTTGGGTGTCTTCATCGCCGCGGGACTGCTCCTCGTTCTCGCGATCGACATCTCGATCCGTGTGGAACTCCTTGGCCATCTCTACGCGGACGCGGCGAGTGCACCCACGGCGCCGCTTGCGCTGATCCTGGGTGCGGAGGTCTATGCCGACGGCAGTCCCAGCCCGGCGCTCAGCAGTCGCCTCGATGTCGGGATAGAGCTGCTGCGGCTCGGGCGCGTACGCACGCTGCTCATGAGCGGCGGCAACGGCACGTTCGAGATCGGCGCGATGCGCGCGTATGCGATCGCGCACGGCGTAGCGGCCGACACGATCCTCCTCGACGCGAGCGGCGAGCGCACGTTCGCGAGCTGCATGCAGGCCCGCGACACGTTCGTCACGCATCGGATCATCGTGGTGAGCCAGGAGGAGCACATGGCGCGTGCCGTGTACACCTGCCGCCGCGTCGGCATCGATGCCGACGGCGTCGTCGCTCCCGAGTTCACCGGCGACCGCGCCCTCGTGTATCAGGTGCGCGAACGCTTCGCGCTGCTGTTCGCCTGGCTCGAGGTCAACGTTCGCGCGCTCGCCGGCCGTGCCTAGGGACGCGAACGCCCCTCAGCCGAGACCGAGGGGCGTTCCAGCGGAGGACGGACGTTCCATTACTGCCTGGTGAGCTGACCTCGGATGACGCCGCCAGGGTTCAGCGTGGAGTGCCAGTTCATGTAGTAGTTCGCGGGGCTGGCGATGATGTCGGCCGCCAGGGCCGGGTCGACGGTGGGCTGGGTCTTGTTGATCTTGCCCGCGCCGCCGGTGAGCGTGAGCTCTCCGGCCGCGAGGCCGGAATTCACCACGACACTGCCATTCTTGCCGGCGACTTCCTTGTGGATGTGCCCGATGTTGATCGCGGTGCCGGCGGGGCAGCCGGTGACATCGGTCTCGAACAGTGCGTTCGCGGCCGTGATGGTCCCGCTCGCGTCCTTGGTGATGCTCAGCGTGAACGTGCCCTTGCCGGAGCACGTGGCCTCGGCGTTGGCGATGGCGGGGACCTCATTCGAGGTCTTGAGGTCGGCGAGGAACACGAATTTGTTCTGTGGGGTCGGGGTCGGCGTCGGTGTGGCCGGGACGGTAGGAGACGGCGTGGTAAGGGTGGGGGTAGCTGCACTTCCGCAGGCGCTCAGGACGAGCACCCCGGCGGCGAGCCCCGTAAGCAGACGCATGGACACCTCCTCGTGTACGGACCTAATACGGCCTCCGGGGGATTCTGGATGCACACCCTTCAGCGCACCAGCCTGAAGCCCGCGGATGAAGGAGCGCCGTGAGCGCACGAAAGAGGAGGTTCCCGAGCAGGCCATAAGCCGGATCCCGTCGTGGACGGTCATCTCTCTGGGACGGAGGTCACCCTCCGCCTCTAGCGGCGTACCCGGGGACGGCGCGGGCCACGCCATCGTCCCCTTACATCGCCTTGCTCCGGGAAGAGCTTGCCTCGTTTCACCCGCTTGCGCGGTTCGTCACTGTGGCGCTGGTCCTCGCCTCGCGGCGGACGGGCGTTACCCGCTTCCCTGCCCTGTGGAGTCCGGACTTTCCTCGACGGCTTTCGCCGCCGCGACCGTCTGGCCTGCTCGGACCACCATTCTAACGGCGTGGAGCCTCGTGAAGAAGCGCATCGAGGCGCTTCGCGGCGCGCACCAGCCCGTCGTCCACCGGTCGCGCCATCTCCGCGACGTAAAGCTCGATGACCGCGTCCGCGGCACCCGCTTGGCTGCCCGCGCGCAGTTCCGCCGCGAGACGAACGGCATCGAGCAGCCCGCAACCGACATGCGCCGCCGACCAGCGCACCAGCACGACACCGCGGTCGCTGCGCCGAGCGCGCTCGCAGGTGAGATCGCCATGTACGAGCGCGACCGGGCACGCCGCCAGCTCGCGCGCGGCCTCCTCCGCATTCGCGTCGCCGCCTTCCTGGCGCACGACATCCCGGGGCGTGCGCACCGGCACCCTCAGCGCCCGTAGCGCCGGAGCGTCAGCCGCGACGGCGCGCTCGATCGCGATCTTCGCTCGGACGACGTCGGCCGCACTCCCGTCACAGGCGCTCGGCGCCTCGCTCAGATCCTCCAGCAGCAGCCACGGACCCAGCGCCGTGTGAGCCGGCGGGATCCCGCGCGAATGCACGCGCGGGACGTGGTCGGTCTTTCGGGCGAGGAACGGCAGGAGCTGCGCCTCGACGGCGACCCCCTTCGCGCTGCGCTCGAACAGCGCCGTCGTCATGCGACCGTCGCGTGTGAAATGCAGCCGCTTGCGCTCGATCCCATCCTCCGTCGCGAGCCCCTCGACCCGTACGTTCCGGACATCGCCGCCGACGCTTCGCGCGATGAGCGACCCGAGCGGATCCTCTTCGTCGGTCAACGGGCCTCGTCGATCGCGCGGTTGGCGAGAAGGTCCGCGATCGCGTTCTGGTCGCGGGGGATATGCCGGATGCGCTTCTTCGGGAATTGGGCGAAGAGCTCCCGGGCACGGATCGCGAGCGGGATGAGCTTGGCGTCCCGCACGCGCCACTTCCCGTTCATCTGCTCGACCACGAGCTTCGAATCCATGCGGACCTCGAGCTCCTCGACGTCATGTCGTCGCGCTTCCTCGAGACCGATGATGAGCGCGGTGTACTCGGCCACGTTGTTCGTGCCGTGGCCCAGGTGCTTCATCGCTTCCGCGACAACATGTCCCTCTTCGTTCACGAGCGCCGCGCCCGAACCCGCGGGGCCGGGATTGCCACGACAGGCACCGTCGGCGTAGAGCACGGCCCGCTTCACGCCTGGAAGAACTCGGCCAGACGCGATAGGTCGACATTGCCTCCGGACACGATCGCGACGACGTTCTCGCGCGCTCTGGGGACGACGCGGCCGGTCAGGAGCGCGCCGACCGCCGCCGCGCCCGCGGGCTCTGCGACGAGACGGGCGCGCGACGCGAGGAAGCGCACGCCCTCCACGATCGCCTCGTCCGGGATGACGACGACATCCTCGACGTGGCGGCGGATGATCTCGAGGGTCCGCACCCCCGCGATGGGCGCCGCGAGGCCGTCGGCCACCGTCTGGACGCGCTCCATCGGGACGGGCTCGCCGGCATCGAGCGCCCGGCGCACGGCGTTCGCACCCTCCGGCTCGACGCCGATCACACGCGCTCGTGGGCGCTTGGCCGCTACCGCGACGGCGATGCCCGAGATGAGCCCGCCGCCACCGACGCCCACGACGAACAGGTCCGCGTCGGGCAGATCATCCAGCACCTCGAGCGCGCACGTCCCGTGACCCGCGATCATCCCGTCGTCGTCGTACGGGTGAAGGAAGTAGGAGCCTTGGCGCTCCTGTATCTCCTTGACCAGCGTGCGGAGACCCAACATGTCAGGGGCGAACGCGATCTCGGCGCCGTAGCCCCGCGTGGCTTCGACCTTCGTCGTGGGCGCGGATTGCGGCATCGCGACCGTCACCTTCGCCCTCACCGCGCGGCCGGCGTAGGCGATCGCCTGCGCGGCGTTGCCGGCGCTCATCGTCACGATGCCGTTCGCGCGCTGAGCCTCGGTCAGACCGAGGATCGCGTTGACGGCGCCGCGCGGCTTGAACGATCCGGTCCGCTGGAGGTTCTCGGCCTTCAGAAAGGCCCGGGCGCCGATGCGCTCGCCGAGCGAGCGGCTCGTGAGCAGTGGCGTCCGGGTGATGTGCGTGGCCACGAGAGCGCGGGCGCGCTCGACATCCGCGAGGGAGACGGTCAGGACACCCTCCTGAGGCGTTGGCCCGCCCCCGGTTTTCGGTGGGCCCGCTTGGATTCGAACCAAGGACCAGCAGATTATGAGTCCGCCGCTCTACCCCTGAGCTACGGGCCCTAGGAGTGCCGCCGTGCGAGCTTGCTCGCACAGGCGGCCGACGACGGCCCCAGTGCGCCGAGCGCCAAGGTCCGCCACAGCGATGGTATGGCGACGGGCGGGAGGCGCACGTGCCCTACCGTCGGCCGGCGACCGCTGGCCGACAAGAGGCCGCCCAATTGTCGTGGTGCCAGGGGCGCATTATCTGCCCGACAGCGAGCCGGGACGGCGCCGGCCGCCGGTCTCAGGGAGGAAGTGGGTCATGTCATTCGTCCAAGGTGTCATCTCACCAAAGCTCGTCGATCGTGTGAGGGCGATCCTCTTGCGTCCGAAGGAAGAGTGGCTCGTCATCGACAAGGAGCAGACGGATGTCGCGACCCTCTACCGCACCTACGTGATCCCGCTCGCGGCGCTCGGTCCGCTGGCAAACGCCATTGGAGGCGCGCTGTTCGGCACGAGCCTTCCGGGCCTGGGCGCAGTCCGCGTGCCGATCACGAACGCCATCGTCGGCGCGCTCGTCGCCTTCGCATTGGCGCTGGTCGGGGTGTACGTCGTGGCTCAGGTGATCGACAATCTCGCCCCTCGGTACTCCGGAACGCGCAACCTGACCCAGGCCTTCAAGGTCGCCGCCTACTCGAGCACGGCGCAGTGGGTGGCCGGGGTCTTCGCCCTGATCCCCGCTCTCAGCCCGCTCTCGATCGTGGGCCTCTACAGCCTGTACCTGCTGTACCTGGGGTTGCCGGCGCTCATGAAGGTCCCGCAGGAGAAGGCGACGGCCTATACGGTGGCCGTTGTCGTCGTCGCGCTCCTGGTCTTCATCGTGATCGGCGCGGTCACCGGGATCGTTCTCGGCACCGCCGCGTTCGTGACGCTGTGAATGTCGAGCTCAGGCCGCCGCTAACGGCCGGGTAGCGCCGGGAAGCGAGCCGGCCCCCGAACCGGTTTCCGCCGTCTGTACGTTGTCGTTGCAGAGTCGGGCTATGCTAGGTCGGGCGCCGCGAGGGGAGTCACGTGCACCGCTTCCGCACGTGCGCGTCGTTCCGGGGACGGAAACGACGGGAGGAAGCGCGTGGGAACGGTCATCGCGGTCGCGAACCAAAAGGGTGGCG
>WNGB01009664.1_pt1 | contig 13940 bp, 15 predicted proteins | sample 5400681 | NCBI WGS metagenome assembly WNGB01 (sample SAMN13153367, study PRJNA577476) | soil metagenome | isolation source: 115 cm soil or saprolite under grassland replicate 2 | place: USA:California | collected 2016-06-15 | reverse complement strand
TCGAGAAGACGCGCGAGTTCAAGGGCCGGTATCACGTCCTCTGGGGGGCTCTCCCGCCCTTGAAAGGCATCGGCCCTGACGAGATCGACGTGGCTGGGCTCCTGCGGCGCGCCACGTCCGACGTGAAGGAAGTCATTCTCGCGACGAACCCGAACGTCGAAGGTGAGGCCACGGCCCTCTACCTCGCCAGGAGGCTCAAGCCCACGGGCATCAAGGTCAGCCGGATCGCCTTCGGCCTGCCTGTGGGCGGCGACATCGAATACGCGGACGAGGTGACCATGGCCCGCTCTCTGGAAAACCGGCGGGAGCTCTGAGCTGTTGTAGAATAAGTGCCAACAGGAGAAACAGTTAAATCCATGACATCGCCGGACCTCGTCCTGTACGACGAGGAGTTCCAGAAGATCAAGGAGACCCTGCAGCGGCTCCGCCTGGACGCGAACGCGAACGTCGTGTTCCTGGTGGACAAGAACGGCCAGCAGATCGCCGCCGTGGGAGACCTCCAGACGCTCGACACGACCTCGCTCGCGTCGCTGACGGCCGGCAACGTCGCCGCGACCGACGGTCTGGCCCGGCTCATCGGCGAGAAGGAGTTTTCCATCCTCTTCCACGAGGGGGAAAAGGACAACATTCACATCTCGATCGTCGCGCAGCGCGTCATCCTCGTCGTCATCTTCGACGAGCGCTCGTCGCTGGGGCTGGTTCGCCTGCGGGTGCGGCGGGCCACGGCCGAGATCGAGAAGATCTTCGAAGACATCGCCCTCAAGGCCGAGCGGGAGAAAACAACCATTCGGGCGGCGGACTACGAGTCCCCCTTCGCCGAGATCACGGACGAAGACATCGACCGCCTGTTCTCGGAGTGACCCTGTCGGACACGACCGATTGATCCGCTGAGACCATGACATTCATCAACTACGCGGCCCGCGAGATCAACTGCAAGATCGTCTATTACGGCCCCGGTCTCTGCGGCAAGACCACCAACCTCCAGTACATCTACGACCGGACGAACCCCTCGGCCAAGGGCAAGCTCATTTCGCTCGCGACCGAGACCGACCGGACGCTCTTCTTCGACTTCCTGCCTCTCGACCTGGGAACGGTCAAAGGCTTCAAGACCCGTTTCCACCTCTACACGGTCCCGGGTCAGGTCTTCTACGACGCCTCGCGGAAGCTGATCTTGAAGGGCGTGGACGGCGTCGTCTTCGTGGCCGACTCGCAGGAGGCCCGTATGGAGGCCAACGCGGAGTCGATCCGCAATCTGGACAAGAACCTCAAGGAGCAAGGCTACGAGATCTCGGCGATCCCTTACGTCCTCCAGTTCAACAAGCGCGACCTGCCCACGGCCGTGGCCACGGACGGGATGTACCGCAACCTCAACATCAAGGGCGAGCCCACCTTCGAGGCCACCGCCACGACCGGAATGGGCGTGTTCGACACCCTCAAAGCGGTGGCTCGGCTCGTGTTGATGGATCTGAAGAAGAAGTAGAGCGTCGCACGGAGACCATCAGGACCCTTCAAAGCACTCGCGTCCCTTAAGGCAGTACTCCGGCAAGGCGAGATCGCCGTCCGGACCGTCCGGGCGCATGGTCTTCAAGCACCAGAACTGCTGAGTCGAGCCAGAGCGGGAGATGTCGCGCTCGACGTAGGAGTCGGGCACGTACATCGTCTTCGTGCGCAGGTGCCGGCAGAGAAAGGGATCCGGAGCGCGCGAGCCGTCGACGATGGGCCCGGCGGTCCGCGGCTTGTCCTCGCCCTCAGCCATCCCCGGTCGGTCCCGCTAGGCGAGCGCGGTGCGCAGTGTCCTTTCGAGCATGACCCGGGCGAGGCGCACCTTGTAGGCATTCATCGAGAGAGGCTTCGCAGCGGCCACGGCCGCCGCGGCGGCCTTCGTGATCAACTCGGGCGAAGGCTTCCCGCCGTTCAAGACGGCTTCGGCCTCTTTCGAGCGCCAGGGCACCTGGGCCACGTGGCCGAGCACGACGCGCGCGTCGCGAATCGAGCCGCCCGTCAGATCGAGCGCGACGCAGGTCTCGACGAGAGGCCAGTCAAAAGTCTCCTTCTCCTTCAGCTTCTTGTACGCCGAGCGGGCTCCCGCGGGAGGCGCCGGGAGCGTGACCGCTTCGATGATCTCGCCCGGCTGGAGATGTATCTCGCGCGTCGCATCGTTGACCGGCTTTAAAAAGAGCTCTTCGAGGGGCACCGACCTCTTGCCCTTGGGCGAGACGATCTCGGCCGAGGCGTTGTAAGCGACGAGCGCGGTCGCCGTGGCCGAGGCGTGCACGCAGACGCACACGAGGTCGGTGTCGAAGATCGCGTGGAAGCGGTTCTCGCCCTCCAGCGCGTAGCACTCGTTGCCGCCCTTCTTGCGGCAGTCGAAGTCCCCGCTGCGGTAGTACCAGCAGCGCGGCCGCTGGGCGATGTTGCCGCCCAGAGTGGCCATGTTGCGAATCTGAGGAGTCGCCGCTCCGCCCGCCGCATCGGCAAGAGCCGGATACACGCGCCTGACGTCGGCGTGGTCGGCGATGTGGGCGAGCGTGGCGAGAGCGCCGATGCGCGAGGGTGAGCCGATCGCGATGCGGTCCAGGCCCCGGATGCCGGCGATCGAGACGACGCGCTCGGGCGAGTCGAGCCCCTCCTTCATGCGGTCGATGAGATCGACGCCGCCGGCCTTCAAGGCCGTGTTCGGCTTCGCGCACTCGTTGGCGGCTTCGGCGAGCGAGGCGGCGGGCAGCAGGACGAAGTTCTTCACGCCTTGCCTCCTTTCCGCGCTTCGGCTTCCGCGAGCGCCTGGAAGACGACCTCCGGTGTGATCGGGAGCTTCCGGATGCGCGCCCCGATGGCATGCGACACGGCATTGGCGATCGCGCCGGCCGTGGGCACGGTCGCGGGCTCGCCGATGCCGACGGAGTGGGTGTTGTTGACGCCGTCCCAGACAGGCACGAGAATCGTCTCGATCTCGGGCACGTCCTTGGCGCCCACGATCTTGTACTGTTCGACGTTCGGATTCACCATCCTGCCGGTGGCCCGATCGAGCACGCGGTCCTCGTACAGGGCATAAGAGACGCCCTGGATGACGCCGCCCTGGACCTGACTTTCGGTCGTCAACGCGTTGACGACCAGCCCACAATCGTGGACCGCCACGACCTTCTTGACCGCGACGCGGCCGGTCTCGGTGTCGACGTCGACCTCGGCGAACTGCGCGCCGGCCGTGAAGCGCTTCCAGGCGTCCGCGTGGTTCTCGGCGCGGGACGCCGTGGCGGAGACGCCGCTCTCCGGCAGTTTCGCGCAGGCTTCCTTCCAGGAGAGTTTCTTGCCGGCATCGCCTCGGACGGCGAAACTTCCGGGCGCGATCTCGATCGACTCGGGTGGCACGCCCCAGCTTTTCGCCAGAACCTCGGCCACCTTCTGCTTGGCCTGCCAGGCGGCCGCTCGGACTGTCGGAGCCGAGGACGGAGTCGTCGTGGAGCCGCCGGAGGCGGGCCCGTAAGGCAGGCCGGAGTTACCGATGCGCACGGTGACCTTCTCGAGCGGCAGGCCGAGCTCTTCGGCCGCCACGATGCCGACCATCGTTCGCGCGCCGGTGCCGAGGTCCTGCACGCCCTGCTCGAGCTCGGCCGAGCCGTCGCGGTGAATGACGACCGTCGCCTTCGGGCCGGTGCCGCCGGTGTTGTACCAAATGGCCGCGCCCATTCCGATGCCTCGCCGGACGGCCGGCTCCTTCGTCACCCGGCGTTGGTCGCGCGTCTTCCAGCCGATGCGCTCGGCGCCGATCTGAAATTCCGCGCGCCGGACCTCCGACGGATCGTTCTTCATTCGCAGCTCGAGGGGATCCATCCCGAGCTCGCCCGCGAGCTCGTCCATCATGGCTTCGAGCGCGAAAGAGCCCTGCGGATGTCCGGGCGCCCGGAACGCCGCCGACGGACCCGAATTCGTGAAGACGTCGTACTCCTCGGTGCGGACGTTGTCGCAGGCGTAGACGTTCTTCAACGGCCCGGACGTGCCCGTCCCCCCGTTGGTGCCGCCGTTGCCGTGAACCACGAGTTGCAGCGCGGTCAGCTTGCCGTCCTTTTTTGCGCCGGCCTTGATCCACTGGATCGCCGAGGGGCGGTTGCCGGCTGCCAGGTGCTCCTCCTTGCGATCGAGGAAGAGCTTGACGGGCGCGCCGGCTTCTTTGGCGAGCTTCGCCGCCGTGACGCCTTCGGTGCGAGCTCCGAATTTGGCTCCGAAGCCGCCGCCCATGTACTCGGTCGTGACGTGGACCTTCGACTTGTCGAGGCCCAGCACGTCCGCGAGCTCGTCGCGCACCGTGAAGATTCCCTGCGTCGAAGCCCAGACCTTCAAGCTCCCGTCGGGCTCCCAGGCCGCCACGAGTCCATGCGTCTCCAACGCCGTGTGCGTCTGGACCTGCGTGAGGTAGGTACCTTCCACGACGACATCGGCCTGCTTGAAGCCTTCCTCGATCGAGCCCTTCTCGAATTTTCGAGGGCCCTGGACGTTACCCGATCGGGGGCCCGACCCCCGCATCTCTGCGGCATAGGGGTCGAAGGACTTGTCGTCCTTCCTCGGCTGGAAGACGAGCGGCGCTCCGGGCTTCCGTGCCGCCTCCGGGTCCACGACGAAGGGCTTTGGCTCATACTCCACGCGGATCGCCAAGAGCGCGTCCTCGACCTGCTCGGGCGTCTCGGCGGCGATCGCGGCGACCTCCTGACCCGCGAAGCGCACCGAGTCTCCCGGTTTGATGATGACCAGGGCCGCCTTGACGCCCGGCATCTTGCGGGCCGCGTCGAGGCCGATCGACTTGACGACGGCCGCGGCGTACGGGCTTCTCAGGATCCGGCCGTAGAGCATCCCGGGGAGCTTGACGTCGATCGCGTAGCGAGCCTGGCCGGAGACTTTCGCCGGCCCATCGAGCCGCGGGACGCGAGAACCTAAGATCGAGAACTTCTGCGAAGGATCCCAGGGCGCCGGATCGCCCGCCGCGATGGCGACCTCCTTGGGCTCGAACTTGCCGTTGAATCCGAGGCGGATCTTTTCGTTTGCCATCTCACGCCTCCTCGAGCTCCAAGGCTTCGGCCGTGGCTTGCGCGACGCGCACGTCTTCCTCGAGGCGCCGGCCATCCGACCCCGGCCGCCAGGCCGGAACGATCGTCAACGAGGACGAGGCGGTCTTCAGGCCCGCCGCGCGCTCGACGGCGTCGAGAACGTGGGGATAGGTGCCGCAGCGGCAGAAGTTGCCGGAGATCGCCTCGCGGATCTCCTCGCGCGACGGCTTCGGGTTCTTCTCCAAGAGCGTCTTGCAGGACATCACCATCCCCGAGGTGCAGAAGCCGCACTGCAGGGCGTCGGCCGCCACGAAGGCTTCCTGGATCGGAGCGAGGCGGCTGTCGGTCTTCAAGCCCTCGATCGTCGTGATGGCCCTGCCCTGGACCTCCGCCGCGAGAAGCAGGCAGGAGCACTGCGCCACGCCGTCCACGAGGACCGTGCAGGCGCCGCAGGCGCCGCGCCCGCAGACGACTTTGGTGCCGGTCAACCCGATGCGGTCGCGCAGGGCGTCGGCCAGAACGACCCGCGGCTCGACGACGATCTTCTCGATCTTGCCGTTGATCTTGAGCGCGATGGCAACCGCCTGGGGGCCGATCGCGCGGCTTGCGGGCGCGGCGGGCGCTTTCACCGGGACGGCGGCCGCAGCGGCGCCGACAAGCGCGCCCCGCACGAGGTCCCTCCGCGTGAAGCCTGACTTCGATTCGTCGCTCATAAGGCCTCCTCGCGAGGGAAATCATAGTACCGATCAAAGATCCAGGAGCCTCTCGTAGTCCTCGGGCGTGTCCAGATCGAGAAGCACACCGATGTCCTCGACAGCCACCTCGACGAGCACCTCCGGCCGCGACTGCCAGAGATGGCGCAATCCCTTCCCGGGCGGGATCGCCGCGATGTCGGGGATGAGGCCGGCTCCGATGAGCGCGGGATGCCCACGGCGCCCGGCGTGAACCGGGAGCGCCACTTGGCTGGGGCCGGACTCGCGCGCGAGAATGCCGAGCGTCTCGATCGCGACGGCCGGATGGTCGGCGGGCCAGAGGTAGAACGCCTCGACGTCGCGGCGCAGCTCGGCGATCCCCATCCGAATCGACAGAAGCATCTCTTCCTCGGGATGCGGGTTGACGACGACCCGCGCGCCCGCCTTTCCCGCAAGCTCGGCGGCTTCGGGCAGATCCGGGCGCAGCACCACGACTCGCTCCGCCACGCCCGCCGCGCCGAGGGTCGTCAGAACGCGCTCGAGGACCGTCGAGCTGCCAAATCGCAGGAGAATCTTCTCCCGCCCCATCCGGCGCGAGAGGCCGGCCGCCGGCACGACGGCCCCGAGCCTCACTTCTTCTTTCCGGAAGACGCGGCCGTCCCGCCTGCCGGCGCCGCCGGCTCCTCGCGAGCGAGAGCGCCGACCGCTCGGCGCGACGCTTCGAGCTTCTCGAGAAGGATCCGCCGCGCCTGGCCACGAAAGCCGGCGGGAGGAGGCGCAGCCTTCAGAAGCCGCGTCTCCTCGGCGAGAACCCGTTCGTAACGCGCCAGAGCGAGCCTCCGCTCGGCCGGCTCGAGCACGTCCAGAAAGGCGAGGCGGGCGAGCCCGTCGTCCTTCGAGCGCGGGCGCGGGAAGGGACTCGCGAGCCAGCGCTTCAACTCCCTCCGGCCCGCCGCGGTCACGCGATAGAGGTTCCGGCGAGGACCATGGCGGGGCCCCAGCACCCGCAACAGCACGAAACCCGCGCGGCGGAGCCTGGCGAAGGTCGGGTAGATCTGGGAGAACTCCGCCCGCCACACCGGTGCGATCTCCGCTTCGAGCGCGTGGGCCAGATCGTAACCGGTGCGCGGCTCCTGAGTCAGAAGACCCAGGAGGACATGAGGGAGCGACACGTGGAAACTATATCAAGACTGATATAGCCGGGCCTCGTTCTGCCAGGAGCGAGGCGGAGGTGAGCTCAAAAGGGGACAAAAAAAGAGGGGGCCAGACGGCCCCCCGAAGATCCTTTGGAATGAACGTAAGTCGTTGACTTACTTCTTTTTCTTGGTCGCCTTCTTTGCCTTCTTGGCGGCCTTCTTCTTCGTGGCCATCGTGTCACCTCCCTCCTGTCAGCGGATTGACAGGCTTCCGGCGAGGTGCTACTTTTGCCGCCCCTCTGCAAGGGCGTATCGCCTTCAGTCTGTCGCTGTCGTAAGACGGAACAGGCATACGTTTCAAATCGCCGGGTGGTTCGCGCCGCCCGGCGATTTCATTTTATGAGCTTCTCGGTGGAACACAACAACTAACCTTGCTTCATTCTCACGTTCCGCCGCGCGGATGTCAAGCGATCGGCGGATAGAATCGCGCGGATGGACGGCGGAGCGATCCGGCTGGCGCACAGCCCCGACTCAGACGACGCGTTCATGTTTTACGCGCTCGCGGAAGGGTGCGTGGACACCGAGGGCCTGACCTTCGCGCACGAGCTCTCGGACATCGAGACTTTGAACCGCCGGGCGCTCGCGGGCGAGCTCGCCGTGACGGCCGTCTCGTTTCATGCCTACGCCTACCTGGCCGATCGTTACTTGCTTCTGCCGCACGGCGCGTCTTTCGGCGACGGCTACGGCCCCGTCGTCGTGGCGCGGCAGCCGATGACGCGGGCGCAGATCTCCGGCGGCGAAGTCGTCGTGGCCTCTCCCGGCGCGCGCACGACTGCCCATCTCGCGCTCTGCCTGTGGGCTCCGGGCGTCCGAACGGTCTTGCGTCCGTTCGACGAGATTCTGGAGGCCGTTCGCGACGGAACCCTCGAGAGCGGCCTGCTCATCCACGAAGGGCAGCTGACCTTCGGCGAGGAGGGGCTCGTGGAGGTCGTCGACCTCGGTCGCTGGTGGAAGCAGGAGACCGGGCTTCCGCTCCCGCTCGGAGGCAACGTCGTCCGGCGCGACCTCGGGTCCGACCGGATCGCCCGCATCTCGCGTGCGATCTCCCGCTCGATCGAGTACGGGCTCGCTCACCGCGACGCCGCGCTCGGCCATGCCATGCGCTACGCCCGGGGCCTCGACCCGGCCCAGGCGGACCGATTCGTCGGCATGTACGTGAACGACTGGACGCGGGGCTACGGTCCGGAGGGCAGGAAGGCTGTGCAGCTTCTGCTCGACCGGGCGCACGCGGCGGGGCTCGTTCCGGCCGTCACGGCCGAGTATGCGCCGTAACGAGTTCGAGGCGCCCGCGCTCGTCGTCCACCTCGCAGCGCTCGCGTTCGTGGTCGGGCCGCCGGTCTTCTTCGGAGCGGTCGTGGCGCCCCTGTCCTTCCATCTGTTGCCCACCCACGACATGGCGGGCTCGCTGCAGGCGCCTGTGCTGACCCGGCTCTGCTGGATCGCGGAGGCCGGCTTCGCGCTGCTGATCGCGACCTCGTGGTGGCTGACCCGAGAAGGGAGCTCGAAGCTCCTGAAGATGCTCATGACACGCGCCGCGTTCCTCGGCTTGATCGCGGCCGTCGTCATCGAGAAGCTGCTCGTGGCGCGGATCGAGAGGATCCGGATCGACGCGCCGAGCCTGATCGACAACCTGCCCGCGGCGGACCCCTCGCGGATCCTGCTCGGCCGCCTCCACAAGCTCTCGACCGGCTTTTTCGTGATCGAGATCGCCGCCGGCGTGCTGCTGCTCGTCGCGACCGCGCGATGGATCGCAGGCCGCAGCCGCCCTCCGGCGGCGGTTCCCCTTCCCGGCGCCTCTCGCCCTCCGGTGCCTAAGGTCCTGGACCTCTCCAAGGTGTGAAGTCCTTTGTGCTTGGTGCTTGGTCCTTAGTCGAAAGACAAAGGACTACGGACTAAAGACTAAGCACTTCGCTTTCGTAGCGACAAGAAGACGAGGACCGCGCCGGCGGCGATCAAGAGCCATGGCCAAGTGCGGTCGAGAGTCTCGCGAAAGACCGAGAGGTCGACCCACCGGAAGAGCAACGAGCTCGCGCCCAGGCCCACCAGGACCAGGCCGGCGATGAGCGGTCCCGGTCCGCGCCGACGTTTCATGACCGCGTCGATGGCGACGAGGAGCAGAAAGCCGCAGCCCAGGCCGAAGAGAATCGCGCCGGTGTGGGACATCCAGGGCGACAGAGGCCGGCGCAGCACGAACCCTGCGCCGAGGCCCAGAAGCACGCACGCTCCCACCAACGGCCCGTGGAACCGAAGGCTGGCGGAGACCGCGAAGAGAATCGCGCCGACCAAGAGCAGGATCGGGCCGGGCCCCGAGAGCTCGATGCTCTGCCGGAGCAGGAACCAGGCCCCCAGGACCACGAGAACGATTCCCAGGATCAGACCGCGGCGTTCGGTCATCGCTTGCTCCTCACGTCTGTGGGGACGGCAGCCTCGCCCGTCCAACGGTAAAAGCCCTCACCGGACTTTTTTCCGGTCTTTCCTTGCGCCACGAGGCGGCGCAGGATCTCGGGCGGTGTGAAGCGCCCGCCAGGAAGATCGCGGGAGAGAGCTTCGGCGATCGAGAGCCGCACGTCGAGCCCGACGAGGTCGCTCGTCTTCAAAGGCCCCATCCGGTGCCCGTAGCCGAGCTCCATGGCCCGGTCGATGTCTTCGACGTTTGCCACGCCTTCCTCCAGCAGCCGCATCGCTTCGAGTCCGATCGCCACACCCAGCCGGGACGTGGCAAAGCCGGGAGCGTCCTCGACGCGGATGGCCGTCTTACCGAGCGAGCCGGCAAACGCGACCGCCGTCTCCACCGTGGCCGCGGACGTCTGTCGGCCGCGGACGATTTCGACCAAGGGCATGACGGCCACGGGGTTGAAGAAGTGGATGCCTACGACCCGCTCCGGGCCGGCCGTGGCTTGCGCGATCGCGGTGATCGAGAGCGAGGACGTGTTCGAGGCGAGGACGGAGTCCGGCCGGCAGATGCGGCCGAGCTCGCCGAAGACGGCGGTCTTCTGCGGGAGAGACTCGGGCACAGCCTCGACGACGAGGTCGGCGGAAGCGGCTTCCGTGAGGCTTCCCGCCACCGTCAGCCGGCTCCGAGCCGCAGCCGCCGCATCGGCGGACAGCCTGCCTTTTGCTCGGGCGCGCTCCCAGGACGCCTCGATGGTCTTCCCGAGGGCTTCGCGCGCTCCCTGATCGGCCTCGTAGACACCGGTCGCGTAGCCCGTGAGCGCGGTCAATCCGGCTATTCCGCGCCCCATCGTTCCGCCGCCGACCACGAAGACGCGCTCGATCTTCACTGCGGCGGATTATACGGACGCGAGCAGGCTGCTGAAAAATGGTGTGGGGCGGCGTTGCGAGCGCCGCGGGGCTGGATGCCAGGAGCCGCGACGCAGGAGATGCCGGGGTGCATCGTCGAGGAGCGGCGACGCCGCAGACAGCCCCGCGCCGCCGCAACCCGAAGGGCGGACGGCCCTTTGCCCGCAGCCCAGAAGTAATGGAAATCTGAGCGCCCGACCGGGTCTCATGTTGCGGCGTGCAAAGGGCCGGAGGCGACGCCCGCATCCATTTTTCAGCAACCTGCTAGGGGACGAGCGCGGCGGCGTTGCTCCAGAGGATGCGCTCCTTGGCGGCGTCCGACAGCGGCAGCAAGACGAACTCCTCCACGTTCTTCCTCATCGACGCCACACCCGGGCTCGGGAAGTCCGTGCCCCAGACGCATTTGGAAGCGAGCTCCTCGAGGCGGGGCAGGTACTCGAGCAGTTTCCTCGGAGGGATGCCTGAGAGCTCGAGGTGCACGTTCGGATGCCGCCGGGCCAGAAAGACCGCCGTCTCCATGTAGAGCGGCCGACCCGCGTGCGCGAGCAGAATCGTCAGCCCGGGAAAGTCCACGGCGACATCGTCGACCGCCATCGGATCCGCGAAGCGGTTGCGGGCCGCAGGGAAGATGGAGGTGCCCGTGTGGATCATGACCGGGCGGCCGTGCTCTTCGGCCGCGCGGTAGATCGCCGCGAGCGCCTGGTCTCCACGGACATGGTCGTTGGCGGCAAAGAGCTGGTGGGGCGGGTGGATCTTCAAGATCCGGACGCCCTTCTCGAAGATCCGTGCCGAGTCCCCGGCGGCGTCGCGAGTGTGGCGGGGGTGGACCGAGCCTATCGCCACCAACCGATCCTCGTGCCCTCGCGTGAAATCCGTGACCCAGTCATTCACGCTCGCGTCGAAACCCATGACCTCCGGAGAGATGTAGTTGACGAGGGCGGCGCGCTCGATCTTTTCTTCGTCCATCATGCGCAGGAAGGCGCCCGGCTCCGCCAGAGCCTGCTCGAGCCGCTCTTTGTCGCGCCAATGGCGCGAGAAGAGCTCGCGGGTTGCGGGCGGCATCATCCCCCACGGGGAAACATGGACGTGGCAGTCGAAGACGCGCATCGGCCGGGCTCCTCGTTGTTTCGGGGTAGCCTATCGGCGGACTATGAGACCACGGATCCGCGGGGTGGCCGTGCTCGGGCTGTGCGCGACGATGGCCGCGGCACAGGCCCTCCACCCTCGGCCCCGGCGCGCGTCAAGGAAACGGCGGCCAAGGGCCGGATGACGCGGGAGCGTCTGGCACGCTTCGAGGGTCCGCACATCGCCTTCTCCCGAATCGTCCACATCGAGCAGGTGGATCTCGACCGCGACGGCATCTTCGAAGCCCTCGTGGACGGCATCGGAACGGTCAAGAGCCTTCCCCGCCGCTGGAGATCGAGAGGTAGGGCAACTCAATGTGCGTCGAGCGGAACGGGGCGAAGCAACGCGAGAAGGGTGAGCGTCACGAAGATCCCCGCGGAACCGGTCCAGAGAGCGGCGGCGGGCCCGAAGCGTTCGGCGACTGAACCGGCGAAGAGGTTGCCGATCGGCAGGAGGCCGAGCCACGCCAGCGCGTAGAGCGAGATGACGCGGCCGCGCAACCGGTCGGGCGCGTTCTTCTGCATCAGCGTGTTGACCAGCGACGAGGACGCCATCATGGCGCCGCCCAACAGCGCCAGCCATGCCAGGGCCGTCCCGTAGTGGTGCGCGAAGGCGAAGCCGAGGAGCGAAACGCCGAAGAGCGCCGCCGCCACGACGACGGCGAGGCCCTTCCTTCGGAAGTCCCCGCGCGACGCGAAAGCCAGCGCGGTCCCCACCGCGCCGAGGCCGACAGCCGCCAGCATGCCACCCAGCTTTTCGGGACCCACGCCGAGCAGTTTCTTTGCGAAGAGCGGCGCCAGTGTGACGGCCGGCGTCCCGAAGACGGCCAGCGCCGCGGAGAGGACGAGCAGTTGCGGCAGGAGGCGGCTTTTGCGGGCGAAGCGCAGGCCGAGGCGCACCTCGACCCAGGCGCTGGGACGGCGGGAACGAGGCTTGGCCTGCTGCGGCAGTCCGTAAAGGGGTACCAGGATGGCGACGAACGACAGCGCGTTGATGAGAAAACAGGTTGCTTCGCCGAAGGCGGCGATCGTGAAGCCGGCCACCATGGGGCCGAGCACCCGCGAAAGATTGAACTGCATGGAGTTTATGGCGATCGCGTTCATCAGGTCGTCGCGCCCGACGAGATCGAGAAAGAGCGACTGGTGCGAGGGCGTCGTCATGGCTCCGGCGGCTCCGGCGATGACCGCCATCGCGGCGACGAGGGGAACCGATACGAACCCCCAACCGGTGGCCGCGGCGAGCACGAGCGCCGCTGCCATCTGGACGGATTGAGTCAAGAGCAGAAGCTTGCGCCGGTCGTACCGGTCGGCCGCCACTCCCGCCACGGGCGCCAGGAGCAGCGTCGGGATGGAGCCGGCGAACGTGACGGCGCCCAGCACGAAGGCAGAGTTCGAGATCGTCAGCACGAGCCAGCCCTGAGCCACCGTCTGCATCCAACTGCCGACGTTCGAGAGGCCGAGGCCCAAGAGGTAATGGCGGAAGTGCTTGTGAACGAGCGAGCTGAACATGCCGCGCCGGGGCGCGGTCGCCCCGCGCGGCGGCGCCAGGCCGAGATTCGGGCCGGTGGGCTTGAGAAGATCGGGATAAGACTCGGCCGGAGGCGGCGTCTCGCGAGTCATGCCGCGCGCGCCGGCGCCGGCGCGAACCGCGCCGCGACGCCTGAGAGTACGAGAATCACGAGGTTCACGCCCATGCCGGCGAGTACCGGGTCTTGGTGCAGGGCGAGCGCCGGGACAAAGCGCCCGGCGGCGGCGACCGTGCCGCCGGCGATCATGGCGGCCACGGCGCCGGCGATCGGAACGAGCGGGCGCTCGGAGAGCAGCGCCGCGAGCACCGGCAGGATCAGGCCCGCCGCGAAGATCGAGTAACCGAGCTTCAGCGTCTCGAGCACGTTTCGATCCATCCCGAGCGCCACACCGAGGCCCAGCGCGCCGAAAACGGGCGTCAAGGCTCGTGCGGCCGACAACGGCAGCGGCCGGCCCAGCAGCGGCGGGGCGAGATCGCGCGACGTCACGGCCGACGCGGACAGCAGAACGATGTCGGCCGACGACTGCATGGTCGCGACGAGCGCGACGAGGACGAGAGGCCGAAGACGACTTTCGAGGCCGCGGCCAGGATGGCCGAGCGGCGCGCCGTCGCCTCGTCGCGGCAGGACAGAAGCTTGGCGTACACGTCGCTGCCCACCAGATGGGGCAGGCCGACCAGCGCCAGCCACACGGCGATATCGGCCCAGCCGAGAGTGGGCGAAGTGGGGAAGCTCCAAACCTCGGGCGGCAGACCCCGAAGCCCTCCTGCGCCGCGCACGGCGCAGAAGCCGGCGATACCGAGGATGCCCACCACCATGAGGCTGTATTGCACGAGGTCCGTGCGGACGACCGCGAACTGCCCTCCGAGCGACGTGTACAGGACAAAAACCGCCGTCGAGAGAACGAGGGCCGCAGTCGGCGCCAGGCCCAGCGCCGCCGTCAGGACGACCTGCGTCGCCTCGGTCAGAAGGGCGAACCAGACGATCTCCGAGACGAGCACCAGGAAGGCGGCCGCCCAACGTGCCCGAGGTCCGTAGGCGCGGCCCACGATCTCGGGCAGCGTCA
>WNGB01020482.1_pt1 | contig 13942 bp, 12 predicted proteins | sample 5400681 | NCBI WGS metagenome assembly WNGB01 (sample SAMN13153367, study PRJNA577476) | soil metagenome | isolation source: 115 cm soil or saprolite under grassland replicate 2 | place: USA:California | collected 2016-06-15 | reverse complement strand
CCGTGGACATGAAGGGCGCACCGGATTTCGTCAAGCTGGCTGAAGCGTACGGAGCAGTCGGTCTGAGAGCTACCAAGCCAGCGCAGCTAACGGCAGTGCTCGAACAGGGACTGGCCACGAAGGGTGTAGTGGTAATGGACATCGTGGTTTCAGCCGAGGAAAACGTGTTTCCGATGATCCCACCGGGAGCAGGACTGAAAGAGATGGTGCTGCGGTGAAACAAGTCGTGTGGTGAAACGGGTTTGGTGTTGAGGACGAAATAGTGTTCAAGAGCAGAGAAGCGAGCCGCTTTTTACTGGGACCGCGGGCGTCTCGCCCGCAATAAGCGCGAAGCGCGAACAACGGCACGGTTAGCACTCCATGTTGAAGATCGGACACCAGATGTAATGACGTATCAAGTTGACGAGGCTGCAAATACGTGTTTTTCCCAACGGTTGTTCGCGCTGTGCGCTCATTGCGGGCGGGACGCCCGCGGTCCCAGTGTACGCGTTGAGTGGGAGTCCGGAAGGGGCGCGGATGGTGACGGTTGTTCGCTGCGCTCATTGCGGGCGGGACGCCCGCGGTCCCAGTGATGAGTTGATCGTTTGATGAGACACACGCTTTCCATTTTGGTTGAGAACCGCTCCGGCGAATTGGCGCGCATTGTCGGGCTGTTTAGCGCTCGCGGATACAACATCGAGAGTCTTACGGTGGCTGCTACACTCGATCCGCAGGTTTCTCGAGTGACACTAGCAACCAGTGGTGATGACCAGACTATCGAGCAGATCACGAAGCAGTTACATAAACAGATTCGAGTGCTGTCGGTAACTGATCTCACGATGTTTGATCACATCGAACGCGAGATGGCACTCATTCACGTTAAGGCTGCGGGCGGAAACGAACGGCAACAGGTCATGCATCTGGTGGATATTTTTCGCGCCCGGGTGATCGATGTTTCCGAGAGCGCCTTAACTATCGAAACGACCGGGGACCGATCGAAAGTCAATGCATTTCTCGGGCTGCTGGGACCATTCGGTATTCACGAAATGGTACGCGCGGGAACTTTGGCAATTCCCAGGCTCCCGTCCGCTAGCGCTGACGATACCTTAGTGCGCGAGTTCGCGGTTCGCTGAGAACAAACGGAGCGACGTAGCAGGAGAGACAACTTATGGATGTCTATTACGACAAGGATGCAGACCTTGAGCTGCTCAAGAGGAAGAAGATCGCGATTATCGGCTACGGCAGCCAGGGACATGCGCAAGCCAATAACCTCAAAGATTCGGGATGCGACGTGGTTGTTGGACTGCGACCCGGCAGTCTGTCGAGAGATAAAGCCCAGGCGGCGGGGTTAGAAGTAATCAACACGGTGGACGCGGCGATGGTTGCTGATGTCGTAATGATGCTCGTGCCCGATGAGCTGGCGCCCGGCGTCTATAAGAATGAAATAGAGCCTAATCTACGCCCAGGGAATTATCTCGCCTTCGCGCACGGTTTCTCGATCCATTTTCAGAAGATCCTGGCGCCGGAACAGGTAAATGTGTTTATGGTGGCGCCCAAAGCGCCGGGCCATCTCGAGCGATATGAGTTCACGCAAGGGCGTGGTGTGCCTTGCCTGATTGCCGTTCATCAGGACCCCAGCGGCGATACCCGAGACCTGGCTCTGGCGTACGCCTCGGCAATTGGCGGCGGACGCGCCGGCATCCTCGAAACCAGTTTCAAAGAGGAAACTGAAACTGATCTATTTGGCGAACAAGCAGTCTTATGTGGCGGACTGACATCGCTGATTCAGGCAGGTTTCGAAACGCTCGTGGAAGCCGGCTACGCACCGGAAATGGCTTACTTCGAATGCCTGCACGAGCTGAAATTAATCGTGGATCTGGTTTACGAGGGCGGTATCGGAAACATGCGGTACTCGGTATCAAACACGGCAGAGTACGGCGATCTTACTCGCGGACCGCGCATCATCAATGGATCCACTCGGCGCGAGATGCGCCAGATTCTGAAAGACATTCAATCAGGAAAGTTTGCGGATGAATGGATGACCGAATGCGAAGCCGGCAAGCCCAGATTCAAAGAGTTGGAAACCGCTGGAACCGAGCATGAGATCGAAACGGTGGGCGCGCAGTTACGGCAGATGATGCCCTGGCTCAAGGGCAACCAGCTTGTCGACAGAAATCGCAATTGAAATCAAGAGGTGAACGAATATGTGTTTCTACGATTGGAACAACATGGAGCCGTCAGAAGTTAATGCAGCCTACCTGAGGAAGGTGGCGACGGGTGAGAACGTTACCGTTGCGCAAGTCGAGGTCAATCAGGGTTCTATTACCCAAACGCACCACCACACGAATGAAGAAGTCATTGTGGTGTTGAAAGGAGCCTGGCTTTTCCGTCTTCCCAGTGGTGAAGTGACGGTGACTACAAACCAGGTGCTCATGATTCCTCCCGGCGTTGAGCACTCTTCGGAAGCGCTCGAAGATACGATCGCCCTGGATATCCGTGCGCCGGGGAGAAACGATTGGATAACTGGCGAAGATCAGTTCCTTCATCACGATCCGGATCAATCACTCTGGGCGGTGTGACAGATAGGAGCGAGGGAAGTAATGGCTTTTGAAGAAACAAAGTGGGTCTGGATGAACGGGGAGTTTGTTCCGTGGAGTGGTGCCACCATCCACGTCTCCGCTCATGGCCTGCACTATGGCAGCGGAGTTTTTGAAGGAATTCGTTGTTACGAGACTTCCGATACTCCGGCGGTCTTTCGCCTCGATGATCATCTCGCACGGCTGTATGCATCCGCCGCAGTTTATGGAATGGAGATTCCGTACACGCAGGCGGAACTGGCCCAAGCAGTTTTCGAATTAATCGTCCGCAATGGGTTTACCAGTTGCTACGTGCGTCCTATTTGCTTCTTTGGAAGTGATAGCCTGAGCCTGCATCCACGCAACTGTCCGGTAGAAGTCGTAATCTTTGCCTGGCCCTGGGCGCCTTATCTCGGCGCTGAGGGGCTTGAGCACGGGATTAGACTGACCGTTTCGCCATGGCGAAAATTCCATTCAGGCATGCTGCCCACGACGGCGAAGGCCTGTGGACAATATCTGAACTCAATTCTTGCCATCCGCGACGCTGCGGCTCGCGGCTACGATGAAGCTTTGTTGCTCGACGGCGAAGGCTGTATTGCCGAAGCCTCTGGCGAAAACCTCTTCATCGTGCGCGATGGCCGGCTCTTCACCAATGACGAGCTGCATTCAATTCTCCTCGGCATTAGCCGTGAGTCGGTGATCGAGATCGCTCGCGATCTCGGTTACCCCGTGGAAATTACCGCGTTGCGATTGCACGATCTTCACAACGCAGATGAGGCATTTCTTACCGGCACCGCCGCCGAGGTAACGCCTGTGCGCGAAGTTGACGGAAGGCAAGTCGGTGGCGGATCACGTGGGTTTATTACGACTGAGATTCAGCAAGTCTTCTTTGCGGCTGTCGCCGGACGCGACGAAAAATACAAACATTGGCTCAGCTTTGTTTCGGAAGAAGCAGAAGTGGCGGTGTAGAGACTATGGAACTAATGCAACTGGAAATGTTTGTGGCAGTAGTCGAGGAAGGCAGTGTACATAAGGCAGCGGATAAGGTATGTCGCACGCAGCCAGCCATAAGTATCGCACTGCGCAAGCTGGAGAATGAGATTGGGTCGCCGCTTTTTGATCGCGCCCAGCGTTACGACTATCACCTAACCCCGGCCGGCGAACTGCTTTACTCTTACGCTACTCGAATGGTGGCCTTGCGGAACGAGACGGTCGCTTCACTTCGAGACCTCGTCCACCTGCGGCGCGGCGCGGTGCGCATCGGAGCCAATGAGAGTACCAGTGTCTATCTCCTGCCGCGATTGACGCAGGCATTTCACGAACAGTATCCAGACCTCAAGATCGAAGTCACTTGTGAACACTCGGAAGAATTGCTCTCACAGATGCAGGCGCGCCGTCTCGATTTGGCTTTGCTCGCGTATCTCCCTGAGGATCACGACTTCGAAGCGAGGCTCATCATGCGCGATGAGTTGGTAGTGATCGTCAGTCCCCGCCATCGACTTGCGCTGGCTGCGAACGTTCAGGTCAAAGACCTGGAAAAGGAATCGATCATCATTGAAGGCGCGCCTTCGTCGCTACATGAGAAAGTAGTTGATGCTTTTCGCGACCATCAGACACCCCTGAATGTGCAGGTCAAAAGCGCCACCATTGAAACCATTAAGCAGATGGTCGCCAGCGATGTGGGCCTGGGGTTTGTACCGCGCATGTGTGTCGACAGGGAAGTAGCCAGACGCGAGTTGGCGATCGTGCCGGTTGAAGGTCTGCACCTCGATCGTACGCTTTGGGTGGTACGTCCCCGTTCGGACGCGCACTCGCATGCTGCACTGGCGTTCATGAGAGTCGTGAACTCCCTGGCGGAAAAGCTTGAACTGGATCAGACGGTCAAGAATGATTCGTCGCGATCGTCCCCGATAGGGGTGGTTGATTTCAAGGCCCGCAAGCGCGGTTGAGTCTTTGCAAATTGGAGAGGAAACGAACAGGCCATGTTCATGATGGAGGAAACAGCTGCTGATGAGGGAGACATTACCGGCGCGATTTTTATGCGGCCCGACGGCATGTTCGAGGGCCGCATCTATCGTAAACCAGATCGCGGTAAAACTATTCAGCAGGATTCCGACCAACAGGGTGCGTTTGAAATATGTGCCGTGACCGGGACTCTGATTCACGCGCGCATACTTGTTCATGAAGAACTAGGCTGCAATGGAAATGGTTGTCACTACTGTAGATCTGTCTGACGTTATCAGCCTCGCGGATGTTCAATCTGCGAGGCGTCGCATTGCTCCTTTTATAAAACGCACTCCTTTAGTTCGAAATCACGTATTGAGTGGTCGCCTGGGCACTAATGTCTATCTCAAGTTGGAAATGTTTCAGCGCACTGGCGCCTTCAAGGTTCGGGGCGCCTTCAACAAAATGCTTTCACTGTCGGATGCCGAGCGCCGTCGCGGTGTGGTGGCTGTCAGCGGTGGTAACCACGCACAAGCGGTGGCCTGCGCTGCCCGCCAGCTTGGCGTGCGCGCGCTTGTCGTAATGCCCGAGTCCACTCCTCCAAATTACCTGGCGGCGACTCGCCGATACGGAGCGGAAATAATACTGGTCGACACCATGCAACAAGCCTTTGAGCGGGCGCACGGCTATGTGGACGACGGTTACATCTACGTTCATCCTTTCGATGATCCATTAGTGATCGCCGGGCAAGGCACTATCGGACTGGAAATATTGGAAGACCTCCCGCAAGTGACAGATGTGTTTGTGAGTATAGGCGGTGGCGGGTTGGCAGCGGGTGTCGGCACTGCCATCAAGGGGCTCAATAAGGCAATTCAACCGGCAGTGCGTATTTGGGGTGTTGAAACCGAAGGCGCGGACAGCATGGCCCAAGCCTTGGCCGCCAATCGTGTAGTCGAGCTGCCAGAGATCACTTCGATCGCTCGAACCCTGGGTGCTCCGGCCGTCTCTGAAACGACACTAGCCCTGGCACAGCGGTATCTTGAAAACGTTACGGTAGTCTCGGACCAGGAGGCTCTAGCGGCACTTCGCCTGCTACTGGAACGGGCGAAGATTGTCACCGAGCCCGCAGCTTCTTGCACGCTCGCCGCGGCGGAGCGGTTAAAGGACAACTTTACTACGGACCATCATGTGGTTCTGATTCTCTGTGGGGGAAACCTGGCGCTGGATGATGTGTTTCAATGCGAGCGCCCAACTCCCCTCGAAGTGTCAACTAGCGGCAACGGTGGTAATCAGTTAACGAGTTTTCCCCAATTGTTCTAGACCATCTGTTCTGAGTGATGAGCGATAACACCAGAAGTCGAAAGATCACCGAAGGAATCGAGCGCACGCCCAACCGGGCCATGCTGCGGGCCGTGGGATTTGGTGACGACGATTTTGATAAACCAATCATCGGTGTGGCTAATGCTTATAGTACGTTGACTCCCTGTAACGCAGGGCTGAACGATCTGGCTAAACGCGCAGTTAAAGCTCTGCGCGAAGCCGGTACGATGCCACAGCTCTTTGGCACGATTACCGTAAGCGATGGGATCTCGATGGGTACCGAGGGAATGAAGTATTCGCTCGTCTCACGCGAGGTAATCGCTGACTCAATTGAAACAGTTTGTCAGGCGCAAGGAATGGATGGCGTGCTGGCCATCGGCGGCTGCGATAAGAACATGCCGGGCGCGATGATCGCGATCGCGCGCTTGAATATTCCGTCCGTTTTTGTCTATGGCGGTACGATCAAACCCGGCCGTTACAACGGTGAAGATCTAACGGTGGTGAGCGCTTTCGAGGCTGTTGGACAGTTCGGTGCCCACAGGATTAGCAAAGCACAGTTGCTTGATGTCGAACGCAGTGCGTGTCCAGGCGCGGGTTCGTGTGGTGGTATGTTCACCGCCAACACAATGTCCGCAGCCATCGAAGCAATGGGAATGTGTCTGCCCTACTCTTCAACCATGGCGGCTGAAGATTCAGAAAAAGCGGTTGATGCGGCTCGCTCGGCAGGGGCGTTGGCAGACGCAGTTCGCAAACAAATCCTGCCGCGCGATATCCTCACGCGCAAAGCTTTTGAGAATGCAATTAGTGTCGTGATGGCAGTGGGTGGATCAACTAATGCCGTGTTGCACTTGTTGGCTATTGCCCATGCCGCTAAGGTTCCGTTGACCTTGGATGACTTTGAGATGATTCGCGCGCGTGTCCCGGTCTTGTGCGATCTGAAGCCTTCGGGAAAATACGTGACCACGGATCTCCACAAGGCCGGCGGCATTCCGCAGATGATGCGGATGTTACTTGATCATGACGTGCTGCATGCCGACGCTTTGACTATAACGGGACAGACAATTGCTGAAGCCGTTAACGATGTGCCGGCTAAACCAGGACGTAATCAACAGGTAATTAGGGAGTGGGACAATCCGGTCTATCCCAGTGGCCACCTGGTAATTCTGCGAGGAAATCTGGCGCCAGAAGGCTCGGTAGCAAAAATCAGTGGTGTAAAAAACATGGTGATCAGTGGACCGGCGCGGGTGTTTGATTCCGAAGAGAAATCTCTCGAAGCAATTTTAGCCGGACGAATCAATGCGGGCGACATAATCGTGATCCGCTATGAAGGTCCGAAAGGTGGACCAGGCATGCGCGAGATGCTCGCTCCGACTTCGGCAATTGTTGGCGCGGGTTTGGGGGATTCCGTGGCACTCATCACCGACGGACGCTTCTCTGGTGGCACTTACGGAATGGTCGTTGGTCACGTGGCGCCCGAAGCCGCAGTCGGCGGGCCGATCGCCCTGGTTCAGGAGGGTGATTCAATTACGATCAACGTTGAAAAGCGCCTCCTGCAACTCGACGTTTGGGGAGAAGAAATCTGGCGACGTCATTCAAAATGGCGAGCTCGACCTCCAAGTTACAATTCAGGAGTTTTGGCTAAGTACGCGAAGCTCGTATCCAGTAGTAGCCTCGGTGCGATCACGGATGGCTTCTGAGGAAGTCTTGCGGCGTTGCGTCAAAAGTCATATGCGATTTTGTGTTTTAACCCATACTCCGAAGGACTTCGCAAATTCCAGCCCAGGGTTGCGCTTTTGGCAACCCTGGGAAACATGTCTCATTCATGCGCAGCCAACCCCTGAAAGGGTTGCGTCGACGCTCAACATTCGCAACCGCCATCGCAACTCTTTCAGAGTTGCGACGAATCTGAAAGGACCGGTTCTAAACCCAGGGTTGCCAAAGCGCAACCCTGGGCTGGAATTTGCGAACTCCTTCGGAGTAATAAGCGTCTTTGGAGTAATAAGCGTTTCTTCCTAATAAATCCATTGTCCTCACAGGGCAATGATCCTCTTATAGATCAGTGCCAACGAAATCGCAGTTACTATCAACCAGAGTAGAGTGCCATGCAGCAATGGACGCACACCCACATTCCTGAGTGTCGCCCGTGAGATGTTGCTGCCGATCAAATAGAGCGTCAGTATCAATCCCGTCCTCGATGTACTGCTTGCAATACTGAAGACATTAACTCCCATTCGCACCGGAGAGGAGAAATAGGTGTAAATGACCGTCGCTGCTATGAAGAAAAGAATGAACCACGGCCATTTGATTTCCTTCCATTTGCGTTTCCCGATAGCCGCGATTAACGCCACCGGCGCAATCCATCCGTCGCCTCAACTACCGGCCCGACAGCGGCAATCGCGCTTCCACCGCAGATGGCCGTGCCCACCGCGATCAAAAAACCGTTGGTGCTATTGACCTTCAGCAACCGGGCCAAACTTATTCCCACGACCATCACGAAGCCGATACCCAGGATCGTATAGAGAAAGCCGGAGCGACCGACCTTCATCACCTCATGGAGATTCATGCTGAATCCCAACCCCACCACACAAACTTGCAACAGGCGTTTTGAGAGCGTATGGACCTGCTTCGCATACGGGCTAGCAAAGATCAAACCGAATGAAAGCCCCAGAGCAAGCGCGATTGGCGGAGATGCCCAGGGCGTAGCCATAAAAATCACTCCGAGTATGAAAAGAACTTTCCTTACCATCGATGCTTGTGATTGCTGGTCGGCGTTAGGCGGGCAAGCGGCAGGCTAATAGAAATAGAATAGGCACGAAACTTTCTAACAAATCTTGAGCGCCCAGCCTAAGCAATTCGGCTTATCGTGAGATAAATCGAAGAATCTCAGTCGAGTGATCATAGTGCAATCCAAGCGGGTCGTTGACTGAGGATATGTTTCCTGGGACCGCGGGCGTCTCGCCCGCAATGAGCGGAGCGAACAACGGTAAGAGTGCTCACGTCAGTTCTCTAAGACCGAGCTCTCATTGCGACGCGGCGCTTTCAAGGTACAGAGCTGAGCACATTGTCAAATCGTTTACCGGGACCGTTGTTCGCGCTTCGCGCTCATGGCGGGTGAGACGCCCGCGGTCCCAGTAAAAGCTGGCTCGCGATAGAATTCAACTCCCAGTCGCATCAGGGTAGATTGACCCTTTCCCAAGCTACTTATAGGTAACCGCGGAAATACTCAGGCTCTGTGACGGCGAACAGACCACGACGATGCTAAGGCTGCTGAAAAAGATATCACCAAGTCACGAGGAGTTATTTATCGAGTACTACGACCGGCTGATGGGCTGGTCGCTTCGGCTAACCGAACATGATCGCGACCTTGCGGAGGATTTACTGCACGACGCCTTTATTCACTTCACTACGTTGACTCAACCTGATCTGAAGACGATTCGTAACCTCGACGGCTATTTCTACGTCATGCTCCGCAACCTTCATGTCTCGCAGCAGCGCCGGTCGAGCCGCGCTCGCTTTCAACGGCTTTCAATTGTGGAATTCGAGTCCGCGGCGACTGGATTGCGAACTATTGATTCGCGGGATGTCATTCGAGTGCAAGACGAGCTGCGCCGCATTTGTCATTACGCTTGCGCCCGCAAAGAGAAGGCCAAGCTCGCCAGCGTGCTCATCCTGCGATTTTTCCACGGATATTATCCAAGTGAAATTGCGCAAATTCTGCGTAGCCCTCGCGCGGCCATAGACAAATGGCTTCAGCTTGCGCGCGCCGAAGCGAAGCTAGCCCTCTCTGACGTTGAGGTTCTGAGGTTCAAAGACGAAGTCCCGGCCGTCGAGTTCATTCCCGCCTCTTTTGCGCGCAGCGTCGAAGACGTGTTGAGCGAGCTGAGACAAGCAGTCTTCCGGGCGCGGCAAGGCGACTGTTTCGATCTCGGCCAAGTCGCCGAAATCTATCAAAACAAGGAAACACCTCCACTGAATTGCGAGCGACTCTCTCACGTTGTGAGTTGTCCGCAATGTCTGGACGAGATCAATCACATGTTAAAGCTGCCACCACTCTCAGAGCGTTATCCCACGGACTCGATCGGCAAAGACACATCAACCAAGGGTGGCGGCGGCGGTGACGCCGGAGGTGAAGGAGGAGGCGGCATTGGGGGTCGTGAAGCCGGCAAGAAGGCGGTCCGCAAGTATCGACGTGACGCTCGCGAAGCGTTCGAGCATCACCCCTCGGAGTTGTGCGTCTCAGTCAACGGCTACATTCAGGGTTCACACAAGATCAGTTCAGAGTTGAGTGAATTTGATCTCAGCGCGAATCTCGCCGATGAAATCAGCTTTGTCGAAGTGTTCAGTGAGCAGGGTATCCGTTTGCTGCTCTTGAATGCTGAAGAGCGGCCACCCGAAGGCGCTGATACGCAAACTTCATGGGCGAAACTAAGCGATGGTCGCCGCGTTGAACTTACGCTGAAATATCGCAGCTCATGGCCGACGCTTCATCTAATCTACGCTGAAATATCGCAGCTCATGGCCGACGCTTCATCTAATCTATCGTGATCCCACATTCAAGGCGGTTGAGGCAATAGATGTCACCGCGCTGGAGCAGGGAACCTATCCTCCCCAAGCCTTGTTGTCGCCTTCTTCAGGTGAGGGGATTAGCCATGGAAGGTTGAGCGACAGTTTTCTTTGGTTAGCGCGGCATCTGCGCAGGCCACGGTTCAATTTTCCCGTCCTATTCCGGCCGGCTACGGTGACTGCTCTTCTCGCCATTGTGGTAGTGACAGTCGTCCTGCTGGTCAATCTTCGTCGGAGTTCAGCGCCGCCGCTCCTCGCCGCAAGCTTGTTGCAACAGTCAGCAGTGAGCGAAGAAGCGATCGCGAGAAGCGATCAAGTCATTCACCGCACAATCAATCTGGAAGAGCGCAAAGCTTCGGGTGAATTAATAGCTCGCCACCAGCTCGAAGTTTGGCGCAGCGCAGAAAAAGGCATCACCGCGCGTCGCTTGTACGACGAGCGCGGACAGTTGCTCGCTGGTGACTGGAGAAGGGCTGACGGCGTGCAAACGATCTATCACCACGGCGCGCGGCCGCAGTTACAACTAGCGCCAGAGAAGCGCAGCGGCCAATCCGCTATTACTTTCGAAAACGCGTGGCAGCTCGACATTGCTGCGAACGAGTTTTCCAGGGTCATTGGTCAAAGCGAACGAGCCCAGGTGGAAGAGCGTCCCGATCTGTATGTCGTCAGCTACGAGGCTGACGATCAAAGTGGTCTAACCAATCTCGTGAGGGCACGCCTAACGCTGAGGCGTTCTGACCTCCATCCCATCGAGCAGTCATTCGTCATCCGTCAAGGCAGCGAGCTGCGCGAGTACCGTTTCGTCGAAAGGCTGTTTGAGCGTCAACCCCCAAGCGCAGTTGCTCCGGGAGTCTTCGAGCCCGAACCCGAGTTGACTGCAAGGATGAAGGATGAAGGCGGAAGGATGAATAAAAAGGCAGAGTCCGCTTCGCCCTTACCCCTTTCCCCTTTGCCCCGTGCGGCTTCAGCCGAGGACGAGGTGGAAGTTCTTCGTCTGCTAAATCAGGCGGGCGTCTTTCTGCGCGATCAAGTGAGTGTGGCGCGATCACCGGCAGGTCAGTTAATCATAGGAGGCGTGGTCGAAAATGACGACCGCAAACGGCAGATCGTAAGCGCGCTTGCGCCCGTAACCAAAACGCGGATAGCGCGCGTTGAAGTCGAGACTGTCGCTGAAGTCTTGCAGCGTCAGCAGGCGAAAGTGGCTTCGGAGTCAGTCATTGTTCAGGGAGTGCAAGTCACGGAGACTAACATTCCCGTTGATACGGAACTACGCAAGTATCTTTCTGATGCGAAGGGCGTAGCGGGAGAGCAGCAAGACATCGAAGTGCGTCAATTCTCTGAACGCATGCTCGCTCGCTCAAATCAGGCGCGGCTACACGCCTTGGCTTTGAAACCGGTAATCGAACGCTTCTCGCCGGAAGAGTTGCAGGCACTCAGTCCGGCAGCGCGATCGAAATGGCGCTCGATCATTGTTGAGCGTGTGCGCAGCTTCGCTGCTGAGACTTCTGCATTGCATCGCGAGCTGGCGCCGCTTTTCCCTTCGCTCTCCGGCACGGCAGGAGCAGTCAGCGAGTTTGATATTGCGAGCGATGCGGATCTCGTTCGCGCAGTAAAGCGGTTGATGGAACTTGCTTCCGGGAACGACGAAGCAGTGCGCAGATCATTTTCCGTTTCGGCCAACGCCGGCAAAAGCGCACCGGTGAAGACGACGCAGTTTTGGCGTTCGCTCGCGAGCGCGGAGACCTTGGCCGCCAGGATGAGTAGGCAGTAGGCAGTAGGCAGTAGGCAGAGGGCAGTACGCACACTCCCTCTCCTGCCGAAAGAGGCCAGGTGGGGGTGCCAAGCATACGACCGGTCCACAGATTGCCCAGGTTTCACAGATTCAAGACAAAGGTAACCGGTCAATTGATAACGAACATTGAATCACAGGCTCTTAATGCTTTTGTCATCTATGTAATCGGCGAAATCTGCTGATCTCTGAATTCTGATTTCTGACTTCTGGCTTTTTGGAGGAACACCATGAATCAACGACGCCCCTTGTCACTCGCAATCACCCGGTCGCTACCTCTCGTGGTTCTGACTCTGCTTACTGCCTTCTGCTTACTGCCTTCTGCTCTCGGTCAGTCCGCGACCGCAACACTTAGCGGCACGATCGAAGATCAGAACAAAGCAAGTATTCCCGGTGTGCTGGTTACGATTGAAAACACCGGAACCACGCTAAAACGAGAAGCGACTACAAATGATGACGGGTCCTTCACGGTGCCATTACTGCCGCCGGGTCGATATGTGGTTACAGCACGTCGTGACGGCTTTGCGCCGGTGCAAATCAACGATGTCGTTCTAAACGTTGGTGATCAAAAGGGATTGAAGATCGAATTAAAGGCAGGTGACGTTAACGCACAGGTCCAGGTAACAGGTGAAGCGCCGCTGATTAATACATCCCCGGCGGTGGCGACTACTATCGATCGGCAGTTTGTCGCCAATATTCCTTTGAATGGACGCTCGTTCCAATCATTACTAACACTGACCCCGGGCATCGTATTAGTGCCGAGCTTTAGAAATCAGACCGGTCAATTTAGCGTCAATGGACAGCGCGCTAACGCGAATTACTTCACTGTCGATGGTGTCAGCGCTAACGTCGCCAATGGAGTAGGGACCAGGGTAGGGCAGTCGACTAGTGGCACCTTACCAGGCCTAACGGCTTTTGGGACAACCCAGAGCCTAGTTTCAGTTGATGCATTGCAGGAATTCCAAGTCCAAACCTCTAGCTATTCTGCGGAATTCGGTCGATCTCCAGGGGGACAGATCTCAATCGTGACCAGGAGTGGTGCGAACGACTTTCATGGAAGTGCCTTTGATTATCTGCGTAATGAGAAGTTGGACGCGAATAACTGGTTCAGTAACAAGTTCGGTATCAAGCGACAACAATTGCGACAAAACGACTTTGGCGGAACGTTTAGCGGGCCAGTGATGCTGCCAGGTTATAACGGACATGACCGCACATTCTTTTTCTTCTCTTATGAAGGTTTACGTTTGCGGACACCGCAGTTCCAGCAAACCGTTACTCCGTCGCTTTCTCTCAGGCAGACGGCGCCGGCACCACTGCGACCCATACTTAACGCATTTCCGCTTCCCAATGGACCAGATTTCGGGGATGGATTCGCTGCTCTTAACGTTGGGTACTCCGATGTGAGTTCACTAGATGCCACTAGCATCAGATTGGATCATACGTTTAATAAGAAGCTGGCGCTCTTCGGTCGGTTCAACGACGCACCGTCGAAGACTGGTCAGCGTAACTCAGGGAACCTTGCGCAACAAAACTTTACATCAATCAAAACGAGGACACTCACACTTGGTGCAACGATGACGTTATTGCCGACTGTGAGCAATGAGCTGAGGGTCAATTTTACCGACAACGGCGGTTCGGCAGGTCTTGAGCGTGATACTTTTGGCGGCGCGGTTCCGCTTCCTCGCGAGTTACTGCTTCTGCCACAATATGCTCCCGTCGGTTCCGCCGCCAGCGCTGGGGTTGGGTTCGACTTTCCCAGCGGCTTTATAGG
>WNGB01010474.1_pt1 | contig 13942 bp, 11 predicted proteins | sample 5400681 | NCBI WGS metagenome assembly WNGB01 (sample SAMN13153367, study PRJNA577476) | soil metagenome | isolation source: 115 cm soil or saprolite under grassland replicate 2 | place: USA:California | collected 2016-06-15 | reverse complement strand
TCAAGTTCCGAACTGTCACAAGGGAGATAACCCTCGGTGCGGTAGGCGAGGATGAAGCAGGCAAGCGTTTCCTCCCTGGGTACATCCCTCGGCCAGAACACGCCTTCGACCTCCTCGGGCATCGGCCACCACCAAGTATCGTTCTTGTCCGCCGCGTGAGCGAGGCAGTTGTAGTCCGTGTCTTCTTCGCTTGTGACGCGGTAGTCTTCCTTCCGGAGATTGGGGAAGACCGCTTCCCTGTCAGCTCGTAGATGTCTTGGGTCCATTTAGTCAATCAGCCCCCTGTCCTTGCCCCATCTCAGCCATGCCGCCCGCGCCTTCTTGGGGTCGGCGCGTTCTTCCGGGGAGACGGGGGTCTGTTTGGCGATGGCTTTCAAGGCCTCGAACCAATGGTCCGGACGATCGCGCAGTTCTCGGAGGACGAGAGGGAGTACGGTCTCCCCCAAGTCGATGATCGCACGGTACGCTGGGTGCCGCAGCCGTTTCGACATCGAAGAGTGCATCCCGGTTTCTTTGCGCCACAAGTCGGCCAGTGCCCGGAATCGCTCCTCCACGCCATTCGGGTCGCTCACGCCAGCCACCTGCATTGGGGTATGATCGACCCCCGGCTCCTCGGCGGGGACCCAGGGGCTCTCAGTTTCGACGATCCGGTCGCGTAAGTCGGCAATGATACGGTCAAGGTCTGCGTCGAAGGAAACCGGATAGCCGGATGCCGCAAGGTCTCGACAGAGGTTGCGCATCAGTTCGACGTGGCGCAAACTCAGGCGGAGGGCGATCCCCACGTCTCTCCGATAGGAGGGATCGTCCGCACCGCCTGCGGCCATGTCTCGACTCGCCTTCTGCCACAACTTGCAGGCTGCTTCGCCATCCCGGGCCGCCGCCTCGGTGAAGTCGGCGACGAGCGCCCGGACAGCTTGGTTGGAGATCCGCTCGCGGTGCTGCGGGTCCGAGACTTCCCCAAGCAACTCGGTCAGTTCCTCGATGTAGCGCTGCCTCACGCGGAGCAGACGTGCCGGCAAGGGTTCGGTGAGGGACATAGTTCGTTCCCCTGGAGTGGCTTTCTGAGCATCACAGGCATCTTCGCGACAATGACAACCCCTGCCCAAGCTGCTCTCCTCCGCTGCCGAGGACAAGCATGGGATCGGTGTTTTGAGGTCCATTTACTGGAGATCCTTTCGTGTCGCAACAACCTCGCCTTGCTCGCGGGCCTGCACTACTCGTTTCCCTCGTCCTGTCGCTGGCAGCCGGGATCGTCTTGCTTGCTCCGGTCGCAGGCGCCAACCCGCAGCCCCAGTCGGAGCAGCGAGCCGCCGAACCGAGGGTCACCGCAGTCCCCGAGGCAGTGATCAAGAAGTTCAAACTCGACACCACCTTTTACAAGAAACACGTCGATTACAAGGGCTTCTCGATCCTGAGTTCGGCCACGGTTTCCGACGCAGCTTTGCTCGAAGCTCGCTATCTCATCGACCAACTCCTGTGCGAGCGCGAAGACATCCTCAAGGCCATGATCAAGGCCGGCTGCCGCTTCATGGTGATGGCGCCCACCGAGATGACTACCGACGTGCCGGAGCAGCGACACATGGACAAGACCTACTGGGACAAGCGCGCCCGCGGCCTGGGCGGCAAGCTCTCTTCCTGCGGCGAGGAAAACCTGCTGACCCTCAAGGGCGATCGTTACCGCAACGAGAACATCCTCATCCACGAGTTCAACCACGCCGTCCACCAGCACGGCCTCCGCGGGGTCGAGCCCCGGTTCGATGCCCGGCTGCGCGAGACCTACAGGAAAGCGATGGACAAGGGATTGTGGAAAGGCACCTACACGGCGACCAATCCTAGCGAATACTGGGCCGAGGGTGTGCAGGCCTATTTCGACTGCATGCGGCCACAATTCGGCGCCAACACCCGCGAGAAACTGCAAAAGTACGACCCCGACCTGTTCGCCCTCGTGGACGAGGTCTACAAGCAATCGAAGTTCCGCTATGTCCGCTACGACCGGCGCAGCTCGCCAGCCGACAAAAAGGATCAACCCGATCTCAAAAAAGACACAAAGTAACCGCGGCAAGCGAGCACACGCTGTAAAACAGGGCTTGCCTTGGCAGTGATCTGGTGTACACTTATCATGGCCCAGCTGGGAGCCATGATCGATGACCTTGACCAATCTCAAAGCTCGTATCGCCCGTCTCGACGAGTTGGCCCGTGGACTGTCTCGCGAAGTAGTGCTCTGGAAGTCGGGCAACGATCCGCTGCTGTACGTGGAACGCAAAACGTACCTGAACGCGATCCAGGATGCGCTGGCCGGTGTGGAGGCGGCCCGCGTCATCCTGGCGAAAGCGCGCCAGCGCTTAGAAGGAGAGGATAACTCCCAGCGTGGCCGCAAACCGTCCGGTCCGTCGCGGCATCAGCGGACAAGACCGTCGTAGGCCACCTCACGCCGCACCGCCGCGCCCGACGGCGCCTCGGCGGCGCGCACGTCGCCCTCATAGTAAAAGACGACCGTGCGGGCGACGCGCTCGCCTCCGTCCGCGTCAGCGTGATACTCGATGCGGACGTCGCGGCGCTCGTGGCCGACGGGGCCGGCGTAGTAGGTGTCGCTCAGTTTGCGGGCGGCGTGCAGGCGCAGCGGATCGACGCGCCCCAGGTAGACCGCCTCGCGCCGCAACGGATCGCCGCTCTGTGAACGGGCAGCGCGAGCATCGCCGCCGTAGAAGTACACGATCGTCGCGCGCACGCTGCCGTCGCTGTTGTAGCGAAACGCCGCATCGCGCCGCTCCTCGCCCGACACTCCCGCCAGCAGCGTCTCGCGCTCCAGGTGTGGAACGACCGCAACCTTCACCTCCGGCGCAGCGAGGGCCAGCGGAACGAGTTGCGTTTCGGGTTGGACCGCCGCCTCACCGTTGCTGTGAGCCTGTGCTGCCGGCTGGCGAACCCCGGCCGTCAGGACGCGGGGACCACCGTTCGTCGTGCGGGGGCCCTCATGTCCGGCGGCAGGTTTCCCGACGGACTCGGGCAGCAGGGCTTGCAGTTTTTCCGCCCCGAGACGATGGCAATAGTCGCCAAAAGACTCCGCGGCGCGGCGCTCCTGCTTGAAGTGCTCCAGCAGCGGCACGAGCAGCGGCACAATCTGTCCCAGCGGCACGAGGTCGCGCAGGGTGAAATTGAGGCGCGTGCCCAGGATGTTGCCGCCAACAAAAACGGTGTACTTGTCGCCGCTGCGGCCCACCAGGCCGATGTCGCTCTGGTACGGGCGGACGCAGCCGTTGGGGCAGCCCGTCATGCGCACGCCGATTTTCTCGTCTTGCAGACCGAGCCGCTTCAACTCCGCCTCCAGTTGATCGATGACGCCGGGCAGGGAGCGCTCCGACTCCGAGATGGCCAGACCGCACGTCGGGATGGCGGGGCACGCCATGCTGTAGCGCTGCACCGAGGAGAGTTGATCGGGACGCAGGACGCCGTGTTCGGCAAGCACCTGCTCGATCTCCGCTTTCGCCATTTCTTCGAGGCCGCACAGCAAAATGTCCTGCAGGGGAGTCAAGCGGATTTCCGGACGAAAGCGATGGACGAGCAACCGTAGGGCCGAACGCAGGCGGAACGTCCCCTCATCCTTGACGCGGCCGTTCTCCACGCTCAGGCCGTAATACCAGCGGCCATCGCCTTGCGGTTGCCAGCCGAGATGAGCGTCGAAACCGCTGACCTCGACCGGCCGCGGTGGAAAGAGCGGGGCGCCGACATACTCCGACAGAACCGCGCGAAACTTCTCGACGCCCCAGTCATGCACCAGGTACTTGATGCGAGCGCGTTTGCGGTCGGCGCGGTTGCCGTGATCGCGAAACAGCTTGACCACCGCCTCGGCGGCGCCGACGACGGCGCGAGCGGGGACATAGCAGATCGGCTTTGCCAGGAATGGGAAGGTGTTGGCGTTGCCGTGCGTCATGCCCATGCCGCCGCCGACCAGGACGTTGTAGCCCTCAATGCGGCCATCGGTGACGATCGCCAGCAAACCGAGATCCTGGGCGTAGACATCGATGCAATTATCCTCGGGCAGGGCCAGGCCGGTCTTGAACTTGCGCGGCAGGTACGTTTTGCCGTAGAGCGGCTCCTCAGTGGTGGATGGTGGATGGTGGATGGTGGATGGTGAATCGGTGGGTGGTGGATGGTGGATGGTGGATGGTGAAGAGGAAGCGCTTTCTGGCTTTTCACCATCCACCATCCACCGTCCACCATCCACCGCGCGGCCATTGAGCCAGATCTCGTGGTAGGCGCCCGTGCGCGGCGCCAGGTGCGCGGCCAACTGGGCGGCGGTTTCCTGCAACTCCGCATGAACGCCGTGGTCGTGGTGCGGCGCGGGGCAGGCCATGACGTTGCGCTCCACGTCGCCACACGCACCGAGCGTCGTCAGCAGACAGGCGTTGATGCCCGCAATCGTGTCCTTGAGGTTCTCCTTGAGCACGCCGTGGAACTGGATGCCCTGCCGCGAAGTGAAACGCAGCGTCCCGTTCGCGTACTTGTCGGCCAACTCGTCCACGGCGAGGTACTGCGCCGCAGTCAACCGCCCGCCAGGGATCTTGCAGCGCACCATGAACATATAGTGCTTGCCGACGCCGTCTTTCTTGCGTGCCTTGCGGGCGTCGCGGTCTTCCTGCTGGTAGGTGCCGTGAAACTTGAGCAGGTTCTTGTCCGCCTCACCGAAATGGTGCGTCTCGGCGAGAAGGTCCGCGCTGATGGTGCCGCGCAGTTGACGGCTGTTCTCCTTCATCTCCTCGACGGCAGAGCGCTTCGGAGAAGGCTTCGCGGCTGGGGTTTCTGCGGGCGTTGTGGGGGTAGTGGTATCCATCAGTGTGAGAGGAGCCCGTAATCTTTACTAAATTGATAACCCAATGTAAGTCTATGCACATGACGTCGAAAAAACCACCGAGTTTCGCCGCTTTTTTGCCCCGGTTCCTCGGCTTGCGCATTCCCAAACTGCCCAACTCACGCCGCGCTCTGCCGCAGTTCCTCGGCGAGGCCACGACAGGTCCGGTAGTCGGTTTCCCGGCAGGAACGCTCGCCGTACCACTTCAACTCGAATAGGCCCGTCAACCGGCAGAAAAGGCCGTGCAGCCCTGAAACCCGACGCAATTGGTCCGCATACTCGCCATTGGTGCGTGTACGTTCGTAGCGGATCAGGCCGCCCTGATGCAGCAGCGCCAGCACGCTCAGGTACAGCGAACGCACGGCGCCCAGGAAATCGCCCGCCCGTGCCAGTTCGTCCGCGCGCCGCCACAGACTCGCGGGATCCTGCTGCGCCGGCTCGTCGCCAGCCTCCTCCTGGGGCGCCGGTCCCGAAACCGGCTGCGGCCGCGGAGCTGCCCGCGCATTACGACGCCACTGCGCAACAACCAGAACGAGCCCGACCACGAGCGCCGCGACCAACAGACCGACGAACAGCCATAACAGCACGGTCGATGCCCCGCCCACCGCGGCCGGGCCGATGATTCCGCCCCCAACCTGGCGCCCGGGCCGACCCAGGTCGTCCAGGTCGCGCTTGACCCGCTTCTCGTCCTTCTTCTCCTCGGGACGTTCGTCTTTCACAGCCGGCTTGCTGCTCCTGTCCGTCCGTGTCCGCGGCGCTACCAGCCGCTTGATCTGCTCTGGCGTCAGCCCACTCTCCTCCGGCGGCCGACGCAGGCTCTCCTCGATCAGCGCCAGGCGTCCCTCGATGCGATCCAGCTGTTGCACCGCGGAGGCCTGGCTGCGCTCGGCGAATCCCTCGACCGCCTGACGATACCAGCGATAACCGCCCTTGCTTTCAGCTTCGAGGCGTTCTCCCACGCGCCGCAAGGAACCGACCCAGCGCTGGCCGCCGGGGTAAGGCTCGGTCTGCTTGACCTCGCGCCGGACCGTGTCGATCTCCTTGCGGGCGGCGCGGATGGCGCCGACTCGGTCATCAGCGCGCGCCTCGGTCGCGACGGACAGGGCCAGCGCGGTCAGCAGAACGGCAACGAGCGTGGGCGTGAACTTCTTGCCTTCGGGGACGGGTGGCGGCTTGACCTCGGTCACAGGAAAAAGCTCCTCCACGCGATACCAGAGATCGAGGCCCTCGTAGCGCGTGCGGGCGTCGATGAAGAACAGGTAATTGACGGCCTGGGCATACGGGGCCAGCAACCACCACGCCAGCCCCAAAAGGGAGATAAAATAGGGTGTATTATCCAGGGAACAGAGCAGACGCGCGAGGGCCACATCGGCGCCGGCCAGGTCTTCCGCCACCCAGAGCGCCAGGCGCGCGAACAGGTGCAGGTTGAGCACGGCGAGGCCGAGCAGCGCGACGCGACCGCCGACGATGGCCAGCGCCCGCGGAAAGTGGCGGATGGAGGCACGCGCGGAGTGACGCCACGCACGCCACAGGTTTTGCTGCCCCGCCGCCATCGCCGCGTGTTGTCCCAGGCCCAGGATCCAGACGGGGACGAAGAACAGGAAGAAAAACACGGCGAGGAACCAGGCCAGTGCGGGCGGCCAGCCCGGGATCACGAGCCAGACGACGACGCAGAACGGCAGTAGCAGACCGATGGCCTGGGCGGTGACGTGGTTCAAGCCGCGCCGCCAGGCGGCCGCGAGGCATTTCCGCAGGCGCGGCGGGTGGTCCTCGGCCCACAGGTGAAAGGCTTCCTGGCAGGCGCCGGCGGCGAGGCCCGTCAGCGGCAGCAATACGGCGGCGAGAGCGGGCCAGAGCCAGCGCATCGGCCCGGCCGGAGCGGGTTGCGTCAGGAGCAGCAGGATCGCGCCGGTCGCCGGCAGCAGAAACAATCCCGTCAGGGCCAGCAGCAGCGACACGTCGCTCAGGTACAGCCGCCAGGCGTCGTCCAGGATTTCGCCCGTGGACCGCGGCCGCACCTCCAAATGAGCTGGTAGCGCCATGCGCCCTCCCTCCGCAGTCCCACTTGCGGGTCCACGGGGTTTCAGGATCGGCGAGCGGGGGGCGTAAGCCCCCTGATGTTGGAGAGAGGAATGCTCCGAGTCATCAGGGGGGCTTACGCCGCCCGCTCGCCGAGGTAGTGGCCTCATCGATCACGGCGCCAGGCTGCCCTGCGCCAGCCAGCAGACCCCGAAGAACGCCACACACAACACCCCAAGGACCAGCGCCCGCAGCAAGACCGATCCCGGCTGACGCGGCGGCCGGATTGGCCGGGTGCCCAGCGCCTTGAGGCAGGAATGGCAATGGTTGATCCCGTCGAGGCGCGTGCAGCAGTCGGCGCAGATGACCACACGGCAGCGCACGCAGATCCCGATGCCGGGACGGTCGGGGTGGTAGAGACAGACGAGCACCTGGGCGTCCCTCTGCGAAGGTCTACGAGCCGCGGCCCGTGGGCCTGGGCCATCACGGCGCCACGCGGTCCAGCAGCCGGAAGGATTTGATCCCCTTCGTGATCTCCTCCTCAACGCGCGCGAAGCGACTTTTGCGGGCGCCGCCAATGATCACGAAGACGTCCCCATCGCGATCCTCACGCTCCTTCAGAATGCGCACGAGGAAGCGGCGCTCCTGCTGGCCGACGCTCTTGGCGACCTCCAGATCCAGGCCGTGCATGGTGCCGGGCGGATCGGGCGCCTCCTGGCGACGAATCAGTTCGGTCCGCCCGCGCGGGCCGCCGACTCGTTTCTTGCCGAAGAAACCCGCCTTGTCGTGGTCCTGGAAATAATCCCGCAGAATGTCATCGCGGCAGGTCTCCAGGTTCTTGTCAAGCCCGACAGGCAGTTTCCAGACCAGCAGCACGGCGTCCGCCTCGGGATTGACCAGGCGGAGTTCGTCCCAAACATGCCCCACGTCGAGTTGCCCCTGGCTCGGATTGCGCGCGACGCCCCACTTCCGCGAGGGCCGGGTGATGGCGAAGCGCTCCGTGCGGCGTTCGATCTCGTCGGGAACGTCGTAGTCGAGTTGACCGACCCAGTCGACCCGGTGGAACAGGTTGCCGAGGCCGAACAACTTCCCCAGGGTGACCGCGTACAGCGTGAACAGTGTCAACACCACGCCGAGGACGATGCCGGCGAGGGCGTAATTGCGGCCGGCGAGCTTGTCGGGCGACTCCTTGATGGCGCGCAGGCCGAGCCAGCCGAGCACGATCGCCGCCAGCGTGCCGAGGATCGTGAAGGCGCCGAGGAGGGCCACGGTCAGGCTGGCCAGGGCGAAACCGCTCGTTTGCATGCCGGGCGGCTCCGGCTTCGGGGCGACGAGGGAGCGCTGGCAGTCGGGACAGGTAATGGTCTTGCCGGCGAAGGTTTCGTCGACTTCCAAATGTACGCCGCAGGCGCAGGTCAGCGAGATCGTCATTACCCGCTCCCAGGAGTCACGCGGGGCCATGGAACGTCTTGTTATTGTAGGCGCTGGCCGCGCGCTCGCAATGGGACGCTTGCGCGAGGCGAGTGACGAGTGATGAGCGGTGAGTGGAAAGTGAAGAGACGACATGCTCCTTTTCCTTTCCACTCATCGCTCATCACTCGTCACTCGCGCAGCGTCAGTCTTCCATGACGAGGGCCTTGCCGAGGCGGCGTTTGCGGCTGTCGAGGTGCCACCACCACGAGAGCACCGTCAGGCCCAGGAAGATCCAGAAGCAGTAGAAGCCGAGCGGCAACTTGGAGTTTTTTACCTCGAAGTAAATGACATCGTAAAACGCGCAAATCCTCTCCGGGATCGCTCGCAGGACTGTGCCGGCGACTGGCACCGCGTTCTCCAGCCACGCCGGAACGTGGGGCAAGATCCGTTCGAGTTTCGCCGCCAGCGACTTGCCGGGGGGGTACCACTGGATTTCCTCAAGGTCGCGCTGCGGCCCCGGCATGGGTTCCCGGATCGGCGAATCTGTGAAGTACGGCACCACGAAGAAGGGAATGAAGAAAGTCAGGAAGAACAGGAGCCAGGTCTTTCGCTGCGAGTTGACCTTGGCAGGTAGCTTGATCTCCTGGACCTTGCGGCCGCCCTGGATCACCTCCAGGCGTTCGCCGCGCAGCCAGCCCTTCGCCAGCGGCGTCACGTAGAAGGTTGCCCTGGCGGCGCCGTCGGCGGGGTCGAGGGGTTGCTCGGACGGCACCACCTGCGCGCCGGCCATCACCAGGCGCAGCAGGACGGGGTTGCCGGAGCCGGCGCGGCCCTTGCCGGCCTGCTTCCAGCTGACCACCACGGGATAAACGCGGTGGGCCTTCATCTTCTTGTAGTAGCGGACCTGAATCTGCGGCAGCGCGGTGGAGCGCGAACTTTCCGAGGCGGACGCAGCGCTCTTCTGGACGGTAGTGCGGCCCCTCGACGGCGGGGACTCTGGCATGGAGACGTCTCCTGGAGGTTCGTCAGGGTGATGGCGCCCGGGAGGACCCCACTCCGGCCGCGGGGGCACACCGCACCAGGAACGAGTGCAGGTTTGGGGTTCCGCTTTCTGGGGCTGATGTCAAAGACAAGTGTAACAATCGTGACGATCCTTACCAATGGGAAAACAGCGTCCGCTGGGCAAGCTGGCGAAGTGGTGCTGCCCGAAATGACGGTTTTCGCGAGGAGATCGTCCATCGTCAGTCAGGAAAGCAATGTCCCCTGACGAGCGGCGGGGTTTATCCCCGCCGTGCAGACGCCGGGATAAACCCGGCGGCTCGTGGACCTTCCTCTCCTGACAAGCGATAGGCGCGGTCACGCGCTGCGCAGCGGTGGCGATTCTTTCGGCACTGCTCTCGTGGGTTAGTTCGACTCTTCCGGTTGCAACGCCGCGTTGTAGAATAAGTTCCGGACGGAACGACGTTCTCGCCTGACGGCATCCGCTTTGCAAACCCTCCTCGTCCCTCTCGGTGAGGGAACCAACGGAATCAAGGGTCGTGACCTTGCCGCACTTCGCTCATCCCCTGTGGCTGCTGCTCGCTTGGCTGGTGCCGCCGCTGATGTGGCGGTGGTATCGGCAGGGACGTACGGCCCTGCGCTTCTCCGACGTGCGGCCGTTGCGCGCCCTGCCGGGCGGTCGCAGTCGTGCAGCGCAATGGGGTGGCTTGCTCCTGCGCGGCCTCGCCCTGCTGCTGATCATCGTTGCTCTCGCCGGACCACGCTGGCCTGACCCCGGCACCCGCATCCCCACCGAGGGCATCGCGATCGTCCTGGCGGTCGATGTGAGCGGCAGCATGGCGGAACGCGACTTCACCTGGCGCAACGAGCCGATCACCCGCCTCGAAGCGGTCAAGCGAGCGCTGCGCCTGTTCGTCGAGGGTGGCAAGGGAATCGACAACGAGCATCTCGAAGGGCGCAAAAATGACCTGCTCGGGCTGGTGGTCTTCGCCACCCGACCGGAGAGCGTTTGTCCGCTTACCCTCAGTCATGGGGGATTGCTCAAACTCCTCGACGCAGAGCAACCGCGGGAGGTTCCGCACGGCTACACCAACATCGGCGATGGCATCGCCTGGGGCCTGTATCGCCTGAAGGCCGCCGGCAACTGTCGCAGGGTGCTCGTGCTGCTCACCGACGGGGAACACAACGTCGGCAAACCGGCGCTCACCCCGCGGCAGGCGGCCCAGCTGGCCGGCAACTCGAATGTGCCGATCTACGTGATCGATGCCGGCAGCGACCTGCCGTCGAAGGGCGAAGGCGCGAAGGACGAGCGCTCCGCAGCGGATCGAGTCGGCGCCGTCAAGACGTTGCAGGAGGTGGCCCGCATGACGAAGGGCCGCTATTTCCGGGCGAGCGACACGAAAACCTTGTTGGAGGTGTGCGGCCAGATCGACCGCCTGGAGCGACAACCAATCGTGACGTTCGAGTACGCTCGCTACGGCGAGGGCTATCCGTGGTTTGGGCTGGCCGGGTTCGTCTTGTTGATGGCGGTGCAGTTTCTGGAGTTGACGTTCTGGCGGCGGTTGCCGTGAGTCGTTGCCGCTTGCGGCTTAGCGTGAACAAGAGGGTTGTGGCACGGTCTCCTGACCGTGCCACTCTTTCCGACCGTAGGTCTCCTCGGAGTCCTAAGGAGACCTGCGGTCAACGCCGTGGCACGGTCAGGAGACCGTGCCACAACGGCGTGGAGACCGTGCCACAACGGCACTTAGACGTTCTGGCGGCGGTTGCCGTGAGGAGTGGATGTTCGACGCCTTGCGCGAGCACCTGAGCCGGCTGGGGGGATACCTCTCGCAGCTGGGGACTGCGCTGGAGGGTATGGTCGCGCGCCTCGCCTACCCGGCCGCCCTGTGGCTGCTGGCCGTCATTCCCGTGCTGTGGGTTGTGAGCATCGTCGCCTGGTATCGCCGCCGCCGCGCTCTGCGCCGTCTCGGCAGCGGCCTGGCCCTGCGCACCTTGACCTCCACTCACGGTCGCTGGCGAAGTCTGCGCAGTCTGTGTTGGAGTACCGGCATCACGGCGCTGGTCCTCGGCATTGCCGGGCCGCGCTGGGGCATCGACCCCGCGCAGCAGGCGGCCTCGGGTCGCGATCTCGTAGTCGTGCTCGATCTCAGTCGCAGCATGCTCGCCGAACAGCCCAGCCGGCAGGAGCGAGCCCGCCGGGCGCTGTTCGATCTTGCCGCTTCACTCCTGCGGCGCGGCGGTCATCGGGTTGCGCTCGTCGTCTTCGCGGGGCGGGCCAAGTTGGTCTGCCCGCTGACGCACGACTACGACCACTTCCGCGACGCGGTCCTCCTGGCGGACGCGGACAACCTGTCGCTGGATCTCCGGCCGCTGGCGGACGGGACGGGGTCAGGCACGCGCATCGGCTCCGCCCTGCGTCTGGCGGTGGCGGCTCACGACAAATCGCTGACGGGCTATCAGGGCATCCTGCTGGTGTCCGATGGCGACGACCCCGGCGGCGACGAGGAATGGGCCGACGGCGCCGAGCAAGCGCGGCTGCGCGGCATTCCGGTGTACTGCCTGGGCGTGGGCGATCCGGCCGGCCCTGGCAGCGAGATCCCGACGCCGGAAGGCCCGCTGGTGTACAACGGCAAAACGATCCAGACCCGCCTGGAAGAACGACCGTTGCGCGAGATCGCGGCGCGGTCCGGCGGGGCGTACTTGCCGGCGCGAACGCGGCCGTTGCCGCAGGGGTCGCTGTATCGCGCGGTGCTGGAGGAACAGGCGCGGCACGCCAATCGCGACGTGCCGCTGCCCTTGTATCGCCCCCGTTACGGATGGTTTTTCGGCACAGCCCTGGCCCTGTTCGCTGTGGCACTATTGCTCGGCGGGCCGGCTCGGCGGACTGCCCAGCGATCAGAGCTTGAACGCCAGCGAGGGACAGGGAAGACGGCGGGGATAAACCCCGCCGCTCGTTGAGGTGATGACGAGCCGCCGGGTTTATCCCGGCGGTCTTCTCCGCGAATTCAAGGAAAGGACGGTACGACATGAGTTGTTCCTACCGCAGGTTGTGGCTGGTGGCACTGGCTTTGTTGCTCGTCAGCGCGGCGCCGGCGGAACAGGTCGAGGATCTGCTGCGCCGCGGCAACACGGCCTTCGCGCGGGCCGCCGCCACAGGCGACAAGGAAACCGCCAAGCAACTCTACAAGGATGCCCTGGCGCTCTACGAGAGTGCCGAGGAACGCAGCATCGATCCGGGGCTGGTGGCGTTCAACAAGGCGGCTGTGCTGTACCGCCTCGGCCATTTCGACGAAGCGAAACGATGCTATCGCAGCTGTCTCGAAGACGGTGAAGTCCCCGGGCCGCGCCGCGCCCGCGCCTTCTACGACCTGGGCACGACCTTGCTGCACGTCAAGGAGGGCAAAGATGCCGTGGCCCTGCGGGACGCGATCCGCTGCCTGCAACTCTGCCGGCGCCACACCACCGACCCCGGTCTGCGCAGCCAGGCGGCTCACAATCTGGAGCTGGCCCGGCTGCTGTGGATCAAGGCGAAGGCCAATCCTCCTGACCCCAGTCAGGAATCGCAGCAAGACGACAATCCAAAGAAACGGAAGCCGGGCGAGGACGAACAAACGCCGCAGCCGGGGGAAGGGATGGACAAGCACGGGAACCCGATCGGCAAGGGCCAGGCGATCCTGCAGGATCGGAGCAAGGGGGGGCAGAAGGCCATTGTAACCAAGGACACCATCCCCGGGGCAGGGAAAATCCAGCCGCTACTGGACAGCGACGAATTGACTCCCCTGGACGCGCGGGACACGGCCGAACACCTGGAGCGGGCGGCGCGGCGCATCCTGGAGGAGCAGCGGAAGCAACTCCGCGAGGTGCCGCGCAACTTCCCCAACGTCAAGGACTGGTGACACAACGCACAGTGCTTCGTTCGTAATTCCGCCTTCAGGCGGCATCGCGTGTTCCGCCTAAAGGCGGGACTACGAACAAAAGGACAAATCGGACAATCGCGATGAGTCGATGGGCAATAGCGCTGGTGCTCTGTGGGGCCGCGACTTTCCCGTGCTGGGGCGGCGACGCCCCTGAGACACCGCCACTGGTCGGCCGCAACGCCGAGAAGTTCAGCGGCGCCGTCGGCTCGAACTACCGCATCAGCTGCAGCGCCACGCCGACGACAGTGGCGGTCGAGGAGCCCGTGACGCTCACCGTCCGCATCACCGGCACCCTCCACGAGAAGTATCCCAAGGCCGCCCCGCAGCGCGACAAGTTGCGACCTCACCTCTTCGCGGACATCGAGCAGGACTTTCACATCGAGGACGTTCCCGCGAAGGATAGTCATGTCGAGGACAAGAAGGAGAGCAATTGGGAATTTGTCTATCGTCTAAGGCCAAAGCATATCGGGGTGACACGCATCCCTCCCTTGCAGTTCGTCTTCTACAACCCCGATCTGGAGGAAGATAGTCGCTTTCAGCCGCGCCGCTCGACCGAACCGATCGAACTCAAGGTGACGCCGGCCCCCTTGGCGAAACTGGACGGGAGCGTGCGTGCCCTGCAGGCGCCGGAGCAGTTCTACGAACTGACGAGCGGCGCCGCGGTGCTACGCCGCGGCGGTCGCGTTGGCGCGCTCAACGTCCCGCTACTGGTGCTGTTCTTGCTCGGTCCGCCGGTCTGCTGTGG
>WNGB01009154.1_pt1 | contig 13943 bp, 12 predicted proteins | sample 5400681 | NCBI WGS metagenome assembly WNGB01 (sample SAMN13153367, study PRJNA577476) | soil metagenome | isolation source: 115 cm soil or saprolite under grassland replicate 2 | place: USA:California | collected 2016-06-15 | reverse complement strand
TGCGGCAACCTGTTCGTCGGAGCACTGGCGGCAGGGCTTCTGGTTCGGCTCGAACTCAATGGCGAGACCGTCGGCACCGATGAGCGACTGCTGCAGCAGCTTAGCGAACGCATCCGCGACGTGCGCCAGGGGCCGGACGGCGCCTTGTGGCTCGCGACCGACAGCGCGTCGGGCCGCATTCTGCGGGTGGTGCCGGCGCGGTGATCGGCTCCTGGCGGTTCGGGACAGCGATTGAACCCGTGCCGACAACGGGTTAGACCGTCGCACGCATGTTCTCTCTCTTCGAACGCTTCCTGCAGCCGACCGCCATCCCGGAACACCCGGAGCCGCCGGCCGGCCTGATCGCCTTCCTCTGGCACTTCGCCCGGCAGGCGAAGTGGCTGTTCGCCGGCCTGTTCGTGGTCGAGTTCTTCGTCGCGCTCACCGACAGCGCCGTACCCTGGTTTATGGGCCGCATCGTCACGCTGGTGACGACCATCCCAGCGGAACGTTTTCTGGCCGAGACCTGGCCGTGGCTCGTGGGCATGGCGCTGGTGGTGCTGGTGGCGCGGCCGGCGGTCAGCTTCACGCGCTACCTCATCACCAACCAGGCGATTGCGGCGCCGTTCACCGGGCTCATCCGCTGGCAGTCGCATTTCCACGTCGTGCGCCAGAGCTGGGCGTTCTTCCAGAACGATTTCGCCGGCCGCATCTCCAACCGCGTGATGCAGACCGGCCCGGCGGTGCGCCAGACGCTGGTCGCGTCGGTCACCGCACTCTGGTACGTGCTGGTCTACGGAATCACCGCGATCGTGATGACGGCCGCCGCCGACGCCTGGCTCACGCTGCCGATCTTCGCCTGGTTCGCCGGCTACGTCGCGCTGCTCTGGTACTTCGTGCCGCGCATGCGCGACCGCTCCAAGATCAGCTCGGAGGCGCGCTCGGCGCTGGTGGGCCGCATCGTCGACAGCTACACCAACATCCTCACCGTGAAGCTGTTCGCGCGCCCGCGCGACGAAGACAATTACGTGCGCGACGCGGTCGACCGCCACACCGACGTGTTCATCCATGCACAGCGGCTGCTCACGATGTTCGGCACGCTGCTCAATGTGCTCAACGCACTGCTCATCGCCGGCGCCGGCGCGATCGCTTTGATCCTATGGCAGCGCGGCGCGGTCGAGGTCGGCACCATAGCGATGGTGCTGCCGCTCACGCTGCAGCTCACCAACATGTCGCGCCAGATCGCGGTGCAGATCACCGATCTGTTCGAGGAGATCGGCATCGTGCAGGAGGGCATGATCACGATCGCGCGGCCGCTGCAGCTCACCGATCCCGCCGGCGCCAAGGCGCTCGACGTGCACGAGGGCAAGATCGCGTTCGAGGACGTGCGCTTCGGCTACGGCCGCGAAACCGGGGTGCTCGAAGGATTCTCGCTCACGGTGCGGCCGGGCGAGAAGATCGGACTGGTGGGACGCTCCGGCGCCGGCAAGTCGACGGTGGTCAATCTGCTCCTTCGCTTCTTCGATCTCGAAGACGGCCGCATTCTCATCGACGGCCAGGACATCTCGCAGATGACGCAGGAATCGCTGCGCGCACAGATTTCCGTGGTGACGCAGGATACCTCGCTCCTGCATCGCTCAATTCGTGAGAACATCCGCTACGGACGGCCGGAGGCGACCGAAGCCGAGATCGTCGCAGCGGCACGGCTCGCGCACGCCGAGGAGTTCATCCAATCGCTCGAAGACTGGCGCGGGCGGCGCGGCTATGATGCCCAGGTCGGCGAGCGCGGCGTGAAGCTCTCCGGCGGCCAGCGCCAGCGCATCGCGATCGCACGCGTGATCCTCAAGAACGCGCCGATCCTGGTGCTCGACGAAGCCACCTCGGCGCTCGACAGCGAAATTGAGGCCGCGATCCAGCAGAGCCTCGGCACGCTGATGGCGGGCAAGACCGTGATCGCGATCGCGCACCGGCTCTCGACCATCGCCCGCATGGACCGTTTGGTGGTGCTCGATCATGGCCGCATCGCCGAGCAGGGCACGCACGCCGAGCTGCTGGCGCGCGGCGGCCATTACGCCGCGCTGTGGCGGCGCCAATCCGGCGGCTTCATCGACGCCGGCGACATGCAGGCGGCGGAGTGATGGTGGCACGCCGGGACACGGGCGCGCCCTCAGTTCCGTGATCGGCGTAAATTACCGATAGTTAATCTGCCAACAGCCAATTTCGCGGTGCCAAGCGAGACGGATTGGTATAAGGTCCCTGGGTCAATCCTGGGAGGATACAGACATGGTTTGGAACGCGATTAGCGAGTGGAGCCAAAAGCGAAAGCTCCGCACGATGCTGCAGGACCCGCGCGCGGCCAGGGGTTTCCGGTCAACCGGCCAACTCGAAAAGAGCATCGGCGCCGACCGCGCCACCACGGAACGTCTGCTGCTTGCCATTGGTGCGAGAAAGGCGAACGACGCCGAGGAATGGACTTTGAAAGCGAGCGCGTAACGAAGCCGGAATGGCCCAGCGCCGAACTTGCGCGCCGGACCGCTGCACGGCAATGCTCACCGCCATAGTCTGGTCACGATGACCCTCTAACCGCTCCGCCCGTTTCGTTACATCAGATCGGGTCGTGCCGCCCGGCGCCCAGCGCCGGCTGCGGCGCGTCGTCGTTTTCGCGAGCGTGTCATGTTTGCTGTCTTTGAACGGCTCTTGAAGCCGACCGCGACGCCCGAGCAGCCGGAGCCGCCCTCCGGGCTGGTCGGCTTCTATTGGCATTTTGCCCGCCAGGCCAAGGGGCTGTTCATCGGCTTGTTTATCGCCGGCTTCGCGGTGGCGGTGCTCGATTCGCTCATTCCAGTGTTCATGGGCCGTATCGTCACGCTGATCACGGCGAGCAAGCCGGACGAGCTGTTCGACCGGTTCTGGCCGGTGCTCATCGCGATGGCGCTCGTGCTGCTGGTGCTCCGGCCTCTTGCGCTCACCAGCCAAAACATCATGGCCAACCAGGCGATCGCTGCCAACGTCGGCAACCTGATCCGCTGGCAGAACCACTGGCACGTGGTGCGCCAGAGCTGGGCGTTCTTTCAGAACGACTTCGCCGGCCGCATTGCCAATCGGGTGATGCAGACCGGCCCGTCGATCCGCGAGACCCTGACCGCGCTGCTCACGGCGGTCTGGTACATCTTGGTGTACGGCACCAGCGCGCTGATCCTGCTCGCCTCTGCCGACCGCTGGCTGGCGCTGCCGATCGTCGTCTGGTTCTCGGCCTATCTCGTGATGCTGCGCATCTTCGTGCCGCGCATGCGCGACCGCTCTAAGGAGGTGTCGGAGGCACGCTCGATGCTCACCGGCCGCGTTGTCGACAGCTACACCAACATCCTGACGGTGAAGCTGTTCGCGCGCGCGCAGGAGGAGGATGCCTATGTGCGCGAGGCGGTCGACGAGCACACCGGCATGTTCCATGCTTCGCTGCGGCTCAACACCCTGTTTGGGCTCACGCTGTCGACGCTTAACGCGCTGATGGTGACCAGCACGGCCGCGCTCGCGCTGTTGTTGTGGACGCGCGGGCAGGTCGAGGTCGGCACCGTGGCGATGGCACTGCCGCTGTGCTGGCAGATCGTGAACATTTCCGGCTGGGTCGCCTGGCAGGTGACCAACATCTTCGAGAACGTCGGCGTCGTGCAGGAAGGCATGATGACGATCGCGCGGCCGATCGGGCTCGCCGACCGGCCGCACGCGCCGGCGCTTGCGGTTGCGCGCGGCGAGATCAGGTTCGAGGACGTGCGCTTCGGCTACGGCCGCGAAACCGGAGTACTCGAAGGCTTCACGCTCACGGTCCAGCCGGGCGAGAGCGTCGGGCTGGTCGGCCGCTCGGGCGCCGGCAAGTCGACGGCGGTCAACCTGCTACTGCGGTTCTTCGATCTCGAAGGTGGACGCATCCTGATCGACGGACAGGACATCTCGGCGGTCACGCAGGAGAGCCTGCGCGCACAGATCTCGGTGGTGACGCAGGATACGTCGCTCTTGCATCGCTCGATCCGCGAGAACATCCGCTACGGGCTGCCCAACGCCCCCGACGAACAGGTCGAGACCGCGGCGAAGCTCGCCCATGCCGACGAGTTCATCCAGACCCTTGAGGACTGGAAGGGCCGGCGCGGCTACGACGCCCAGGTCGGCGAGCGCGGCGTCAAGCTGTCAGGCGGCCAGCGCCAGCGCATCGCGATCGCGCGCGTCATTCTCAAGAACGCGCCGATCCTGGTGCTCGACGAGGCCACCTCCGCGCTCGACAGCGAGGTCGAGGCCGCGATCCAGCAGAGCCTGGAAATGCTGATGGCCGGCAAGACCGTGATCGCGATCGCGCACCGGCTTTCCACCATCGCGCGCATGGACCGGCTGGTGGTGCTCGACCATGGCCGTATCGTTGAGCAGGGCACGCACGAAGCGCTGCTCAAGCACAATGGTCACTACGCGGCGCTGTGGCGGCGCCAGTCCGGCGGCTTCATCGACGCCGGCGACATGCGGGCGGCGGAGTAGTCATTCCCTGTCGTCCCCGGCCGAGCGCCACAGGCGAGAGAGCCGGGACCCATCGCTTCGCAGATCCGAAAATGGATCCCGGATCGGCTCGCTGCGCTCACCGTCCGGGACGACACTTGCCTTTACTTCGCCGGCGGCTCCATGGCGCTCTTGCGGATCAGCGCGTGGTTCGCCGGGTCCACCATGAACTTGATCAGCGCCTGCGCGCCTTCGCGGTTCTTCGAGACCGTCAGCACGGCGGCGCCGAAGCGGCCGTATTCGATCAGGTCAGGCGGCAGCGGCCCGAGATAGACGGTGCCGGGGAACGGCTGGATCACGTTGGTCTGCTGGATGCCGATCTCGACCTCGCCCTTGGCCACATAGTCCGCCACCAGCCGGTTCTCCGAGATTTTGATCTTGGGCTTGATCTGGTCGTAGATGCCGAGCTTCTGGAACATCCTCGTGTTGAACGGCCCGGTGCCGGCGCCGCTGTGCATGATCGAGTTCGCTTCCAGCATCGCGCGCTTGAAGCCCTCCGACGTGCTGATGTCCCACTTGCGCGCGCCCTCCTTCACGGCAACGCCGTTGCCGGCGCGCGCGAACTCGACCACCGTGCCTTCGACCGCCTTGCCGCGCTTGACCAAATCCTCCATCCCGTCGGGCATGAATCCGGTCACCACGTCGCCCGGCTCGTTGTTGTTGATCTTCTGCATGAACGCCGCGCCCGCCGCGCGCACAATGACGACCTTGATTCCGGTCGCCTTCTCGTAGGCGGCCGAAAGATCGGCAATGCCTGACGCCGCGCCCTGGTTGGCGTAAATGATCACTTCAGCCGCCCGCACGGCCCCACCTCCATCTGCACCGAGCATCACGAGCAAGCATGCTGCCGCCGCGGTCATCGAAGTCTTCATGATTTCCTCCCGATGTGTTCTCTTGTTTCGGAAACTCTATACGATCAGCGTGCCGGCGGCTCCAGGCCGCTTTTGCGGACCAGCGCCTCGTTCTCGCGCGCGCCCATGAACTTCGCCATCGCGGCGGCCACCTCGCGCTCCTTCGAGACCGCAAGCACGCCGACGGCGAAATGGTTGTACTCCTGCAGTTCCGGCGGGAACGGGCCGGCAAGCTCGGCGCCGGCGACGGGCAGGATCACGTTGATCTGCTGCATCGCGATCTCGACCTCGCCGCGTGCTACCGCTTCGGCCGCCGGGAAGCCGTCAAGGAATTTGGTGCGGGTTTTGAGTTCCTCGGTCAGCCCGAGCCGCTTGATGATGTTGGCCACCATGAGGCCGGAACCGGCGGTCGAATAGCCGATCGACTTGGCGTTGCGCAGCATGCGCACGAAGTCCTCGGTGTTGCGCAGCGGGGGCTTCGGCGCCCCTGCCTTGACGGCGACGCCGATGCCGGCGCGCGCCCAATCGACGCGCTGGCCCACGACCTTGCCCTGCTTGATCAGGTCGTCGATCACCGGCGGGTTCGCGATCGCGAGGTCGGCCGGCGTTCCGGCGTTGATCGTGGCGATGGTGTTGCGCTCCTGGGTGGCGGTCACCTTGTGGCCGCTCGCTTGCGCGAAGCCGGCAGCCATGTCGCGCGCCCCCGAGATCGAGCCCTGTGAAGCCAGGATGATGATGTCAGCCGCATGCGCGGATTGCTGCACGGCCGCGATGCCCGCGGCGGCGAGGAAGCCTGCAGCCGTCGCGCTCAGCCATTTCACCATGACGCCCTCCCGAAGAGTCTTGTGTTTCGTATTTCGCTACGCCCGCGCAATCAGCGCCCAGCTGGCTTCACATGGGTCTTCCGAAGCAGCGGCGCCGCCTCCGGCGAAACCATGAACTTGATCATCGCGCGCGCGGCCTCCTGCTCCTTCGAGACCGTCATCAGGGCGACGCTCGATGGGCACGGAATGTTGACGAACCCGGGCAGCGACCCGACAAAGTCGGTCCCCGCCACGCCCACCATGATGTTGGTCTGCTGGATGCCGATCTCGAAGTCGCCTTTCGCCAGAAAGTCGGTGACCGGACCGCCGGTGGTGCGCACCGTCTTGGCTTTCAACTGCTCGGTGAGCCCAAGTTTCTCGATCCCTTCCGCGATGTGCGTGCCGCTGCATCCGAAGGAATAGCCGATCGACTTCGCGGCAATCAGCGTCGCCTTGTAGGCATCGACCGTGCCGATGTCGGGCTTCGGCGCGCCCGCCCGCACCGAGAGACCAAGTCCCGCCAGCACGAACGGCGTCACGGTGCCGGGAACGACCCTGCCCTTCTTGACGAGGTCGTCCATCGGACCGGGATTGAGCGTGATCAGGTCCGCGGGCCCGTCATTGATCCTCCGCTCCAGCGCGGCGCCAGCTTCCTGGATGACGATCACGTTGTGCCCGCTCTGGCGCGCAAAAGCGGTGCCGAGTTCGCGCACTCCGGGTACCGCGCCCTGGTTGGTCAGGATGATGAGTTCGGCGGCAACCGGCGTGCTTTGACCACAAAAACTGAGGATTCCGATAATGCCGGCAGCGGCGATGACGTTCGCCGATCGTCCCATGGCTTCCTCCCGTTGTCGCTTCTCTTTATGACGGGAGCCGAAGCCCCCGCGTCCGTCATTATCGGGCACAAGCTTATGCCGACTTGCGGGCGCGGGCCAGTGGCGCGCGGGCGGTCAGGCGGCGAGGTCGCGCATGATGCGGTAGAGCGCCGATTGGCCCTCGAAGCCGATGCCGGGCCGGTCCGAGAGCCGCAGATGTCCGTCCTCGACCTTGGCGTCATCCGCGAAGCCGCCGAAGTCGCCGAACACGCCCGGATAGGCCTCGGCGCCGCCGAGACCGAAGCCGCCGGCGATCGCGAGCGACATCTGGTTACCGCCGTGCGGAAACAGGCCTGCGCGCGGCCAGCCATAGCGATCGAGCATCGCCACGGTCTTCCCGTACTGCACGATGCCATAGGCCTGCGGCGGATCGACCTGGATCACGTCGCGCCGCTCCGGCCTAAGGCCGCCGAAGCGCACGAGGTTTTCGACGTCCTGCATGGAGAAGAGATTCTCGCCGCTCGCAAGCGGCGGCGCGTAGCTGCTCGCGATCTCGGCGAGCAGCGCAAAGTCGAGCGGATCGCACGGCTCCTCGAACCAGCGCAGCCCAAACGGCGCGAGCGCGCGTGCATAGGCGAGCGCCTCGTCGCGCGCGAACTTGGAGTTGGCGTCGACTGCAAGCTCGGCGTGGTTGCCCAGGATCAGCTTCACCGCCTCGACCCGCCTCGCGTCGTCGGCGAGCGGCAGGCCGCCGACCTTCATCTTCACCATCGTGTAGCCGGCGTCGAGATGGCGGCGCATCTCGTCCTGCAGATCCTGCGTGGTCTGGCCCGGCAGATACCAGCCGCCGCCGACGTAGCAAAAAACCTTGTCGCCGACGCGGCCGCCGTTATAGCGCTCGGCGAGCAGGCGGTGCAGCGGCTTGCCGGCAATCTTGGCGACCGCGTCCCAGACCGCGACCTCGATCGTGCCGACGGCGATCGAGCGCTCGCTGTGACCGCCCGACTTTTCCCGCTGCATCATCACGCCGAGAATTTTGGCCGGATCGAGGTTTTCGCCGGTGTTGTCGAGCAGCGTGTCGGGCTTCGCCGCCAGGATGCGGGGGATGAACCGCGCCCGCATTTGGGCGCCGCAGGCATAGCGGCCGGTGGAATTGAAGGCGAAACCCGTCACCGGCCTGCCCTCGCGCATCACGTCGGTGATCACGGCGACCACCGACGTCGTCATCTCGGTGAAATCGAAGCTCGAGTTCTTCAGTTCGGACTTGAGCGGGATTGCGGCTTCGCGGATGTCGAGGATACGCATCGCAGTATCCTGCCCTATCGTGACGCCGAATGTCTCGGTGGTGGGGAACGTTCTCGGATGCTGTCGTCAGAGCAGGGCGGCCGCCCGGCACCGCCCAAATCACCTGCGACGAAGAATTGGCATCGGCTCGGCCAGAAGAAACCGCGCAGGCGCGGCGCTCGGTACTATGATCCCGTGAACAGGTATCAGTTCGAGCGAAATGGTGCAGACCTACCGTCCCCGTTCACTGTGTCGGCACATTCTCGGAACTGAATTACGCGGTGCAGCGTTACTTTCTGCCGCGGCGCACTGTGTATGGGTGCTGTTATCCGCGGGCGTACGGGGGAATCAGCAATGTTGGATATTCAGCGTTTGAAGAAACTTGAAGACCTGCAGATCGAAAACCTGCGGCTCAACGAAAAGCTCTCCGAACTCGCCTTGACCATTGCCCGACTCAAGCTGGCAGAAGCGCTGGCCGCGCTCCGTTCCTCCAGAGGGTCGGAATACTAGCCACACTGGACCGCGCGGGCGAACGTGGGGCCCTGTCCTGACAACTTCGCGCTTTGCGTGGCTTGCACTCTACAGGCCAAGCGACCGTGTATCGTCGGTCTCCGAATAGTTCGCAAATGACATCATCGCCGCGAGCCGCAGACGCGCGCCAGAGTTGGCAGCCGACGATCGCCTAGCGGCCGTACTCTCGATGCGGATAGCATCAGAGCAATGGGTCGCTAACGTCGCGGGACGCCATCCGCACGCTGCGCTGGCATGGACGCAGAAATTCTTGCACGCCGAATGCTGTTACGTGTCAGTTTCCACTTCACAGCCAGCATATGCTGTGTTATGTTAATATCATGCAGCGGTCGGCCGGATATCCTCGCATCGACCACCAGGAAACTACAATGAAACACGGGATATCAATCATTCTGGGCGACGTTAAATGTTACGCGCCAGACATAACACGGCTAACGATTATGTGAATAACAAAGCTTTGTCGTAGCGTTGGCCTTGTCCTTCGACGAATATTGAACGTCCGTAGGGTCGAGTGTCGCAGCGTTGTTATCTTTTTGCAGAAAGGAGCCTGGCGTGGAGAGGAAGCGGCATTCGAAGAAGGAGGTCAATGCCCTGCTTCTGCACGCGGACCAGCTCGCGGGGCAGGGCAAGCTGCAGAAGGATATCGCTCGGTCGCTTGGTGTGAGCGTGATGACTCTCCATCGCTGGCGCAAGGCAAAGGGGAGCAACCGTTCCGGCGGCCCGAGCGGCAAATCAACGGCCCGATTGCTGGAGTCCGACACGGACGCCCTGATCCAGGAGCTCGAACGCGAAAACGCGCGGCTTCGCGTATTGGTGACCGATCTGCTCCTGGAGAAGGCCAAGCTCGAGGAAGCCCTCCAGCTGCCGGGCGCCGGACGGGTCCGGCAGCTGTTGGGCAGACGGACTACAAGGGCGTGAGACCCCGATGGGCGCCCGGCCTCCGGCGCCGTGCGCAAACCCTCAGCGTTTCGACGGATGAAGATTTCCGGGGCCGCTCGGGGCAGCCATGTGCGCCTGGTCCGAGCGGCCGCCCCATTGATAACATAATCTAACATAACATTATCACTGCAGGGGACGTTATGTGGCTTAAGCGGGGTTCGGGTTGGCTGGGAAAACCGCATAGCGAAACATGACGGGGGGACTGCCAGGGCCCCTGGGGGCTGCAGGGCTTGGGGGCCCTGGCATTGTACTCACCGCGGTATCCGGCTGACGCGCCGCGCCTGTGCAGGGGCCGTTCGGATCGGTCTCGAGCAAAATAACCATGAGCCAAGTAACGTAACAGGTAACAGCGTAACAGGAGATAAGCATGGGACAACAAGTGCAGCAGCCGAGGGAAGCGGCTTTGCCGGCGGATCCGCTGGCCGATCAGATCGCGAACTCGCTGCGTGGGGTTCGGGAACTGCGCGAGGACCTCGCCCGGTTCAGCGCGCGCGTCCAACAGCTGGAGCGCCAAAATCTCGTGCTCGAAAGCGAGAACGCGGCCTACCGCGCGCAACTCGAGGCGGAGAAGACCGAGCGCAGCTATTATCATCGGTTTGCGGTCGAAGTCGCCACGTCCCTCAATCTGATCGCCCAGGTTTGCGACGACGTGATGCACAAGGCGCAGCAACAGGCGGTCCGCAACGACGGCGAGCCGCCGCGCCAGGACATCCCCGATCTGGAGATCCCCAAGTTCCTGCAGAACGGTCCGAACGGCGGCAGCCACCCGAACGGCGGCAGCCATCCGGACGGGCCGACCAACTCGCATTGACAGTGGGCTCCACCGGGCACGTGCGGACTGGCCGTGCCCAAACTCCCGCCGGGGGCCGATCATCACCCCGGCGGGATCTTTTTATCCAATCCCCTCAGCGGGAATAACCGAGCTTGGCGCGACTGCGCGCAGTCGGCCTTCTGCTACGCCAGCAGGCCGGTCAGCGGCTTCACCGCGCTGCTCTCCGGAAACACCTTGGCGGCGAGCGCGCCATCGTCGACGCGCAGGTGATCGCGCAGCAGGCCCTTGAGCACGGCGCGCAGGTCGGTGGTGGGCTTGAGGTCGCGCTTCTCGTGCAGGTCGGTCTCCTTGAGGCCCGGCCAGTCGGCGACCACGCGGCCGCCCTTGAGCGCGCCGCCGGCGAGGAATGCGACCGTGCCGGTGCCATGGTCGGTGCCCTCGGTGCCGTTGATGCGCGCGGTGCGGCCGAACTCGGTGATGACCGCGACCACGGTCTCGCGCCAGGCCGCGCCCATGTTGGTCTCGATCGCCGCGAGCGCGCCGTCGAGCGCGCCGAGCAGCGCCGACAGCCGGCCGTCGAGCGCGCCTTCATTGGCGTGGGTGTCCCAGCCATCAAAGGCGAGCGCGCCGACGCGCGGGCCGTCCGGGCGCGCCAAAAATTTCGCGGCGGTGCCAGCCGACTCCGAGAAAAAGGCGCGGACCTGCGCGGCGCCGGCCGGCCGCGGCCCGTTCTGGCTCTGCCCGTCCATGCCGCCGGCGCGCGCGATGGCGGCGAGCCCCATGCGCTCTTCGAGCACGCGCGCGAGCGCCGGATCGGTGTGACGATAGAGGTCGAGCAGCCGCATGATGGTGTCGTCGCTCGCCGGCGGCAACCGCGGCGGCGTCCATGACAGCACCGGCGCCGGCCCGCGCACGACCAGCGGCGCAATCGGCCCGACCGCAAAGGCGCTACGCGCCTTGGGATTGGCGCTGCCGGCGGGCTCGAGCGTCGAGAGCGCGCGGTTGAGCCAGCCGGTGCTCACCGCGCCCGGCCGCGCCAGCCCGCTTTCGAGCACGTCCTGGCCGTCGAAGTGCGAGCGCTCGCGGTAGGGTGTGGCGGCCGCGTGCACGATCGTCGCCGCGCCCGCCTGGTAGAGCCGATGCAGGTTCGGCATCGCCGGATTGAGCGCGAACATCTTGTCGAGCGCGAGCCCGGGCGTCTTGCCTTCGAGCGTGAGCGCGCTGTCGCCGCGCAGCTTCGTCCACTCCGGATCGCCGACCGGCGCGACCGCGGCGAGGCCGTCGAGCGCGCCGCGCAGCACGATCACCAGCAGGCGCGGATCGCGGCCTTCGGTAAGCGCGCGCTTGGGCAGATAGGCCCAAGCGAACAGCGTCCCGGAGGCGAGCAGGAATTCGCGGCGAGAGGGGGCATGGAGATTGATCGTCATCGGCGTGTCTCGCTCGTTTCGATCCCGGCTCGCGCTCGCACGCGGTCAACCCTACGCAGACTGACTAACTTTGCCTGCGTGCTCGCTTGGCCGGGATGACGCAACTCTTTATGCACCACGGCGCGTCATCTCCGTTGAAACTCCGGTGCCATCAACAATAGTGCCAGCGCCTGCGGGCGGCTTTCCGCGCGCGTGATCGTGCGCTTGGTCTCCGCCGACGCGATCGGCGCCAGCGTCTCGTCAAAGATCGCGGCCGGATCGGCGCCGGCCGCGATACGGCGGGCGAACTGATTGGCGACGTCAAGCCGCTGCGAAAGGCCGTCGAGCCAGCTCGCCTCGTCGTCGGCAAAGCCGTTGGGCGCCGGCGGCCGCCATAGCGGCTCGCCCAGCATGTTCTGCGCCTGCATCAGCGGGCGCACGTCGTCAGGCTTGACGCCGGTCGCACGCAGCGACGCCACGATCCACTCGGTCGGGCGCTTGAGCTTGCCGCGCGCCGCCGCCCAGGACTCGGGCGCCGCGATCAGCGCCTTGGCGACTTCCTTGAGATTGCCCTCGGTGTCGAGGAAACGCTTGGTGAGCCGCTCGACCAGCGCGAGCGCCGGATCGTCGGCGATGAAATGGCGGGCGAGCTTGCGCGCCACGTGCTTGGCGGTCTCCGGGTGCCGCGCCAGATCGGCGAGCACGCGGCGGCCCTGATCGAAGCCGGCATCGGCGTAGCTCATGCCGACGACAGTCTGCGTACCGGGCTCGTGCATGCGCGGATTGAACATGAACTCGCCGCCGCGCACCGGATCCTGGCGCACCGGAATTACGGTCCAGCCGGTGATGATTTTCGCGAAATTGGTGACGTCGTCTTGGGTGTAGACGGTGCGCACGCCCAGCGTATGCAGCTCGAGAATTTCGCGCGCCAGGTTCTCGTTGAGGCCGCGGCCGCGATTGCGGCCGGCCTGCGAGTTCGGGCCGATCGAGCGCGCGTTGTCGAGATAGATCAGCATCGCCGGATGGCTCTCGACCGCCTGCAGCATGTCGACGAAGCGGCCGAGCACATGCGGGCGGATCGCCTCGCGCTCGAACGCGCCGGCCATCGGCCGCACGCCGCCCTTATCGGCCGAGATGCAGAAATGGTTCGACCAGAACCAGGCGAGCCGCTCGGCGAAGCCGATCTCGGGCTCGAGCGCGGCGGCAAAGCGCGCCTTGGCTTCGTCGAGATAGAGCTGCTGCGGGGCGACGCCGGCCGTGGGGGCTTGCGCCGCCGGCGGTTGGGCTGGCTCGGCGCGGTTCATCTCCGGCGCCGGGGGTGGGGCCTCCTTGGGGGCGGCCCCTTTGGGGGCGGCGCCTTTCGCGGCAGCCCCCTTCTGCGCGCCGTTGCCGGCGGCGCGGCGCTCGTTGCGACGCGCTTCCTGGAACAGGAAGGCGGCGCGCGCGGCGGCGCCGCTCGACAGGAGTTCCGCGTTGGTGATGCGCCCGGCGTTCGGCCGGTCGAGCTCGGCGACAAGCGCGCCGCGCGGATCGGAGGCGATCGCGGCGAGCGAGCCGGTGCGCGGGCCGAGCCCGAACCGGTGCAGCGCCAGGGCAGCTTCTGCGTTGGGATCAAGCGCCATAGGTCATAGCCCGCTCGACTCCTTCAACCTCTTATCATGGGGCATGCAAGCGGTGTCTCACATGTGCTCGACAGTCGTGTCGAAACCGAGGCGGCCTTCCCTAAATTACTGTAATGAATGAACAAACTGACAGCTTGCCGGCGACCATCGTACCGTTCGAGGGGGGTGGGGTGGTGGGCTGTCACTCTCATGGTTAGCGCTCGTCGCGACATTCATTCCTCGGCTGCTGAAAAATCAAAACGCATAGCCAACGCTATGCTGGCCCCTGTTGCTTTGCTTGGGCGCGGGGGTTCGCCCGTCTTCCTCTCTTTTTCCGTCCCCCAATGGAGGGGGGATGGCGCGCCGAGCAGGCGCTCCCGGTTGCCCGGGCGGTGCCGGACTGGTTACCGGCTTAAGACGCAC
>WNGB01024859.1_pt1 | contig 13945 bp, 15 predicted proteins | sample 5400681 | NCBI WGS metagenome assembly WNGB01 (sample SAMN13153367, study PRJNA577476) | soil metagenome | isolation source: 115 cm soil or saprolite under grassland replicate 2 | place: USA:California | collected 2016-06-15 | reverse complement strand
CTACATCTTCGACGACCGCGGCAGGCTCCTGGTGACCCGCCGCGCGCTGTCCAAACAGGCTTTCGCCGGCGTCTGGTCGAACTCCTGTTGCGGGCATCCGGCGCCCGGCGAGGACGTCGGAGAGGCGGTCCGCCGCAGAGCCTCGCAGGAGCTCGGGATGACGCTCGCCGACGTCACCTGCGTCCTGCCCGACTTCCGCTACCGCGCGGTCGATGCGGACGGGACGCTGGAGAACGAGATCTGCCCGGTCTTCACCGCAACGTCCTCGGCGGACCCCCGGCCCAGCCCCGACGAAGTAGCCGACTGGCGATGGGTGCCGTGGCAGGCGTTCGCCGACCTGGTCGCGACCAACCCGTGGGCGATCAGTCCGTGGGCGGCCGAGCAGACGCCGCTCTTGGTGCGCCGGATCCATCCGGACCGCCGGCGGCCATCCACGCCGCCAGCCAGGCGCTCTCGGTGACCGCGTCGATCAGGTAGGTCCAACGGATTCGTCCCGCCGAGACGTAGACCAGATCTATCGTCAGCAGTGTCGCCGCCGTGCCCGTGCCGAGCCGACGCGCCTGGACCAGCGCCGCAGGATCGGCCGGTGTCCGCAGCAGCGTCCAGCCGGTGGCCACGAGCAGTCCAGCGACGGTGCGCACGAGCCAACGGTCGTACTTGGGGCCGAAGACCGCCTCGAAGCTGCGCATGCTGAGCAGCGCCCAGAGCCCGCCCACCAGGTTGGCCGTGCCCTGCGCGACGGCCGTGGTCCGCATCTGCGTGCTCGTCACCTGATGCACAGCCCTTTCCTCGGCTTTCCACCCGGGTACCCGTCTGCCGCAGATCCTACCGTCGGGGAAGCGGTCGGTTCAGGTTGTTCGCAGGGCGTCGGTTGGGGGTATGTGCGCGGCGCGTAGGGCGGGGTAGAGCCCTGCGATGGCGCCGGCGCCGATCGAGACGGCGAGTCCGCCCCAGAGGGCTTGCGGTGGGATGAGCACGGTCCAGCCTCGGATGAGGGACATGGTGGTGGTGACACCGATGCCGATGAGGATGCCGGCGGCGCCGCCGAGGGTGGACAGGACCAGGGACTCGGTGAGGAACTGCGCGGCGACGTGGCTGCGTGCCGCGCCGAGGGCTCGGCGCAGGCCGATCTCGGCGCGCCGTTCGAGCACGGAGATCACCATGACGTTGGCGATGCCGATCGCGCCGGCGAGTAGCGCGATCGCGCCGAGTCCGAGGATGAGGGCGGTGCCGGCCTGTTTGGCGGCGAGTTGGGCGGCGAGTGCGTCCGATGGCCGGCTGACCCCGACCTGCGAAGGGGTTACGGGGTTGGCGGTGGCGGCGAGCAGGTCTGCGGTGTCGGTGACGTGGTCGGGGTCTGCGCGCAGGTACAGGCGGCTGGGGTGGCCGTCGTACCGAGGAGGTGTTCGGCCGAGGCGAACGAGACGAGGGCCGACTGGTCGATCTCGGGCGCGAGCGGGAACGGCTTGAGGATCCCGAGCGCAGGGCTCGGCTCGGTTGTGACCTCGTGTGCCGCGAACGCGTGGTCGTCGCGGTCTGAGGACATGGAGGCAGACATGTCCCGGGGGTCCTTTCAAACAGAGATGTGTGAGCGGCTGGGCGGGCTCACTTCGGGCGTCGCAATGTGTCAGGGACGGAGCAGTACCTTGATCGCGTCTCGCTCGTCCATGGCCTTGTAGCCGTCAGCGGCCCGCTCCAGGGGCAGTTCGAGGTCGAACACCTTCCCGGGGTCGATCGTGCGGTTCCAGATCAAGTCGATCAGCTTGGGCAGGTACTGGCGGACCGGGGCGGGGCCGCCGTGCAGGTGGACGTGGGAGAAGAACAGTTCCTCGCCCGGCAGCTGGACGTCGTGGGCGACACCGACGTAGCCGACATGGCCGCCGGGTCGGGTCGCGCGGATGGCCTGCATCATCGACTCCTGGGTGCCGACCGCCTCGATGACCGAGTGCGCGCCGAGGCCGCCGGTGAGTTCCTTGACCTTCCGCACTCCCTCGTCGCCGCGCTCGGCGATGATGTCGGTCGCGCCGTACTCGCGGGCCAGATCCTGGCGTGACTGGTGGCGGCTCATGGCGATGATCCGCTCGGCGCCGAGCTGCCTGGCGGCCAGCACCGCCAGCAGCCCGACGGCACCGTCGCCGACGACGGCGACGGTCTTCCCGGGTCCGGCCTGCGCGGCGACCGCGGCGAACCAGCCGGTGCCGAGCACGTCGGAGGCGGCGAGCAGGCTCGGGATCAGATCCTCGGCTGGTAGCCCTGGCGTGGCGACCAGGGTGCCGTCGGCCAGCGGGACGCGCATCCGTTCGGCCTGTGCACCGCCAGGGGCGGCGGGCTCGCGCCGCACACAGGAGGTCTGGTAGCCGGATCGGCAGATCTCGCAGGTGTTGTCGGAGGCGAAGAACGAGCCGACCACGAACTGGCCGGGCCGGACCGTGGTGACAGCGGAGCCGACTGCTTCGACGATGCCGGCGTACTCGTGGCCCATCGGTCGCGGCCCGTCGACCATCTCCACGCCGCGGTAGGGCCACAGGTCCGACCCGCAGATACAGGTCGCGGCCAGCCGGATGATCGCATCGGTCGGTTCGAGGATCGCCGGTGCGGGACGGTCCTCGACACGGACCTGACCGGGGGCGGTCATGACAGCAACTTGCATGAGAACAGCTCTCCTTGTAACGTTCGGCGGATGTCGCGATCCGGGGTGTGGGTTAGGAGTTGACTTCGGCAGCCAGGTCGATCCGGACCGAGCCTCGGTTGCCGGCGTCGGCGAGGTCGTCCAGGCCAGTGTCGACCATGCCGAGGCGGACCAGGCCAGGGCCGGGCACGGTCGGGCCGAGGCCGTCGTAAACGATGGCGAGGGTGTCGCTGGGCGACCAGTAGGTGATCTCGCCGACGGTGGTGCCGAAGACCCGGTCGGCGCCGGTGAGGTCGAGAGGTCGGGCCAGCCGCCCTAGCTTCGCCTGCCCCATCTGGTCGGTCAGCTCCACGGTCAGCGGCAGCATCGCGGCGAACTGTCTGGCGGCGGGCGTGTCGGCGAGCGTCGCGGTGGCGAGATGGTCACCGAACCGAAGCACCACCCGCACCCCCGCCGCAGCGGCCGCGGTGATGGACGGTGACCCAGATGTAGCGGCGGCGGTGGCGGCGGTGGGAACGGCGTTGCTGGGTCCGTCGACCGAGCAACCACCCAGGACGGCCGCCAGCGAGGCGGCAGCCAGGGCAACGCCCGCCACGCGGCGGCGGGTCCAAGAGGTGAGGGTCGCGGTCATGGCATCCAGGAAATCCGCGTCACACGCTGCGAGGAAGTCACTCTTGATGGGTGTACTGACAGAGCACCCCAATCCCCCGTCTGGCGTCGTACCGTCGGTGTCGTGGACAACCGAGTCGAAGTGCGCGAGTTCCTCACCTCGCGGCGCGCCAAGATCACCCCCGGGCGGGCCGGCCTGCCCGTCACCGGTCAGCGCCGGGTCCCCGGACTACGGCGCAGCGAGGTCGCCGCCCTGGCCGGGATGAGCGTGGAGTACTACGCCAAGCTGGAACGCGGCTCACTGGCAGGCGTCTCTGCCGGCGTTCTCGACGCGATCGCCCGCGCCCTGCAGCTCGACGACGCCGAACGGGCCCACCTGCTCCACCTCGCCCACGAGGCCGACGGCAGCAACGCCATCCTGCGGCCACGACGCCGCCCGAAGCAGTGGACCGTGCGGCCCAGCCTGCAATGGTCGCTCGACGCCGTCACCAACGCTGTGGCGGCCGTCGGCAATAACCGGCTGGACTTCCTGGCCGCCAACCACCTCGGCCGGGCACTGTTCGCCGACCTCCTCAGCGACCCGGCCAGGCCGCCGAACTTCGCCCGGTTCACCTTCTTCGACAGCGCGGCCAGCCGCTTCTACCCCGACTGGGACCTCGCCGCTGACATGTGCGTGGCGAACCTGCGCACCGCAGCCGGCAAAGACCCCCACGACAAGGGCCTCCACGACCTCGTCGGTGAACTGTCCACCCGCAGCGACGACTTCCGACGCCGCTGGGGCGCCCACAACGTCCGCACCCACGGCACCGGCGTCAAACACTTCCACCACCACATCGTCGGTGAGCTCGCCCTCGCCTACGAAAGCCTCGACCTGCGGGCCGAGCCCGGCCTCACCATGACCGTCTACGCCGCCGAACCCGGGACACCCTCAGAAGACCGTCTCAAACTCCTTGCCAGCTGGGCAGCCACCCACGACCCCGCCCCGGCCTCCACACAACACATCTAGCTCGCTGTCCAGCAACGGGTCCCGCTGAGCCACCGCGTCCTGTACCGGCCACTGATCGGCTCGCACAAAGAAGGACTGGCCGCTCATGCCAGTCTGCGCTTGACAGGCTTCAGTGAAGGAAGCCGTCCCACTTCAACTCGAAGCGCGCTCCGCCCGGCATGCCGTGCTCGCCGGGCGGCTGCCACCGCGCCCTTGAGGGCAGTGGCCAGGCTCATCCGTGCATCTCGCTCAACGTGGTTACCGAGTCTAGGGAATCCGGCGCAGTCGCCCCGAAACCGTCTCGCTGTCGGATCGCTCACAACCGGCGTACCAGAAAGTCCTCGATTGGAATCCGGCAGGCGGTGTCGGATCGGGGCAGAGGTGTTCGTAGCAGGGGTGAGAGTCCGCCCACAACCGATGAGATCGGTGCGGTGGTCCGGTCGAACCGAACGACGACCAACCAAGGAGAAGAGAACCACGATCATGAAACTGACGACCATCACGAACGTCTCTGTCGACGGAGTGATGCAGGGACTCGGCGGGCCGGACGAGGACCGCAGGGGCGGATTCGAGCGCGGCGGATGGGCCTTGCCGCTGTTCGACAACGAGGCCGCGACGTTTCTGAACCAGGTCTACCAGCGCGCCGACGCGTTCCTGTTCGGCCGGCGGACCTACGAGATCTTCGCCGGCTACTGGGGAGTAATGCCAGATCCGAGCAGCAACCCCATAGCAGCGGCCTTGAACACGCAGCCCAAGTACGTCGCATCGACCACACTCACCGACCCGCAATGGGCGGACACGACCGTCCTCTCCGGTGACGTCGCGGCCGCCGTCGGCGAGCTGAAAGCCAAGCCGGCGGGTGAGCTGCAGGTGCACGGCAGCGGCGCCCTGATCCGGTGGCTGCTCGACAACCACCTGGTCGATGAGATCATCCTGCTCATCTATCCCGTGGTCATCGGCCAGGGCACGCGGCTGTTCGCCGACACCGGCCCGGACACAGCGCTCGACCTGGTCGACTCGCGAACCACCCCGAAGGGGTTAACGATCCAGGTCTACCGGCCCACCGGCCGCCCGCAGTACGAAACGGCCACGCCCGCCCCGAAGGACGTGACGTAGGTGCCGCACGCGGGAGTCGCATCCGCAGGGCATCGAGCCCGCAGACGCGACGCTGCCGCGCTGGACGACTGCACGAGCACCAGCACCCGGATGGCTTCACGGCACCCAAGTCTCACTGCGACCATCGGCCCATGACGTTGTTCACCGCTCCGCACCGCGATCTAGTGGATCTCTAACGCGAGGGGCTGGTCATCGACTGCAGGAGGTCGTAGGCAGTGTGGCAGTCGCCGAGTGGACTGTGATTACCGTTCAGCGGGAGGCGACGTCGGCAGAGTTCCCAGTCGGTACGGCGGTTCATGAGGCACGACCAGGTGCGGTGGTCGGCGAGGTGGGCGGGGTCGAGGCCGTCGCGGTGGCTGTGCTGCACGACAACGCCTTGGTCAAAGGACGCGTTGTAGGCCAAGACGGTGGGCCAGCGGTGACGTCGAGCAGCTTCGGCAGGACATCGGCCCAGGGCGGAGCGTCGGCGACTCGTTCGTCGGTGATGCCGTGGACCCAGCGGGCGATCGCGGCTTCGAGGTCGGCGACCCTGAGGTTCCCGGCGCGTTCGAAGTCGATCTCCCACCGGCCGGCGCCGGGATGCCACCAGGCCCACATCTCGACCTCGTGCTGCTGGGCGAACCGTGCGATCCAGCGCCGGGACGGCGGGCGGAGTACGGCCTGGGGAGTCTCGGACAAGAACCTCATGCCGGTGGTTGAGCATGGGCCTCGGAGTAAGGCTCGGGTGGCGTTGACGTTCGACGCCGACTTGACGGCCTTGATGCGGCGGCGATTGGTGAGTGGGAAGGTCAAGTCGTATGACAACAAGGCGTTGATCGACGAGCTCCGCGCACTGCACGTGCCGGCGACGATGTTCTTGACCGGGATGTGGATGGAGCAGTACCCGGAGGTCACCCGTGAGCTTGCCGCGGATCCGTTGTTGTTCGAGCTCGGCACACACACCTACGACCACCGTGGTTTCACCAAGCACTGCTACACCCTCGGGACGGTCCCCCGGGCTGACATGCTCAACGACGTACGGCGAGCCGTCGTACAGCTGGATCAGTTGGATACGCACGCGACCAGGTGGTTCCGGTTCCCGGGCGGGTGTTACGACGCGACCGCGCTGCACGAACTGGCGCCGGCCGGGGTGACGGCGGTCGGGCTGGATGTGCCGGGCGCGGACGGCTTCGCCAAGTCTCCCGCGCCGATCATCAAGCAGGTACTGTCCACCTTGACTGGTGACCGTGACCAAGCTCCTGTCGGAGTGACGGGGACGCCGACGAGCCGAAGAGGGCACTCCGATTCTGACTTCGTCCTTTACTCAGTCCCACTCGATCGGCAGCGCCGCGATCTGGCGCACCGGAACGCTGCCGAACCATGCCGGTGGGCCGGCGAGCCGAAGGCCCGGGAGCCGGGTGAACAGTGCGGGCAACGCGATCTCTGCGTGCATCCTGGCCAGCGGTGCCCCGAGGCAGTAGTGCGCGCCCGCCGAGAACGCGAGATGGGGGTTCGGTGTCCGCGTGACGTCGAACCGGTCCGGATCGGCGAAGACCTTCGGGTCGCGATTCGCTCCTGCGAAAGCGACGATCCGGTGCTGGCCGGCGGGCACGAAACACCCGTCGACCTCGGCGTCGGCGACAGCCGTTGTCCCGGTCAGCGTGGTCGGCGACACGTAGCGCAGCAGCTCTTCGACGGCGGCCGGCCAACCCGTGGGATCGGCCAGCAGCCGATCCAGCTGGCCGCGGTGATCGGCGAGCAACTGCACGCTGGCCGACAGCAGAGTCGTTGTGGTGAGATGTCCGGCAAGGACGAAGAAGATGCAGTTGGCCACCACGTCAGCACGTGCCTCCGCGTCCAGCGGCTCAGCGGCCAGCAGCGTCAGCACGTCTTCCTGCGGATGTGCGGCCCGCTCGGCAAGCGTGCGGTCGAAGTAGTCCAGTATGTCGGCGACGGCTGTGTTGCCACGTTCGACGTTCGCGTGATCGCGTTGCCCGGCAACGGCCTGACCGAATGTTTCCATCGCCTCGGACAACCAGCTGTGCCGCTCGGCCGGCACACCCAGGACATCCGCGATCACCGCGAACGGCAGGGGACGAGCAAACGCGGCGACCAGGTCGATCGGCCCGGCCGGCGGCAGTGCGTCGATCAGCTCGTCCACTCGCGCCGCGATCCGGCCCCGGTACCGGTCGACGCGACGCGGCGTGAACAGACCGGAGAATCGCGCGCGAGCTGCGCGATGCCGTCCGGGCGGAAGGCGGGCCATGAACCGCGGCAGGAGTTGGAACATCAGATCCGCGGAGGGCGGCACCACCGGCGCGACGAAGCGCGGATCGTGCAGTACGTCGTGGACAAAGTCGTAGCGGCATCCGGGAATGCCCGAGGACCGCAACACAGCCTGCGGATCGGTCCTGCCGCGCTCACTGAACAGCTCGTCCATCAGCGCGCGCTCGGCGTCGCCCGGCTGTTCATCCCCTCCTGACCCAGCCATGAACGGAGCCTAGCCCAGTCGGCAGAGACCAGCCCGTACTCCGTGTCGTTCGCGATCCGGACCGCCTCGTCCTCGGTCTCGAACGCGGTCAGCGGGGCGACCGGCCCGAAGATCTCCTCCTTCTGCAACCGGGCACTCCGCGGTACGTCGGCCAGCACGGTGGGCGGGTAGAAGTACCCGTTGCCTGAGGCAACCGATCCACCGGTCAAAGCGCGGGCGCCTTGCTCCACTGCATCGTTGACGAGGTCGCGCACCTTGTCGCGTTGCACAGCGTCGATCAATGGCCCCACGTCGACCCCCGTCCTCCGTGCCGCAGCCGACCTTGAGCGCGGCCATCCGCTCCGTCAACCGGGCCGCGAACGACTCCATCACCGAGGACTGCACGTAGATCCGGTTGGCCGCCGAGATGTACAAGGCGGATAGCCGGCGCGTCCATGCCGTCATGGGGTCGCCAACGACGCGGTAGACCTGAGGTGGGTAGCCGCGCGTGTCGTCGACGATGAGCAGGGCGATCGTCGGGGACCGTTGAATGAGGTCCGCGACCTGGTCGTGACCGAGCCATTTGTGCGGCTGCCGCTCCTGGTAGAGGGTCGGACGCATTGCGCTGACCAGGGCCTAAGCCAGCCCGCGGCGCAACCTGCGCGCGTATTCGTCACCGGCGTCCCGACGCACATGGGCCGCCGTCGGCGACCGGGTTCAATTGCAGCTCGGTGTTGGCGGCCATCGGAATGTGCCCGCTCGCGGCCATCAGCGGCTACCCGGAGAGGAGACTGCCAGCCTCGTAACGGAACGTGACCGGGGTCCTGGCACGGACGCGCTCGTTCGGTCCGGCTTGGCGGCGGTCACGATCGGCGCCGGATCCGACGCGGATGGGGAAATCCGTCCTCGCCTGCCTGTCATCGTCGTTTACCGGATTTGCCAATGACAGCGCGTTCGGGCTGCCGCACATCCGGGATCGCGTGATCTTGGTGTCGAGTCCCTCGGTTGCCTTCGCGGCCCCTTCGCGGCGGAGTCGCGATCGTGTTACGCAGAGATTGTCGGACGTGGGTGATATATCGGCCGCATCGGCATGCCTTTGTTCCCGGGAGGTTGGCATGCACTGGCACGAATTCGAGACGCAGCAGCCCGCGCTGGCCAGTATCGGCACCCAGAAGCTCACCGGCCCGGGGGTTGTGCTTGTCGCGACCATCCGCCGCGACGGCAGCCCCCGCGTCAGCCCGGTCGAGCCGCTGCTGTGGGACGGCGACCTCTGGCTGTGCATGGGCCTGGGCTCCCGCAAGGCCGCCGACCTGCGCCGAGACATCCGGATCCTGGTACACAGCATCGTCACCAGCCGAAACGGCCAAGACGGCGAGTACAAGCTGCGCGGCATCGCGGTCGAGGAGCCAGATGCCGCGACGCAGGCCGGCTATGCGCAGCAAGTGGCCGCCCGGCTGGGCTGGCAGCCCGAGCCGGGCAAGTTCCACCTGTTCCGCGTCGATCTGGACGACATCACCTACATCCGGTGGGACGATGCGACCAACGACCAGTACGTGACCCGCTGGCCCGCCGGGACGGAGTTCGTCCGGCGCGGCACCTCCGCCACCAGCCAAGGGCCGCCGGAGCCGCGCCCTGACCTACTCCGGTAGACCCAGAAGACGGCACCGGCCAGCCCACCGGCTGGAGCGCCGGGCGGGCTGCTTCTGTTCACCGCGGCCTCGCCCGGGCAGACGCCTCGGTCGAGTTCGGCCACAAGGCCCAGCTGGCCGACAACGACGACGGTGTCGTCTTGGACTACACCGTCGAGCAGGGCAACCCCGCCGTCGAGGCCGGTCAAGCGGGCGGGATGTTCTGGTTCAGGCGGAACGCATTGTCCGGGTCGTACTTCCCCTTCAGGGCGCGCAGCCGGCCGTACGTCGCCGTCGGGTACGCCTGGCCGACCCGCGCTGCACCCTCGTCCATCAGAAAGTTGACGTACACGCTGGTGTGATGCGGCGAGAGGGCCGACCAGAAGCCGCGCACCCACTCGCGCTCGGAGTCGAAGCCCTCGGCGGTCTCCGTCGCGCCGGTGATGTTGAATGAGTGCCCCTCCCGGCGCAGCCCGAACGCGGTCTCGTGCTCACCCACCCGGGCCATCGCGCCGCCCATTTGCCACATGAGGACACCGCTGTGCGGTGAGCCGATGCGTTCGGCGTACTCGATGCTGGTGTCGATGACGTCGTCGTTGAGCTCGGCCACGTCACAGGCCCGCACGTGGTACCACCGCCCGTGGGGGTAGCTGGGGTCGAACATCGCCTGGTGCTCCACAAACGGCTTGGGCCGGCACAGGTCCAGCGCCGGTGAGCCGAACCTACGCATCGGGCCCACCACCTTCTCGCCTTCCTCCACGTCACCGGCGTAGCAGGAAACGACCCCGACGACCAGCTGCCCGTGTAGCTCCGTGGGGATGATCGGCAGGGCGGGTGCCCGGCGCAGAGCCAGGCCGGTCATAAGCTCTTCGGGCACGCCGGTGATCCAGTCCCGGTAGCAGCACATCACCTCGTGCGCCTGCGCGATCGGCCAGAACACCGGGCCGGCGAGCACCGTCGGACCGACCGGGTTGAGCCGGAAGCAGAACTCGGTGACGATCCCGAAGTTCCCCCCACCGCCACGGACACCCCAGAACAGGTCGCTGTTGTCGCCGCCCTCGCTGGCCTGCACGCGTTCGCCGTCCGCCGTGACCAGGTCGACCGACAGCAGCTGGTCCACAGACAGACCGTACTTGCGCAGCAGCCAGCCCAGCCCGCCGCCGAGGGTGAGTCCCGCAACGCCGGTGTGGGTAACGACCCCTACCGGGACAGCCAGACCGAACGGCTGGGTGGCCGCGTCCAGCTCGCCGAGCAAGACCCCGGCCTGCACCCGGGCCGTGCGGGCCTCCGGGTCGACGGTGATCGCGTGCATAGGGGAGAGGTCGATGACGACCCCACCATCGCAGACCGAGTGACCGGGGAAGCTGTGGCCGCCGCCCCGGACGGCGACGAGGAGTTCGTGCTCTCGGGCGAAGGCCAGGGCTGCGGCCACGTCGGCCACCCCGTCGCACCTGGCGATCAGCGCCGGTCGGCGGTCGATGGACCCGTTCCACACCCGCCGGTGCTCGTCGTACAGGGCGTCGCCGGGCTGCACGAGCATGTCTCGGAGCCGCCTCCGGAGCTCCCGGAGGGCGCCCTGGGACAGTGCCTGTGTGGTCGGTGCCGATGTCGTCATGACGCCCAGCCTCCGCCTCGTAGGGCCAGCCGTCAGGAACCTGCGTTCCACCCATGCTCGGCGACGAGGCGCTCCGGGTCGACGATGACGATGCCGTCGCGACCGGTGTCGATAAGGCCGTCATCGCGTAGCTGGCGCAGCACCCGGACGACGACCTCACGAACCGACCCGACCGCATCGGCGAGGTCGCTCTGGGTGACCCGCGCGACGAGCACGGGTCGCCCAGCGGGTCTCTCAGCCCGGGAGAGGTCGTGGGAGGCGAGGTCGAGCAGATGTCTGACCACCCGCTGGGTGACGCTGGCGAAGGCGCTGCCGGGCAGCTCGCAGAGGAAGGCGAGCGCGCGTTCGGCCTGGTCGACCAGGAGGGCCTTGGTCACCTCGACGTCGCGGTCGGCCGACTGGCGGACTATGTGCGGAGGCAACCGGAGGACGACTGCGTCGGTGAGCGCCTGCACGGTGGCCGGGAGCGCGAAGCCCGGCGCGTACAGGGACATGACGCCCAGCAGCGCCCCGACCCGCGCGTAGCGCACGGTCATCGTGCGCCCGTCGGGGGCGGTCACGAAGGCGCGGACCACCCCGGAGACGACGAGGTCGACGTGGGGTGCGTCCTCACCCACCCAGTGGATGACCGCCCCGGCTGGGATCGTGGCTCTTCGAGCGGCCGCCACGAGGGGGTCGACCCGACCAGGTGGCAGTGCCCCCAGGTGCGAGAGCGCGACCGCCCGGGCGACGTCTGCCTCCACATCCGGCACCTTAGCGGCGGGCTGCTCGATGGGGTCGGCGCGAAGCAGCAGGAATCGGCCGCTCACGCACCGCCACGCCCCGACTTTTTCAGGTCGAAGTAGCTAGGCATACAGCGGTACCCGGGTACCTGCCTCCACCGAGTTCGCGGCGACCACCTTGTTTAGCTCAGCCTGGTAGTAGATGATCCCGGTTGCGAACAGCACCATGAGCAGCACACCGAGGCCGGGGCTGCAGGTGACCGGCATGCCGGCGGCACGCTGTGTGGCGGCGATCCGCTTGCCGGCGCCGTAATACGACACCAGCGGCGCGACGACGGTCCAACTGAGGAACAGCAGGACGAGCATCGGGCCGGCGACGGGCACGACGCGGCGTCGGTCGTACATCGCCATCTCGGCGTGGATCTTGTAGTACCAGACCAGGTGGTAGATCCCGAGCGTGATCAGCGGCAGCCCGATCCAGGCTGCGATCGGGTTGCGATGCTTCATCTGCAACCCTTCGGCGACCACTGGGCGGTTGTCTGGCGCCACCTGCGGCACCTGTGCCTGTGGTGCTTGCACCTGCGGAACCTGCGGCTGCGCGACCTGCGGTAGCTGAGGTCCGTTCACTTCGTGCGTCATGATTCCCTCCCATTTCGTCTCACCGGCGCCGCCGCTCACCCGGCCTGCATGGTTGGCCAGGGCGAACGGCGTGACACGCCGCCCCTCTCCCCTGTGAGGCTCATCGCTCCTGAGTCGCTCGGCGTTACTCGTCGTTCGCAGGTCGGGCTGCGTATCCGACCGGCATCGGCGCACCCTCGCTGTGACACCTCGCGTGGATTCGGCACCGCGCGGTCGTCATGCCGCCGCCGGAGGGTTGACCGTGCGGTCGGAACCGCCGTCGCGCAGGGCGGCCTCGATCCGGCGCTTCGCTGCCTCGTCCTGGCCATCCATGCACTTGGCGTAGACCCGCAGCAGCACGTTGACGCTATGTCCCGCCCACTCGGCCACCTGGGTGGCCGGGACGCCAGCGTTGAGCCACAGCCAGACCGCGGCGTGCCTGAGGTCGTACGGCCGCCGGGCGAGCTGGGATGTTACCTGCGCTTCAGTGAGCGCGCGCTGGCGCGCCTTCTGCCACGCCCGCGCGTAGGCCGCCGAGGAAGGTGATCTCGATCTTCGGCGTGACCAGCGACGACCAGCGGAGCCCGAGTTCGCGGATCGGGCCGAGTTGCCGCGCCACCTGCTCGCTCACCCGGGTCAACTCCGCCAGCCCAGAGTCCTTCATGAACCCCGTCGCGATCTGCTGAGACAGACCGCGGATCCGGTTCAAGGGCTCCGGGTCGATGCCGCCGAGGAAGGTGATCTCGATCTTCGGCGGGGTTGACCGCAGCTCCCGCGGTGCTGGCGTGCCCGGCGACGAGTGGTCGGTCATGCGTCTCTCCTTGTTGGCGCTCCGCTCAGAGTGCACCGCCGACGCCAGGCGCGCATCTCGTTATCGGCCGTCCGGTCGGACTGCTCGGCGTACCCGAGGGTGGTCTGGATCTTGCCACCGCCAGCATGTCCCAGCCCGCTACCACACCGGTGAGGGGCTGGAACATGCTGGCGGGGCAGGCCGGTCGCTCCAGCGCCTGCCTTGAAACTTCCGCGCGTATTCCGCGTGGCCAGCCGTGGATCGCTGGTGACGACCGGACTGTGTCGGACACAAGGGAACGGCCCCCGATCCGCGTTTCCGCAGGCCAGGGGCCGAATTCGTGCCTCGTGAGGCTGGGTGGCGGGTGCAGGGTTCGAACCTGCGTAGGCATACGCCGACAGATTTACAGAGGGGCACAACTTGTCCCCTGACCTGCGTCGGAGCCGCCTGGCCGGGAAACTTCCGGGCCGATTCCGGGTGGCGGCGCTTGTCCGATGCGTGCCGTGCGTTCAGCGTCCCGCACGCCGCCTGGCGTACCGACGGGATGAGCCTGCGGGTCAAGGGCCGGTTCGCCGTCGCGTGCCCGACGCCCGGCAAGGCGATCCGCAAGCTCACCTTGACGCCCTAGCGCGGTTCCGCGTGGCTCGCCGCCTGTGCGTGAGACCTCGACGTTGGTAGCGGGCTACGCGTTGTCCGGCGACCCAGGCTTCGGCGGTCGCAGCTTGCGGACTAGCCACCAGATGTACCAGAGAAGCAAGAGTAGGCCGGATGCAAATGTCGCGAT
>WNGB01017621.1_pt1 | contig 13945 bp, 13 predicted proteins | sample 5400681 | NCBI WGS metagenome assembly WNGB01 (sample SAMN13153367, study PRJNA577476) | soil metagenome | isolation source: 115 cm soil or saprolite under grassland replicate 2 | place: USA:California | collected 2016-06-15 | reverse complement strand
CGGTGGCTCACCGCATGCTTGACCTCGGGCGGAATCTCCGCGAACGTGGCCCCGAGGGGCGGGTAGGAGAAGAGCGGGTCGTAGCCGAACCCGCCGCTGCCGCGCAGCTCGGCCAGGAGGACGCCCTCGACCACGCCTTCCGTCGTCGCCTGCCGGCCTCCCGGTGCGCAGAGCGCGACGACGCAGCGATAGCGCGCCGTGCGCCGCTCGGGCGGGACATCCCGAAGCTCGCGGAGCAGCGCGACGCAGCGGTCCTCGTCGCTCAGCGCTTCGCCGCCGTAGCGCGCCGAGAGGATGCCAGGGCGGCCGCCGAGCGCGTCAACCTCGATACCCGAGTCATCTGCCAGCGCCAGCATCGACGTCGCGGCGGCCGCGGCGCGCGCCTTCAGCAAGGCGTTCTCCGCATACGAGGCCGCGCCCTCGAGAGGAAGCGTGAGCGACGGGAAGTCGGTCAGGTCCAGGACGGCCGTCGCCAGGACGAGCGTCCGGTCAGAGCAGGAAGGTCTTTTCGCCACGCGCCTCGAGGGCGCGGCGCTGGAGCCCGATCAGCCGATCGATGCCGGCGGCGGCCAGGGCCAGCAGATCGTCCAGCCGGTCCTTGGCAAACGGCGTGTGCTCCGCTGTGCCCTGGACCTCGACGAAGGCCCCCGCGCCCGTCATCACCACGTTCATGTCCACCTCGGCGGTCGAGTCCTCGGCGTAGTTGAGGTCGAGGAGGGGGTGGCCGCCTACGATGCCCACGCTGACGGCCGCCACACAATCGCGGATGACCGGGCTCGCCGAGCCGGACTTCACCAGGGTGCCGATCGCGTCGGCCACCGCGATGAAGGCACCGGTGATGGCGGCGGTCCGCGTGCCCCCATCCGCCTGGATCACGTCACAGTCCACCCAGATGCTCCGCTCGCCGAGCTTCGACATCTCGACCACCGCGCGCAGCGAACGCCCGACGAGGCGCTGGATCTCCTGGGAGCGTCCGCTCGGCCCGGTACGCTCGCGGGGCGTGCGCGTATCGGTGGAGCGCGGCAGCATGCCGTACTCGGCCGTCACCCAGCCCTGGCCCTTCCCCTTCAGGAAGGGCGGAACCTTGTCCTCGATGGAGGCGGTGCAGATGACTTTGGTGTCGCCGAACTCCACGAGCGCCGAGCCCTCGGGATTGCGCAGGTAGTCACGGGTGATCGAAATGGGGCGGAGCTGATCCGGGCGGCGGCCATCCTGTCGCTGCATGGGCAGGCTCAGCGGGGCCGCTCGGCCCTCGCGGGGAGCGTCTGCGCCGTGCGCACGCGCTGGTCGTGGCGCCGCTTGTACTCGGCGAGCCCGGTGGAGATCGCGCGCGCCACCGCCTCGCGGTATTCCGACGTGGCGAGCTTGCGCTCCTCGTTGCGGTTGGTGAGAAATCCGATTTCGATGAGGATGGCCGGCATGGTGGCCCCGCCCAGGACGTAGAACCCCGCCTGCTTGACGCCGCGGGGGACGAGACTCAGCGACCGGGTCATGGAGTCCAGGACGGTCTCGGCCATGAAGCTCGACTCGTGCTGGAACTCCGACTGGGCGAGATCCCACAGGATGCTCTGGAGGAGTTCGGTCTTCTGGCGAGACGCCGGGCTCTCGAGCTGGATCACGCCGTTCTCGACGGCGGCCACCTGCCGCGCGTCGCTGTCGGACGCTTCCGACGAGAGGAAGTAGACTTCGACCCCCTCGGAGACGGCGCGCGGGTGGGCATTGGCGTGGATCGAGACGAACAGATCGGCGCGGTGCTTGTTGGCGAAGCTGGTGCGCTCCCGCAGCGGCACGAAGACATCCGTGCTGCGCGTGAGCACCACCTTGACGCCCAGCCCTTCCTCGAGGAGCCGCGCGACCCGCCTCGTCACGTCGAGCACCACTTCCTTCTCCGTCACCCCGCTCGGACCGGTGGCGCCGGGGTCATGCCCGCCGTGGCCCGCATCCAGGAGGATCAGCCGCAGCGGCTCCATGGCCGATGGGCCCTGCCCGCCGCCGGTAGCTTCCTTGTGGCGGTAGATGTCCAGGACCAGGCGAAAGGGGTCCTGAAGCGACGAGGTCTTGACCTCGCCGACCGCGCCTTCCAGCACCACCCGGAGCACCGCGTCGCCGCCGGCGGGCTCGAGGCGAATCTCTCTGACGAGCCCGTCGGCGATCTCCTCCGTCCGGGCCCGTGCGAGCAGGAGACGGGGAAGCCGGACGCGGATCTCCTGCCGTCCGGACACGACGGCATAGGCCAGCGCGGCTCCCGTCTCGACCACGACACGCGTGAAGGAGGGATAGGAGCGAAACCGAAGCTCCTCGAGGGCGATGCCGGCCTTGGCGGGCTTGGCCGCGGGCGTCTTGGGCTCCGCCACGAGGGCGACGGCCGCGATGCCGGGCGCCAGCCGAGGGAGGCCCTTGGTGAGAAAACCCTCGGGAATGAGCCAGCCGGTGGCGGTGGCGCCGATCCGGGCGGGCGCTTCGAGTGTAAGCGACTGGCCGGCGACGATGACCCGGGGCTGGTCGCGGACGAACTGGGCGGTGCGCTTGCCGACCGCCAGCGTGGCCTTGGAGCCCTTGACGCTCCAGGAACCGCGGAGAAGCGAGGCCAGACGCTGGGCGGAGACGTAGGCGGCGCCGTCATCTACCACGATGCGCGGAAGCCGGCCCAGGCTCCCCTCCCGCCCCTTGAGCTCGAAAGCGTCCGAGCGCGCCGCGGCGGCCGCGCCCGGGAGAAGCCCCAGCAGCGCGGTGGCCACCAGGAGACGACCCGCCACCGTCCGTCCTATCATTCTCGCTCTGGTCTCGGGAGTACCCAGCATTCTAGCAATGCGCAGCCGGCGGACCAAGCTTTCCGGTGCTGTTTGCTGTTCGGCGCTATGCGGGAGCCACCCGCAGGCGCGGCAACAGCTCCTCCTCGAGCGCGCGGGTGTGCACGTCGCCCGCCCGCCACTCCGGCGAGTCGAGGATTCTCGCCAGGAAGTCCTTCGTGGTCCGGACGCCGGCGATCTCGAGCTCGCCGAGCGCGCGGAGCATCCTGGCCGTCGCGTGGTCGCGGTCACGGTCCCATACGATCACCTTGCACAGCATCGGATCGTAGTGCACGGACACCTTGGAGCCCTGCTCGACGCCGCTGTCGAGACGGACGCCGGGACCCGACGGCGGCCGAAACGCGGTGACCTCCCCCGTCGAGGGCAGGAAGTTGCGCTCGGGATCCTCCGCATAGATCCGGCACTCGATCGCGTGCCCCCGCGGGCGGACATCGTCCTGGGTGAAGCTCAGGGGCAGCCCTTGCGCGACGCGGATCTGCTCGCGGACGATGTCGATCCCGGTGACCATCTCGGTGATGGGGTGCTCGACCTGGATGCGCGTGTTCATCTCGAGGAAGTAGAAGCGACGGTCGGCACCGAGGAGGAACTCGATCGTCCCGGCGTTGTGGTAACCGATCGTGCGCGCCAGCCGGAGCGCGGCGCCCGCCATCTCCTGCCGGAGCGCCTCGTCCACCGCCGGGGACGGCGTCTCCTCGACCAGCTTCTGGCTCCGGCGCTGAAGCGAACACTCACGCTCGCCGAGATGCACGGCGTCGCCGTGATGGTCGGCCATGAGCTGGATCTCGACGTGGCGGGCCCCGGTCAAGAACGTTTCCAGGTACACGGCGCCGCTTCCGAACATCGTCTGACCCAGGCGCGAAGCCGCGGCATAGGCGCGCTCGAGACCGCCTTCATCCCGCACGATGGCCATGCCGATGCCGCCGCCGCCAGCCGCGGGTTTGAGGATGACCGGGTACCCGATCCGCTCCGCCAGCCGGCGTGCGTCGTCGACGCTCTCCACCGCATCCGTCCCGAGGAGGAGCGGGATGCCCTCCGCCGCCGCCAGGCGCCGAGCCGCCAGCTTATCGCCCATGAGAGCGATGCTGGCGCTGCTGGGGCCGATGAACGTGAGGCCCGCTTCCTCGATCCTCCGGGCGAACTTGAAGTTCTCCGCGAAGAAGCCATAGCCGGGGTGGATCGCCCGCGCGTTCGTGGCGGCGGCGGCCTCGAGGATCCGGTCGAGGTTCAGGTAGCTCTCGGTGACCTTCGGTCCACCGATCTCCCTCACCTCATCCGCCAGACGGGTGTGCGGGCTGTCGCGGTCGGCCTCCGAGCAGACCGCGACGGTCGCCAGTCCGCTCTCCCGGCAGGCGCGAAGGATGCGCGCGGCGATCTCACCCCGGTTGGCGACCAGAACTTTGCTGAACGGCATCGCGGGAGGTCTAGGCCGGCCGCACCCTGGCGAGCACGGCGCCCATCTCCACCTCCTGGCCCTCGGCGACGAGAATCTCTTCCACGGTGCCGGCGCTATCCGACGGCACCGGGATCTCCATCTTCATCGCCTGCAGCGTCACCACCGCATCGCCCGCCGCCACCGCGGCGCCGGCAGTCACCGCGACGCTCGCCACCAGACCGGGAACCGGGGCCACGACGTCCACGCTATCAGCCATGTTGGTCTCCGCTGAGATCGGATTAGAGAAGCGCCCGCAGGGGCGCGACCTCGACCCCCGCCTTCACCAGACGCTCGCGCACCGTCCTGGCGATGGCCGGCGCATTCTCCGCGTCCCCGTGCACGCAGATGCTCCGGGCCGCCAGCGGGAGCCACCCACCGTCGCGCGCCGGAACCTTCCCCCCGGTCGCGAGCGTAACGGCCCGGGACGCCACTCCCTCCGGGTCCCGCGCCTGCTTCGCCCGCTCGAGAATGAGCTGGCCCTGGGCGTCGTAGTCGAGGTCGACGTATCCCTCCATCACGAAGGGAACGCCGATGCGCTTCGCGGCCTCCGCCCACAGCTCACCCGTGAGCAGCAGGATGAGCCCGCCGTCCAGCTCCTTGACCGTCTCGGCCATGGCGGTGGCGTACGTCTCGTCCTTGCTGCACATGACGTAGAGCATCCCGTGCGGCTTCACATGCTCCACCCGCGCCCCCTCGGCCGCGGCGAACGCCTGGAGCGCTCCCGCCTGGTACGTCACGTAGTCCTTCAGTTCCTGAGGTGAGATGTCCATCCGCCGCCGCCCGAAGCCGATCAGGTCGGGGAAGGAGACGTGGGCGCCAATGGCCACCGCGTGCTTCCGGGCCAGGCGCACGGTGTTCCGCATCACGTGCGGGTCACCCCCGTGATAGCCGCAGGCGATATTGGCAGAGCTGAGGAACGGCATCAGCTCGCCGTCGTTGCCGAGCGTCCAGCGCCCGTAGCTCTCTCCCATGTCCGCGTTGATGTCGATCTTCGTTCCCATGAGGCTTACCCCCTCTCGATCGATCGCTCCGAGATCGTCCCGTCGAGCGCGCGCGCCATCTGGATCGCCTCGTCGATGGTGACCTCCTTGAACGTGATGCTGTCGCGCCCGGGTACGAGCTGTCCCACCTTCCACGTGGAAGCGGAGACCAGCGTCGCGTTGCAGATGAACCCGCCCAGGCTCGGTCCGTCGGCGACGAGAATGATCGGCTGGTCCCCGCACACGTTGACCGTCCAGACGGCGTACCCGTTGTCCAGGATGTTGGACGGATGGCCGCCGGCCACGCCGCCGCCGGTCCGGGCCCACTGCCACTTGTGCGACTCGAGGCGGACCCCCATGCGGTTCGAGTTCCGGTCCACCTTCCACGCATGGCTGAAGAAGAACTCCATGTCCTCCGGCGTCATGTAGTCGGGGTCGGCCTGGGGACCCCGCATGGCCTCGATCTCCCAGCGCGTCCCGTAGTGCGGCCGCAGGTCGGCGCGCAGCCGCCGGCCGATCAACCGGTCGACCGGGTCGCCCCGGTTCAGGCCGACCTGATCGCCCTTCTTGAGCCCCCTGCCTTCGAACCCCCCGAACCCGCCGACCGTGAAAGTCGCCCGGCTTCCCATGTACTCGGGGACGTCGAACGCCCCGCTGACGGCGACATACGCCCGGAAGCCGCTGCCCTTGATCATCTTCATCTCGAGCAGGTCGCCGGCCTTGACGCCGACGCTCTCCCAGAGCGGCACCGGCGTGCCGTTGAGCGTCGCCTGCATATCCGCTCCGGTGACGGCGACGGCGCGCCGGTCGTGGAATCGTGCCTTGAGCCCGCCGACCGTCACCTCGAGCGCCGCCGCGCCCTGGGAGTTTCCCACCAGCAAATTGGCCCCGCGGAACGCGAAGTGGTCCATCGGTCCCGCGGGGTACGTGCCGAGGTCGAGATAGCCGACGCGACCCGGGAAATCCTGGACCGTCGTCTGGATGCCCCCTTCGAGAACCTCGAACATGCCACGTCCCTCCCTTCCTATGGGATCGCCACGTGCTTCACGGCCTCGGCCTGTCGCTGCTGGAAGGCGGCGACCTCATCCTTGATGGAACCCAGGAACTGGAGATACGAATTCACGTTCAGCGCCTCGTACGCCACGATCTTGTATCGGTACGTCCCGTCGTAGACCTGCGCGCGGACGGCTTCCAGTTCCTCGTCCGTCACCCGGACCCACTGGATGCGATCGGCGGGCTTCAGCAGGATCGGGTTGTCCTTGAAGGCCGTGTTCCGCTGCTTCAGGTCGAAGATCGGGATGGTCCGCCCGAAGAGCTGATACCCGCCGGGCGACGCGACGGGATAGATCGCGACGCACGGCCCGCCGATCCCGACCGCACCCTCGGGAGTCCACGGCCTCGTCGGATTGTACTTCGGGGTCACGATGGCGTACCGCGGATCGAGGGGGAACATGAACGGCAAGCCCGGCCAGAATCCGATGCATGCGTTCCACCACTCGGTGGCGCAGAGGTACTGGATGACCTCCTCGGCGTCCTTGAGCCCATTGTACTTCGCGATGTACTCGATGTTGTGGCCGTTGACGACGTTGGGGGCGTCCTGGCGCGTGTACTTGACGTAGCGCTCGATGTCGGCCCGCGTCCACCGGTCCTCGAACGCCATCGGCAGCTCGACCCGCCGGCTCGGGATGTTGAGGTTGTCGACGGACGGGACGGTGTCCTCGAGCCGCTTGAGCGTGTCGACCAGTCGCCGCGTCGGCAGGCGGAGGCTGTCGTACTGGATGAGCATGCTCCGGAGAGCCGGCACGGTCTCGATCAGGCCGTCGAGCCCGGCCTTCTTGAGGGCGTCGTTGAGGCCGAAGATCCGGAAGTTCATCGTGAGGTCCAGCACCATCTCCCCGTACTCGAGGAGGAGAAACCGATCCCCCGCGTAGCGATAGAGCACCTGCGGCCGCTCGCCCTTGGCGGGGAGCGTGTCGATCACCGCGCGATTGCCTTGCGTCACTTGCGGCATAGCCTCACCTCATGTCGCTCTGCGGCTGATGTGTAGAATACTCCGGGCCAGTGCCCCCCCACCCTCCTGCCCGGGCGTCGTCACGGGTCAGACCTCGCGCAGCTTCGCAACGTAGCGGTGTCGGAACTCGTCCATGACCACAGCGAAGATCAGCAGCACACCCAGCACGACCATCTGCAGGTACGACTGGATTCGCACGAGGTTCATGCCGTTCTCGAACCAGTCGATGAACACCGCCGCCAGGACCACGCTGCCGAGCCTGCCGGTGCCGCCGCGGAGGCTCACGCCGCCGATGACGCAGGCGGCGATCGACCGGAGAGGCATCGCGGCGCCGATATTGGCCTCTCCGGTCTCGAGGCGGGCTGTCAGCATCACGCCGGCGAGCGACGCCAGGAACCCGCACAGCACGTAGGCCATGAAGAGGTACGACCGGGTCGAGATGCCGCTGAGGGCCGAGGCCTTGATGTTCCCGCCGATCGCGTAGAGGTAGCGGCCCATGCGGGTCCAGTTGAGGAGCACGTACATCCCGAGGATGACGACCACCGTCACGTACACCGGTACGGGAACGCCGAGCAGCTTCCCGAAGCCGAGGGTCGCCCCGAACTGCGTGGGCATGCCGTACACCGGGACGCCGCCCGTCATGAACAGCGCCAGGCCGAACCCGATGGAGGCCATGGCCAGCGTCATCATGAACGGCGACACGTTGAGCACGGCGACGCCGAAGCCGTTGGCGATACCCATGCTGGTTCCCGCGCCGAGTCCCGCCAGGATGCCGAGGGTGATCGCGAGTCCCACCGCGTTCGGGTCGCCGGCGACGACCGAGGCCATCGCCTTCGCCGAGACCACGCTGGTCATGGCCAGGATGACACCCACCGAAAGGTCGAAGCCGCCCGTCAGCAGGGCGAGCATCTGCGCCATGGAGACGATCGTGAGGTATGTGGCCTGCCGGGCGACGTTGAAGATGTTCTGCCCGGACAGGAACCGGGGTTCGGCCACCCCGAAGCCCACCACCAGGATGGCCAGGAGCAGCGGCAGGACCCCGAGGTGCACGAAGGTGAGGCGCGCGAGACGCAGGAGTTTCGCGGCCAGCGCGACCCGGATCTCTTCCGTGCCAACGCCGACGTCAGCCACCGGCCGCCACCGTGCCGGAGTCGAAGAAGTGTGACAACACCGCCTGCTCCGTGATCTCCGCACCCTTCAACTCGGCACCCATCGTGCCCCGGCACATGACATACGTCCGGTTGGTGAGGTGGAGGATCTCCGGGAGGTCGGAGGAGATCAGCAGAATGCCGGCGCCTTCCTGCTCCACCAGGTCCTTCATGAAGTTGTACACCTCGGTCTTGGCGCCGACGTCGACCCCCGTCGTCGGCTCGTCCATGATGAAGAGCCTGGGGTTCCGCGTCAGTCCCTTCGCGATCACGACCTTCTGCTGGTTGCCGCCCGAGAAGAACGCGACGCCGCGCTCGATCCGCGGCGGCATGATCTTCAGCCGTTCCGCGAGGCGCGCGCAGACCCCGCGCTCGCTGCGCCGTTTGAGCAGGAAGCGCCCGCTGAAGTGCGGGAGCGGCAGGGCCGAGAGCGCGATGTTCTCCCGCACGTTCCGCTCGAGGACCAGCCCCTCGGTCCGCCGGTCCGGCGGGAGGTACACGAGACCCGCATCGAGCATCTCACGGGGCGTGGGCCTGACCACCGGTCTGCCGCGAAAGCGGATGTTGCCGGCGCCCACCGGTTCGATACCGAAGCACGCCCTACCCACCTCCGACTTGCCCGAGCCGACCAGGCCGGCGAGGCCGACGATCTCGCCGGCGCAGACCGTGAGCGACACGTCCCGGACCAGGGTTCCGGCGCTCAGGCCCTCGACCGCCAGCAGCTCCTCGCCGGGACGGTGATCGATCCGCGGGAAGAACGCCTCGATCTTGCGGCCGGTCATCAGCTCCACCAGCCTCTCGCCGGTCGCCTCGCGCACCTCGAGCGTCGCAACGCGGCGGCCGTCCCGCAGCACGGTGATCCGGTCGCCGATCCGGTGGATCTCGTTCATGCGATGGGTGATGTAGATGATCCCCGCGCCCTGACGCTGGCACTCCTGGATGAGCTGGAACAGCCGGTCGGTTTCGCGCTCGGTCAGCGCGGCGGTCGGCTCATCGAGGATCAGGATCGACACGTTCGAGCGGAGAGCCTTGGCGATCTCGACCATCTGCTGCTCCGCCCGCGACAGCCGGTTCACCCGCGTGCGCGGCCGGATGGCGAACCCCAGCCGCGAGAGCATCTCCTCGGCGCGATGGTGCAGCGCGGGCTTGCCTGGAACACGGCGCTGATGCCCTGCTGGCGGGCGTCGTGCACCGACCGGAAGTCGGCGAGCTCGCCCCGCAGCAGCAGGTCGCCCTCGTCCGGCCTGAGGGCGCCTGCGACGATGTTGATCAGCGTCGACTTTCCGGCGCCGTTCTCGCCGAAGAGCACGTGAACCTCGCCGGCCCGCAGGTCGAAGTCCACTCGGTCGAGGGCCTGCACACCGGGAAACCACTTGCTCATCCCGCGGAGGCGGAGCAGGGGTGCCGCTCCAGAGCCGGACTCCGGAGCCCCACCGACCTGGACGTCGATCAACGCCAACGGCCGGTAGCTCCCCGGGAAACTCGGCGGGGGGCTCCGCCCCCCTTCCGAAGCCTCCCCCAGGCCGCAGTGCGAGCCGTAGGACGTCGCGGGGCTGGGGCCCCGCCGTCCGAGGCGAGCAATCCGGAAAACCGAGCCGTAGGACGTCGCGGGGCTGGGGCCCCGCCGTCCGAGGCTCCCGGTCTCGCGATCATGCTCCTGAATAATCCCCGCTAGTCGACGCTGAAGGTCGGCTTGAAGTCCGCCGGCGCCAGCGACGACTCGTAGTGAAAGGTGCTGATGTTGGACTTGTCGATGACGTAGATCGCGGGTCCCGTGTGCTTGGTGTACGGCTTCTTCTCGAGGATGCGCACAGCCTGGTCGATCGCGATCCTTCCCTGGATCACCGCCGAGTCCGTGGGAGCCGCCAGGACGGCCCCACGCTTGATGTCCTGATACACGCCCGGGGTGAAGTAGTACGCGAGGACCTTGACCTTGTCGGCCTTGCCGGCTTCGCGCAGCGCCTGCACCGCGGCCTCGGTGGTCGGCGATGTTCCGACGACGTAGTTGACGTCGGGATACGCCTGCAGGGCGTCCTCCACGAGCTTGAGCTGGACTTCCTTGCCCGTGTCTCCATACTTCGTCGTGACGACCTCGATGGCGCCCTTCGAGACGGCATCCGTGAACCCCTTGTTGCCCGCCACCACCCAGCCCGCGCCGGGAGGCCCGGGGAACCAGGCGACCTTGACGGTCTTCGAGCCCTTGGGGTGCATCTTCACGAGGTACTCGCCCGCCTGGAAGCCCATCTCAGCGAAGGAGACCAGGGACTTGGCCGAGAGCTTGGGCGAGCTGATCCCGTTGATGACGTCGATCACCGGGATGCCCTTGGCGCCGATCTCCTCGACGAGCTTGTTGAGCCCTGTCTCCGAGATGGCACCGATGACGACGGCGTTGGCTCCCTGGGCGACGCAATCCTCGATCTGGCTGACCTGCTTCGAAAGATTGGTGTAGCCACCCGCCTCGACCAACTGCATCTTGACGCCGAGACGCCGCGACTCGGACACCACGCCGTAGTCGACCGCGATCCAGTACGCGTCCTTCATGTGGGGGAAGGACACGCAGATGTTCCACTTCTTCGCCGCGCGGTCGAGCGGCATGTACTCCTTCTTGATCTTCTTGCCTTCCATGTTGAAGGGCGGATCCCGGTCCTCGACCGGGAACGGCCACCAGCGCTTGTCCTGAGCTGCCACCAGCCCGGCCACGCTGAACACGACGGCCACGAGTACGACCCACGCGGCCAGCTTCCCATGAAGTCTCATCCTCGCCTCCTTGTCAGTCGACCGTCCTCTGCGACCCACACCCAACGCGTGAAGGGCAACGCCGAGCAGTTCACGCCGCTTCCTCCAATGCCGCGCCCAGGATCCCGAGCCCTTCCTCGAGGTCCTCGTCGCTGATCACGAGCGGCATCAGAGTTCGGATCACGTTGCCATACATGCCCGCCGTCAGCACCAAGAGCCCGCGGGCCAGCGCCCCCTGTTGGACGGCGGCAGCCCGCCGGCCGTCGGGCGCCGTCGACGCGAGACCCTCGATGATCTCCATCCCCTGCATGGCGCCCAGTCCGCGCACGTCGCCGATCCAGGGGAACCGCGCTTGCCAGCCGAGGAACCGCGCCCGCACCCGCTCGCCGATTCGGGCGGCGCGGGCCACCAGTCCCTCCTCCTCGAACACGTCCAGCACCGCCAGCGCGGCCGCGCAGGCGACGGGGTTGCCGCCGAACGTCCCGCCCAGGCCCCCTACCTGCGGAGCGTCCATGACCTCTGCCCGGCCCGTCACCGCGCCGAGCGGCAGCCCGCCCGCCAGCGATTTCGCCGTCGCCGTCATATCCGGGGCGACCCCGGAGTGCTCCATCGCGAACATCCGACCGGTGCGGCCGAAACCCGTCTGCACCTCATCGGCGATGAGCAGGACCCCGTGATTCCGGCACCACGTGGAAAGGGAGCGCAGGACCTCTGCCGGGACCGGGATGAACCCACCCTCTCCCGCGACGGGCTCGATGACGACAGCCGCCACGGACTCCGATGATACCAGTGCCGCCAGCTGCCGGTCGACGGACCCCGGAGACGCCTGGCAGCATTCCCGTCCCTTGTTCTCGGGACAGCGGAAGCAGTACGGGAAGGGCAGATGGTAAATCTCGGGAGCGAAGGGCCCGAACCCGGTCTTGTAGGGCGAGACCTTCCCGGTCAGGGTCAGGCCGAGCAGCGTGCGACCGTGGAACGCATGCTCGAACGCGATCACCGCCGGGCGGCCGGTGGCCGAGCGGGCGATCTTCACCGCGTTCTCGACGGCCTCAGCCCCGCTGTTGACGAACAGCGTCTTCTTCGGCCCCTCCCCGGGGACCAGGCTGTTCAGCCGCTCCGCGAGGGTCACGTACGGCTCGTACATGGCCACCTGGAAGCAGGTGTGGGTGAAGCGGCGGGCCTGCGCGCTGATTGCGGCCACGACCTTGGGGTGGGCATGGCCGACATTCATGGTGCCGATCCCCCCCGCAAAGTCGATCAGCCGGCGCCCGTCCGCGTCGCGGAGAACGGCGCCGCTCGCCTCCTCCACAAAGAGGGGCGCGACGTTGGAGACGCCTCGGGGCACGGCCTGCTGGCGACGGGCCAGGAGCGCGACCGTGTTCGGGCCGGGCATCGTCCGGGTCGTCATCTCCTGTGCCATCGCGACCTCCGCTCTCTCTCACCCCGCGGATCGGGTTCCGTCCGGGCCCACGGGACGCCCCTCGTCAAAATGTCGGGGGCGTGTTGATCCACAGCAGCACCGCCGTCCCTGGGCCGGGATTCATCCACGCGTGAAGCACGGAACTCTTGAAGTACATGCTGTCGCCCTGGCCCAGTCGATACCGTTCCCGCCCATCAAGGGTGATGTCAAACCGGCCCGAGAGCACGTGGACGAACTCCTCTCCCTCGTGCGAGTACTGCCCCTGACTGCCTGCCCCCGGGCTGAGGGTGAACCGCTGGCACTCCATCGCGCATCGTCCTTCGGCCAACTGCTCGATCTTGATCCCATCTCCCAGTATCGGGAGTCTCCGGTACTTCCCGGCCCGGATCACCTTCCCTCCTCGTGGCCGCCCGTCCGCGCTCAGGGCGGAGACCGTCGTGCCATAGCATCGCGCGAGCTTGGTAAGACTCGCGACCGAAGGCCGCCCGGCCCCGTGTTCAGTGGAATTGATGAACGAGACGGCGAGTCCCGTCCGCCGGCTGACTTCCCTGAGGGTCAGTCGCTGATGGGATCGCAGCGCCTGTAGCCGCCGCCCTAGCTCGTGGGTTCCCGGCCTCTCGCCTCCGCGGGTGGGACGCGTCCCGTTGGCTCCGAGGATCGCGCCGATAGCCGCCAGATTGAGCCCCTGGAGCGAGCGGAGCCGAACGATGTCACGGATCCGGCTCAGGTCCTCCTGCCTGTATCGGCGGTGGCCGCGCGGCGTCTTTCGAGGGGAGACAAGCCCCCGCCCCTCCCACAGCCGCAGAGCGGAGGGACTGACCCCCGCTGCCCGGGCCGCCATGTGGATGTTCAGATCGGTGGTTACGACTCTACACTTGTTCTGCAAGATTAGGGCGATTTTGTACCACGCGACGATGTTCGGTGTCAACGGGAAAGTAAAAGCCTGCTCGGATGATCATACCGACTTCATCGGCAACAGCAGGAGCAGCTGGTGGGTGAAGCCCCGAGGACGGCGAATCCGAGACCTCGAGATTCGCGGAGAGCTCTGGCGCGTGCTGGGACCAGCCCGGTTGGTCCCAGTCGCCCCTCGGGATGGGAACGCCCTGCTACCGCGCCGAAACCGACTTCATCGAAATGGTGGAGGCGGTGGGAATCGAACCCACGTCCGGAAATCCTCGGCAGCAGGCATCTACATCAATAGCCGGTCTTCTTGTGCTCTCGCCGCCCGGCTCTCCAACCGGCTGGATCTCCGGGCAGCCAGCTCCTTGCGATCTCGCCCCGCACCCAGGAGCCGGGATTGGAGCCAGTCATCAGAGTATGACGCCCTAACCCGGACCCTGCTGACTCGATCCGGAGGACGCTGACGGGTATTAGGCCGCCAGGGCTAGCTGATTGTCGGCAGCTATAA
>WNGB01009150.1_pt1 | contig 13947 bp, 6 predicted proteins | sample 5400681 | NCBI WGS metagenome assembly WNGB01 (sample SAMN13153367, study PRJNA577476) | soil metagenome | isolation source: 115 cm soil or saprolite under grassland replicate 2 | place: USA:California | collected 2016-06-15 | reverse complement strand
ATCAACGAATCTTCGGTGGCCGGCGTTGTTTCCTGTTCGAAAAAGATCGCTCCCACAGCATTGACTGGGATCGTTTCGTACTTCTGGCGCAAAAACTTGAGCGATTCACTGTCGAAATACTCCAACGCTCGGGCGCCGATCGCCCAGTTGGCTGAATCGTTGGACGAAGAAGCTTGACCGACTCGCCGATCGCTTATTTCCAGGGCTTTCTCAATAAGCGGACCCAGACGCCTCACTTCTCCGCCTGCTTGTCGGGTGGCAAGCGAGGCTGCTCGCGCTTCGCTAACAAAAGATAAGACGTGCTCGTCGGCAGTAAAGAATACGATTCCGCTCAGCAACCCTTCCGGTTTCGGCAGTAAAGCAAGTTCGATTTCAGTGACCACAGCAAGGGTGCCTTCGCTGCCGATAAAAAGGTCGATTAGATCCATTTCAGGCGCAACGTAATACCCGGAAGCGTGCTTGCGCGTTTGTGGCATGCAATAACTCGGCAGGCGCGCCTCAAGCGACCGTCCAGATGGCAGCGGAATTTTGATTCCACCGCGGCCGTCGGCGTGCAATTCATTGCGCCACAAATCGATCATATCGCCAGTTGCCAGAACGATCTTGAGACGGCGCACGTAGTTTCTCGTTGGCCCATATTTAAAGGTGCGCGCGCCTGAAGCGTTCGTCGCTACTGTGCCGCCAAGAAAACAACTACGCTCGGTTGGATCAGGTGGATAAAAAAGATTCTGCGACTCGACAAAATGCTGTAAGTCGGAAAGTCTCACGCCGGCCTCCGCAACAGCTCTGCCCCCAAGCCCTTCGTGAACGAGGCTTTTTATTTGCTTCAGCTTGTCCGTAGCGAGCACGATGCCGGCAAAGGGAATGCGGCCGCCGACCGTTCCTGTGCCGGCGCCAGAGATTGTGACTGGAGTTTGATCCCGAGTAGCCGCGCGCAGAACCTCCGCTACTTCTTTCGTGCTTTCGGGAAAAACAACGCGCTCCGCATGACCGTCGCGCAGGTGGCTCGCGTCAGCCAGGAAGGACTGGATTTCGTCGGGATCGGATTTGGTTAACATGAATCAGGAATGGGTGAACAGGGTAAGCGGGTAATAGGGGAAATGAACCACTTCGCCAGAGGTCCAATTTCAATCTTCATCTACCCGCTTCCACATTTTGTCCTACGCAAACTGTAATTCTCGCTCACGCAGGACCTTGATTCGGTCACGAAGTTCCGCCGCTCGCTCAAACTCGAAGCGCTTCGCCGCTCCACGCATTTCCGCTTCAAGCCTTGTTATCGTTGCTTCAATGTTCGCCGGCGAATAGTCTTCGCTGTCGTCAAGTTCAGTGGGCACTTTGAAATAATCGGCTTCTGAAATGCTAATCAAAGTTGACTCGATGGGCTTTACGATCGTCATTGGCGTAATGCCCTGCTCCTGATTATAACTTTCCTGAATCGAACGGCGTCGCCGGGTTTCGTCGATAGCGCGTTTCATCGAGTCGGTAACTCTATCAGCATAGAGAATCGCCTTGCCCTTTGAGTTGCGTGCAGTGCGGCCGATTGTTTGGATAAGCGACTGCTCAGAACGCAGAAAGCCTTCTTTGTCTGCATCCAAAATAGCAACCAGGGAAACTTCGGGCAGGTCCAGGCCCTCGCGCAAGAGATTGATTCCAACCAGCACATCAAATTCACCCCGCCTGAGGTCACGCAAAATCTTGATGCGCTCGAGTGTTTCGATGTCGGAATGCAGATAACGCACGCGCACGCCCACCTCAGTGAAGTATTCGGTCAGATCTTCCGCCATTCTTTTTGTCAACGTTGTTACCAGCACTCGCTCACGACGTTCCGCACGCTGGCGGCATTCTTCAAGCAAATGATCTATCTGTCCCTTGACCGGATGCACCTCTACCTCAGGATCCAACAATCCCGTCGGTCTGATGATCTGTTCGACAACTTCACCGCCTGACTTCGTTAACTCATAGGGACCAGGCGTTGCCGAGACATAAATGGTCTGTCCGATGCGGGTTTCAAATTCATTGAAATTCAAAGGTCGATTGTCGAGCGCCGAAGGTAAACGGAATCCGTACTCAACCAGCGTGCGTTTACGCGATTGGTCACCTTCAAACATGCCGCGAATCTGGGGAATGCTCTGATGCGACTCGTCAATTACCATCATCGTGTCGCGCGGCAGATAATCAAGAAGCGTCGGTGGCGGCTCGCCTGATTTCTTGCCGGTAAGGTGCCGTGAGTAGTTTTCGATGCCACGACAGAAGCCCATTTCCTTGATTAGTTCGAGGTCAAACATCGTGCGCTGATGCAGTCGCTGCGCTTCAAGAAGTTTGCCTTCCGCGATGAGCTTGGGCTCCCACCATTCAAGTTCCTCTTTGATCGATTTCAGTGCTCGTCTGATGGTGGGCTTCGACATTACGTAATGGCTCTTCGGATAGATCGGGACGCGCGAGGTGTGTTTGTGTATTATCTCGCCGAGTAGCGGATCGATGGTGGAAATCGAGTCGACCTCTTCACCCCAAAGCTCCACGCGAAACGCTTGGTCCTGATAACTCGGATATATCTCAACGACGTCGCCCCGCACGCGAAAGGTGCCCCGCTGGAAATTTATGTCAGAGCGTTCATACTGCAACTCAACAAGTCTCTGCAGCAGCGATTCGCGTTTAATGCGCGTCCCCGGTTCGAGGAAAAGCAGCATGCCGTAGTAAGCATCCGGATCACCGAGGCCATAAATACAAGAGACGCTGGCGACCACGACTGCGTCCCGCCGCTCAAACAAGGCTCGCGTCGCCGACATGCGCAAGCGATCGATTTCCTCATTGACGATCGCTTCCTTCTCGATATAGACGTCACCAGCCGGCATGTAGGCCTCGGGTTGGTAGTAGTCGTAGTAGGAGACAAAGTACTCGACGGCGTTCTCCGGAAAGAGCGATTTAAACTCCTGGTAAAGCTGCGCGGCGAGCGTCTTGTTGTGAGCGAGGACCAATGTCGGACGTTGGGTATGCTGTATGACACTGGCGATGGTGAAAGTCTTGCCGCTGCCGGTTATGCCAAGTAGCACCTGATCTTTTAAGCCATCGTTAAGACCGCGCACAAGCGTCTCGATGGCCTGCGGCTGATCCCCTTTGGGCTGATAAGTTGACTGTAGTTTGAATGCCATCTATGAAGTAAATAGTAAATGGTAATGCATGAATAGTGAAAAGCGATAAAGTGCCGTAAATCGTAAATGGTGAATCGTAAATAGTGGCGACCCGTTCCTGCGGCAAAAACTTAATGGAAGAGGGCAAAGAATAAGGCCGCGATGGACTGGTCGAATTCTCGCGGCCTAAATAGATGCTTACTATTTACTATTTACGATTCACCATTTACCACTTTTACGCCGCAGAAGGCGCGGTCCTGCTTCTCTGACTATCGATCTGATTAATCGCATCCGTTATTGCGGCTCGTACCTCGGCAGGCAGACTACTCCCACTCAGGAGTCTAAATGCCGGAATAACCTCTGCTTCGCCACTGGAAGCTAGGAGCTTAATCAAGGTTAGCCGCAGTTCGATACTCTGATGGTTCTTGATGACCTGCACCAGGGGCTGAACTTCTCCTGCCTTGGCCACAAGGAATAGAAACGAAAATGCAGAATAGGAGTTTTCGGGATTATCGCCCATCAAGTCCATGATAGCTTCGTCTAACAATCCCGAGCCCGCGAGGGCCGCGCCGATGTTTCGGCGCTCGGCGGACGAACCTTCGCGTAAAGAGACGTTAAAGAACGATGCGGCACGTTCTGGATCGAGTTCGTAAAGCGCTCGAACGGCTTCGTTTCGGACCTGGGGTGAGGAATCCTCTAAGGCTTCCGTTAGTTCGTCAAATGAATCAACACGAACGCTCGACGGTGCTGTGACTTTTGCTTGATTTCGCCAACGCGCACGCTGTTCGGCAGCTCGTCGCAGGATAGCTTGCTCCCGCCGCCAGCGCTCTTCCTCAACGTCGTTAAGTTTTACCTGATTGCGTGCGCTGCTCTTTTCAACAAGCGCAGAGTTTTCTTCAATATTCTGGCTGGTCGATCTCCCTTGCCCCTGCAAATGAACTTCCTTCCCAAGTGTGCGTGCAAGGATCTTTTTCATGGCGCTAATTTCTTTTTCTCGGTAATCCTAAATTGCGAGTCGTAAGTGGTTGTTCGGCTGTGCCACCTTGTCAGCAACTCTATGCTCAACCGAAACAGAGCTGTAGCGTGGGAACTATTTGTAGCTCAATCCCACGACCCCTGAGTCTCTGGATTCAGGCGGGGCTCGGCATCTTCGACGCTTTCGCCCGCGTCGCCGGTCAGATCGTTTGATATCAACTCGCCCGCATAGCTAACCTCTCCGGAACTCGCTGATGCGTGTGCTGCCAACGTCAAAGGAGGTGCGGGATATGACCAGCTTGGCTCAGCCGGGGTGGAGAGGTTCCGGGATTCCGTTTCCGCGTTTCGCAGCAGGTTGAATTTTGCGATGATTACACGGCTCACGCTTAACCCCAAACTGCTATCAAGATCACATACCTGTTCGCCCACGACTCTTTGTGAAACTCTCTCAAACGCGTAACGAAGCTCTCTCCCCGCCGAAGCTGGCCCATCGGCCAAAACTAATTCAAAGTCGCGTCCTCCAAGAACACGGCTGCGAGAGTGATTTAGGAGGAGTACCTGCGCTTGATTATGGATCCTTCCCGTGGCGACAACCACAAGATGAGAAGCTTCTGTCTCGATCTCCAGATCGATCGCCCAACGCGCAAAGGCCGGAGTGAGATCCCCATCTCGCGCCACTACGAGAAACGGTTCGCCGCATATATTGGCCATCATCTGCCCATGTCCCTCACCTTCGGAAGGGCCAACAGCAATCTCGCTTTCTGGAACACCCATCTCCCGGAGAAGAAAATGCAAACGACTGAGAAGCCACGAGCCATCTTCAAGAAGTGATGACGCCAATCGAGTCGGCGCAAATACTTCTTCCACTTTCTCGTCCGCGACCGGTGAGCCACACTCACTGCAAGTTGCATCGCTGACGGTGACTACTGCAAGCGCATGAGCATTCGGTAATCGAAAAAGAGCATGTCCGGTCTTGCGACAACTAACCTGTACCTCTCGCTCCACCAAGCCAACGTCTTCAAGTCGCTCTATCGAGAAGTCATGTGCCTCGGCCGTATTTTCCGTGAGCAGTTTCGCAGCATAACCTTCTTGATGCGCTTCCCTGGCTCCGCGCAAGAACAGGCGCGCGCTTTCATCCTCGAGACTTGACGCGGCAAGAATACGCCGACTCATCGTGTCCTTTCGCAAACTGGTGTACAAGGAATCGATGTCCTGCTTAGCGACGAATCGCTTAAAGCCGTCTGGTATGTTTGGTTTTCCGTGGGTCCACTGCGGAAAGTCTTCGGCGACACCACTCGATTGCGCGTCGCTGTGAGCCAAAAGCAATTCACGGACGTTCAGGCAAAAGAAGTCGAGCTTTCTGAACGGCTCTTGGGTGCTAGCTTCATAAACGATTCCAGCGCGAATCGCAGGAACACTTGCCTTGTCATCGAAAATAAGAAAGAAAACATGATCATTGAGACAAAATAAGTCGCCTCGAACATAGGGTTCGTGATTTTCAAACTCGGTCCAGGTGGCAACTGCCGTCTCAATCTCTCCAATTCGTTCTGGGCCCAACAGTAGATGGTCGAAGCAACTAAGTCTTGACGATCGAATCAACGGAGTTAAATTCTTTCCCTGTAGTTCTTCAAGTAACTGAGTACGACTTGTTCCGTCTATTTTGTAACTAAGACTCTTGCTCTCGACGAATAGCATTGACACTTCCTGCCCTACCTTTCAGTTTCGCACCGCAGATATCTAATTCGGCTGGGTAACAACCACCCGCACAGTCTGTTGACCCGACGCTTTCGACGGATAACGACGCTGCCTGGCGATTCTCAAGGCCAGCGCCTCGTAACTATCCATTCCGGCTTTATGACTGGCGATTGAGGCTTTTAGTACGCGACCGTTTTCAATCTGCATAACGACGTTTACCGACTGACCCTCAGACCTGGCTTTGTCGTTTTTGTTTCCAGCACCGGCAATGGTTTCGTTCCCTGCGTGCAACATAGTGACGGGCGGCTCAGCGAGGATCTTTGCGTCTGCCTTGATTGCTGTGGTGGCGTCCTCGTGGGCTTGAGATTGCTCGCCAGCCGCTGGCTCTTTCCCCTTAGCCGCCGCAGTTTGCATTCTCGAGTTCTTTCGCAGTTGATTCTTAGAGGCGGTAGCCAAGGGCTCGGCGGTGGTTTGAAGCGACGCCAGGTTCTTATTCTCGAGGGAGGGAGACAATGATGGACCAATCTGCGCGCTGCTCCCAAACCCGCCGGTAACCGCGATAACCGTGGAGAGACCTACCATCATCAAACCCGCGGCAGCCATCATCAGAATTGTTCGGTTAGTTGGCTGTCGCGGTTGCGAAATGGCCGGTGGCGCAAGGAGCGCCATCTCTTTTGCCGCGGTAAGATCGGCAGACGTCGCTGCTGGTATAGCGAAGCGTTCGGGTTTCGGCAAGGTTCTTTCAACTTCGATCTGGATAGCGTTTTCGTCCCAGCAACCCAGCAATTCTGAAACAACTCTTTGCAGTGAGTTCTCAATCGATCTTCGCGACGAAGCAATAAGTGGGTTGAAGTTGAACGGCGACGGTGGTTGAGCCACAGCCACGCAGACTGCTTGTAATCCACTGAGGTTGTCTAGTTGCGCGTCAACTAACTCTCCTTCGTGAAAGAAAAAGGTGGCGGGACCTTTTGGATACTCAATAAGCAGGCGTCCGGTTTTTCGTTGATGGCGGAGGATTCCAATAATATCTGATAGCGGATAGTCATTTAGGTGACCTGTCAGTACGACGAAACGACCATTCTCCATGTTGGTACTCCTTAACTTCCAGTCAAGCCGATATGGCTTTAGTAGAACCTTTGCGCGTCTCACTTGCACTTCGCTGGGAAGCTGCAGGGCAGGCTTGAGTCAGGAAAGGTTTGCGAAAGCCGCTTCGCCAGACTCGGATCGAGCGTTTCCAGAATCCTGAACTCAGCAATCAGTGCCTCGTTCCTACCAAGTTCCTGGTATGCCAGAGCTAGTCCATAGTGGGCTTTAGCCATTTCCGGGCGAAGGATGGTAGCCCGTTTAAATGCATCTGCGGCATCCTTATGGCGAGCCATCCGGAAATATGCCAGTCCCAAACCATATTGCGCCTCCGCCACATCGGGTTGTAACCGAACTGAATCCTTAAAGGCTTTAGCTGCATCTTTGTTCTTTTCGAGTTTGAGATAAGCAAGACCCAGACTCAGGTAGACCTCAGCAGAATCTGGTTGCAACGCAATCGATTGCAGGTAGGCCTCCACTGCCCCCTTTAGATCACCTTCATCGAACCGGTTTCTGCCGGCTTTGAAGGACTCAAGTCCCTTCGTGTTGGCGGCAATTTCCGCCGGGGCGTCCTTGGTAGGCAGAGCTGCGGCCCTCGCCTCTTCAGTTGCAGCGGTGTTTTCTGGACCCGATGAAGAGGTGAGCGAATTGGGCTGCGCATTGGAGCGACTGGGAGCTTCACTGCCATTGGCTGGCGCCTTTTTAGAGGCGATATCTTCGGGCCCCGCCTCTTCACTTGCGGCGGTCTTTGCTGAAACTGATGAAGAAGCGACCAAATTGGGATCGACGACGGAGCTACTGGGAGCTTCACCGCCAATGGACGGCATTGGGTCGGACGCCTTTTGCGCTTCCACCGGTGCAGTAAACTCGGGCGGTGGATCAAGCCCCTGAACTAATAGCGCTCCAGGTGTGTTGCTGCCAGATAAATTAGTCGGCCCGTCCGCCAGTATCGGGATGTTTGACACTTTCAATTCAGTTGCCGCCGGTAACTCAGGTATCTTTTGCCTGGGAGGCTCGACGATTTTCGCAATCTGATCATCAAAATAGTAGGTGAGCGTCCTATAGGTAACCTCGATTGGCTCATGTTTCAGTGTACCGCCTTCGAAAACGAGGAGGTTCGTTACCATCTTTGTCCAGTTACCGAATCTATCAATTTCGTAGTCGTAAGCCTCCCTGCTTAGGATAGTGCCGCTCTCGTCTCGCAGCGTCATTTCAACGATGTTGCCCTTGTCGTCGTACTTATATTCTTCCTTGCCGACGAGAGAACTCGAAGGATAAGAAACATTTTCGACCCTGTTTCCCCTGGGACCGTAGGTCGTGATTTCCAGCAACTGGCGTGGGCCTTCTACCAGCCTTCCTCCTTGAAGTTCCAGCTTCGCAGACTCAGTCCTGACCCTCCGCACGGAGCCAATTAGCCCGTCTTGTTCTTTTGTGCTGTCGAGGATTGTTACCGCGGCAGGTTGGCCCTTGGTAACGATGTTCTGCGCATGACTCGAACCAGAGAGCATCAAGATAGATGCCACTCCCAGAGTCTGGATCATGCTTTTTGTGGAATTAAAAAACATTGCGCCCCCTCCAGTTTCAAATTTCGAAACATTGACTGCAACGCCCAGGCCAGGAAAGGACAACAGAGCGAAGTACGGAATAAGGTTTGACCCACACCCGGTGGATTCCGGATTGGAGCACGAAGAGAAGCCGGGATTCAATCGGCTCCAGATAAGACACGGGTCAAGCTGAGCCCATATCTTGTACAAACCGCAGCGCAGAATACAATAAGTGGTTACAGATTGCTAGTAAAAGTATTGCGAAATTCTTGGATCTAATAGCTTTAACGGCCATGATCCCAAAACGTTGTTGAACGCGCGATGGGATTCCACATGGACCGCAGCGGCAAGAAAAAGGCCTTGCAAGAAGTTATTCTTCATTCCAAGGCTTAATGAGTGACTTTTTTCCTTACGCTTTACTCGCTGCGCTTTTCTCCTGTTGCCATGTGTCCCCTTGCTATGCTGCCGACGGTGCGCTTTCACGAGCCTGACTACTAATTTGGTAGATCGCTTCCATTACTGCCGAACGCACTTCCGAAGGAAGCGATCCACGAACGGCGAGGCGACGAAATGCCGGCACTATTTCCGGTTGCCCGCAGAGAGCCAGGAGCTTAACCACCGCGATGCGAACTTCAAGATTGGGATAATCTTCGATCGCCTGCATCAGCGGTTGAACCTCACCAGCCTTCGCCATCAGGAACAGCAATGAAAAAGCGTCATAGGTCTTCTCGCGGCTTTCGCCAGTGAGGTTGGCGACGGCCTCCTGGGCGAGTCCGGAGGCGGCTAACGCTTGTCCGATTTTGCGGCGCCGTTCGGGTGCGCCATCACGAAGCGCTCTGGTAAAAGTAGCGGCGCGGTCGTGTTCGAGTTCATAGAGAGCGCGCGCTGCGGCATTACGAACTTCGCCTGACTGATCATCAAATGCACGGCTGATGCAACGGAAAGCATCATCACCACCGACGCGCGCAACTTCCGCGAGCGCCGCTTCGCGTTCAATGGCTTCCGGGCTGCTAAGTCGTTGTAAAACATCGGAAGGAATGCCGGAGTCATCTTCCGCGGAAGCAATACCCTTTTCGGCAAAAACAGCTTCAATCTCTTTCGCCGGCTCTTCACCCGGCGAGACCGTGGAAAACGGAGACCCATCGGGGTAGTTAGCTGAATCATCTTCTACCGGCAAAAGATCGCCGTTGTCTTGGCTTCGTTCCAGGCTGCTATCAACCCACGACACCTCTGGCGAAGAATGCTCAGGCGCCAACCCTTCAACCTGAACAGTCTCGCCCAAAGATTCTGAAAGATCTTCTTCCTTGGATTGGATACGCGCCTGTTCCGCTTTTACGCGTGCTTCAGCTTCCGCACGCAGCCGGGCCTCTAATTCAACCCTTTCACTTTCCTCAACGAGGCGTAGCGCTTCAATTTCAGCTTTGGCTCGCGCTTCCTGCGCTTCCCGAAGCCGGGCTTCCTCTTCTCTCAACCGGGCTTCTGCTTCCGCCTGACGGCGGCGTTCGTCATCAGCCTTCGCTCGCGCCTTTTCGGCAAGCCCTTGCGCTTCCTCCTCCGCTCGGGTGGAGGCTTCATCCTGCGCTTGTAATCGGGCTTCAGCTTCTGCCAAGCGCGCTTCGGCTTCTGCACGTCGACGATGTGCTTCTTCCTCAGCCCTCAAGCAAATCTCTTCAGCTAACTTTTGAGCTTCTTCGTCAGCCCGGATGCGAGCCTCCTCCTCGGCTTGCAGTCGAGCCTCTTCTTCTCTAAGACGCTTTTCTGCTTCGAAGCGCCGGCGCGCCTGATCTTCAGCCTTCAGGCGACTTTCTTTGGCGAGCCTTTGCGCTTCCTCTTCGGCCCGGGCCGCCGCTTCGTGCTCGACTTGCAACCGACCTTCAACCTCTGCCAGCCGCGCTTCGGCCTCCTCACGCCGGCGACGAGCTTCTTCCTCAGCCTTTAAGGCATGTTCTTCGGCGAGTCGGAGAGCTTCTGCTTCTGCTCTGATGCGAGCTTCTTGTTGGGCTTGAAGTCGTGCCTCTTCTTCTTTCAAGCGCGCTTCAACTTGTGCGCGACGATGTGCCTCTTCCTCGGCCTTCAGGCGAGTTTCTTCAGCCAAACGTTGGGCTTCTTCTTCGGCTCTGACGCGCGCTTCCTGTTCGGCTTGCAGTCGTGCTTCTTCCTCTTTTAAGCGCGCTTCAAGCTCCGCCCGACGACGAGCTTCTTCCTCGGCTTTCTGGCGAGTTTCTTCCGCCAGCCGGTGTACTTCCTCTTCAGCCCGAACGCGAGCTTCCTCTTCTGCTTGCAGACGAGCAGCTACTTCTTTTAAATGCGCTTCAATTTCGGCGCGGCGACGTGATTGTTCTTCAGCCTTTAGCCGAATTTCTTCGGCCATCCTTTGTGCTTCTGCTTCCGCCTTAGCTTCCTGTTCTTTCAAACGAGTCTGCGTTTCAGTCCGGCGTTTGAGCTCGGCTTCAATGCGTAGGCGTTGCTCTTCTTCGGCCTGGGTCAGGGCCAAAATCTCCGCCTTGATCCGCTCTTCTTTCTCGGCCCTGCGAGCAGCCTCTTCCTCAGCCTTTGTCCTTACCGATTCAAGCTCTGCCAGGCGTCGTTCTTCTTCTTCGGCCTGAAGGCGAGCATGTTCTGCGGCCAACAGCCGCTCTTCGGCGGCCCGTCGTCGTGCCTCAGCCAGTTGCTCTTCTTCGGCACGGCGTTTCGCTTCGAGTTCAAGCTCATGACGTTCCGTTTCCATTTGGCAACGTGATTCTTCTTCCGCCTTCGCGCGTTCTTCGGTTTCGATTAGTAACTGCGCTTCAGCTTCGGCATTCTGCCGAGCAGTTTCCAATTCAGAGCGACGACGAGACAGATCCGCTGCCACTTGCATCAGGGTCTCCTGCTCGAGACGAAGACGAACTTCCTCGGCGCGCTGGCGTTTCTCGACTTCTCGACGCCTGCGTTCCTCTTCGGCGCGTCGGTGAGTCTCTTCAGCCTCGCGTGCGCGCAACTCTTCTTCTGCCCGGAGCCGCACTTCTTCTTCAGCCTTGCGCTTCGCTTCCAGTTCAGCCAGAACCCGGGCCTCTAACTCAGCGTTAACACGAGCTTCTTCGGCTGCGCGCGCCAGCGCTTCTTCTTCGGCACGGCGAAGTGCTTCTTCTTTCAGACGGCGACGCAGTTCTTCTTCAACGCGACGACGCATTTCTTCTTCCGCTTCGCGGCGGGCTTCCTCACGAGCACGAACCCGCGCTTCTTCCTCTGCTCTGAGTCTGGCTTCCTCGGCTGCTCTCAAACGCGCCTGCTCTTCCGCCAGCTTGCGAGCAGCTTCAGTTTCTGAACGCTTGCGCGCTAGTTCTTCTGCTGCCTGTTTCAGAGTCTCGGCTTCCAGACGGAACAGCGCCTCCTCTTCAGCGCGAAGCAGGGCTTCTTCTTGCGCTCGGCTGCGCGCTTCCTGTTCAGCTTTCACACGAGCTTCTTCCTCGGCCTTTTGCCTCTCAGCTTCTGCAGCCATTCGTCTGCGAGTTTCTTCCTCAGCACGAATGCGGGCTTCGATCTCCTTTCGGACTTGCGCTTCGCTTTCCGCTTTCATCCGCGCCTCTGCTTCAGCCTTTGTCCGCGCGGCCTCAGCCTCAGCGTGCTTTCTATCCAAAGCATCCGCTGCTTTCCGTAACGCAGCCTCCTCCCGACGCAACTCTTCTTCAACAGCTTCCAAACTCTTATTGGAAAAAGTAGGCATCACTGGCGGCAACGAAGAAAGCGATGCCATGGAATTTCTCAACGGTGCTCGTGGCTCAATCGAGCTGAGGTAGTCGGCAAAAATCTCGCGCTTGGGCAACTCCACTTGTGCAGGCGATTCGGGAAGAGTGGGCGGTTTGGTTTCGGTGACAGCGATAGAATTTATGGCGTGTCGAATTACCGCTTCAGGCAATTGACGGCTAGTTTCACGGAGCAGCAATTCATTGAGCGGAGCGATGGCGGACGGATCGCCAATTTGGCCGAGCGACTCGACTGAAGCTCTACGCACGTCGGGAGCACTATCCTGGAGTAAGGCGATGAGGTAAGGAGTTGCTTTTGGATCGCGCAGAACTCCCAGCTTACGTGCCGCTGCTGCGCGTTCTGCCGGAGAATCCGCAGTCCGCAACTGGTTTAGGGTCTCGTCGAAATAACCATGGTTTAAAAATACGCGCCTCGCGTGTCTGTGCTGATCAAAGTTTCGGCCTGCGAGCGCACCCAGTAGCTGTGCCGAAATGATTTGCCGGACAGCAACATTTTTAGAGTCAATTACGTTCACGTCGTAGTCACTTCCGGAAAGTACCTTATTGACTTCGACCTCAGCGTTAACGAATTGCGACGGTTTGTTGATTAATGGCTGTTCGCGGCTCAAGGATGCTGCCTCAGGGGAATTCCGTGGAGTATTGGCGTGAGCCCGACTTTCCGTGACCTCGGAGTCGTCTGCAAAAGTCGGAGCTTGAGGGGGATGAGATGCTTGTCTCTGTTTGGCCTTAAGGATTGTAATCAGATCGGGTTTATGAGCGATAAGAGCATCTCGCAAAGAAGCCGTCAGAACACCTTTCGGCGCGTTAACATGCAGCCGATCGTTGTCGATTCCCTTGAGCGCAAGCTTGATTCCAAGCTCCGCACAAATCTGCAGAATCGACTCAGCGCTCATAACTCGAAAACCTCCCGCTCTTCCTCTTCGTGTTCGCGGAGCCCGGCGGCAGGCGAAGTAATTGGGGGCTTGGTTAATATCCAAGCTTGATTTTCAGAGTCGGCGGCTGCGCTAGCCGAAGCGATGGACGGCTTCTTAGCAAACTCTGCGGGCACGTCACTCGCTGTCGTTCCTGGGAGTGCATCATCACCACCTACCTGGTAGAAGTCCACAGCGGCAGAGTATTTAGGTTGGACCTTTGGTTGAACCTTCGGCACATCGACAAGCTTCGCTCGAACATTCCTTCGCCGGCGAGGCGATACTATCGCAAGGTACAAGGTCAAACTCAACAGAATAAGAGCGCAAAAAAAAGTAACCAGACGATTTGCTGAAACCCACTGGAGGGCAACTCTGCCTCGAGATTTCCAATTAAGAGTCCCGTTAGCGGCGTTAGTGTTAACGGCCGTTTTAGAACTCGCGGGAACTGCCGGTGCAAGAATTGCCGAAGGCGAAACGAGGGGAGACGGTGAGTTTGCTGCAACGTTAGTCGTCGACAGGTTGTTTGCATCCGCTGGGACATTGTTTGGCAACAAGGAATTCTGTGAAGCGCGCCTTGCGTTGCCTGAACGCGAGTTACCTGTTATCCCTCCTTCGCGAAAATTTTGCGCTGAACCCGGCGGCAATGGTCCGGCTGCGTCAGCCCCACGGTCCAGTGAAGTTCGCGCGTCGCTGGCACGATTCGCAGCTCCATTTGCAGGGTTGAACAAATTCCTGCCGGGCGCGGAAAAAACAACGTCCAGACGGTTCGAGCGTTGATCGACACGCGCGCTTGCGCCTGGCTGCAACTTAAAAGAAACGATGACACTGTCGCCGACCCTCTGTCCTTGAACGTCTTCAAATCCAT
>WNGB01013852.1_pt1 | contig 13950 bp, 16 predicted proteins | sample 5400681 | NCBI WGS metagenome assembly WNGB01 (sample SAMN13153367, study PRJNA577476) | soil metagenome | isolation source: 115 cm soil or saprolite under grassland replicate 2 | place: USA:California | collected 2016-06-15 | reverse complement strand
CCGCGAGGGTCCAGACGAGCTGGCGCAGCGCCTGCTCGACTTCCGCGAGTGACCGGCCGACCTCCAGCGCAGTTCCCTGTCCCGTCGATGCGGCGTACACCCGGACGGGTGCCCCCTGGACGTTGGCATCGAAGAAGATCTCCGCGCGCTCACCCCGGGCCACTGCGATCACCTCTGCGCTGACGGGCAGTGGTCGCTCGTCGAACGCGGCCACGATACTTCCGTCGCGGTCCACGACCTGGAAGAAGGCGTCCTGCACCAGCGGCACATGCCGCGGCACGTCTGCGGCCGTGGCCGGGACATCGTGGGGAAAGGCCTGCGGGCCCAGCCCCCGGTGGGTGAGCGACTGGTCGATCTGCTCGTGCAAGTTCGCTCGCACAACGGCGTACACGGCGATGGACACCGCCACGACCGCAAGCAGCACGGCGGAGCCGGCGGCGAGCGTCACTCGCGTTCGGAGCGTCATGCCAAGGTCACGGGCTGCGTAGCACGAACCCGACCCCGCGCACGGTATGGATCAGGCGCACCCCACCGTCGGCTTCTGTCTTGCGTCGCAAGTAGCCGACGTACACGTCGAGGGTGTTCGACCCATACTGCTCGTCGAAACCCCAGATTCGTTCCTGGATCGCCTCGCGGGTCAGCACGGTCCCAGCGTTGCGCATCAGCAGCTCGAGTAACGCGAACTCGGTCCGAGTCAACTCCAGTGAACGGTGGCTGCGCGACACCCGCCGGGTGCGTGGGTTGAGTTCGAGGTCGTCGACGCGCAGAGCGCCCTCGTGCTCGGGCGAGCTGCGTCGCAACAGCGCCCGGATTCGCGCCCTGAGCTCCTCCAGGGCGAACGGCTTGGTGAGGTAGTCGTCAGCGCCCGCGTCAAGCCCGACGACGCGGTCAGAGATAGCGCCCCGCGCGGTCAGCATGAGAATTGGTGTTCGGTCGCCGCCCTCCCGCAGGCGCCGGCAGACGGTGATCCCGTCTACGCCGGGCATGAGGACGTCCAGCACGACCAGGTCTGCACCGACCCCGCCCAGGTGCGCAAGCCCTTCGGAACCGTCAGCGGCGAGCTCGACTTGATAGCCCTCGAGCCTCAGGGCACGGCCCACCGCGTTGCGGAGCGCTTCGTCATCATCCACGACAACTATGCGCGCCGGCATTTCGCCCCCATCTGCGCCATGATCCCTTCGCTACAGATTCCAGCATGCGCGCGTGAGCCGAGGCTAAGAGAAGCATGAGAGAACTGTGAGAGCGGTTCGACGTGGTTCGGTCGGCACACCACAGCGCCGCATCGTGCGCATCGGTCGAGCTGACGGTCAGGCTGCCCTACGACGTTTGGGGGCGCGCGCGTGGCGCTACGGGGTCACGTCGAGGATCATCATGAGCCCGCCGCCGCCCTGCTCCTCGCGATTGTCGTTCGTGGCGTGGTGGTTGATGTGGCAGTGCAATAGCCATTTGCCCGGCTGACGCGCCTCCCATAGCACGTCGTACCGCTCGCCGGGCCCGACGTTGACTGTGTCTTTGACCCACTGTGTCCCGGCTGGCACTGGGTAGCCGTCCGTCTCGAGGATCGTGAATGGGCCTCCGTGGATGTGCATCGGATGGATAAACCCATTGCTCGAGCCGATGAACCGCACCAGCAGCCGTTCGTCAACGCGCAGCTGCACCGTCTCGGTCGACGGATACGCCTTGCCATTGATAGTGAAGAAGTTTGGCAATGCGCCCTCCATAGGCATCGAAGGGAAGGTGTAATCGTCGCGGTACAGCCACTCCTGAAGTTGGACGACCAGTTCCTTGTCGTACGTTGGCTGTGCGGGCGGCTCACGCGGGTCGATGATCAGCGCGCCGTACAGCCCGAGAGCCTCCTGGCGATCGGCGTGGTCGTGCGAGTGGTAAAAGAACGTGCCACGCTGCTGGGCAGTGAACTCGTAGATAAACGACTGCCCTGGCGCGATGGGCTCCTGTGTCACCTCTGCCGGACCGTCCATGGCGTTGGGCAGAACCAGCCCATGCCAGTGAACCGTCGTCGACTCGGGCAGATGGTTCGTGACGTTGATCCGCACGCGGTCGCCTTCGGTAATGCGAAGGCGTGGTCCAGGGACCTGGCCGTTGAACGTGTAGGCCGACGTGCGCACATCAGGCAGGATGTTCCAACGCGCCACGGCGGCCTCAAGTTCGAAGACCTTCACGCCGTTTTCGATCCTCGGCTCTACTGGCTGGTCGCCACGCGCATCGGTCGCTGGCCGATATCGCACGTGGCGTGAATCGACGGCGGACATGTCGCGCATGGCCTCGGCACTGGTCTCGCGGGTCATGATCATGCCTGGCGGCATGACGAGCCCACCGACTTGTTTGGCGCTCAGCGTCAGGTTCGCGAACGAGACAGACCATAGAACGCCTGCGGCCAGGGCAAGCAGCGTCAAGATGGCCACCGCGCTGAGCTGAGCACGCGTGACCGCGTAGGCCGGGTTCGTCTCGGCATGCATCACTTCTGACTGGCCGTGGTGCACGTCTATGCCGCCTTCTTGAACAGGGCAAGCAGCCGTTCACGCTCGGCCTCGAGCGAGTGCCCGCCCTTGCCGAGCGCACGATCAGTCCCCATGCCATGCTTCAGGCCCTTGGCAACCATCCAGTAATTCACCGGGTACGCGGTAGCAAAGCCGACGATGACGCCCGCTGACATCACGCCCCAATACAGCAAATGGCTCGGGTCCATCGCGCGCATGTCGCGGCCCATCATGCCCGCCACCATAACGGGGATCATGCCGGCCATGACCATGTTCATCGATAGCCACTCGGGCATGAAAGACATCTTCAACGCTTTCGCGTACGAGCCGCCCATCATGTCTTTCATGAACAACGATTGGAAGATCAGTAAACCGAACGCGAAGCCTGCAGCATATTCGACGATGAGATCGACCCACATCGGGAAGCCGATGATGGCTGTTATTGTGGCAGCGAGGATGATGCCCGTGGCGTCACCAGCCACACAGTGAATCGTTGAGCCCATGGCTTGCTTCCAGAGCGGCTTGATGAACTCTTCGTGCGTGAACGGCCGCGGCTCCTTGCACGACAGCACATACAAACCCGCGCCGACCGGGCCCATATACAGAGTTACGAGCACCCACCCCTCAGAACGCCGGCCACGCCTGGATCCACCAGACGACCGCAGCGGCAATGCCAGGCGACCTTGCCGTCTTCGCCGTCCACAAAAAAGACGGCTTGGCTCCAAAGCGTCAAGGCGGGCCTCATGTCTCCCAGCGCCAGGTCCTTGATCTCTGGCCGGGTTGACCGCTGCAGCGCCAGGGCGCCCCGCCTTGGGTGCATTCTGGGTCAGGAGGGAGGAGCGCTACGATGATGCCCCCGGGGTCGTTGTGTTCGATGAACACGACAACACCGAATCGACCTCCCCCGCAGCGGAGCGCAAGCCCACCAAGGCAATCGGGGTAGTGGGACCTTTGAGAAGCTCGTGCGTACGCGACGGATAAGATCACGCGGCGCGTCGAGCAAGCCTGGCCTGCCGTGGCGACCAGAAGCGTTCTGGTGCGGCACGGACGGGATGCCGGGGCCAGCATTATCGAGGTCGCCAGCCTGAACGGAACACGCTCAGCGCGACAACGACCTCCGCTCGTCGTTCTTACTGGAACTAGAGAAATACCCGGCGGCGATCCGATGTATGGAAGATGTGGGGGGCGGAGGAGCCGCCCCCACGGTCACTTGGCTACAGGTCGACTAGACTCCGCTTACGGATCGCGGAAGATCCAGAGGCCAGAATCGCGATCGCTGGCGAGGATATACGTGACGCCATCGCGCACGAGCGTCTCTACGCCCCAGAAGTTGTTGCCTTTGGGATCGAGATAACCACCCACCTCGACCAAGTCGCAGGTGCTCTTGTCCGCCGGGTTGCTGCATTGAATCTGGATCGCACGTAGGCCGCCGGCGTAGTAGGAGAGATAGGCGAGGCTGGCGTTGCGCGGATCCACGGCCACCTCATGCACCGAGAGGTCTCCGAAACCTTCGGCGAAAGCCGGGTCCATAGCCTCTGGAATGGCGAACGTGTCCACATCGCTTAGCGTCGCGGCTCCGCTGGAGAGTTGCACGTCAAACAGGTGGACGTAGCCCCAACCGTCGAACACTCTTTGAACAGACGTAATGGGATCGCCGATAGTGCCGATCGGGATCGGTGCCTGTTGCGCTGTGGCGTCGAGACACGCCGCGAGGTCGAACGGCTTATCGAACATCGCAAACCCCGCGTCGCGTCCAATAAAGATGGTCGGGATAGCACCCTCCACAGAAGGCACCAACCTGTTGGTGCAGGCGTCCGTGCCCTCGCGGTTCATGATCACGACGGCCTCGTAGCCGCCGGCCGCCAGGACCGCCGCAACTTTTTCAGTGAACAGGCACACTCCGCGCTCGACAACAGCAATCTGCTTCGTACCGACGCTAGGCGCGGGTGGAACTGCGGGGTCGCCCGGGCACGCGCGGCCGACGAACACGGTCGTGCCGCTGATCGCCTCAGCTTGCGCGTAGGTCGTATTCGTGCCAGGAAGGCCCCAGAAGCTCGGCGGGCTGCCGTCAGCGTTGAACGTGACCCTGAGGCGATACGGGCTGAAGTCCTCGTCTGTGCCAATAACGAAACGGTTGTCGATCGTGAACTCGGCCTGGTGACCGTTGCCCTCTGGGGTCAGCGCGACGCCCGTCGCGGCGAGGACTTCCGGGTCAATCGCCGCGTAATCACTGTCGCCAAGCAGGACAGCACTGGCGGGATTGGTCACGTCCATGAGCACAAATCCACCGTCCCAGTAGGACAGCAACATGATGTAGCGACCGTTGATCTGCTTGACCACCATGTCGTGCAGGAAGGTGTCGTTGATCCCGAGTTCGGGCTGGTCGATGAGCCTTGGCTTGAGGTCGTACTCGGCGATGAGCACCGGCTTCTTCGGGTCGGTGATGTCGTAAATGTCGACGTCCTCGGCCTCGTCATCGTCAGTGCCGACCAGGTAAGCGCGATTACCGGCCTGCCAGACGAAGACGCTGTGATACTGATTCGCGTCGTGAGGACGGTTCTTGGTGCCGGTGTTGGTAAAGTCCCCGAAGTTCTCCGTCAGCTTCCTTGGCTGCAGCGGGTTGGTGACATCCCAGAGCGAGAAGCCCGCCTTGTAGTTCTTGCCGCAACCTTCGTGGTTGATCGCGAGCACATCCCCCGTGAATGCGGACGTGGTCAGGTGCACGACCTGCATACCCTCGCCCACCAGTGTGTCCTGGTGCGTGGCGATGAAGCCAACCTGGCGTGGGTGTTCGATAACGGAGATGTCGATGATGTATACCCCACCGTCGGGACCGTTGCCTTCGGGGCCCGCGCAATCGGCGCCACCCCATCGCGCCAGGTACGCGTACAAGCCGTTCGGCGAAACGGTCAAGTCAGCGATGAGCCCAGGCTCTGCGTCTGGGACCACGAATTTGGAGACAAACTCGATCTTTCCCCACTCTCCAGTTCCGATAAGGTGCCCGGTGAGGGGTCCGTGCTGACCGTCGGCGCTGACGCCGAGCGTGCTAGCAAGAAGCAGCGCCGATGCTGCTATCACGGACCATACTGCGCGTATACCTTTTTTCATCCCTGCCCCCTCTGGTCGATAACGACTGGCCAACGATCGTACTTCCCATTGACCGGACGTGCACCAGGGGGCATTCGTTGGCGATCCTGGTAGTTGCACGCCTTCTCGATCGGGCTCGTTCCTGCAGCGAAACCTGGGCGAATCAGTAGTTCATGTCTTCGCCTAGCACTCATGTCCGTCAGTGCCGGGTGTCGCGCCCGCAGGTTTCTGCGTCTTGGTCTTGCGCCACGCGAGGCGCCAGGCCTGCAGCTGATCGATCTCGCGCTGTTGCGCTTCGATGATCGCCAGCGCCAGGTCCTTGATCTCCGGTTGCGTTGACTGCTGCAACGAGCTAACCGACCTGCCTCAACGGCGCTCTGGTGATGGGGGATCATTGCGTCCAGGAACGCAATATCGAACGCTCCGTTGGCTGAACGGAGTCGTTCGACGTCGGCGGCCATATCCATTGTCTGGCCCGCGTGACCCACCATGTTGCCCAGCATCGGCATGTGGTTCATGGGCGGTGTCGCATCGTTGCCAAACCATTCGCGCCGCCACTGACGCATACGGCTGATCTCGGCATCTTGCGAGCGCAAGATGTCTTCGGCGAGCTGGCGACCCTCGTGGTGCGAAACCACCATGTCGATGAACTGCTGATCAACGGCGCCCGGTGTCGACGCCGCTGCGTCCCCGCACAGAACGAAGCCCTCGGGTACCGGAAATCCAGCGCGGAGCAGCTCGCCCAGGTTGGCTGCCTTAGAGCCTACCGTCTCACGGTCGGCCGCACTGTGCTCGGCCAGCGGGATGACCGCGCACGCGGCCCGCGCAGGGTTGATGCTCACGCCAATAGGCCCTTCAACAGGATGTCGACTGTGGCCGGCAGGAACGCGTCGGGTGGAGTCGCAGCCAGGTGGGCGGCCAGCACGCCGTACATGAGCAGCCGCGCGGCTGCGTCGCTATCGTGGGGGCGCAGCTCCCCAGCCTCGACCCGCGAGACGAGGTACTCCGCCAGCAGCCGCACGCCTTCGTGGCGCCCGCGCTCGATGGGCTCGGCGATCAGCGGGTTGGACCCCGCCTCGCGCCGCATGAGCCGGACCAGCGGCCCGTTCGGATCCAGCATGCCGAAAAATCCCCGTGCAACCTCCAGCAGCACCTCCGCAGCCGATCGCCATCGACTGATGTGATGCGGCGGATCTCGGGCAGGAAGTAGTGCCGCTCGAGGACGGCTTTCAGCAACTCTTCCTTCGAGCGGAAGTAGGGGCTAAAGGAGACCCTGGGCGATGCCGGCGGTGTCGGAGAGGTCCTTGACGGTCGCCGCCTCGAGGCCCCTGGCGGCGAACACGTCCTGCGCCGTGTCGATCAATTGGGCCCGGCGGGCCTCTGCCTGCTGACAGCGTGTGGGTGACGCCTTGTTCATTGAGTAATCACTCAACGAGCAACTATACGCCCTCCAACAAGGAAGGTACGTCCAGAGCCAACTATGCGGCAGGTGGTTCCAGACTCCGTGTCACCGTGGTGCTCATCAGCCAGCGCCCGGCAACTCGTAAACCAAGCGGGTCAATCGCTAGGAGTCCGCACTCATGCGTTGCCGCGTCAGCCTGGATGCAGGACTCTCGGCGGGCATTAAGCCCAACCAGTGGTGGCCGTAGGTGTCTCCCACTCGTGTGGGTTCGCCAGGCGAAAGCCGGGTGACCTGACACACCAATCACCTGACAAACCAAGTCGATACGGCGGTAAGCCTATGCTTCCCCTGGGGAGCCTACTCGCGGGGCTCGCCCACCTCTACGCTACTGGCCATGGCCGTCGCAGCGTGTGCGCGTGCTCACGGCACCGTCGGCGCCGATGCTCAACCGTACCAGGGCTTCTCGTCCAGCTCGACGCGGAGTCCGTCCATCAGCTTGTTGAAGCCAGCGAACAGGTCCACGACAGCCATCAGCTCGAGGATGCCTTCGTCGTCCAGCCCAAGCTTCCGCACCGCGGAAGTGTGCACCTCGAGTCAATAAACACACGCGTTCACGGCCGAGACGGCGACCGCGATGATCTCCTTCGTCAGGCGGTCGAGCTTGCCGGGCGTGACCATTACCGCCTTGACCTTGTTCCAGTTTGCCTCCAGATACTCCGGCTTCACCGCCATGACCTTGTACAGGTTGGGTACGAAGTCAGTGTCGAGCGAGGCCTTGATGTCGGCGTAGATTTCCCCGACCTTGCCGCTCGCCTCCTCTTCCGTGACCATCGCGATAGCTGCCATGGTTGTTGCCCCTTTCTGTCCGACTAGGCCGCCCGCTTCGGCTTCGGCAAGTTCCAGCTCTCCGACGTACCGACGGAGGCCCTATGTCAAGTGTGGTACCGACCTGTCCCGACTAGGCGTCGACCGAGAACACCCGTGGTACTACGGTCTCGGAGCGTGTGCAGCGTCTAGCACCCGGGGAAGTTGTTGGGCTTCTTGTTGGGTGCTGCCCGGCTGACGTGCAGGTGGCTCGGAGCCAGGCGCATCCGCGCACGGGCAGGGAGACCTCCCGTCAGGGCCGGCGGGTGCGGGAGTTAGGTCCCAGGTACCGCGTCAACGTTGAGCGACCGGTGTCCGAACGTAACTGCTAGGTCAACCGAAGCTGACCCGGCATCGGTCCGCCGAGGCGGCACCCCGCAGCTCAGGCCGGCCGCGCGTGTGGGCCCGACGGTGCCTGGCCCTCCAGCACCGCGCTCATGCGCTCGTAGTCAGCCTGACTGATCTCGCCGGCCGCGAATCGGTGCTTCAGTACCTCGCGCGCGGAATCAGCGCCGGCGCCAGCCTGGTCGGCGGGCTGACCGCTCAGCAGGCGAACTAGCAGGACGACGCCCCCGATCAGCGCGCCCCAGAACGCGACCATGCCGAGGCCCATGCCCAGCAGCCCGAGCCAGCTCCAGCCCTGCGCGGCCCCGAAGATGCCGCGGCCCATCATGCCGTAGCCGTAGCCGCCCATCATTCCGCCGCCCCACAGGGGCATCGCGAACAGCGCGACGAGTGCCACGGCGACGAGCACCAGCCAGGTCCGCTGTGATTTCTGCATCAATCTGATCCTTTCGCCCGCAGTCTGAGCCACGAGCCTGAAGCGGTCCTGAGGGACACCTGAGGGTTGGCTGAGTCCTGCGGCGTCAGCCATCAGCCGGCGCTCAGGCCCAATTCAGGTGGCCCTCAGCCCGGGAGTGGATGCTTGGAGCATGGACACGCTGCTGCTCGGACAACTGCTCTGGCTGCGCTCGCGCATGCGGCAGCGGGACCGCTGGAGCGAGGCCGAGTTGCAGCGCCACCAGCAGGCGCGCCTGGCCGAGTTGCTGGCGTTCGCTCGCGAGCGGTCACCGTTCTATCGCGAGCTGCATGCATGCCTGGAACGAGCGCCGTTCAGCGCCCTGCCAGTAGTCACGAAAGCACACCTGATGAGTCGCTTCGACGAGGTGGTTACCGACCGGCAGGTTCGCCGACGAGACGTCGAGGTCTACCTCGCGCGCGGCGATGAGCAGCCGTATCTGCGCCGCTATTGGGTGACGGCCACCTCGGGCAGCAGCGGCCGGCCCGGGCTGTTCCTGTTCAACCGCACCGAATGGGCGCACGTGCTGGCGTCCTTCGCCCGCGCGCCCGACTACGCCGGCTTGCCGACTGGCCTGACCCATCGCACCCGCACCGCCATCGTCTCTTCCACCAACCCGACACACATGTCGTCCCGCGTGGGCGCCACGCTGAAGAGTCCGTTCGTACCCACCCTGCGCCTGGATGCCATCGCCCCGCTGCCAGCGATCATCGAGCAGCTCAACGCATTCGAGCCCGCACTGCTCGTTGCGTATGCGTCGATGGCTGGCGTGCTCGCTGACGAGCAATTGGCAGGCCGGCTACAGCTGCGGCCGCGGGCGGTCATGGTCTCCTCCGAAGTGCTGACCCATGACGCGCGACGGCGGGTCGAGGCCGCCTGGGGGACGGGCGTCCTGTTCGAGCAGTACGCGGCCACCGAAGGCGCCGGCCTGGCGGCCGAGTGTCAGCAGCACCGCGGCCTGCACCTGTTCGAAGATCTGACCATTGTCGAGGTGGTGGACGAGGCCAACCAGCCGGTCCCGCCCGGCACGTTCGGCGCCAGGGTGCTGCTGACCGTCCTGTGGAGCAGGACCCAGCCGCTCATCCGTTACGAGCTCGACGACAGCTTGAGGTTGTCGCCCGAGCGGTGCCCGGATGGTCGCGCGACACGCCTGATCGACGCCGTCCAGGGTCGCACCGAGGACACGTTGCGCCTGTCTGGGGCCGACGGCCACGTCGTGGCCATCCATCCCAACGTGTTTCACCACGTCTTCGACGGCCTGGCCGTCGGCGGCTGGCAGGTGATTCAGGAACCCGAGCAGTTACGCGTCCTCGTGGCCGAGCCTCGCGAAGGCTTCGACCCCGCGGCCTTGAGCGCCTCCCTCCGGGCGGCACTGGTCCACCAGGGAGCGCAAGCTCCTGAGCTGGTGGTCGAAACGGTGGGGGCGATTCCACGCACCTCCAACGGCAAGGCTCCGCTCATTCGGGCGCTGCGCGCCGATCCGCAAGCGCTCGAGCCGTAAGCCGCCAGGTGGAGGTGTACATCGCCCAGCCGCGCGTCTGTTCCTCCACGAAACCGGCCGCGCTCAGTTCGCGCCGCAGCGTGGCGGGAGGGATGAAATCCGGGTCAGGCAACTGCTCGGAGACGGAGAGCCGGCCACCTGCCTTGAGGACGCGTCTGATCTCCGCCAGAGCAGTCTCGTGATTCGGGATTTCGCCCAGGACGCCCACCATGAATACGTGGTCGAACTGACCCGATGCCAACGGCAGAGCTGCCGCGTCGCTCTGGACCAGGTCGGCATCGAGGCTGCCGGCGGCCAGCTTTTCTCGAATGCGGGCCAGCATCCGGTGCTGTACGTCCACGCACACCAGGTGGCCGGTCGGGCTAACCCGACGCGCGGCTTCGATGGAGTAAAAGCCAGTGCCGGGCCCGATTTCGAGCACGCGTTGCCCGGCTCCAATCCCCATCTCTGCCAGGACGCTCGGCGCCCCCGCTACCAGCGTCCGCCCGGGAATGTCCAGCCACTTGATGAGGGTATACGGCATCGGACGGGGCTTCAGGCGTCCGCGTATGCGTTCCCACCAGGCCCGCAAGACGGTTTCAGCCATGGGATGAACCCGCAGAGCGAAGTGGATGATCGAGTCCGGTGGCGCGCTGTACGAAGACGGACATCAATGGTGCGAGCCCGAGCTGACCGCCCACTACCAGCAACCGATTCCGCCAGCCGGGTATGCAGACCACCATCTTGCGAGCGAGCGCGCTCAGGGATGCGTCCACGACCTGGTCGGCAGACATCCAAAGCCAGTAGGTACGTGCTGGGCGATATGCAGCGGCCGGAGTTCGGCACGGTCGTAGATGCCCGTGCGAGTGAATCCGGGGCACAGCACCTGGACGCGCACACCGGTGGAGCGCAGCTCGAAGTCGAGCGCCCTGGTGAAGCCGACCAGAAAGGCCTTGGTCCCCGAGTACGTGACGTTGCCGCCCGACGGAACGAGGCCGCCGATGGAAGAAACGTTGACGATCGCGCCATGTCCTCGCGCGAGCATGTGCGGCAGAACGGCTCGGCACAGCCGCACGGGCGCCTCGACGTGCACCTGGAGCATGGCCCGGTGCTGCACGGCGGTGACTGTCACAAACGAGCCAGCCGTCACGAAACCAGCGGCGTTGACCAGGAAGCTGACGTCGGGCAGCGCCGCGATGCGCGCACACAGACGGTCAACCTGCCTGGCGTCCGCCACGTCGGTCTGGAAGACCTCGGCTCGCGCACCGCAGCGAGCTTCTACCTCGGCCGCGAGCGCCTCCAGCCGGTCTGCACGACGAGCAACCAGGACCAGGGCATGTCCATCGCCAGCCAGCCGCCGAGCAAACGCGGCCCCGATACCGCTGGAGGCGCCGGTGATAATGGCAGTGGACACGGGTCACCTGGCGTCAGTCGGAATCGGTGTGCGTGCGGGGCATGCCGGTGCTCGAACGGCTAGCGGCGGGTGGGAACGCCGGCATGAAGCGAACCCGTTCGAGGACGCGTACCAGCACAGCGGTGTCAGCAAGTGGTCAGCCTGGACGTAGGCCATCTCGGTGGACGGGTTTACATACGCCCGAATCACTCCGGGCACACCGCCTCCTCGGATGGAGGGAAATGGAGAATGCGCAGGGTGAGGCGTTGGGTGATCATGACTGCTCGTCCCTCCAACACTGGCAGCATGAGCTGGCAACCTGAAGCGGGACTGAAGCGGACCTGAGGGGTCGCTGAGTGTCTGATCCCGAGCGATGGGACGAGGGCGCGACGAGCGACCTCGCTCCAGGAGATCGCGACAGCGGAGGCGGCCCTCCTGCGCGCGGCGACGCACTGCACGGTGCGATTCTGCGGCTATCGGGCGGCCGCGCGGATTCGGTCGGCAAAGGACTACGCTCCTTCTGGGACGCCGCCCAGAAGGAGTGGCCCTGACGGGCAGTTCTGGCTAGCTCGCCGTCGAGGCGGAGTCATAGCCTTGGGTCGTGGCCGACGACCTGAGGTGCCGCTATAGCGATCTCCTCGATGGGAGCTACGACTGCGTCGACCGAATCGTCCTGAATGCGTACAACAGGTTCTGCTACTCGGCTGGCGGCTTCCGAGAGTGGTGGCGGCGGTTGATGAATGGCTCTGACGAACAGCTGGACAACGCCCATCTCATGCGCATGGCCGGTCGCTTCAGTCGTCGAGTGCGTGGGTTCGCCAAGGCGCACCGAGTTCCGGTCATCGACTGCCGACGTGGAGAGCGCAAGCACGACCTGGCCGAAGACTATCTCGCCACGCATGCAGTCAAACGTGGCCTCTTTCTTATTCTTGTCGGACGGGCCGAGGTGCCATTGTGGGACGTACGACGCGCCCGTTCAGGCAGCATCTTGCTCAAGCGAAAGAAGGCGTATGTGAACCACTACTCCTCCCACATCATGGATCCGGAGTGGGGCCACATCACCATCAAGATGGGTGGTCACCCGCCCTTCGGCGCACAAATCATCCCGAACGGACATGAGTACGTCGCCTGTCGGGCGAGGAAGTCAAACTCGACTTCAGCAAGGAGGGCAACTGTTTCACCCAGATTACCGACAGCCCACACCTGGCAAGGATTGCAGACACCTTGGCCGATGACAAGGCGATAGGGCAGCTCAGCCAGGTGTGCGAGCGTTGGATCTACTCCGCGTGTCTGTGTTTTGCACTGGATAGTCAAGAGCAGGAACGGACCGGGTTTCATTACGAGTATTCGATCTACCAGGTGGAGTACAGCCGGAATCTGCTCTTCGGCAACGGCGCACAGATGGAGCAGGTCTTTCAACGGATGGTCGACCGCACCCGTGCTCGGCTGGACGTGCCCCAACTGAGGACTCTGTTCGGGGCGAAACGGCGACCACGCGCTCACGGCAAACATCGACCGCGATTGGCAGTCGTGCGCGAGACACCTACGTACGACCTGACAGTGTTCAAACTGCATTTCGGCAAGTTGACGCTGAAGGCCTACACCAAAGGCGAGCGGCTCCTGCGTTTCGAGGTCGTGGTGCACAATGTGCGTGACCTGGGCTGCGGGCGGGTCGTCGAGCGCTTTGCTCAGATCGTTGCCCAGCTCAGCGGGATGCTCTAACGCTTCCTAACCACACTGGATTGCGTCGACGTGGCATTCATCAGCGACCAGACTTTGGATCAGTTGCCGCTGCCATCCCGCGTCGGCAAGACGCGCGTTGGCGGCATCGACCTGAATAACCTGCGTATCCGGACCACCTTGACCGCCGTCCTGGCCCTCGGTCCGTCACCCAGAGGATTCAGTGTGAGTGAGTTACAAGCCAAAGTCCACTCGATGACCGGGCGCACCCAGTACACGACACGTGAAGCAGCCTACGACCTGAAGAAACTTCGGGCAAAACAGCTCATCATCAAGCTCGGTCGTTCACGCCGCTATCAGGCCGCGCCCTCCGGAATGCGTGCCATCTCTGCGCTCTTGATCCTCCGCGACCACGTCATCAAACCAATTCTCGCCGGCGTTCGGACACCAGTGCCCTCTGAGAGGCCGCCCGTTTCCGTGCTTATCGATCAGCACTACCACCAACTTCGACTCGACTTCCAGTCCCTCTTTGAGGAACTTGGCATCGCCGCATGAACAACACCGTTGTCGATCTCTCTTTCTAAACGCTTAACGAAGTAATTGGTTCGCCGTGATCCTTCTGTGGGGATTCGCAAGCACCCAAGATCGCACTGGCATCTGCTAACCGGCCAGGAACAGGAGCACGGCCTTGACGCGCCACGCTCACTCGGGTGAGGCGCAAGTCAGAAGCGTGCTCCCAGACTGCGT
>WNGB01013545.1_pt1 | contig 13950 bp, 19 predicted proteins | sample 5400681 | NCBI WGS metagenome assembly WNGB01 (sample SAMN13153367, study PRJNA577476) | soil metagenome | isolation source: 115 cm soil or saprolite under grassland replicate 2 | place: USA:California | collected 2016-06-15 | reverse complement strand
CAGCATATGCGACGGTTCCAGAGCCGGGTCCGCGATGGTGACTCTCTGCCGGCGCAGGCGTACGCGATCCTCACCATGTGTCGTGGGTGGTACACGCTGTGCGTGGGTGATCAGCCGTCGAAGGTGGTGGCTGCGGCCTGGGCGCAACGCGAGTTCCCGGAATGGGCGCCGCTCATCCGGTCGGCATTGGCTTGGCGGAAGGGTGGGGTGTCGGCTGGGGACAGTGGCGCGAGCGAGGTTCAGCGTTTCGTGGCGGAGATCGCGCGTCGCGTGGATGCTTGATGGCGCCAGGGGTCAGGGCACATCTGTGGCTGCGCGATGCGGTAGTGACGAACGGCATAACTCGGCGCTGGAGCCGACCGCTCGTGGCGCTCGCGTCGGCCCAGCGCCAGGGTCGTTGGGCGCGGGCCATCAACGCCTGTGCTCAAAAGATATTTCTTCCCAGAGATGACAAGCCTCATGTGGCCAAGTCCAATCTGTCATCTGATACGAGTTACGCGGTCGTCGCTCAGCAGGGTGGTTTGGAGGGACGCAGTCCCTCCAAGATCCTTTTAACCTGCCCGTCACGCCGGCAAAGTCGGTGTGACGGGCAGGTTAAAGAAGATTTCGAGGAGGCGCTGCCTCCCCGAGCACCACCACGTAAGCCGTGTAAATCAAACACCTGCTCAAATCATAGAGCGAGCAGGTGTTTGTCCGATGATCCGCTTCAGCGATCGAGTCAGATGCAGCTTCAGCCAGTGAAGATCTCCACCAGCACAGGAGCCATCGCCTCTGGGGCTACGTTATGAGGCTGGCCTTGTAATGTGCGGCGCTGCGCATTGGGGAGGGCATCCGCCACCGCTTGCGCCGCGTGGCTCAGCCATGGGGTCGTCGCACCGTCGATCACACGTGTAGGCACCCGAATTGAGGCCACCCGCTCTTTCGGAAACGCGAAGTCGCCCCTGATCTCGGCCTCGGTGATCAACGTGCGACCTACTCCGGCCGCAAGCCGCACACGTTCCCCGATAGTGATGTTGCTTGTGTGATGTTACTGCTTCTTGTTGCTTTCCAAAGGCTGATAATGGAGCGCGACGACGCCTGAACTGAACGTCTTGGTGTCGAAAAGCTTCAGCGTAGTGACGCCCATATGCTCGAAAATGCGCGGCCCCGCGCCGAAAGCAAACGGAAACACGAGAATGCGGAACTCATCCACAAGGCCATGCTTGAGCATCGTGTGCGTCAGCTCGCCCACGCCATACTGTAACAAACTCGTGCCCGCCTCGTGTTTGAGTTTCCGTATCTCCTCAGCAACATCCCCCTTTATGAGCGTAGTATTCCAATGAAGCGGCTCCTTCAGGGTCCGTGACGCAACATACTTGGGCATGCTGTTCATTCTGTCCGCATCTTTCCCTTGCCTGGTCGGCCAGACCTGAGCGAAAAACTCGTACGTTTTCCGGCCCATCAAGAGTGCGTCGGGCATGAACAGGAGGTCGTTGAGGTACTCCGTAACATCCGCGCTATGAAATGGGAAAATCTGCTGCCAAAAATCCAGATTCTCCCCACCCATGGCTCCATCGATTGACACCTCAGCCTCCACAATTATTTTTCTCATCGTACGTTCTCACCTCCGCTATGTACCAACGTGGTTCGGCCAACACTAATCGCACCCGTGCTCGCCCACACTTCCGCGATTTCGCGGTTGCGCGGGTCCGCACTGGTAAAGCTCCAATCGTGTGATCGCTCTCCCCCAGGCGCTTCCATGACGCCATCCAGCGTCACATATTCAGTTGCAATCACTGCCCTCATTGTGAGTTCTCCCTTTGCTGCTCTTCATCAACAGCGGGAGCATACCTCAACGAAGCGGTGCTGTCTTGTATAGAAACGACAACTGCTGAGATCTGCTGCGATCCAGAATCTGAGCCGGTGTCTGCCCGATGAAGTACTTGAGCGATCGGGTCAGGTGCGGCTGGTCGAAATAGCCAGCCTCGTACACCACGTCGAGGATCGATAGGCCTTGCTGTAAGCGGGTGGTGGCATAGCGGGCGCGTTCGATTTGCCGCACAGCGCGGTGTGTCAGCCCGGTCGTTCGCAGGAAATGACGCTGTGCGGTGCGTAAGGACAGGTCTTTCAGCTGACCTTGCAACGCGGCATGCACGACAGGTTCACGCACCAGCAGACCATCACGCACGAGCCTCTCTACAAACGTGTCCGCATTGTCAAAATCCGGAAACTGCCAGGCCGAGCGGTGGAGCCAGAAGGAGCGACTGCCCGCATCAGGCAGGTTCACCGCTCCATCCACGAGATTACTCGCGGGCAGATGCGGCATAACGGTGCCCAGCTTAAAGCGGATGCCAAGCCACGCACCATCCGCAGAGCAGTGGAGCGGCGTCGCCTTCGTCTCTGGCCCGCGCACAGTGAGCATTGTCTTGCCGTATTGTCTCGTCACAACCATCTCCCAATGGCTCGCGGCGACAGAGAGAAACGAACCGGCACGCTCACTGTGCGCACGCCAGATCCTTTCGACAAACGGTGAGTCTGATGGTCTTTCTTCAAAGGTAAAGATCATGCATCTGTCTCCCCGTTCCAGGTGCTGCGATGGTATCGTCCTGTGGCTTCCAGTGATAGGATCTATGTGGTCACATTGTCGCACATAACGAGCGAGAAGCTCCCCTTATCAGGCGTAATTTTTCAGAATTCTGAGGCTGTCCATGACGGATATTATCCCCAGTACAGCAGATGATCTTGCCCGCGCCGAGGACCACCGTAAGGCGGCGGCCTACGCCGTCAACGCCAAGGCGCCCGCCACCCAGGACGCCTATCGCTCCGACTGGGAGGATTTCGTCGGCTGGTGTCGCAGCCGTAGGTATCAGGAACTGCCCGCCAGTGCGCAGACGGTCGCGGCCTATCTCGCTGCGCTGGCGGATGTCGCCAAGGCCTCGACCGTGCAGCGCCGGCTCTCGGCCATCCGCTACGCCCATCTGATCAGTGGCAATGTGACGCCAAGGGCACGCGTCCGCGCCAGGCCCAGGCGGCGACGCTCGACCCACTGCGAGCTATGCTCGCGACCCTCCCGAATGACTTGTCCGGCCTGCGCGACCGAGCGCTGCTGCTCGTCGGCTTCGCCGGCGGCTTTCGCCGGTCGGCGTTGTGCGCGCTTGACCGCGCCGATGTCACCTTCGTACCCGAGGGGATGGATCTATTTATTCGCAAGGATAAGACGGATCAAACCGGCCAGGGGCGCGAGATCGCGATTTCCTACGGCAAGCACCGCGACACGTGCCCGGTGCGCGCGCTGCGTGTCTGGCTGGACGCTGCCAGCATCAGCACGGGACCGATCTTCCGCGGCGTGGCCAAGGGCGGGAGGACGGTCCGGCTAGGACGACTCGACCCCGGCAGCGTCGGGCGGATCATCAAGCGTGCGGCTGCGCGGGCGGGTCTGCCCGATGCTGACGATTTCTCCGGTCACAGCCTGCGCAGCGGCCTGGCGACCGAGGCGGCGCGGTCGGGAGCGACAGACAATGCGATCATGGACCAGACTGGGCACACCGATGTCCGCTCGGTGAAGCGCTACATTCGCCGCGGCCGTCGCTTTACCGATAATGTCCTCAATACGATCGATTTGTGAGGCGTGTCCAACGCTTGGCACGATTGTGCAGCGCATGGCGACCTCCAGGGTGCATACCCTGTATCATACATTTGCGCGGACGATGCAAGATGCCGGCGCCAACATCGGCGAGATCCAGGCCCGCCTGGGTCATGCGTCGCTGGCCACCACCGGCCGCTACCTGGCTGCGTTGGGGCGCGCGAGAATCGTCACGCTGAGGAACTGGCCCGCATGTTTGGATTCGATGACGATGCGTGAGCGATTCCACACCACTCCGGCCGCCAACGTTGGGGTATAATCAGTGCTGGGGTGTTTGGTGCTGCGGGACGCGCGTGCACCCGACCATAGACACCAGCGTGGTCAGGAGGTCCGATGGAGACCGACATTCCGCTGAAGCGCCTGGCGCTGCTCCGGGCAGCCGATTTGCTGCCGCTGCGCGGGGCGCCGGACGCGACGGTGGTCGGCGTCGAGACCCTCGAATTGCCTGCGAGCGCCCAGCGGCTGGACACGTTGTTCCATCTGCGCACCCCGCAGGGCCAGGATTATTGGCAGTTGATCGAGTTTCAGGGCTACCGCGACCCGGCGTTGCTGTGGCGCACGATGGGCTACCTGGCCTGGCTGGGCCAGCACAAGCCCGAGCGCCCCATCCTGGCGACGGTGATCTACCTGACGCCGGGCGACGACGTTGGCGCGGCGCTGCAGCAGGCGCACGCCCTACAGCCCGGTTGGATGTTCAGCCTCCCGGTGGTCCGGCTCTGGGAGTTGGATGCGGCCGAGGCGCTGCGGAGCGGTAACCTGGCGCTCATGGTGCTCAGCCCCCTGTTGGGGCATGCCAGTGCGGCGCTGATCGAGCAGGCCATTCACCAGGTGCAGAACCAGGCCATGCCGGAGCAGCAGGCGGAGTTACTGACGATCCTGGCGGTATTCACCGAGCCGTGGATCGATCCGGCGCGGTTGATTGAACTGGTAGGAAGGGAGCGGCTGATGACCTCCAATCTCATTCAGACCCTCGTGGAAGAACAGGTCGCCGAGCGGGTTGCGGAGCGGGTGGCCACGCTGACCCAGGAGCGTGATACGCTGCGCCATGCGCTCCAACAAGCCGTCGAGGATGCGATCATCGGGCGCTTCCCGACGACTCCAGCGATCCTGGTGCGGAACCCGCGCCATGTGACCGATGTCGACCACCTGCTCCAGGTCCATCAGGCCATCATCGAAGCGCCTGATCAAGCCGCCGTCGAGCGCTTGCTGGCGGAGATTCCGATCGGGTGATCGGAGCACGGCGCCAGGGCTGGCAGGGGCGCAACGGGGCGCCGCGTTGGCGGCGAGACCGGAAGCGGCGCGCGCCCCCCGACCACCGCGGCGGCAGCCGGAGCGGCAGCGCCTGCTTTCCCACCACCACCTCGATCGCCGCCATGGGCAGGTCAGCCCGCTGGCGCGATCGGCGACGCCTACTGGCAGTTAGGAAGAAGATACCGCTATGCGCAAGCCACGACCATCTCCGGCCCCACCCAGGCGCGCAGCGGCGCCGCGTGGGATGACGCCGACGGTCCTGGCCCGTGTCGACAGCGTCACTGTGTTGGTCAGCGCACCATGGGACGAGTGGTATGATCAGTGGATGGAGCAGGCGACGGAGGAGACCGGCATTGACTATTTCGATCACATGTTCAGCATGTTCACCCCGGCCGCGATCGGCATGGCGATCACGGCGCTGCGCGAGCACCTCGATGCGCACCGAGCGCACTATGAGGCTGCCGGCGTGACGATCTTCGTCGAGCCGCGGCCGGAGCAGGCCGACGAGTTGGTCTGCATCTTCGGGCTGATCGAGACGATGCACGAGGAGCTGGAGGACGACCATGCGTTCCCGCGCTTTCTGGAGACCGTCGAACGCTACGCCCTGATCGTCCCCGTGCAGCGGGAGGGCGATGAACCGTTCCCTGGCGACATCTATGCGCCAAAAGACCGCTTCTTCTCGGCCGTGGACCAGAACACGATCATCAGCGACGCGACCCTGGCCGACATCAAGGCGCACCCGGAGGCATATGCGCTCGTGGACGTTCAGGTGATGACGATCTATGGGCGGGTGGAGCTACTGGCGCGAGATGATGACGAGGCAGCTGGAGAGTCGGATGTGGCGCTGACGGCGTAGTGGACGGCGCTGCCCGGTGTTCAGATCTCGGATGCGTGAAAGGAGTTGCTGATGCGACCGAAGCAATGGAATGATCTCACGGACACTCAGAAACGGGGTATCGTGCTCCTGGGGGTGCTCCAACTTACACTGCTGATCACGGCGCTAGTCGACCTCCGCCGACGCCCAGCGGACGCGATCAACGGCAGCAAGCGGCTGTGGACGGCGCTTGTGTTCATCAACTTTATCGGCCCGATCGCCTACTTCTTGTTCGGCCGAAAGCGACCGGAACGATCCCAAATAGCCGTCTGAGGCCGCACCTTATTCGCCAGAAGTGCCCACATCAATGGACGATATCCAGATCACACAGGCCCAGGCCGCGCTCCAGGAGGAGCTGCGCCGCCTCGCCGAGCTCGCGCCGCCGGCGCTGTCCGACGAAGCTACGCCGCCCCAGCGGGCGGCGCAGCTCGCCCGGCTGCATGCCGCCGAAGCTGCGCTGCGTCTCGCGGCCGCGCTGCTCGCGCCGACGATCCTGCCGCGGCGCAGGCCCTCGACGACGAGCTGCGGCAGCTCGACCAACAGATCAAGGTGTGGAAGCGGAAGGGGCAGGGGTGGTTTGAGACCCGCACGATCGTACGGTCGAAGGTCAAGCGCGGAGCCGAAATGACTGGCGAGCAAATAGGCCCGCCAGTCACGGTGGCTTACGGCCCCTATCGGCTTTTCCGCTGGCGCGACGCGGAAGGGAAGACTCGGACGCACTACCTTGGCAAGCTCCAACCCACGAACGAGGAAGTTGCCGCGACGAGCCGGCGATCCCACCCATTCTGCCGGCGGCCACTATCAGCCCAGACCCAGGGACCCACGCGGCGGCACTGGTGCTGACGATCGCGGCCACCACCCGCCATCTGACCGCGAGCGGCGCGCGGACGCTCTGCGGCAAAGCGATCGACCTGGCCACCGCCGTGCGGCAGGCGACCTTCTACAGCTACGCCGACTGCGGGGCGTGTGCGCGCCTTGCAAAAGCCCAGGCGCGCATCTGCCCGGTGTGTGGGCAGCCGCTCCTCCAGGTCGACGCCGATGGGCAGTGCCAGGTCTGTGCGACGGCACGGACGCGGGGGTGGTGATCGCCTCGTCACCCACAATGCGGGGGCCATGCAGACGTTCCAGCACCTCCTCGCCGCCTCCTGGTCGGCCCTCAGCCGCGCCCTCCAGCTGGGCACGCGATATCGCCCATGGCCCCTACCAGCCCTGGCCGGCGCACCAGTACGGACACGCCCGCAGCCGATCGCGCAGGTGGTCGGGTCGGCGAGCTCCTGGTATAATCGCGCCAGCAACCACCTGTGGAGCACGCTATGCCGACCGCTGACCCGCCCTATGGGATCAACCTGACCCATGAAATCTTTAGCCGCCTGCGGGATGCTGCGCCAGAGTTGCCCGCCGGCATACGTCAGCTCTTTCAGAGTGGTGCCCAGCTCGATCCATCCTTCCAGGAGGCGCTGCTGACCGTCATGTTGCCGCAGCTGCGCGCCGCGGCGCAGACGCGGGCGCGGAGCGCCAAGCAGCGCGGCCTGATCGTTATTGATCAGCGCGCGGGTGGTGAGTTCTGGTATCTTGCCGAGGCGCAGGCCCGCGCGGCGTTTGCCTCCCTCCCCGCCGATCTCTGGTCACACGTAGCCCAGGTCCTGCGGACCTACGACCCGCTCAAAGAAGTTGTCGTGATTCGACTCCGCGGCCGGACGATGGAGGTCATGTATTTTGATCGGTATGAAGCGGTGAACACACTGGGGACCGCGCCGATCCCGATCCCTCGCCTGCCGGAGCCCCTAGCGCGCGAACGACTCCCCGCCTTCGCGCTGCCATCCGACGTGACCATGCCGCGGGAGGGGTCAGCCTATGTGTTTACCCATCGCACGCTCGGTCTGCTCGGGCAGCTGCAGCTGAAGAGTCTGGCGCCAGGACAGACGCAGGTGACCGCGCTGGTCGCCGGCCACCCTGACGACCCCATGACGGCCGAACGACAAGCCATCCTGGAACCGCTCACGGCAGACATCAGCCGGCAGCTGGAGCTGGGGCTCGGACTGGATGATCCGGGACCTACGGGCGCGAGCACACCGCTGCCGCCGGATACCCCGCCGATCATCGAGACGCCACGGAGCACACCGCTCCGCGCCGCGACGACGATTCACCCCTGTGCGGTGTGCGGCGAGGACATGCTCTTCCTGATCTTCGCCGACGACCCCGCGACGACCCTGGAGGATTACGCCCGGTTGATGTTTGAGATCGTCGGCGAGCAGAATCTTATCACGTATGTGCTGGGGCCACCAGAGCGACACGGATCGCGCCCCCTAGACGACTGCCCCTCGGCGCTGCTCAAAATCTGGCCCGAGCGCGAACAAGTGCGGAAGATTACGCCGCCGGCGTTTGATCAGCTGCTCCGCGATCTCAGTCGGCAGCATTGCGTGGGATGTCGCTGATGGCATCAGATGGCCAGTATCCGACCTGGCAGGAACAGGTGCATGCCGCGATGGATGATCCGGAGGCATGTGCGGCGCTCGGTCGGGCGATGTTGGAGATACAGAGCCGCCTGGGGTTCCAGCATGACTTCGAGTCGCTGGCCGCCGCCGCTGCGTTCTACCGCGCCCTCGCCATCGCCCGCGAGGATGCGATGACCCGCGGCGATTGGCGACGGCGGCAGCGAGCGGCGGGCCGCGAGATAGGCGCGCCATTTCCTGAAATCCGCCTCCCCGACGTCGCCCAGCAGCTCTGCTATGATGCCTGGGAGGTCCAGGGATCATGGGCGCGGGTGGCGTGCGCGAACCTTGCGCTGCAGCTCGACGGCGACTGCGCCGACGCCTATTTCATCCTGGCAGGTGAGATTGCGGGAGCGCTCTCGTTCTGCTTGACAGCAGCGGAGATCGAGGCGCTCAATCAGGCGACGCTGGCCTGGTGAGTCTAGCGAGCAAAGGATACGCGGTATCTGCTCCTCGGTTACCACGAGCAGGAGCGGGCGTACGAGGTCGACTTGCCAAACGCGTCGAGTGAATCGCTGCACCAGGCGCGCATCGTGGGCCAGCCGCTATGCGACATAGATGATGCTGCCGACGTGATTGCGACCGGTTGCCTCCTGGCCAATGCTGGCATCCAGCACTGCATTGTCAGCCTGTCGAACGTCCACGAGCTAGCGCCGCCTGGTTGGGTGGTCATGCCACGGCCCTGCGCGCCCCCAGCCCGCCCAGGACGAGCGCCCACACGCCTTCGAAAGCGGCGTCGATGCCGGGGTCCGACCACTCCACTGCGTGGGTCGGGTTGTGGAAGCGGGCGGTCGCATCGAAGACCGCCCGCCCGGCCGCGAGCGGGTCGGCGGCCCTGAACTCGCCACGTGCGACCCCGTCGGCGATGATCTGGGTGATCTGCCCCACGAGGTGGTCGACATGCGCCTGGACCACCGCCCGCGCCTCCGCGGCGAGTGCCAGGTAGGTGGCGAACAGCTCGGGGTCCTCGCGTGCCAGCCGTCGCTTGGATGCGATCAGGTGGTCGAGCCAGCGCCGCAGGCGCTCCGGCGTGGGGCTCGCCTCGGCCGCCACGGCCGCCAGCGGCGCCGCGATGCGAGCGAGCCAGCGCGCGGTCACGGCATCACGCAGCGCCGCCTTGCTCGGGAAGTGGCGGTAGACGCTGCCGTGGCTGACGCCGAGCGCTTGGGCGACATCGACAACTGTTGCCTTGGCCGGCCCGAAGCGGCGCAGGACATCCTCCGCCGCGTCGAGGATTCGGTCGGGGGTGAGCGCTGTCTCGGTCATGCCGCGCCACCCCGGCCACGCTCGCTGTCGAGGACCGCCATCTGAGCGCTGGGGTAGCGCTCGCCGGCGACCGCTTCGGGCGGCGCCGCGCGCTCGATCTGCGCCAGATCGTCGGCCGTGAGGTGCAGATCGAGCGCGCCCAGAGCCTCGGCCAGCCGCTCGCGCCTTCTCGCACCGACCAGCGGCACGATGTCGTCCCCACGCGACAGCACCCAGCCGATCGCGATCTGCGCGACGGTTGCCCCCTTCGCCGCCGCGATGGCGCGCAGCGCCTCGACCAGCGCCAGGTTGCGGTCGAGGTTCTCGCCGCTGAAGCGCGGCAAGTGGCTGCGGAAGTCGCCAGCGCCGGCGCGCTCTTTGGACCAGTGGCCGCTGATGAGGCCGCGCGACAAGACACCGTAGGCGGTCACACCGATGCCAAGCGCGCGACAGACCGGCAGGATCTCGGCCTCAATCCCGCGTGAGATCAACGAGTACTCGATCTGCACATCAGCGATCGGATGCACGGCGTGGGCGCGGCGCAGCGTGGCGGCGCCGGCCTCCGAGAGCCCGACATGCCGGACATAACCGGCCCGCACCATGTCCGCAATCGCGCCGACGGTTTCTTCAATCGGCACGGTGGGGTCGACGCGGGCGGGACGGTAAATGTCCACATAGTCCGTCCGGAGGCGGCGCAGCGTGTAGGCCAGGAAGGTCTTCACCGCGGCGGGGCGGCCGTCGGTGCCCAGGACCTGGCCGCTGGGGTCGCGCAGCACGCCGAACTTGACACTGATCACGGCCTGCTCGCGATTGCGGCCACGCAGAGCCTTATGGATGAGCAGTTCATTGTGGCCCATGCCGTACCAGTCGCCGGTGTCGAGCAGCGTGATGCCAGCATCGAGCGCGGCATGGATCGTGGCGATACTCTCGGCCTGATCGGCGGGACCGTAGAGATCGGACATGCCCATGCAGCCCAGGCCAAGCGCGGAGATGTGCGGGCCGCCGGCGCCAAGTGTGCGTGTACGCATACCATCCTCCTGACATGTTCGGATGAGCGGCGGAGCCGCCCGATCATTGAGAGGAGGAGAGTATAGACTATGCGATGACAGATGTCAATAGTTGTCATTCGTCACTTGTTACTTGAGTGTCCACTGGGCGCGTGGGTTGCGGCAGGGGTGTCGGCATCACCAGCGCATCGTAGATGCGGATGCGCTACGTTGGAACAGGACAAAGCGGGCAGGTGATCGAATCGTGTGGCCTCACATCGCTCAGGTGCGCCCGGGTCGCGTACTTCTTGATCAGGTGTCCGAGCGCACGCTCGGTAAGCGCCTGGCCCGTCTTCACTGATGGGAACAGGTACAGCGCTGTGTCTGCCAGATCGCGCAGGTAGGCTGTCAGCGCGGCGCGCGCCGTCGCATTGAGCGGCGTCGGGCTTACTACCGTCACCAACGAGGAGCCGCCGAATGCCATGCGAAGCGTAGAGAACAGCGATAGCTGCGCCGCCAGCCGTCCGCAGCGCACCACCGCAGCAGCGATCGAATCGGCGATCGAATCGGCGCAGCTGGTAGGGGGGCCAGCCGCATCGTTGTGCTACGCGATGCGACAAGCTGCCAGCAGCGAGGGCTCGGACGGAAATGGACATTTCCGTGCCGAAGATCGCGGCTTGCGGTTGTCTATCGGCAGCTCTTGCTCGACCGGCAGCTCCGCGCGTGCCCCGTTCCTGCAACGTGATATACTCCTACACATCCTCATATACGGATGCGTCGGCGGCGCATGTGGCCGCTATCGCGACGCTCGCTGAGTCCACGGAGTACAGTGTGACCGACGATCTTGAAGTCTTAATCGTCGCCATGGTGCGCTATCAAGCGCTCCATCATCGCGGTGCAGATGCGACAGCACCTCCATTACTTCAAGGGCGCGCGGCTGGGCGTGTTTTTGGCGATCGCCTTGCACAGCAATGCCGACGGCTGGGCCTGGCCGAGCATGGCCACTGCTCGCGGTGGCCGGCTTGATTCTGCCGGGCGTCACGCGCATTCTGCCCTTCTTGACGTCCATGGCAGCGGCAGGGCTGATGATTGTGATGGGGAGCGCCACCGCCTTTCACGTGTTCCGAGGCGAAAGCGAGAGCGCGATTACGACGGCGGTACTGTTCGTGCTCGTCACCATTGTAGCCTACACGCGTTGGAAGGTTGCACCCATCGCCCCGCGCAAACGCGCCTAAGCATCGCGCGACGGGAGGATGAGCGTCCGGCTCCTGCTCGTTGGCCAGACCTGGAAGGCTTCAGGGCAAGGAGCCCGCTATCGTTGTTTGGATGAAGGGGGGTACACTGTGAGCAAGGTCGTGATCGATATGTCGATGTCCCTCGACGGGTTCGTCGCCGGCCCGGATGATGGCAAGGCCCATCCGCTCGGTCGGCATGGCGGCGAGCACATGTTCGACTGGTATGTTTCCGGTGACGAAGAGTACCATGATCCGCTGTTCCGCCCCGCGCCGGGAGCTAACCGGGACGAGGTGGAACGGATGTTCGCCGAAAGCGGCGCCTTCATCTTCGGGCGGCGGACGTACGAGATTACCAACGGTTGGGGCGGCCGGCACCCAGTGAACGGTGTGCCAACCTTCGTGCTGACTCACAATCCCCCGGCCGACTATCCGCGCGGGCCGTCTAACCTGACTTTTGTCACGGACGGGATTGAAAGTGCCATCCATCAGGCGCGGGCGGTGGCCAAGGGAAAGGACATCAAGCTCGGTGGTGCGTCACCGGGGCAACAGGCGTTGGCTGCAGGCCTCTGTGACGAAATCCTGATCCACCTTGCGCCGTATCTGCTCGGCGGTGGGGTGCGGCTTTTCGATGTGCTGCCCGATGGTATCCAGCTCGACAAGCTGTCGGTCAGCGACGGTCCGTTCGCCACGCATCTGCGCTACCGGGTACACCGCGACTAACGCACGCGGTCGTCCGTACAAGGATGGCCCGCGAGGAAGCGACACGTGGACGATGTCTGCGCTGCGAGGATGGTAGCCTTCGACGAACAGAAGCTAGCGTGTCTACGGCGGCAGTTGGCCACGCTGGCAGACGCCTACATTGGCTGGTTCCATGGATCGTTGGCAAACAAAGGCTCGTCACCGTGCTCCTTGACGGGCTTTTCAATGGCATGCTCCTCCACGTAGAATGAGCCGTGTAGCATAACCAACGTAAGGAGGCTTATATGACTGAACCATACCCACGGACAACCTTGTTTGGTACAGAGGAGCGAACGCTCTTCTGCCCGACCCTTGGTCGGGAGTATCACCTGTCGGTCGCGCTTCCCGATAGCTACACGACATCCACTCAGGCCTATCCGGTGATCTACGTTTTAGATGCTGACCTCTTCTTCGGTATGGCGGCTGGGTTGACGCCGCTCTCTCGTTGGTTCTTTGGCATACCTGAGGCGATCATTGTGGGCATTAGCTACGGCATGGAAAGCTATGATCAATGGGTGCAGTCGCGCGAACGTGACTTTAAGATTCCCGAGGTGCGCGACGCGCCGCCCGATAGCGCGGCAAACCGCTTTTTAGACGCCCTGACGCAGGAGATGATCCCGTTTATTGACGCGAACTATCGTACCATTCCGTCGGATCGCTGCCTGTATGGCTATTCGTCGAGTGGATTCTTTGTGCTGTATGCGTTGTTCCATCAGCCCAATGCCTTTCAGCGCTATCTCTGCGGCAGCGGTGATCTGTATATCGCGTACCCGTACGTGATTCAGCACGCCGCGCAGCTGGCGGCGCGCGACGCAGCCACCCCGATTCAGCTGTACCTTTCCGCAGGGGAGTTAGAGGATGACCAGTTTCCGTACTTTCATCAACTGGTTGCCTTTTTCGCGCAGGGGAACTACCCTGGTGTGACGCTGACCACCGAAATCTATGCCGGTGAAGGTCACGGTTCCGAAGGGGTTGCGCTGACCTACTTGCATGGACTACGCATGCTGTACCCACAGGCTGAACGCTAGCATCTGCGAACACCAAGCCACGCGCAGGCGCTGCGATTGCTGGCGCTACCCCGCATACGATGCCAGTGTCGCTAGGCATCACTATCGGCCAAGATGGCGGTGCGGCGTGCGTGTGGCGCAAAGGATGCCCGCACTCCGTTGCGGGTAAAGCCGCGCAGATCCTCCGCCGTGAAACCGAGCAGGCCGGCGATGGCGTACTCGCGCCCGATTGTCGTGGCAACCCGAACCGGGTCGTCCGTGCTGAGGGTCACGGGGATGCCGGACGTGACGAATTGGCGGATGGGATGGGCCTCGTACGCATCAGTCGCTCCCAACACTACATTGCAGGAGAGGCTGCACTCGACCGTGACCCCGCTGCGGGCAACCTGCTCAAGCAGCCAGGGGTTGTGGGCGGCGTAGACCGCGTGGCCGAGGCGGGTCAGGCCCGGCACCTGGAGCGCCGCTGCGACGTTGGTGGTGTCGAATTCGCCGACATGGGC
>WNGB01009146.1_pt1 | contig 13951 bp, 8 predicted proteins | sample 5400681 | NCBI WGS metagenome assembly WNGB01 (sample SAMN13153367, study PRJNA577476) | soil metagenome | isolation source: 115 cm soil or saprolite under grassland replicate 2 | place: USA:California | collected 2016-06-15 | reverse complement strand
TCTTCGTCGACCTTGAAGCTAGGGGTCCTCGACCGTGCGCATCTGACATCCCGCCCGGCGTGTCGCCGATCCGCCTACCCCGCAACGGCTCCGACCGTCGTCATCTCCTCAACCCACCCACACTCATGCCGGGAGAGCCTCAAAACCAGCCTCAACGGAGCCCGCCCAGTACGGGCGGGACGACGATCAGTCCTGGGATGAGCCAGTCGTACTCGGGTTGCCTCAACGGAGCCCGCCCAGTACGGGCGGGACGACATCGGTGCCCGGGCCCGCGCCCTGGTCGTGCTCGCTGCCTCAACGGAGCCCGCCCAGTACGGGCGGGACGACGCCGCGGCATGGCGTGGCATGGCAGGCGCGGACACATCGGCCTCAACGGAGCCCGCCCAGTACGGGCGGGACGACCCGACGGGCACAAGCACGAACCCCAACCAGGCACCACCGCCTCAACGGAGCCCGCCCAGTACGGGCGGGACGACGATCGTGAAGGCAGGCTCGTACCTGTGGCTGCAACGCCTCAACGGAGCCCGCCCAGTACGGGCGGGACGACGCGTCGAGCAACCCCCGCGCTGGCCGCGCTCTGCGACGCCTCAACGGAGCCCGCCCAGTACGGGCGGGACGACTCGACGAGGACGGCTGGTGCCGGTGGCGGTTCTGGATCCCGGCCTCAACGGAGCCCGCCCAGTACGGGCGGGACGACGCCTTCGAGGAGTCGACGTTCCCGTTGCCGGAGATGCCTCAACGGAGCCCGCCCAGTACGGGCGGGACGACTTGATCGAGAACGTGCCGCCGCCGGTCTCGGAGTTGGAGCCTCAACGGAGCCCGCCCAGTACGGGCGGGACGACTTCGAGCAGGTCGCGCAGCGTGCCGACAGCCTGGAGCCTCAACGGAGCCCGCCCAGTACGGGCGGGACGACGGCATCGGTACGCGGTCGTCTGGCCATCAATTCATCCCGCCTCAACGGAGCCCGCCCAGTACGGGCGGGACGACTCGCGATCCAACACCGCGCCTGCGACGACCATGGCGCGGCCTCAACGGAGCCCGCCCAGTACGGGCGGGACGACGCCCATCGTGTTCGACCATTGCCCGTACCTCTCTGCTTCCGCCTCAACGGAGCCCGCCCAGTACGGGCGGGACGACGTCGGGTCGGTGTCCCGGTCCACCCCGGCGCTGTTGCCTCAACGGAGCCCGCCCAGTACGGGCGGGACGACGACATGGTCAGCCGGTACAGCTCGCGCACCACGTACGCGGCCTCAACGGAGCCCGCCCAGTACGGGCGGGACGACCTACTCCGGCGACTGGTGGTGGCAGCCGCGGGGCTGGCCTCAACGGAGCCCGCCCAGTACGGGCGGGACGACGTCGACGGCTGGCACCAGGCCGTCAGGTGGACGGGCGCCTCAACGGAGCCCGCCCAGTACGGGCGGGACGACCGGTGAGCCGCTTCTCCAGTTCGGCTAGCCGCATGTCGCCTCAACGGAGCCCGCCCAGTACGGGCGGGACGACACCTTCGCGAGTAGATCCGGAAACCGCACACTCACACTCCGCCTCAACGGAGCCCGCCCAGTACGGGCGGGACGACGGTCGGCGGCGGACGCCTGGGGCACTCTGGCGACGAGGGCGCCTCAACGGAGCCCGCCCAGTACGGGCGGGACGACTTGCCGGCGCGGACCTTGTCTTGGCGTTCCTCCACGTCGCCTCAACGGAGCCCGCCCAGTACGGGCGGGACGACGTGGCGGGGCGGTACCGTCCCCAAACAGGCCAACCAAGCCTCAACGGAGCCCGCCCAGTACGGGCGGGACGACCACACCGAGGCCGACCAGTACGCCGATCCGTTCGCCGCCTCAACGGAGCCCGCCCAGTACGGGCGGGACGACGCTGCCCGTCTTCACGGGCGTGACGCTGAAGTCGCTGCCTCAACGGAGCCCGCCCAGTACGGGCGGGACGACCTGGGTCAAGGAGCGCCAGGCTGAGGCCGCATGGAAGGCCTCAACGGAGCCCGCCCAGTACGGGCGGGACGACCTCCGACCAGTGCTCGGCGAAAATCCGCAACGATCCGCCTCAACGGAGCCCGCCCAGTACGGGCGGGACGACGACCCCGCGGGTGACGGTGGCGAAGTCGGCGGCCAGGTCGCCTCAACGGAGCCCGCCCAGTACGGGCGGGACGACGGCTCGCGAAAACGAGCCAGCTGAGCTGCGGAAACGCGGCCGGATGCGAGCGGCGGTGCGCCAGGTAACAACGCTATGCACTCTGATGGACTTGTCAAGGAACGCGTACCAGGCTTGACCTGGGCGCGAGCGCTCGCCCTTTCGTGACTCATCGCCGGAGCGCTCGCGAGCGTACGGACTCAGATGATTGTCGCATCGGCGCTGGGCAACTTCTCGTGGTGACCGAGGAAGAGGAACGGTGTCGAGTCGCCGGCGCGCCCGAGGTTGACGACCATGACGCTGTCCTCTGATGGTTTCATGCGGGCTTCGATATCGGTGCGCATGAGGATCGCCTCCTGGTCGGAGAGGTCGCAGATGAAGACGGAGTACTGGATCCGGTCGCCGTAGCCTTCCATGCAGGTGGCGACGTTGCGTAGACGACGGTCGTCGCGGATGTCGTAGGCGACCAGGTACCGTCGGCGGGCCATTGTGCTACCTGGTGATCAGTGGCTCGTACTGGGGCAGTTCGCCGACCAGGTAAGCGGCCAGGATCCGGGCCTGCAGTTCGACGGCGCGCCGGTAGCTGACTGTGTAGCCAAACAGGGGATGGCGGATCTGGGTGGTCATCCGTCGTTCCCAGGCGCGGATCACTGACTTTCGACCGGCCGGCGTCAGGGTGACTCCGCCGGCGCGGACGAGGAAGTCGGAGGTACCGATCTCGCGGTTGTTGACGAGGGTGAGGACGGTGGAGTCGGCCAGCAGGGGCCGGAACTCTTCGGCCAGGTCCAGGACGAGTGCGGGTCGGCCGAAGCGGGGCCGGTGGAATAGCCCGATGTAGGGGTCGAACCCGACCGCGAGGCACGCCGCCATGATCTCTCTGGTGAGTAGGCCGTAGCAGAAGGACAGCAGGCAGTTGATCACGTCGGTAGGTGGGCGGCGATTGCGTAGGCCACCAAATGTGGGCCCTGGTAGCTCCGCGGCGCGGGTAAGTAGTTCGGGGAGCGCGTTGAAGTAGAGGCGTGCGGCCACTCCCTCGGTACCCAGTAGCTCCGCCGCGCTTGCGGCTTGCTCGGCGTGGCGCGCCAGCTCGCCCAGCTGCCCAACGGTACGCGTCACCGCTTCGCCGCCGTTGCGGCGCAGCAACACCCGGCAGTTACGGATCTTCCCGGCGATCATCTGGCGTGGCGCGTCGAGCTGTCCTCGCGCCGCGGTGGTGGTCTGACGGATTCGCAGGGTCACGTTCTTGCTGGGCAGTCCGGTGGTGACGCCGAGCAGCCACCCGCCGTAGGAGAAGTGGAAGACGTCGATGTCGCGCTCGAACAGGCTGCGCAGCGCCTGCGCTGTGACCTGGACGTTGCCGTAGGCGCACACGTGCAGCACGTCGATCAGGCGGACGCTGGCCAGCCGCTCGTGGTGTTTGGAGACGGTCAGCCGGCCGCCGTCCAGGCCCACCATGGCGCCGGGCTCGGTGACGTAGAGCGGCTGGGCGTCCGGGTCGGCGGCGATCAGCCTTCGTGGTTTGCCGTCGTTGCGTCTGGCCAGCAGGTTGGTTTCGTCGGGCAGGCAGATGCCGACCAGTGAGCAGCGTGGGCATTTGGGGCTGGATTCCAATGGCGGCGGCGGTTGCAGGTGGGTCGCCGTTGTCCGGGCCTGGTCGACGATCTGCAGGGTACGGGCGATCAGCTCAACAGTGGGCTCGACCGTTACACGTTGACGGGTCTGGGCGTAGAAGATCTCGCCGTGCTCGCAGGTGTATCCGTGCTCGCGCAGCAACAGGATCTGGGCGCAGACCTGGACCGCGTCCGCCTCCCACGGCGTGCCATCCGCGGCAGGGCGGCCTTTCTTGGTGTCCACTGGCACGACGCCGCCGTCCACGCCCTCGACCAGGTCGAGCTTGGCGACGATACCGAGCCGGTCGCTGGCCAGCTCGACGGAGCGGGCAGCCTTGAGCTGACCCTCGTCCGGCAGCGGGGCGGCGCCACCGCCGGCGTCGACCCGGCCGTGGCGGCGGACCCCCTCAGCGACATCGGCGTTGGAGGCCCACAGCGAGTCCACCCATTCCAGGAAGAACAGCCGTGGGCAGTACGCGTATTCGTTGAGCATCCGTGCCGGTACCAGTTCCGGCAGTTCGGTGCGCATGGCCACTCACCCCGCCTCGGCGACGAAGATGCCGTACCCGAAGTGGCTGAGTTGGCCGAGCAGCACCGGCCGTGCCACCTCATGGTCGAACTCCAGCCACAGCCCGAGCCCGCGTCGCGCCTTGCCGAGGTGCTCGGTCATGCGGTAGCGGCGAAAATCGCGCGCCCACCGGTCGGACAGCCCGTCGTCGGGGTCCACGCGGGTCACGCTCGCCGGTGGTAGCCCGCGGTAGCTCAGTTCGGCGTGCACGTCGGTGGTCAGGTACTCGTCCAGCGACTCGCGTTTGCGGTGGCGTACCGGCAGGTAGGGTGTTGCGCTGCGCCAGCATCGCGCTGGGCCGCACAGCTGCGGTGCCACCTGGTCGATCGTCCCGACGGCCTGGAGTAGCAGCTCCACGGGTGGGAACCCGCGGACGTCGTATCCCTGGTCGCCGTTACGACCGCCGCGATGCCCGGAGACGTGCCGGATCGAGATGATGGTCGCCAACTCATCAGGGAGCAGCCCTTGCGGTGCCCAGACCAGCAGCGACTCGACGGCGGCGCCGCGCTGCGGCCCGGTCGCGATCGGTAGCCAGTGCGCGTGGCGGTGGTCGGTGGCGGCCCCGGCGGTGCCGAACAGCTCCCCTGCGCGCTCGCCGTCGAGTCTGCGGGCGGCGATGCGGTGCACCTCGTCGGCGAGCAGGATCCCGTGCGTCGACTTGATCGGCGCACGGGACATGACCGCGAATCGGACGGCCTCCACCGGCGGGGCGTCGCGCTTGGCCTTAGGCATTGCGTTCGGCTTGGTCCGCGCGTAGCTGACCCACATGGTCTCCGGGGGTACGGTGCGACGCGCCTTACGTACCTCCACTGTCGACATCTCCAGGATCGGCCGGCGAACCGGCTTGGTCGGCGCCAACAATCGGACAGTGTGATCACCCGTCGTGCCCGGACGCCACCAGCTCTCGTCCGGCTCCGGGTCGGTGTCCAACAGCCGCGCCTGGCACAGCGAGTCCGCCCGACCGAGATAGGGCACCAGCTCGACGAGCTTGGCCAGGGCCTCCCGCTGGTCGGCGGAAAGCTCAGCGTCCCAGCGCACGAGCAGCTCAACATCGCGCCCGATCGACAGGTACGGGTCGAGGGTCAGATCGGTCGCGCCGGTCTCACCCTTGCGGTGATCCAGGTCGGGCAGGTAGTGGCGGGTGTGCGCCGGTCGGGCCGGTGGTGTCCGGTAGGACGGGGGGTCGCCAAGCGCGGTGAGCAGCCCGTCGAGTATGGGCGCGGGTAGGTCCGGCCACCGGGTGTACCAGGTGGCGACCAGTGCCCGCAGCAGCCGCCACGGGGAGGGCGGCCACTCGACCGCCCCCTCGTTGACGCTGCGGTCCCAGGGGGTGGCGTGGTAGCGGCCGAGCGGGAAGCGGACCGCGACGGTGGTCGCCATGTCATTTGCCCCTACCGGACCAGGTGACCTCGACGATCGGCCCCAGTTCGCCCGCGCATTCCTCGGCGAGTTTGGCGACCCGGCGGGCCGCCTCCTCGGTGTCGGGCCGCTGTCCGCGTACCTCCAGAACGCTCAGGTCGCACGCGGTACGCAGGCGTAGCCCACCATCGAGCAGGGTACCGATCTCGAAGTCCGCAAGGGCCTCCAGCAGGGCCGTGGCCGGCTGTGAGAGCCCGTAGGAGCGCAGTTGGGCATGGTCGATCGCGAAGAACGCGGTGATCGTTTCGGCGGTGTACTCGACCCGGTGGTGCGGGACGGTGCCGTACCCTTCGGCAGTCGCGCCTTCTTTGGCCTCGTTGTTGACCACGTCGCGTTTGACCCCGCCGCTGACCGCCGGACGTACCTGGTATGCCTCGATGAAGCCGGTCACCGCCCGGGCGATCTTCGGCTGCCACGGCCAGCCCTTGCGGGCGAAGAACACGCCGTGCAGCAGCGACACCGGGTCCAGCCTGAAGCAGGCGCGCGCGACGGCGCGGTAGTCCAGCGGCCGGCCGAGGGCCAGGCCCAGCCGCCCGCGCATCCAGTCCTCACCCTTGGCTCCGTCGACGGTGCCGTTCATCACGTACGCCGAGGCGAGCCGGTGTGCCTCCAGCCGGCTGGCGGACAGGAACACGCCGTCGGCGTCCACGACACGGACGTAGGGCAGGCCGGCCAGCTCCTCCACCTGGTCGGCACGTGCCTCGTCCCAGGTGGTCGCCTCCAGCCGGTTGGCCATCGACTGGGTGGACTCCACCAGCAGCGCCCGCTGGTCGTCGGCGTACTCGAACTCGGCGGCGCCCAGGTCCGGGAAGCCGGTGGGCTGGAAGCGGGAGCCGACTAGGGGCTTGAGGTCGACTTCGAGCACGGTGCGTTGCACGGTCATGACAGCTCCTCGGCTGGTTCGGGGGATTCCTCGGTGCGGATCGGGGAAGCGAAGTGCCGCGCCATCAGCTGGCGTGGCGCCCGGCAGCGTGGCACCAGCGCCGCCGCGAGCGCGAATCCGTCCACAGTGGATGATGGTTCAGGGACCGCCTGCCAGCCGGCCTGACGCAGCCGGCGTACGGCGTCGCGGTGTACGCCGGCCGACTGCCCGGCGGCCAGACGTACGGCCCAGTCCGGATTGAGAGCGAGCCGCGGCGCGTCGGCCTCGGCGTGTTGGGTGGCTAGGCCATCGGCTAGTGGATGTAGCAGGCCGAGCATGGGTACCAGTGGCAGCTGGTTTCCTGCTGCCCAGGTGTGGCGGACGTTGTGCCAGGCCAGGGCGAGGCAGGCTCGTAGCCACAGATCGAGATCGGCGTGGTTCAGCCGTCCGGCGGCGAAGGCGTGCAGGTCCCCGGCGGGTACCGGGATGCCGTAGCGGAAGGTCGGCACCCCCCGGAACGTGAGCCTGTCCGGCTCGTCGATGGCGGTACGGCTGCGCCAGGCGAGCACGTCGGCGAGCACGTGCGGCAGCGGGCGTAGCCCAAAGCCTGTCACGATCGGGGTGTCGCGCCACCGTCGGTCCGGATCGACCGCAAGCAGGAGTTGCCGCATGCTGCGCCCAGGTGAGCGGGACGGGTCGAGACCCGGTCGGGTGGCGCAAGAGGCGATGCCCACCGCGACTCGAAGCTCAGGACTCTCTGCGGCGGCAAGCACCTCCAGAAAGCCCGTGGCGCTTGGCGCGATGCGCACCGGTACGTTTTCGCGCAGCCGCCCGCTGCGCCCGACCGCTTGTTCCAGGACGGTCAACGCGGCCAGCAGCCGAGCCAGTGCCATTTGGCCGCCTTCGCGGGCGTAGGCCAGATGAGCGGCGTCGAACCTACGGACCGCGCCGCCAACCGCCGTGGAGGTCTCGGCCCGGCGTACCCTGGAGGCCCAGTCCTCGATGCGGGCGACGAGGCCTACCTCAGGTTTGTCCCGCACCTCGACCCGTTCGACCGGTATGGCGACGAAGGCCAGCCCGTTGCGCTGCTGCAGCCCGTAGCGTACGAAGGCGTCGACACCACGAGTCACGCCGAGGGTCCGGGTGGCCGCGTAGAACTCAACCGCCCGTTGCGCCGGCCTGCCCCGCCAGGACGCGCGTGCCTCGCCGAACAGTTGGCGGATCTCGGCAAGCGTGAAGTCCTGTGTCCATAGCGGCGTCCAGACCTCGCCACGCGAGTTCTCGTTGGCCGCACCACTGGCCGACCCATCTGGTGAGGCGAAGACCGTGAACGGCATCGCGGCTCGCCCGGCGGCGTGCTGGTTGCGGCGCACCGCACCGGACGCGAACAGCAGCGCCCCCTCGATGAGCAGCACGTACGCCCATGGATTGACGATCGAGTCCGCGGCACCGAACGGTGAGGAGCCGGGGCCGCCGGCGCCCGCCGGGTCGAACTGCCCGATCGGCGCGTTAGCTAACCGTTCGACCTCGGCCCCGGTGAGCAGGTCGCGTGCGTAGGCCAGCGACCGCGCTCGGCCTTTCGGCGTGTCGTCGACTACTTCGAGGAGCCGCTGATGGAAGTTGGTGGAGAAGTCCAGCCGCCCGTCGTTGCCCCCGGTGCCCAGCAGCGGCGGGAAGAACGCCTGCCTGTCCGCGAGGACCACCGTCGCGTCGATCCACGGCAACAGGGCGTCGGGACACCGGTTGCGAAACTCGCGCACAGCCCGCTCCTTGGCCCAGCCCTTGGCGCGGTAAGCCTCGGCGACATCGCTCGCCGCCCTCATCGCGGCACGGAACAAGGCGAGCCGCGGCGAGGAGTCAGATAGCAGCGCGGTGAGAGTGTCCCTCGGGGTCCTGTCCTTCGCGCCGAAGCCGCTGCCCTCGTTCCACGGACTAAGCACCGGAGTCGGAGCATACTGCTGCACCAACCACAGTGCGATGTCGTGCACCGTGGACTCGATGGTCAGACCGCCATCGCTCCACGCGGCCCTAGCCGTCGGGTCCGCCTGTTCGGCCAACAGCCGGATCAGGCCCAGACCCGCCAGGTATGCGCTAAGCGGCTCGGGTCGCAGTCCGGTGATGACATGTCGGGTCACCTGGCCACCTCCATGTTGGCGCTGGCTCGCCAGTCGGCGATACGCACGACGGTTTCCAGGTACGCGAGCACGAACGGTCCGTACCGGTCACGAAGCTCCAACGCCGTGCGGGTCCAGGAGCGCTGCCCACCCAGCCCGAACTGGTCGAGATCCACCGTCAGCTCGCTCGCCGGCTGCCCGAGTAACTCCGGTATCGCCACCGTGGTGTCCTGCTGCAGGCCGAGCAGCACATTCGGATCCGCGTCGCCGGGCTCGCGTACCTGCACGCGCAGCTTCCCGTGATGGGCGAGCACCAGATAGCGGGCCAGATCCGGCTCGTCCACTGTGGACAGCAGCCCACCCAGCGGACCGTCCAGCAACAGCAGCGACGCCAGTTCGTGGCGGAACCGTACACCGCCCTCGAACTCCAACCGCCCGGCCGTCTCGGACTTCGCCCAGGGGCGCCCGGCGTCGATCTCCCCGCGCCGCTGCGGTGAAGCCAGTTCACACAGCGCGTCCTGCCACGTCTTGTGACACTTGCCGACGTCGTGCACATAAGCGGCCATGACCGCGGTGTCCACGAGCGCGTGGGGTAGGTTCGGCCTCAGCGCGCCCAGCAGCGCCACCGCCTGGGCACGGGTCTCCTCGCTGTGCCGCTCCAGCGAGACCCACTCCCGCTGGTCCACACTGGCCGAGTCCTCCCGGTAGGCGTCCTCGGCGCCGGTCGCCGGATCCACCGTCGGATCCAGCGGCGGGCTGCCCGGCACCGGTCCGCGTAGCGCCGGGTCGAAGCCGGACTGCGGGTCGTACCCGCCGTCCTTCGCCGCGACGAGCAGCACCTCGCCCGGGCGGGCCGGCTGCCGCGAGCTCACCCTGGTCCAGCGACCGAGCACCTGATCCAGCCGCCACACCGGCACGGCCTTCTTGACAAGCGCGGCCAGCCCACCCAGCGGTACCCGGCACCGCCACTCGGCCCCTGGCGCCTTGGCCGCGGCCGGTGGCTGACCATCCGCCGCGGCCGGCTCCCACCTTGCCCACGCCAACTGCACGTCCAGATCATCGGCGTCGCGCACGTACGGGGCGATGTCCAGATCACCACCGCCCAGATCCGGTGCGGTGTCGAAGAGCCCGACGAGGTCGGCCCGGCGCAGCACGCTCACCTCGGCATCGGTGACGCAGACATCGCGGGCCAACAGCTCCTCGCCGGTCACCGCTTGGCCCTGCAACCCTGTTAACGCGGCGACGCAGGCCGCGACGTCGTCTTGCGGGTAGGGAAGGTGCTTGGCCGGCGGGATCCACCACAGCTCGGCGTCGCCCGTCTGCCCCTTGCGGTTGCACCGGCCGGCCCGCTGCACGACGCTTGGCCACGGCGCCGCCTCGGTGACCAGGACGGCCGCGTCGAGGTCGATACCCGCCTCCACGACCTGGGTCGCGACAACGATGTGGCCGCCCGCGCCTGGTGCGTCGATCACCTTCCTGATGAGCTGCTGCCGCTCGACTCCCCGAAACCGCGAATGCAGCAGGGTACGCGGCACCGGCTGGCCGCGCAGGGCGGCGTGGACGCCACGGGCGGCCTCAACGGTGTTGACGACGACCAGGGTTAGCGTGCCTGGGCGGTGCCGTTCAACCACGGTTGCGGCGATGGACTTGTAGTCGCCCGGCTCGGCGGTCAACCGTCGCACCGTACGCCGGGCATCCAGCCGAGTCGCCAGCTCACCGCTCCGCTCGGCCGCCTCGATGCGCAGCACATCAGCTACCGGCCCCGGATTGTCAACGGTGTCCAGCAGCTGCTCCGGAACGGTCGCCGACATGCAGGTCAGCCCGAACGGCTCCACCGTGCCGGATGCCGCTGTAAAAGCGGCGAGCTGGCGCAGCGTCGTGGTCGACTCCGGACACAGCTGGATCTCATCGATGATCCAATGGGCGCCGTTGGTGACCAACGCGAAATCGATCGGGTACGTTGCCCTCGCGATGCCGTACCCCCGGTTGAGTGCCTTGCTTACCAACGAGTCCACCGTCCCGACGACAACCGCGGGCTGGTGCATGTCTAAACGCCAGCGCCGCTGCGTGGCACCCTCACCACCCATCACGACATGCAGCGCCACACTGTCGGTGAGGTTGAGGTTGCGCAGCCACCTGGCCGCCTCATCGGCGACCTGTTCGACGAGGCTACGTTGCGGCAACGCGTACACCAGCCGACGCGGCGTCGCGGCCGGATCGGGACCGTGCAGGCGACGCCAGAGCCAGGCCAGAACCGCACCAGTCTTGCCAGCCCCGGTCGGCGCCTGCAGCACCGCCGGCAACCCGTCCCGGGCCAACCGAGCCTGGTACCCATACGGCGGCCTACCGGTCGCCTGGGAAAAGAATTCCTCGAACGAAAGCACGCTGGACCCCTTAACGTGGCTGGATCATGGGGAACACACATGTGGGCGGGGTTGGGTACGACCTCGTCAGGCGGGTACCCGGTGGTTTGCGAGGTGGGCGAGGACGGCGTGGTTGGCTTCCCAGCCGTCCGGGAATTTGGCTGGAACGTTGAGGTGTATCGGTTCGGTGGAGGGGTGGGCGTCGAGCAGTTCGGGGATGCCGGCTCGGGCGACCACGATGCAGGCGTGGCGATGCCGCGAGGTCAGTACACACAGGCGCCCGGCTTCGAGGTGGAACTCGGTGGCGTCGCGTCGGCCGGAGAGTGGGTGTAGGACAATGGTCACGTCGTACTCTCGGCCCTGCAGGCGGTTGGCGGTGTCCACGGTGACCGCCTCGCAGCCAGGAGGAAGGAAAGATCGGATCGCGGCTACCTGGTCGCGGTGCGCGGTTCCGATCGCGATCCGCTGCGCCGTGATCGGCGCTGCCTCGGATGCCCGTTCGGAGTAGGCCGCGCCGCCGCGCTGCAGGATCCGTACGGCCAGCGCAGCGCAGGCGGATGCGGCCTCGGCGTCAGTGCGCACGGTGTGCCGGGCGGGTAGTTGGTAGAGTGCCCAGCCGGTCCGCGCCGCCATCTCGATCGCCTCGTCGACCGGCCCACCACGCAGCGTCGCGGTGGTGAACTCCAGCCGCCGCTCCGCCGGCTTGGTGCCGGATTGGAAGCCGTCGAACGGGTAGAACGCCTCAGCGATGACCGGCGCCGCCGAGGCGGGCAGCCGCCACGACACCGGAAGCCGGTGGACGGGTAGGTCCGGGTTGTGCTGCATTAGCACGGCCACCGCACTTTGCATCGGATCCCAGGTCAAGCCGGTCCACCGGTCGATCTCGATGGTGGAGAACGGGTCGAGCTGGCCGGGATCGCCGACGAACAGCGCCTGTTCGAACCGGTTGGCGATGCGCAGCAGCGTGTCTGAGCGCATCTGGTACGCCTCGTCGACGATTGCCCACGGCCAGTGTCCCTCGCCGAGCGTCGCCCACTTGGCTGCGGTACCGACCACGACACCGCAATCGGCCAGGTCATCGACCCGGTTCGCGACGCTGACGCTGATGTGGCCGGCGACCCGGGCCGACGGCACGTACTGCTGTGCCGACAACCGGCCGATCCGCCGGGTCGGTACCGAGCCGGCCAGCCGGTCGACTAGGTCGTCGACCTGCCCGTTGGTCTGGGCAACGATCATCAGCGGCTCACCGGCCATGGCGAGGTCGGTCGCCGCGCGGACCACCAGGGTGGACTTGCCGGCGCCGGGTGGCGAGTCGACCACGACGCCGCGCTGGTCAAGGGTGGCGAGGTCGGCGAGAACCTCGCTGACGACGCGCGCCGCTTCGGTGAACGCGGTCACGACCACTCCTCGTGGGCATCTTCGTCGGCTGGTGCGTATTCGACCGGCGGGCCGCCGTGGGTCCAGGGGGTGTCCTGCCGGGCGGGGAATGATCCGCTGGGCTGGTACGCATCGGTGAGGGTGGTGTAGCAGACTCGCTCGTCGACCTCGGGCACGCTGCCGGGCGCCGGGGTAAGCGATCGGCCCATCCCGCCGGACAGTTCGAGAAGCACCTGCGAGCCGGAAATCGATAGGATCTTCGCCTTCTGGCCGGGCCGGGCCGGCGCTGTGATGGCGACGCCAGGGCCCAGGCGAACCGTGTCGTCGGTCGCGATGGTGATGTGGGGCCGCAGCGTGCGGCGAGGACCGCTCGCGTCGGTCCGGTTCGGTTCGGTGGCGACCACCGTGCCGGCGATGGCTTCCCCGGTCAGCCGATACTCGGCCATGACGAGCGGGTCATCGAAGGCCCGCTGGGTGTTGTAGGTCGCCTGGGCACGTTCCAGCCAGTTGAGGCGCTGGGCGGCGGCGACTGCCCCGTCGCGGCGTGGCTGGGGCAGCCCGCCATCGCGGAGATACTCGACATATGCGCTGAACGCGTCCCTGTCCTCGGCCCACCGTCTGGCAACCCTGTGGCCGGGTGGAAGTCCGCGCAACTGGTCGACGGCCTGCCACATCAGCCGCCAGGTTGGCTCGATCTGGCCAGTGAGCGCGGTTTTCAAGTTGTCCAACGTCCGCTGTTGGGCGATGGGGTCGCCGGCCGCCCGGCTGTACGCGGTGATCAGCCGTGACAGCACTTCGTTGTCGAAGGTAGGGTCGGTGGCCGGGCCGGCCGGCGGCCAGGTCAACGGATCCTCGGCGGCGGCTGCTGCCTGCAGCCCGGTCACGCCGGACGGCGGGTCGATCCAGCCGATGAGGGCGGCGAGGTTCTGGTCCTCGATCGGGCTCTGGCCACTGGCCCAGTGCATGGCGAGGGCATCGGTGGCGGCCAGCAGCAGGCAGGAGCCGGGGTGTTCGGTCCGCTCAGCGAGGAAGGTCAGCCACCGACCCAAGATCGGTACCGCGGGGGCGACCGCGTAGTCTCCGTAGGCGCGGCGAAACCTGGTAGACCGCCCGAGCAGCCGCACGAAACTGACACCAGCCGGATTGGGCACCAGAATCTGGGGTGCCTCGGCGAAGCGGGTCCGCAGGTCGCGACCACGATCGGTGGACACCGTTTCGACCGATCGGCAGCAACTATCGATGTGGGCGAGCACCACCTGGGCCACGCTGGCTGCGAAGGCGAAACGCTGGTCGCGGTTGCGTGGCTGAGCCACGACGAACAGGTGCGGGTGCCGCCGGTCGTCGCCGACCAAGGCGGCTAGTGGTCCGTCGGTGAGATAGTGCGGTAGGTTGAATCATGCCGATCATCACAGCCGCCGCGTTGGTGTTGACTGACGTGCAGCGGGCGGAGTTGACGCGGATGGCGGTCTCGTCGGTGTTGCCGCACCGGCAGGTGG